>Ga0307296_10000191_pt1 | contig 26541 bp, 19 predicted proteins | sample ER_DNA_153_FD_194467 | JGI IMG/M metagenome (GOLD analysis project Ga0307296, IMG submission 194467) | Bulk soil microbial communities from the East River watershed near Crested Butte, Colorado, United States - ER_DNA_153 | ecosystem: Environmental > Terrestrial > Soil > Floodplain | place... | reverse complement strand
GCGCTTCTCCTCCTCGTTTCGGCCCTCGACGCGCGACTGAGTGAGCGCCGAGTGGAGATACACGACGTGCGGCATGACCGTGGCGCCGAGGATCCCGACGGCGAGCAGGACGGACTCGGTGCCGGAGAAGGCAGGGAGAAAGAGGTGCTTCGCGACCTCACCCGCATCGGGCTTCGCGATGAACACCTGGCAAGCGAACGAGACGACGATCACGCCCACCAGCGATGCGACGGCGGCCTCGAGCCGTCGGAATCCGTAGCGCTGGAGCGCGAGAATGGCGAAGGCGCCCGCTCCAGCGATCAGCCCAGCGGGAAAGAGCGGGATCCCGAACAGCAGGTAGAGCCCGAGGGCCGCGCCGATAACCTCCGCGAGGTCGGTCGCCATCGCGATCCCTTCGGCCTGGATCCAGAGACCGACCGAAACGGGCTTGGGGAAGTGGTCGCGGCAGCATTCAGCGAGGTTTTTCCCGGTCGCGATCCCGAGCTTCGCCGAGAGGGTCTGGACCAGCATCGCCATGAGGTTGGCGCTCAGGACGACCCAGAGCAGCAGGTATCCGTACTTCGCTCCACCGGCGATGTTGGTCGCGAAGTTGCCCGGGTCGACGTAGGCGACGGCGGCGATGAACGCCGGCCCGAGAAACGGCCAGAGCGCGCGTGGGCCCTTGCGTTCTCCCTCGAGCGAGGCGTGGGCGGCTCGGAGCGTCGCCGCCTCGCCCGGGAGGACGTCCTGGACATGAGGTTCCGCTGCTCGAGGCCGCTCCGGAGTCTTGGAAATCAACTTCATGTGGGCTCGTCTTGCGGCAGGAGTATGCCGAAACTAGAATTTAGACATGTCTAAGTTCCATCGCCTCACCCGCCGACAACTCGTGGTCAGCACCGCTCCGGCGATCGCGGCGTTTCCGCTGGCCAAAGCTGGCATGGCGATCGCAGGCGGAGAGGGGCCGCAGCACGCCCATGCCGCTGAGGGAATAGCGCTCAGCCATGCGGCAATGATTGGTGCCGAGGTGCCCGCGCCGGGGGCTCGAGGCGAGCTTGACGCACTGCTGCTGCCTCCGCCCGCCCTGCCCCATGCACCAGGCCGGGTACGCGAGTACACCCTGGTCGGCGTCGACAAGGACATCGAGGTCGCGAAAGGTGTCTCGTTTCCGGCCTGGACCTACAACGGCACCGTTCCCGGCCCCGTGATCCGAGCAACGGAGGACGACCTGCTGCGCGTGAACTTCGCGAACGGGGGGTCGCACCCGCACACGATCCATTTTCACGGCATACACCCGGCTGACATGGACGGAGTCTTCGAGATCGTCCATCCCGGCGACAGGTTCACCTACGAGTTCCCGGCCCGGCCTGCGGGGATGCACCTCTACCACTGCCACTCGACCCCGCTCAAGAAGCACATTCACAAGGGGCTCTACGGCGCCTTCATCATCGACCCGGCGAAACCGCGGGAGCCCGCGCAGGAGCTCGTCATGGTCCTGAATGGGTACGACACCGACGGCGACGGCGGGAACAACTTCTACACGGTCAACGGCCTGACCTTCTACTACGCGAAGTACCCGATCCGGGTCAGACGCTCTCAGACCGTCCGGATCTACCTCGTCAACCTGACCGAGTTCGATCTCGTGAACTCGTTTCACCTCCACGGCGATTTGTTCCGTTACTACCCGACCGGTACGGGAGATCAGTTCGAGTACACGGACACGGTCATGCTCTGCCAGGGCCAACGCGGCGTGATCGAGATCGACTTCGCGAACACCGGCAACTTCATGTTCCACGCCCACCAGTCGGAATTCACGGAGCTCGGTTGGATGGGCTTCTTCGAGGTCGTCGACTGAATGGCCGTGACCGAGGGTGCTTTTCGGAGTGCGCCATGGCGCCTTTGGGCCCTCGTCCCGATCGTGCTCATTGTCGGGACAGTCTTGCTTGTCGCGGCAGCAGGCGGCTCGCTGGTTAGTCTCGTCGGGTCGAATGCGCCGCAGCCGGACGAGCTCGACGTCCGTCGTGTCGTCTTCGAACCGGGGCAGATCCGGGTTCGCGTAACGAATCCGCAGCAGGATGACATCACGATCGGCTCGGTGACCGTCGACGACGCGATCGTGCCGTTTACCCTCGACGGACCGGCCCAGCTCGGCCGGCTTCGCTCGAGCACAATCGTGATCCCGTTCCAATGGGTCGAAGACGAACCGATCGCGATCGGAGTGACAAGCTCCACCGGTATCGAGACCGTGAAGGAAGTCCCCGCTGCAGTCGAGACTCCCGGCGTTTCAGGGCGAAGCATTCTTGGGTACGCGCTTATCGGCTTCCTGGTAGGCGTCGTGCCGGTCGCTATCGGCCTCCTCTGGCTACCTTCGCTTCGCCGGGCACCGCCCGAGTGGGCAGCCGCCTTCATGGCCCTGACCGCCGGACTCCTCACCTTCCTCGCCGTCGACGCGCTCTCCGAAGCGACGTCGCTGCAGGCAGCGCTCCCGTCAGCACTGGGGGGAGCAGGCCTCGTTCTCCTGGGCGTCGCCTTGAGCTATCTCGGTCTGACTTTCGTCTCCCTCCGGCTGGGCCGAGGCGCGAAAAGCGGCGGCGCTCGGCTCTCGGGTTTCGCGCTCGCCACCGTGATCGCAGTCGGCATCGGCCTCCACAACCTCGGAGAGGGCCTTGCAATCGGATCCTCCTTCGCGCTCGGAGAGCTCGCACTTGGAGCGTTTCTCGTCATCGGTTTTCTCGTTCACAACGTCACGGAAGGGCTCGGCATCGCGGCACCGCTCGCTGACAACCGCAACGTCTCGCTCACGAGACTGGCAACGCTCGCGGTGGTTGCGGGGGCTCCGGCAATTCTCGGAGCCTGGATCGGCGGGTTTCTAACCAACGACCTGCTCGGAGTTCTCTTCTTCGCAATCGCCGCAGGTGCGGCCCTTCAAGTCGTCGTCGAGGTAGGGCGCTACGTGGCCCACCGTGCCCCCGGTGGGCTCACGTCGGGTCACGTCCTCGGCGGTTTCGTCACGGGCGTCGCGGTCATGTACGTGACCGGGCTCTTGATCTAGGAGGGCTCGGCGAAACGCAAAGCGCAGTGCGACGTTCCACCAATCCCTCCTAGGGAGGCAAGAGCGGTGAGGAAAGCGTGACCGCAAGGGCGCGAGGCTTCGCGAGCGCCTGCAGCACGAGCACGGTGTCGGCGACGGCTGCGTCCTCGAGGTAAGCCTCCCGCTCCTCGAACGAGCGGAGGACGGCCCGTACGGCTACGTCGTACGCCGGCGAGTCGCGGCCGGCGAGCGCTGCGAGCGCGTCCGCCACAGGCGCTGGGAACGCATCGGGCGCCTCACGCTGCAGCGACCCGGCCGTGACGGCGGCTTCTTGGTCGGCCCCGAGGACGAGATGGGCCAATGCTCCCGCGTAGCGCCCGATCGGCGACGCGCTTTCTGCGGCCCCCGCCGCGAGCGCCCAGCGCGCGTCGGCGGCCGCCCCTTCTCGATCCCCGGCGAGCAGCCGGGACTTGACGGCGCCGACTGGCCTCCCCCAGCTCTCGGGCGGAGCTCCTACGAAGCTCTCGCGGTAGCGCTCAGCCGAGCGGGTCAGCCATGGCGCTGCGTCCCCGGAGCGACCCTCCATCAGCCTTGCGAGCCCGACGCCGCCCGCGGCCATAGCCATCCGAACCAGCTGCTTCTGTCGCGCATCCGGTTCCAGGGAGAGTCGCGCCTCTCCGTCCTCGTACCGCGACACCTGGGTAGTCGCGTAGGCGTCCCAGTCCATTCGGACACGGTACAGGGTTGGCTCCACGAGTCGAGAGTATGCTGACACTACGCGTATACATTTGTTTTCAAACGGATAGTGATGACCGTGGCCGACACACAGAGTATTGTGGTGTGACGCAGCGATGAGCCCACGCTCTGGCACGCATTGGAGAACGGTTGCCTAGACAAAAGTCGACACACGTGGACGACCCTCATGCCGTCGGAATCAGGCTCAAGAGAGCGCGCGACGACGCTGGCCTGAGCCAGCGGCAGCTCTCCTTCTCGGGCTGCTCGCCCGCCTACATCTCGAGGATCGAGGCAGGCGACCGGATTCCCTCACTGCAGCTGCTCCGGGAGCTCGGCAAGCGGCTTGGGGTGAGCGAGGATTACCTGGCGACGGGCGTCGAGGCTCGAGGCCAGACCACGTCCCTCGAGGCCGAGCTTGCGCTTCGGTTCGACGATCTCGAGCTTGCCGAAGGCCTCTACGAGGAACTGCTGGCTGAGGCCACGGCGCCAGACGGCCGGACGGAGGCCCTCACAGGGCTCGGCCGCGTCGCGCTCCGCCGCGGCCGGTCGGACGAAGCGGTCCGCCTCCTGGAGGAGGCGCTCTCGACCGGCTCGAAGGACGAATGTGAGCTGCCGGAGCTCGGTGAGAGCCTCGGACGGGCTTATGCCGAGCGGGGGGATCTCTCGCGCGCGCTTGCGATCTTCGAGCGCTGCGTCGCGCATTTCGAACAGAAGGGCGACACCGTCCTCAGCATCCGCTTCGCCTGCCTGCTCGGGGCAACGCTCCTCGAGACCGGAAACGCGGCCCGAGCCGAGGCGCTCGTCACGGACGCCCTGGGAACGGGGGAGCCGCTGTCCGACCCCTCCGCGCGTGCGCTCCTCTACTTCTCCCAGTGCCGGGCCCGGAGCGCCGAGGGCGACGTCGCAGGAGCGAGCCGCTACGGCAGATTGGCGCTCGCGACGCTCGAGTCGGCCGACGACGCCCGTTTTACGGTGCAGGGGCGCCAGATCCTGGCCCGTGCGGCCCTCGCGAGCAATCGGCCGGAGATCGCGCTCTCTCACTACGAGGCCGCCCGACCCCTCCTCGAGTCCAGCGGTTCGCGACTCGAGCAGGCCCGTTTCGGGGCTGGGGAGGCCCACGCCCTCGCCGGGCTCCACCGCAAGGAGGACGCCACCGCCTTGGCCGCCCGCATTCCCGCGCTTCTCGACGGCGTGTCACCCGCCGAGGCCGGATCGGTCTACTCGCTCCTAGCCGAGGTCCATGCGGACCTGGGTGATGTCGCCCGCGCGAAGGAACTCTACGAGCAGGCGGCCGAGCTCCTCGAGCAGTCGAATCTCAACCCCAGGCTGATCGACGTTTACTCCCAGATCGCGGAGCTCTACGAGGCCCAGGGCCGCCGCGAAGATGCGTACGAGTACATGAAGAAAGCTGTCGGAATGCAGCAGCGAGTCGCTGCCGCCACGCCAACCTAGGATTCCTGAGATATAGTTGGCGTCGAGCCGCGCGCGCCGACGCGCGCCGGCCTTTCACTTCCGTTGTAGCGCATCCGCGCTGCGCTCATGCAAGAAGCGATACCGCATCCGATCGTTCCGTCGGAGGTCGCGGACGGCTTGGTGGCCGCCGCCCTCCGCGCCCAGGCGTGGGCGGGCGAGCCTTTCCTCCAGGCCGACGAGAACGCCGCCGAAGCCCTGGCAGAGGGCCGGGCTCGACGAAGCGCCCTCGACGACGCGCTCCGGGAGATGGATGCAGGACGCAGGACGCCGTCATCGGAGTGGAAGGTGCGCTACGCGCTGATGCTCGGGCTCGAGCGCGTGATCACGGATCATCCGCCCCGGCTTGCTTCGGGCACGGAGCTTCGCCGGCACCAGATCGACGCCCTCGCGGGGATGCTGACCGAGCTGATCTCGAACATCGAGCACCCCGCGGAGAACGGGGGTCCGGAGAACGGGGCTCCGGAGAACGGTTCGGTAGACGAGGAAGCTTCGGGAGGCGAGGAGGAGGAGCCTCTGCTCGAGGTTGACCAGGTCGACGACGATGACCTCGACGAGCCCACTCCCGGCAGCGATCCGGGCGCAGTCCGCCGCTTCCGGTTCCGACATCCGACCGCGTCAGGGAAGACGATCGCGGCGGGCGGCTTCGTCGAGGCGTCCCGGACGATGGGCGTCCTGATCCTCACCCACAGGCGACTCCTCGTAAAACAGTTCGAGCGGGATCTGACCGCCGAGGGCTACGGCGACCGCTTTCGCCCTGCCATCGAAGCGGGGAAGGAGCCTCTGACCGGCAACCCGATCACGATCCAGACGTACGCCTGGTTCGCGCGGCATGTCGGGAGCCTCTCCCGCACGGCCTATCAGCTCGTCATCTGTGACGAGGCGCATACCGCGCTCGGCGAGAAGACCAGCGCCGCGATCCGGAGCCTGACCGAGCCCGTGTACATCGGGATGACGGCCACGGAGCAGCTGATCGCCAAGCAGGTCTCGGATGTGTTCCCGGCCTCCGTCGACGATCTGCCGCTTGCCGATGCTGCGCGGCGTGGACTGATCGCACCGCTCCGGTGCCTGCGCGTCCCTCCGGCGGCGGCGATCTCGTCGGTCCCGATCGTCGGCGGCGACTACGACCAGGAGATCCTGGCCAAGGTGCTCGACCACCAGCTGATCAATCAGGCCGCCGCGAGCTTCTACCGCGATCGCTTCGACAACACGCCTGGAATCGTCTACGCAGCCGGGGTCGAGCATGCCTACAACCTCGCGCGGGAGTTCCGCGCCGCAGGGCTCAAGGCCGAGGCCGTGAGCGGCCGGACGCCCCCGCTCAAGCTCGCCGAGACGCTCGCGGCCTACGAGCGCGGCGAGATCAACATGCTCGTGAACGCCCAGCTTCTGGCCGAGGGGTGGAACTCGCCTCGCGCGACCATCTGCATGCACCTCGCGCCGACCGCGAGCCGCCGTGTCTATCAGCAGCGGATCGGCCGGATCATGCGAACCCACCCGCGCAAGGAAGCGGGGATCGTCGTCGACTTCACCGATCCTGCGGCGACCCACAACGACCGCACGATCACGCTCCACACGCTCCTCGACTCAGACTTCTACCGACCCGGCGCACGGGTAACGCCTGCGCCGCGCCGCCGCGTGCAGCGCCGCGCCAGACGAAAGCTCTCGCCGGCTCCGTGGCTCATCCCCGTCACGCCCGCCCCGGCGCGGCGCGTCGCTGTGATCACGCGCGAGTGGGAGCGGGTCGATCCGGCCAGGCTCGCAGACGACGAGCAGCTCTTCTGGGCCACCATTGCGGGCCGCCAGCTTCGTTTCGACGAGCGCCAGCAGTTCGCCGAGAAGCTTGCGAAGACATCGCGCGAGTGCCGGGAGATGTTCCTCATGAGCTGCGCGGCCGAAAACCCGAACCGGCGCCTGCGTCTGTCCGCACTCGGCGACCGCGTCGCTATCTCGGTCGACCGGGCGAGCTTCGACGATTTGGTCTCGATGGTCACGTCGGCTCCCACCTGGGAGAAAGACCGTGTCCAGGGAGTCCGCGTGTTGCTGCGAGCGATCGGCGAAAGCAAGGTCGAGGCACCCGATGACATCGTGTCGCGTTGGGCGTGGCGCCTCGCCCGCGCGACTCGGAAGCTGCAAGACCGCCGTGCCAGTGCCGAGCTTCCGGATGCGAAGCGCCTGCTCGGGGCCCTGACGAACTCGCGCGGCCATCGCCACGAGGAGAACGCTGCACGGCTCGTCAACGTCGCGTTGGAGCAGCCGATTCACGTCGCCGTGGCCCTTCTGGCCTCGGCCGAGGCCTATACGCCGACGGCCCAGCGACTGATCGACGGTGCGCGGGAGCGCCTCGGCTCCCCGGCGGAGGTGGCGAACGCGCTTGCCGATAACCTCCCGGCGCCGAAGCAGTCGTCCGGCAAGTCGCGCCGCCGGCGCCGAAAGAAGAAGTCGAAGGGCAAAGGACAGACGCAACCCCAGTCCCAGGCCCAGAACGGGTCCGCGCCGGTCCAGCCTGAAGAGACACCGCCGGGCGAGCCCACGCCCGAGCCCGCAGCGACGGGCTGACCCAGCTCCCCGCCGAAGGAAGCGGGCTCGAATCGCGCGGCTACATCTACTCTGAGTGAGTGCTCGTCCTCGTCGCGATCGCGTTCGTGGCTGGAATCGTGACCGCGATCTCCCCCTGCGTACTACCGGTTCTGCCGATCGTCTTCGCCGGCAGCGCGAGCGGAGACCCCCGCCGCCCCTACGCGATCGTCGCAGGCCTCGTGGCGAGCTTCACCGCCTTCACGCTTGCCGCGACCGCGCTCCTCTCCGCGCTCCACCTTCCTGATGACCTCCTGCGGCAGATCGCGATCGCCATCGTCATCGTCCTGGGGCTTTCGCTCGTCTGGCCCTGGCTCGGGAGCCTCGCCGAGCGACCGTTCCTTGCCCTCGGCCGGCGCCGTCCCGGGGACGTAGGCGGCGGGTTCCTACTAGGCGTCAGCCTCGGCTTGCTCTTCACGCCGTGTGCCGGGCCGGTCATCGCGGCGGTGTCGACGGTGGCCGCGACCCGCAGCTTCTCCATCGAAGCCGTGTTGGTCACCCTGGCCTACGCCCTTGGCGCCGGCCTCGTTCTCCTCGCGATCGCAGTCGCCGCGCGGCGCGGGTTCGCGCTTCCGAAGCTGCGCGAGCGCGCGCGCGTCATTCGCCCGGCGCTCGGAGCCGTGATCGTCGGCGTCGGGATCATGATGATCTTCGGGCTCGACCTGAAGCTCCAGACGCGCGTTCCCGGCTATACGCAGGCGCTCCAGGGACTCGAGGAGAGTGCGGCGGCGAAAACGCGGATCGACGACCTCGTGGGCGGCGAGGAGAGCCGTGTGAAGGAAAGCACCCTGGACGACTTCGGGCCTGCCCCGGAGTTCCAAGGTCTCTCGGGCTGGCTGAACTCGCAGCCGCTGACCCTCGAGGGCCTGAAGGGCAAGGTGGTGCTGATCGACTTCTGGACCTACTCATGTATCAACTGCCTGCGAACGCTCCCGTACCTCAAACGCTGGGACGAGGTCTACCGCGACAAGGGCCTGGTCGTCATCGGGGTGCACACGCCGGAGTTCGCCTTCGAGCGGGTGCGATCGAACGTCGACCAGGCGACCCGCTCGCTGGGCATCGACTATCCGGTCGCGCTCGACAACGAATACGGGACCTGGAACGCCTGGGCGAACCGCTACTGGCCCGCCAAGTACTTCATCGACAGAGCAGGAAATGTCCGCTTCGCCCATTTCGGCGAAGGCGCCTACGCGGAGAGCGAGAGCGTCATCCGGAAGCTCCTCGCTGAGCCGGGACTCCCGAAGCCCGTCTCCGGGTCGGTCCAGGCCGAGGTTCCCGTCGGCGTCGAGACACCGGAGACCTATCTCGGCTACGAGCGGATCGACCGCTTCTACGGCTCCCCGATCGCGAGCGACCGCGAGGCCGACTACACGCTTCCGAAGGTGCTTCCGGCCAACGGCCTCGGGTATGGCGGCCGCTGGACGGTCGAGAAGGAGCGCATCGTGGCCGGGACGGATGCCAGGCTGCAGCTTCGCTACCACGCAAGCAAGGTTCACCTCGTGCTGGGGAACGAGGGAGATCCCGAAGAGGTGGAGGTCTTCGTGGACGGCCGCCGTGTGAGAACGGTCCGCGTGACCGGTGACCGCCTCTACACGCTCGCCGAGCTGCCGGCGCCGGCGCGCGAGCATCTCCTCGAACTGAGGTTCACCTCCGGCACCGAAGCCTACGCCTTCACCTTCGGTTAGCCGGATCGCGCTCCTCGCGCAATCCCGACCCTAGGAAGGCTCGGCTCCGCCCTCGTCCTGCCGCCGCTCCTCGTGGTCGCGGAGAAAGCGGGTCAGCTCGGCTGCGAGCGACTCGCCGGAAACGTCGAGCTCGTCGCCGAGTGTGTCCCGGCGCCGCTCGAGCTCACGGACGTAGGCCTCTGTCTCCTCGTCCTGCGCTACAGCCTCGCTGACCTGCCGCTCGTAGGAGTCGGCGGCGCGCTCGAGCTCGCCCAGGTCGAGCTCGACATGGAGGAGCGCGGCCAGCCGAGAACAGAGGGCATGGGCCGCGCGGGGGCTCGAGGCGAGGGAGGCATAGTGCGGTACGGCTGCCCAGAGGCTCGCCGACGGAAGGTCGACCCCCCTGCACGCATCGTGGAGAACCCCGACGATGCCGGTCGGCCCCTCGTAGCGCGAAAGTGAGAGGCCGAGCTCACGGACGAGCTTGGGGTCGCTGGCAGAGCCCGTGACGGGCGAGGGTCGCGTGTGAGGTACGTCGGCGAGGAGCGCGCCGAGGGTGACGACGAGGTCGACGTTCAGGTCCGCGGCGAGGCCGGCGATCTCCGAGCAGAACGTCCGCCAGCGCAGGTTCGGCTCGACACCGAGGAGCAACAGGAGGTCACGATCGGCGCCGGGGAGCTCGGCGTGGTAGAAGACGTTCTCGGGCCAGTCCACCCGTCGCGTCAGGCCGTCCTCGAGGGCGACGTGCGGACGAGTTGCCTGAAAGTCGTAGAACTCTTCCGGGTCGATGTCGCCGAACCGCTCAGCGTCCCACGCCTGAGCGAGGTATCCGGCTGCGAGTGAGGCACCCTGAGCGCCGTCGTTCCAGCCACGGAAGGCCGCTACGAGAACGGGGTGTCGCAGCGGCGGCAGGCTCTCGATCCGAAGGTGGTCGGCCATGTCCCGAGTTTACGGCAGCCGCCACGGGATTTCGGCGCCGCCCGGGTCACCCGCGGCCCACCTCCCGCTTTCGAGATTAATCCGAAAAGGCGCGCGGGTGTGACGCCGTTTGTGACGTTTCCGTGCGCGGATGTGACCAAAGTCGCACCGCGACGGCGACGACGCCCGCCCAGACTGCGGACGCAAGGGCGACGTGACCGAGCACGAGCCCCCACGGCAGGCCGTTCCGCCACTGGATCTCGCCCACGGCCATTTGCAGGAGCAGGATGCCGAGCACACCCGCGGCGAGGAGCAGTTCGCCCCTGACCTGGGCGCGGTGCCGGAAGAGGGCGAACCCGAGCAGGAGGAAGCCGACCCCGAAGACGGCCGTCGCCCTGACATGGACGTAAACAGCGTCCAGGACGTTGCCCAAGCGCTCGATGTCCGAGCCGCCCGAGTGCGGCCCCGCGGCCGTGACGAAGGCACCGGTGACAACGAGGACGAGCGCTGCAGGCAGGAGGGCAAGCGCGAGCCAGGGCAGCCATGCCGGCACCATGCCCGCCGGATGACCCCTTGCGAATCCGTCTGCTCCCACCAGAACGGCCGTGGCCAGGCCCACCGCCCCGAACGCGAGCAGGAAGTGGGACATGACGAGGATCGGGTGGAGATCGAAGATCACCGTCAGGCCCCCGAGCGGGATCTGGGCGACGACTGAGGCCGCGACAGCAACGGTGCCCCAGCGGATCCAGCCTGGCAGTCGCGCCACCCGACGCGCCGCGATCGCCGCGATCGTCGTGCACACCATGGCGCCGAGAGCAACGACACGGTTTCCGAACTCAACCAGCGCGTGGAAGTCCTTCTCGGGAAACGGTGTGTTTCCGCAGCGGGGCCAGTTGTCGCAGCCGAGACCGGAGGCCGTCAACCGCACGACTGCACCGGTCGCCACGACGACGAAGAGAGACCCGAGCGCGACGGCGGCAAGGCGCCGGAACGCCGACGGAGAGATGGAGCGCGCGCGGCTCCGGGCCCGTGAGAGCCGGGAGGTCGCCGCCTCCATCACTCGAGCGTCACGCCCGAACCGGCCTCGACCCGCCCGACCCGTGCCAGGAAGACACCGGCGGACGCAAACGTCGTCTGGAGCACGGGGGCTCGATCCTCGGGAAGCGAGATCAGGAGCCCCCCGGCCGTCTGCGGGTCGAATCCGAGGGCAAGGGTCGGCTCGCTCGCCGGCCCCGTAGCGAGAGCGCCCGCCGCGAAGTCACGGTTGCGCCGATCCCCGCCGGTTCGGATGCCGGCCTCTGCGGCTTCGAGCGCCCCCGGGAGCGCCGGAAGGCCCTCGGCTCGAAGCACCAGCCGCACCTGGCTTCGCTCCGCAAGCTCGTAGGCGTGGCCGAAAAGGCCGAAGCCGGTCACGTCGGTAACGGCGTTCGGCTCGAAGGGGCGCAAGAGCTCGGCCGCCTCGCCGTTCAGGAGTGTCATCGACTCGGCGGCCACGGCCTGCTCCTCGCCACCGAGGAGGCCCTTCCTGCCACCGGTGAGGACAAGACCCGTCCCCAGCGGCTTCGTCAGGAAAAGGACGTCTCCCGGGCGGGCGCCGTTCTTCCGCCAGAGCCTGTCTGGATGAGCGGTGCCCACCACGGCGAGCCCGTACTTCGCCTCCACGTCGCGGATCGTGTGACCTCCTGCAAGCACCGCTCCCGCCTCCTCGACCTTGGACGCCGCCGCGTCGAAGGTCGCGCGCACCGACTCGAGTGGAAGCTCCTCGGGAAACGCGGCCACCGAGAGGGCAAGGAGCGGCCTCCCGCCCATGGCGAAGACGTCGTTCAGGGCGTTCGTGGCCGCGACCGCGCCGAACAGGGCGGGGTCGTCGACCATCGAGGGAAAGAAGTCGATGGTGAAGACGATCGCCTGCTCGTCGGAGAGCCGGTATACCGCGGCGTCGTCAGCAGGGTCGAGGCCGACGAGAAGGTTCTCTGAGGCCGTCGGGACGAAACCGGCGAGAAGCTCGCGCAGCCGCGCCGCCGAGTACTTCGCCGCGCACCCACCACCGGCTTCGAGGCCGGCCAGCCGCGCGGTAGTCTCCACAGAATGGAGCGTACCAGCGGCCTTGCGGCCACCAGGCCGTACGGCTGCCCGACGATGACAGGCACGCTCCGGCGTGTGCTCGTCCGGGCACCCAGACCCGAGGACGTAGCCGGGTGGCGCGCCTACGGCTGGCGTGCGGAGCCGGACTTCGGCCGTCTCCAGGCCGAGCACGAGGCATTCAGGACCATCCTCTCAGACGCCGGCGCCGAGGTCGTTCTCGCGGAGACGCCCCTCGGGGTCTGCCCAGACGCCATCTACGTCTACGACCCCTCGCTGGTTACGTCGCGCGGCGCGATCCTGCTCCGGCCAGGGAAGGAAGGGCGCCAGGCGGAAGTGGAGGCCATGACGGCGGACCTCGTCGAGGCCGGCGTGCCGATCGCCGGACGGCTCGAGGCGCCCGCGACCGCCGAGGGCGGCGACACGGTCTGGTTGGACGAGCGAACACTCCTGGTCGGCCGCGGCTACCGGACGAACGACGCGGGCGTGGCCGCCCTTCGGGCAACACTGCCCGACGTCGAGGTGATCGCCTTCGACCTTCCGCATCTGCACGGTCGAGAAGAGGTGCTCCATCTCATGTCGCTCCTCTCACCGCTCGACGTGGATCTCGCCGTCGTCTACCTGCCACTGATGCCGGTTCGGCTGGTCGAGCTCCTCGAAGAACGAGGGATCCGCTTCGTCGAGGTGCCCGACGAGGAGTTCGAGTCGATGGGCCCGAACGTCCTCGCGCTAGGCCCGAGGAAGGCACTGGCGCTGGACGGCAACCCAGAGACGCGCCGCCGCATGGAAGCGGCAGGCATCGAGGTCATCGTCTACCAGGGCGACGAGATCTCAAAAAAAGGCGACGGCGGCCCCACGTGCCTGACGCGTCCCCTGCTCCGAGACTGAACAGCCGCCGGCTCGGATCAATGACAAGCGTGCCGAGCCGCGCCAGAAGGCGCGGCTCGTAGCGACAAAGAGCCCTTGGGCCGCCTCCGCGGCCAAGGGCGGTTATTTCGAGATCGGCACGTCGACGAGATTGCCCCATTCGGTCCATGACCCGTCGTAGTTTCGGACGTCGTCGTAACCGAGCAGCTCCCGCAGGACAAACCAGGTGTGGGCACTGCGCTCGCCGATCCGGCAGTACGCGGTCACCGACTTCTCCTCGGTTACGCCCTTGCTTCCGTAGAGCTCCCGCAGCTCGTCCACGGACTTGAACGTGCCGTCGTCCTTGACGGCGCTGGCCCACGGGATCGACTCGGCGGTGGGAATGTGACCGGCCCGCTGGGCGCCTTCCTGCTCGTACCCGGGGGGCGCGATCAGGTCGCCTGCGTACTCTCCGGGTGAGCGCACGTCGACCAGCGCGCGATCGTCGGCGCCGATCCACCCCCTGACCTGGTCGCGGTAGGCGCGGATCGATTCGTCGCGCTCCTTCGCCTTGTAGGTCGTCGAGGCCGGAGACGGGACGTCGGTCGTGATCTCGCGGCCTTCGTCGATCCACTTCTGGCGGCCCCCGTCGAGGATGCGGACGTCGCCGTGCCCGTAGATCTTCACGTACCAGTACGCGTAGGCGGCGAACCAGTTGTTCTTGTCCCCGTAGACGACGATGGTCGTGTCGTTTCCGATCCCGCGCTCTCCGAGTAGGCGCTCGAAGGTCCCTTTGTCGACGATGTCCCGCTCAACGGGATCCTGCAGGTCGTCGCGCCAGTGGAGCTTCACCGCGCTCGGAATGTGTCCCTCCTCGTAGAGGTCGGGGTTCTCGTCGACCTCGGCCACGATGACTCCGTCCTCCCCCAGATGCTCGGCGAGCCAGTCCGTTGTGACCAGAACCGGCTTCGCCTGTCCGTTCTCCGCCATCTCTTCCCTCCGTCTAGCTTTACAACTTGAAGTAATGGAGTGTGCCAGACCCGGCCTGGGCCAGGGAGGGTGCTAGAGGAGATGCGAGCGGACGGCTTGCTCGAGCTCGTCCTTCGACACCGCGCCTTCGAACTTGGTGCGGATGACACCTTTCTCGTCGACCAAGAACACCCATGGCTCGCTGGGGAGATTCCATTGCTTGACCCACTCATTCGTCCCCTTGGCTGGGTCGTTGTCCTCGTAGATCTCCACGTGGATCCAGCGCACCGGCGAGCTGATCAGGTCGCGGCGTACCGCATCGACCGTCTCGACGGTCGGCCCACAGGTCCTGCTCTCGCAGTACTTCGGAGTCGCGAAGACGACGACGAACGGCTCGTGCGCGTCGAGAGCGCCCGCAATCGAGTCTCGGAGGAGCTCGGTGTCGGGAGGACGCGCCGTGCTGATGGCCTCGGCCGGCGCATCGGCCAGAGTCGGGTTGTCGGAGCGAGGCGCCTTCGCTCCCACGGCGGGGGTGGCGCTCTCGGCGACGACCTCGATCGATCCCACGCCCTGGATGTTCGTTCCTTCGGGAGTGGCTACGACCCAGTAGCGACCGGTCGCCGGCAAGTCGACGTGCGCGACGTAGAGGTCGGTCGCGTCCAGGTGGTCGTGCGGGGGGGATCCCGGTGGATGCGAGTGCGGCTCGAGCGGCACGAGCACGGCTTCGGCCCGCGTCGGCTTCGAAACCCCTGCCTCGCCGACCCAGACCGTCGCGCGCGGGCTCTGCACGAGCTGTCCGTTCTGCCGGACGATGAGAAACCCGAGGCGATTCGAGCCCACGGCGAAGTCCGAGCTCGAGAGCGTGAGCGAGACGAATCCGCCGGGAGCCGCGGCGAGCTCCGACTCGACCCAGCGTGGGAGCGAGCCCTCCACGGACCCGGTGGTCTCCGCGACCCCGATTTTGGCGGCTGAACCCGCATTGTCCGAGCCTCCCCCACAGCCTGCGACGAGGAGTGCAAGCGAGCAGGCGATGATGAAGAATCGCACTCGCTCCATTGTGGCGAGCGCGGCTATGCTCGTGCGGCGATGACGCTAGGCGATTTCATGTCCCGCGAGGTTCTCTCGGTCGCGCCTGAGGACACGATCGGTGAGGCCGCACAGCTGATGGCCGACGCAAACGTGGGCTCTTCCGTGGTGCTCGAGCACGGCCGCTTGATCGGCATCCTCACGGAGCGCGATCTGCTCCGCGCGATGGCGCAGCGCGTCCATCCGAGCGAGGCGCGGGTCCGAGAGTGGATGACCGCGGAGCCGATGGCAGTGTCAGAGTCGACGACAGCGGACGAGGCGGCCCGCTTGATGGTCGAGAACGGATTCCGCCATCTGCCGGTCGTGGACGGCGACCGGACGCTCGGCGTCGTCAGCCTGCGGGATGTCATGCGCCACGATCTCGAAACCGAGGCGGGCTCCAGCTGAACTGGCGGGACGACCGCCTAGAGCAGCTGGAGCACGATCAGGGCCGCGGCGAGTAACCACGCGGCCGCAAGTGGCCCCAGCAACGGGGCGAGCGGGCGAAGGGAAGGACGTGGCTCCATGGCGAGGTTTTCGCCAGCCGAAACGCCACTCCTTCCCTCCGGCTAGTGACCGTGCTGGAACCCACCACTCACGCTCAGCTTTGCGAGGAAGAGGGCGAGAGGGGTGAGGGATGCGATAGCGAGGGTTGCCTTTGTCTTCACTGATTTCACCTCCTTTCCTAGAACCTGAAGTCCTGGAGGGATTCGGCCGCACGGCGATAGAGGTGGGCGGCTTTTCGGTCGTCACCGAGCTTGGCGGCGAGGTCACCTTTCGCGACCCAGGCGGCCGCCCGGTGGCTGGCGGAGGAAAGTTGTTCGAAGCTCGTCTCGGCGCAGTCGAACATCTCTGAGGCCTCATCGAGCCGGTCTTGCTCGAGCAAGGCGCGTCCGAGCACGAGCTGGGCATTTCCGATCTCGTCGATGAACTCGACCCGTCCGTCAAGGAGCTCGATCGCGTGGCGCGAATGCTCCTCGGCGAGCTTGACCTCGTTTGTACGGAGGTGAACCTGCGCGAGAGACGACACCGCGTAGGCGGCGTCCACGTTGCTTCCGACCTCGAGCGCGACCCGGAAGGCGTCCTTCAGGTACGCGATCGCCTCGTCCGGCTTTCCGAGCAGGAAGTTCAGGCCGCCGAGGTTGTTCAGCAGCTTGCCTTCGTTGACGCGATCGGCGACCCGCTCGTAGATCGTCTTTGCCTTCTCGGCGTACGAGCGGGCGAGGACCCACTGGCCCTTCCGCTCGGCGATCAGGGAGGCCTGGAAATAGTGGTGAGCGACGGTGCGCTCGTCGTTCATGGCCTCCGCGAGCTCGAGTGCGCGCTCGACGTCTTCACGAGCGGCTTCCCAGTCGCGCTGGCGCTGGTGACAGCGTGAGCGCCAGCCGAGGATGTTCGAGCGGAGGCGGTCGCAGGGAAGCCCCGAGCGCTCCGCCAGATCGAGAGCCTCGGTGAAGAGCGCCGAAGCCGTGGCGATCGAAGAGAGGTTCCAGCGGCAGGCGCCGAGCCGGAAGAGCACCTCGGCCCTGTCGACATCGGTGAAGACAGGGTCTTCCGAGAGGATGCGCGCCCGCGTCAGGACTGCAACGGCCTTGCGGATTTCGCTCACGTACATGCGGGCCCAGCCCTCTGCGAGAAGCGCCCGCAGTTCGAGCTCGGGTGCACTTGCGGCTCCGAGCGACGCGACGACGGCTTCCAGCATCTCGACGGCCTCGGTGTACTGCTGGGACTCGATTGCGGCCTCGGCGCGCGAGATGATGCTCTCGGCGCGATCCTGGTCGCTCGTGGAGACACCGGACTCGAGGAAGCCCGAGTCGACTCCGAGGCGGGCGGCGAGCCAGCTCACGGTTTCGTCGGTCGGGCGGGTCTTACCCCGCTCGATCTGGCTCAGGTACTCCTTGGAGAACCGCTCGCCGGCGAGCTCCGTCTGCGTCATCCCCCGGTTGATGCGCAGTTGGCGGATCCGGTCGCCGAGGCTCGCGCGCGGCTTGGTGCCACGCAGCGTTGGCGTCCGGGTATGCGGCTGTGAGGTCGACTGCGGCATGACGGTTCTAAAGTGAACTATAGGGAGGATTTTTCACTTCACAACCCCACTTGACTTCCGATACCCCTGGGCTATAGTCAGACCCAGCTCGCATTCCGGGCCGGACGCCAGGCTGTGGAATGTGGGAGTCACGGCGACACCTGACCCGGGGGCTCGGCTGGGCCGCAGAGCCGAATCTCCGGGTCGTCGCCTGCCACGAGTCATGTCATACTCGTCGGCCTTTTCTCCTCCTTCGTGTATCCCTCGCACGAGTGCGCCGCGAGAAGTACTCAGGCCGTAGGTAGAAGCGAGCTCGTGCGCTTCGAGACGGCGCTATGAGCGGCCGGTGAGCCAGCGCCGCCGCGAGGCGAACACCGCAGGTGTCGCGGCCTCCAGAAAGCCTCCGAGCCGGTCGCTCGTCACGAGCAGAAGGCCGAGCGACACGAAGATCCAGGCCTCTGCGTCAGCGTCGCGGTCAGGAAGCACCCCTCCGGCGGCCTGTGAGCGTCGGATCACGTCGCTGACATAGTCATGCACCTCACGCAGATGGGTGCGCATGTGGTCGCGAATCACCTCATCGTCGCTTGCCTCCGACAGCGCCTGCAGCCAGAGGTTGCCGATCGCCATCTTCTGCTCCGTTGCGGCGAGGTATGCCTGCCCCATCGCGGACACCCAGGCGGCCGGGTCGGGCTCGGCTGCCACGACCTCGTCCCAGAGGCCGCGGATGCGCCTCCATGTCTCGTCGATGCAGGCGAGATAGAGATCCCGCTTCGACTCGAAATGGCGGTAGAGAACGGGCTCGGTGACACCCGCTTCGCGCGCGATCTCGGCCGTAGTAGATCCTCGATAGCTGCCGCCGGAAAAGACTCCGCAGGCGCAAGCGAGAAGCGACGCCCGCCGCTCCTCCGCCGGAAGCCGCGTGCGCCCCATTAGGCGGCGGCCAGCTCCGCGACCTCCGTCGGTCGGTGGTGCCGCACGGTCACGATGGCCACTATCGCACCCGCGAACGCGATGCCGGCCGCCGCGAGGAGGGCATGCTGGAAGCCCCGCACGAACTGGTCGGGCGCGCGGGGATCGGTCGCGGGCACACTCACCGAAGCAGCCACGATGGCCCCCAGGATCGCGATCCCAAGCGACCCTCCGACTTGCCGCATGCTGTTCAGGACTGCGGAGCCCACGCCGGCCTTGTCCACGGGGACCGACCCCATCGCTACGGACGTCGTGGGCGTCATGGTGATTGCCATGCCAACGCCCCCGACGATGAGCCCAGGGAAGATGTCCCAGAAGCTCGAGCTCCGGTCGAGCTGCGAGAAGATGAGGAGCGATATCCCCAGGAGAATCATGCCTCCACCCATGAGCCACCGGCCTCCGATGCGGTCGGTGAGCTTGCCCGCCACCGGTGCGAGCAAGACGATCAGGATCGTCATCGGGAGGAAGGTCGCGCCGGTCTGTATGGCCGAATAGCCGAGGATGTTCTGCATATAGAGCGAGACGAAGAAGAAGACGCCGAACATGGCCAAGGCGACGAGCAGCATGGTGACGTTGGCGCCCGCGAAGGTGGGATTCTTGAAAAGAGAGAGGTCGAGCATCGGAATCCGCTGCCGCAGCTCGAGTACAACGAACACGACGAGCGCTATGACTGCAACCGCGAACAGCGCGAGGATCCGGGTGGACGTCCAGCCGTACGTGTTCGCCTCAATAAGCCCGTACGTCAGGGCGAAGAGCCCGATTCCCGAGGCCAGGAGCCCCGGCAGGTCGAGTCGCTGCTCGGCAGAGGTGTCGCGGGACTCGCGAATCGCAAGCCGGGCGACGACGATGGCGAGGATTCCGACCGGGACGTTCACGAAGAAGATCCAGCTCCAGTCGATCTTCTGGGTGATGACGCCGCCGAGAAGTGGGCCGATGGCGAGCGCCATGCCGGCGGTACCGGCCCAGATGCCGATCGCCATGCCTCGCTGCCGCGGCGGGAACGTGGCTGTGATGATCGAGAGGGTCGCCGGGTTCATGAACGCGGCGCCGACTCCCTGGGCGATGCGAGCTCCGATCAGCATCTCGGGGCCCGACGCAAGCCCGCAGGCCAGCGAGGAGAGTGTGAAGATGGCGAGGCCGGCAATGAAGATCCGGCGGCGGCCGAGCATGTCGGCGAGCTTTCCGCCCGTCAGCATGATGACTGCGAAGGTGAGCGCGTAGCCGTTCACGACCCACTCGAGCTCCGAGATCCCGATTTGAAGGTCGCGCGCGATCGTAGGGAGCGCAACGTTCACGATCGTGTTGTCGAGCATGATCATGAAGAGCCCGAACGCAACCGCCCCGAGTGTCCACCACTTCCTGTTCTCCTCCGTGAAAAGCCTTGCTCGCACCCGCTGACCTCCCGTCGTTTGCCGCGGACTATGTTAGCGCGCACTAAGAACCCGCACAACCCGTTTCCGCCCCTACGAGCGCGGGGACGAGCCGTCTGATGCCCCGGAACCCCCTCGAGGACGCCGGTCGGGCCCTGCGCCAGCTCGGAGACCGGCTCCGCGAGACGGCTGGCCCTGAGGGTGAGTGGATCGCGGAGCAACTGGATCGCCTCTCGGCGCGGGAGGAACCGCGAACCGACGGCGAACGGAGCCTCGGCGAGCTCCAGGCCGAGCTCGACGGGCTCGTGGGCCTCGAGACGGTCAAGGAGCAGATGCACGCGCTCGTCGCGTTCCTCGAGGTTCAGAGCCGCCGGAAGGAGCACGGGCTCCGGGAGGCCGCGACTGGCCAGCACCTCGTCTTCCTCGGCAACCCCGGAACCGGAAAGACGACCGTCGCGCGGCTCCTGGCGCAGATGTACCGGGCCATGGGGCTCCTGCGAAAGGGCCACCTGGTCGAGGTCGATCGCTCGGGCCTCGTGGGCCAGTTCGTCGGCACGACCGCGATCAAGACCGACCGGGTCGTTCGCCGCGCGCTGGACGGTGTCCTCTTCATCGACGAGGCGTATGCCCTGACCCGGGAGGAAACACGGATGGACTTCGGACCGGAGGCCGTCGAGACGCTGCTCAAGCGTATGGAGGACCACCGCGAGCGGCTCGTGGTGATCGTGGCCGGCTACCCGGCGCTCATGCACCGATTCCTGGATTCGAATCCGGGTCTCAGGTCGCGCTTCTCGCGCGAGATCGTCTTTCCGGACTACTCGACCGAGGACCTGGCCAGGATCACGAATCGCTTCGCGTCCGACCTCGAATACCGGCTCACCGAGGAGGCCGAGGCCGAGCTCCGCGCCGTGCTCGACGCTGCCAGGCGGAGCGAGTCGTTCGGGAACGCTCGCTTCTCACGCACGGTCTTCGAGCAGGCGCTGAGTGCCCACGCCCTTCGGCTTGCCCGGCAGGGCGACCTCGCGACGGCCGGCTGGGACGTCCTCCAGACACTCACAGCCGAGGACATCGCGGCGGCCGCGCTTTCGCTCGGGGTCGAGGCACCGGCTCCCGGTCGCGGACGCTTCCGCTTCAGGCGCCCTTAAGTTGGAGCGCGAAGAGCGGCGTGATACGAACCAGATGGTTGATCGACCGTTACCACGCCAATTACCAACAACCATCTAGACTTGCCGCCGCTTCTGTCGACCGAAGGCCTAGCTCGAGCCGCGAGCCGCCATCCCTGGCGAGCGATCGGTGCCTGGCTGCTGGTCCTCGTGGTGTCGTTCGGAGTGATCGCGGTCTTCCTGGGGGATGCGCTGACCAGCGAGAGCGACGTCACGAGCAATCCAGAGTCGAAGCAGGCGTACGAGCTCCTCGCCGAGCGGTTCCCGAACGAGCCCGAGCCGAGTGAGATCGTCGTCCTTCGCTCGGACCGCTACACGGTCGACGATCCCGAGTTCAGGGAGAAGGCGCAGGCAATCTTCGCGCGCGCGCGGCAGACGGGGGTCGTCGCCGACGCCAAGAGCTACTTCACGGCGGAAGACGACTCCCTCGTCTCGAAGGACCGCCATGCCACGATCGTGCCGATCTTCCTTCGCACGGACGAGGTCGGCCCGCTGGTCGACGTCGTGGACGAGGCGGACGGCGGCGGCTTCGACATCTCGATCACGGGCAGCGTCACGAGCGACGCCGATTTCGAGAAGCTCTCGGAGGAGGACCTGCAGAAAGGGGAGCTGCTCATCGGTCTGCCGGCGGCGCTCATCATCCTCGTCCTCGTCTTCGGAGCCGTCGTCGCAGGACTGATCCCGGTGCTCCTCGCACTCCTCGCGATCGTGGTCGCGGTCGCCTTGACCGCCCTCGTGGGCCAGGTATTCGAGCTCTCGTTCTTCGTCGTGAACATGATCTCGGGCATGGGGCTCGCGCTCGGCATCGACTACTCGCTCTTCATCCTGTCGCGCTACCGGGAAGAGCGCGTCCACGGTCGCGAGAAGCTCGACGCCATCGCCGCTGCGGGGGCCACCGCGAGTAGGGCGGTCCTCTTCAGCGGCATCGCGTTCGTGCTGGCCATGATCGGAATGGTGCTCGTCCCCGACACCATTCTCCGGAGCCTCGCGACTGGGGCCATCCTGGTCGGGGTGGTCTCGGTCCTGGCCGCGCTGACACTGCTCCCGGCAGTGCTCAGCCTGCTCGGCGACCGCGTCAACTCGCTGCGCATCCCGATCGTCGGCAGAAGCGCCGAGAACGCAGGGGCAGAAGGACGCTTCTGGTCGGCGGTGGTAAAGCGTGTCATGCGCCGCCCGGTCGTCAGCCTGGTCGTGGCTGGTGGCCTGCTCCTGGCCGCGGCAGTGCCGATTCTCGACATGAACACAGGCTTCGCGGGCATCAGCACCCTGCCGGACCGGTTCCCCTCAAAGCAAGGGTTCACGGCCCTGTCCGAGGAGTTCCCGCAGGCCGGGACGAACCCGATCGAGATCGTCGTCGACGGGGACCTCGAATCCCCGGCGGTCCAGCGGAGCATCGAACGCCTGCAGCAGCGGCTGGCAGACAACCCGATCTTCGGACCGGCCACGGTCGAGACGAACGAGGCGGGAGACCTCGCCCGAATCACGGTTCCGGTCACCGATTCGGCGAGCGCCGAGGCCTACGACGCGGTCAGATCGCTGCGGAGCGAGGACATTCCGGCCGCCTTCGCCGGCGCCGACCTACGCGTGCTCGTGACGGGCGAATCGGCAGAAAATGTCGACTACTTTGACCTGATCGGAAGCTGGCTGCCGATCGTCTTCGCCTTCGTGCTCGGGCTCAGCTTCATCCTCCTCACGATCGCGTTCCGCTCGGTCGTCGTCCCCGCGCTCGCGATCGCGCTCAACCTCCTCTCCGTGGGCGCGGCCTACGGGCTGCTCGTGCTCGTGTTCCAGAAAGGCGTCGGGAACGAGCTCTTCGGGTTCCAGCAGGTGGATGCGGTCGAGGCCTGGGTGCCGCTCTTCCTCTTCTCGGTGCTCTTCGGGCTCTCGATGGACTACCAGGTCTTCCTGCTGAGCCGGATCCGGGAGCGCTACACGGCCACCGGGGACACTGCCGGCGCGGTGGCGTTCGGGGTGGGATCGACCGCCCGGATCATCACCGGCGCGGCGCTGATCATCGTCGCGGTCTTCGGCGGCTTTGCGGCCGGCGACCTCGTCATGTTTCAGCAGATGGGCTTCGGCGTCGCGGTCGCCCTGCTGATCGACGCGACCATCGTCCGCTCGGTGCTCGTGCCGGCCGCCATGAAGCTCCTCGGAGACTGGAACTGGTACTTCCCCTCGTGGCTCGCCTGGGTCCCGGAGCTCCAGGTCGAAGGGCACGAGCCTGCGCCGCCCTCGAATAGGCCCATTCCCGCCGAGTAGGCTTCCGCCCGGATGCCGGAGGTGATCTGGGAGCCGAGCCCCGAGGTGCTCGAGCGCGCGAACGTGGTCCGCTTCATGCGCCGGCACGGCTTCGATGATTACCGGGAATTCCAGCAGCGCTCGCAGGACGACCCGGACTGGTTCTGGCCCGCCGCGATCGAGGACATGGACCTCGACTTCCGCGAGCCGTGGAACCAGGTCGTTGATCTCTCGCGGGGGCCAGAGTGGGCGACCTGGTTCGACGGCGGGAAGCTCAACATCGCCTGGAACTGCGTCCACCGGTGGGCGGAGCGGACACCCGAGGCGGAAGCGGCCGTGTTCCGGGGCGAGGCCGGCGATCGGCGCACCCTCACCTTCGCGGAGCTCTCCCGGGAGGTGACGCGGTTCGCCGAAGGGCTGGCCGCGCTCGGTGTCGGCGCCGGCGACACGGTCGCGCTCTTCCTCCCGATGTCGCTCGAGGTCGCGATCGCCTCGCACGCCTGTGCGCACCTCGGCGCCATCCAGGTGCCCGTCTTCTCGGGCTTCGCCGCCCCTGCTGTCGCTGCGAGGCTCGTGGACTCGGAAGCAAAGGTGGTCGTGACCGCCGACGGCTCGTTTCGACGCGGGCGCGAAGTCCCGATGAAGGAGATCGTCGACGAGGCGGTGGCGTCGGCGCCGACGGTCGAGCACGTTGTCGTCTGGAGCCGGCTCGGCCGGGAGGACGTGCCGATGAAGCCGGGCCGAGACCTCAGTTGGGCCGAGATCGCCGCGGGACAGCCGGGCGAGTTGGAGCCCGCCTGGGTGGACTCCGAGGCGCCGTATCTCCTCGCCTACACCTCGGGCACGACCGGGACGCCGAAGGGCGTCCTCCACGTCCAGGGCGGGTTCCTGGTCTCGATTGCCAGAGAGGTCGCCTACCAGGCGGATGCGGGCCCGGCCGACACCATCCTCTTCTCGACGGACATGGGCTGGATCATGGGCCCGTGGATGGTCGTAGGCGGCGGGGCTCTCGGATCGAGGCTCGTCTTCATGGAGGGCGCACCGGACCGACCGCACGACCGCCTCTGGACGCTGATCGAGGAGGAGGGCGTGACGGTGCTCGGCTGCTCGCCGACCCTGATCCGGGCGCTCCTCCAGCACGGCGACCCGGAGAGCGACCTCTCCTCCCTCCGCACGATCGTCACGACCGGTGAGCCGTGGAACCCGGAGCCGTACCGCTGGCTCTTCGAGCAGGTGGGCGGCGGCCGCTGCCCGATCATCAACTGCTCAGGCGGCACGGAGGTGGGAGCATGTTTTCTCTCTCCCACGCCTGCGACCCCGATCAAGTCCTGCTCGCTCGGCGGGCCCGCGCTCGGGATGGCCATGGACGTCGTCGACGCAGACGGGCGGCCGGTGCGCGGCGAGGTGGGTGAGCTCGTCTGCCGGAAGCCGTTTCCCGGCATGACCCGCGGGATCTGGAAGGACCCGGAGCGCTACCTGGATGCGTACTGGCGCCGCCTGCCCGGGATCTGGGTGCACGGCGACTGGGCGTCCGTGGACGAGGACGGCTACTGGTTCCTCCACGGGCGCTCGGACGACACGCTGAACCTCGCCGGGAAGCGCATCGGCCCCGCCGAGATCGAGTCGGCCGTGGTCGGCCATCCCGCGGTTACGGAAGCCGCGGCCGTCGGTATCCCGCACGAGATCAAGGGCGAGGTCGCGTGGGTCTTCTGCACGCTCCGCCCGGACGTGGAGGCAACCGAGGAGCTCGCGGCCGAGATCGGGGAAGCGGCCGCCGATGAGCTGGGGAAGGCCTTCCGGCCCGATCGCATCATCTTCGTCCCGGCGCTGCCGAAAACCCGGAGCGCGAAGATCGTCCGCCGGGCGGTTCGTGCCAGGGCGCTCGGCGAGGATCCCGGTGATCTCTCGTCGCTCGAGAATCCGGAGTCGCTCGACGACATCGCGCGGGCAGTTTGAGAGCCCGGAGTGTGTCTGGTTTTCGCCGATGAGGCGAAAACCGCTAGACTAGAGGAGCCATGCGCCTCGCGCTCGCGCAGATCAACACCGTCGTCGGTGACCTCGACGGCAATCGCGACCGCATTCTGACGCGGCTCGCCGAGGCGCGGGACGCGGGCGCCGACCTGGTCCTTTTCCCGGAGCTCGCGGTCACCGGCTACCCGCCCGAGGACCTCCTCCTCCGTCCGAGCTTCCTGCGCGCCGCCGAGCAAAGCCTTGCCCAGGTCGCCCGCGAGGCCCGCGGAGTGACGGCGCTCGTGGGAGCACCCCTGCTCGACGGCGATCTCTTCAATGCCTGTGCGGTCTGCGCGGACGGCGAGGTCAAGGGTTTCTACCGCAAGCGGTTCCTGCCGAACTACGGGGTCTTCGACGAGGACCGGTATTTCCAGGCGGGCCGCGACCTGCTCCTGCTCCGGTTCGGGGAGACGCTCGTCGGCCCCACGATCTGCGAGGACATCTGGCAGCCCGGCCCGCCCGCGACGGAGCTCGCCCTCGCGGGCGCCCACGTGCTCGCGAACATCTCGGCCTCCCCGTTCCATCTCGGCAAGGGACGCGAGCGTGAGCAGATGCTCGCCACCCGCGCGCGGGACAACGTCTGCTGGGTCGCCCTCGTGAACGCCGTCGGTGCCCAGGACGAGCTGGTCTTCGACGGCCACAGCGTCGTGCTCGACCAAGACGGCGACGTGGTCGTCCGCGGCCCGGCCTTCGAAGAGGCACTGCTCGTCGTCGACATCGATCCGTCCACGACCATCGCCCGCAGGCTGTCCGACGCGCGCCGGCGTGCCCTAGCCCGCGAGCAGTCGGGCGCCGTCGATCCGCCGGTGATCGACATCGACGCTGCCGTCGCGACGAACGGGAAGCCCGCCGCGCCGGTCGTGGCGCCGCTCCTCGAGGAGCTCGAGCAGATGCGGCTGGCGCTGGAGCTCGGGCTCCGCGACTACGCCCAGAAGAACGGCTTCAGCGAGGTCGTCCTCGGGATATCGGGCGGGATCGACTCCGCCCTCACGGCAGCGCTGGCCTGCGAGGCGCTCGGCCCCGAGCACGTCGTCTGCGTCTCGATGCCGTCCCGCTACAGCTCCGACGAGACGCGCGCCGATGCGAGGAGGGTCGCCGAGAGCCTCGGGGCCCGATACCTCGAGCTGTCGATCGAGCCCGTGGTCGAGAGCCTGAACGCGGTCCTGGCGGAGCCGTTCGCCGGCACAGAGCCCGGGCTCGCCGAGGAGAACCTGCAGGCCCGGGCGCGCGGAGTCATCCTCATGGCACTCTCGAACAAGTTCGGCTGGCTCCTGCTCGCGACCGGGAACAAGAGCGAGCTCTCGGTCGGATACGCGACGCTGTACGGGGACATGGCGGGAGGTTTCGCGCTCCTCAAGGACGTCTACAAGACAGATGTGTTCCGGCTGGCGCGGCACCTGAACGAACGGGCGGGTCGCGAGCTGATCCCGGCCAGCAT
>Ga0307296_10000188_pt1 | contig 26755 bp, 36 predicted proteins | sample ER_DNA_153_FD_194467 | JGI IMG/M metagenome (GOLD analysis project Ga0307296, IMG submission 194467) | Bulk soil microbial communities from the East River watershed near Crested Butte, Colorado, United States - ER_DNA_153 | ecosystem: Environmental > Terrestrial > Soil > Floodplain | place... | reverse complement strand
CGCCGCTGAGGTCGACACCGCGACTAACCTCGCGGTAGGCATTGCGCTTGTGTTCGCGGCGCTGGTTTTCCTCTTCTATCTATGGCTTGCGACGAAGATCCGTAGCGGACGAAACTGGGCGCGGATCGCGACCATCGTCATCGCCGCGCTCGGCGTGCTAGGAGCGATCGGAACCGCCGTGCGGCCCACCGCTACTGCCGCGCGCGGGGGTGGTCTGCTCACCGGAGCTCTGGACTTCATCGTGCTCATTGCGCTGGCGACGCCGAGCGCATCGGCGTGGTGTCATCACGATCGAACCGTCGCCAGATACAGATAGGGCAACGCCAGTAACTCGGTCGCCCATGGGACCTGGACGCGGCGAATCTCGGCGAGCCATCGCGCGTCACGGTCCCATAGCGGCGCGCCGCCGGCTCGCGCGATCAGCGGGCGCTCCCACGCGTCGTCGACCTGCGCTCGGGCTTCGTCGCGGTAGGCAGGGGTCTGGGTCAGCTGCCAGCCGAACAGCAGCAGCGCGGTGGCGAAGGACACTTCCCGAGATAGGTTCGCTCGCATCCGCTTCCTCCTGATCGTCCGCGACGGTACGACACGCGGATTGCGGCGGGCGAGGGGGCTCAGTAGGCGCGTACGGGCGGTGGAATAGCGCAAGACCCACGGGCGAGCACTGTCGAAGGGCGGCATTCCGTTGGACCGAGTCGCCGGACATCCCGCTTGATATATGAGTGAGTCACACATATGTTGGCGTTATGACCGGAACGCTGGAGACCAGGCTCGAGATAACGTCCTGGGTCGAGGAAACCGTTCACGAGATGACGGACGGCAGCAAGATCACCCGAGCCACTGTCTCGTTGTCGGGGGGCGGTGATGGGCTGTCCGCAGCAACGTTCGACGCAGTGATGTTCTACCGCCCGGACGGGACAAGCAGCTATGTGTCGATCATGCATGTGATGGGCGCGCTCCAGGGCCGAGAAGGCAGCTTCGTGCTCCAGGGGGACGGCGCCTTCGACGGTACGGTCGCCCGCAGCCGGTCCGCCGTTGTCAAGGGATCTGGCAGTGGCAAGCTCGCCGGCCTGACCGGTGCGGCACGCAGCGATTCGACCCATGACGACTACCCGTTCATGCCGTTGACCCTTGACTACGACCTCAGCTGAGCGTGCACCGCGAGAGCGGCCGTCGGCCTCGTCGTCACGGAAACGCGACGCCTTTTCGGCGGGTGCGGGTGCGGGGCATCCGGACGCCGAGGCCAATGTTCTGGGTGCGCTTGCCCTTGTCATCGCTGACCAGATCACTGCAGCGGCTGCCCACGCCGCCGGACAGTCGGTCACCGGAGCGACCGCGCTGTCGGCGCTGGCCCACTTCCTGCATCGTCCATCGCTCGACCGCCTGCACTCGGTGTTGGGCCTCACGCCGTCCGGGGCCGTCCGGCTCATCGACCGGCTAGCGGCGGACGGCTTCGTCACCCGCTCGGCCGGCCCTGACGGACGCACTCGATCTATCGTCCTGACGGCACGCGGCCGTCGAGTCGCCGAACGGGTGGCCGCGGCGCGGGCCGCCGTACTCCAGCCACTGGTCGACGACCTGTCATCTGCCGAGCAAGAGACGCTACGCGACCTGTTGAACCGGATGATGGCGAAGGTTGTCGCTGCGAAGGAAGGCGGGCCGTGGATCTGCCGGCTGTGCGACATCGGCGCCTGCGGGCGCGGTGAGGGCAGGTGCCCCGCCGCGAACGCTGGTGCGGTCAAGTACGGGCAGTTTGACGATTCGTGACCCGGTCATCGCGGTCGCCATCGCGAGCGGGCCACGCGTGGCTATCACCCAACGCTGCTAGAACACTGCAATGCGTCAGCAGATCAGACCGTGGCGGCCGAGCGATGGGACCCACCGTTGCCGTTTGACCTGGCAGCCTCCGCCAGGCATTGTGCAACGGGGCGAACTAGCTGTGAATACCAGGCAACGGGCATTGACGCACGTCGCGATACAGGCGTCTAGTAGAGGTATCGGCCACGGTTCTACCCGGGAAGCGATCGATCGTGAATTCTCCATCGCGCCGAAGCACTTGGTCGCCAAGCCCCATTCCCGAACGGTTGGGGCTGCACAACTCGAGCGTCGATCATTCGATCGCCGCTCGCCATCAGTGCGGCATGCTCCACCTGCCAACTGGTCGGGTCTGCCTACTCCCGGAGCGCCACGCGGGAGGATGCCAGTTCAGCTACCTGGTGCGGGAGGCAGACCGGGACCTGCGCCGCAGGTCCTAAGCCGACTCTCGCCAGCGCAGAGCACGTCGCCCCACTGCTGGGCACCATCCGAGTGGCGACGGCGATGATCACGTCGTTGCCGTCTCGGTCGCTGGCCTGGCCAAGGTCGGCCACGGTTGATGTCCGGGCCCTTGCCGAGCGCCGATCGCCGGTGGCCGTCGTACGGACCCTGCGTGCGAGCCCAGGACTGGTGGTGCTTCATGGCGAGTGGGCCGGCGGCGGCACGATCATTTCCGCCGGCCCATGCGCGACGTTGACCGACGCCAACGAAATCCTCGCAGCCCTCTCCGGCCAGCGAGGAAGGCCGTCCGCATCGTCCGTCGTCGGAGGCGGCTGGTTCGGCTGGCTGAGCTACCCTGACCTCTCCTCCTGGCGGCTCTCCGACGACGTGGTGAACGCCGGCGGCCAACTCGGCTTCTACCCATGCCTTTTGCGGTATCGCCGGGACGACGGCTGCTGGTACGACGAAGCGCTCTTGGGGATCGTGACCGACGGGTCACTGGATGCCCGACGGCGCGATCTCGATGCGCTCCTGCGCCGGCCGGGGAGCAGCGCTGGACGGGGTTACCGGGTCGGCCCCTTGCGGCCTCGAGAGTCCCGCGCGTGGTACACGGCATCGGTCAGTGCCTGCATCGAGCGGATTCGCGCGGGCGACGTGTATCAAGCCAACTTGTGCCTTCGGATGGACGCCGATTTCACCGGCGATGTGACGCGGCTGTTTGCTGACCTCGTGGACGCGCTGCAACCGGCTTACGGCGCCCTTGTTTGCACCCGCTCGCACGCCATCGTCAGCGTCTCGCCGGAGCTGTTTCTCCGCCGGGACGGCGACGCCGTGACCTCGGCTCCGATCAAGGGCACCCGCCCTAAGTCGACGATTAGTCGCGGCCCAGACCCGGCGGCCGGCGAGCTTCTCAGATCGGCTAAAGAACGAGCCGAGAACGTCATGATCGTCGACCTGGTACGCAACGATCTCAGCCGGGTTGCCGCGACCGGATCGGTGCAGGTTCCGTCGCTGCTCGCCGTGGAAGAGCATTGCGGCGTCTGGCACTTGGTCAGTCGAGTAAGCGCCACGATTGCCCCGGGCCGTTCAGATGCTGACCTGCTGGCCGCGACCTTCCCGCCGGCCTCTGTCACGGGCGCGCCCAAACAGGCAGCCCGCGGGGTCATCACTCAGCTCGAACGCCGGTCGCGCGGGGTATACACCGGCGCGATCGGCTATCTCAGCCCGCACTCCGGGCTTGAGCTGAACGTCGCGATCCGCACGGCCGTGATCAGCTACCGCCACGCGGCGCCCCACCTCATGTCGCTCGGTGTGGGCGCTGGAATCACGGCTGGGTCGGTGCCGGCCGACGAGTGGCAGGAATGCTTGGACAAGGCAGCGCCGCTTGCCGACGCTTGGTCGCGAGATGCACCGACGCGCGTTGCCGCTCGGGGATTAGGGTGTGACTCCGACCTGACGTTCGGCCCTCCGCTGCATTCATTCCGAGCGGTGCCTGGCTCCAGCAAACCAACCGATCAAGGAAGGAACGACTCCATGCCACTAGACACGCTGGTCGTCTTCGCGGCGAGCTACGAAAATCAGGACGACGCGATCGCGGACTATGACGCCGTCCATGAGTACTACACGTCGGCCGGCCTCATCGACACGTACGACGCGGCAGTCATCACCCGAGAGGACGACGGCAAGGTCAAGGTAGTCAAGAAGCATGAGCAACCCACCCGTCAGGGTGCGTGGGCGGGCCTCGGCGTGGGCCTGGTGGGTGGCGCGCTCGTCGCGCTCTTCCCCGCCATCGCGCTCGCCGGAGGATTGCTCGTCGGCGGCGCAGCGGGCGCTGGGCTCGGTGCGCTCGCGGGACACGTCGCCGGCGGAATGAGCCGTTCGGACCTCAAGGATCTCGGTGAGTTGCTCGACGAGGGCCAAAGCGGTCTTGTGGTCATCGCCGCAACCGACATGGAAGCGCACGTCGAGGCTGAGCTGAAGCGCGCCGCCAAGGTGACGAAGAAGCAGCTGCGGGCTGACGAGAAGCAGCTGGAGAAGGAGATCGACGCCGCGACCGCCTGACGAATACCACCGAACGCCGGACGGAGCGGATTATGTGCTGCGCTCGGCGTCACGAAATGTGTCGGCCGCCTCCTGAATACGGCCGAGGTAGTTACTCCACCAGGCAGAGTCTCCAATCGCGTTATGGTCGTTGCCCGCGCGCCCATCAATGAGCTCGCGCAGGATATCCGCATGCCCAGCATGCTGGGCGGTCTCAGCCGTGACCCGCGTGAGCAGGGTGCCAAAAGTGGTGTCACGGCGGTTATCAGGCCACCACGACACATGGCCGGGTGCATCTAGTCCGAGTTCCCTGATGGACTCGTCCGAGTGTCGCCACGCGGCTCGGTAGAGCTCGATCAGCTCCGCACTCGACTCGGCCGCGGTCGCCCACATGTCCGCGCTTTCCCAGATCGATCCGTCCTCGACCCACGGGAGACGGATCTCCGACGGGCGGCCTACGCAGGATCCGAGGTAGCTCAGCTCGACCCCGGTCAGATGCTTGACGAGTCCCAGCAGATTCGTCCCAGTCGGCGTCATGGGCCGACGAATGTCGAACTCGCCCAGGCCATCGAGCCGGGACAGCATTGCGGTCCGGCCTCGTTGCAGGTAATCCTGCAGATCGGCAGCGATGTCGCAGCGGTGGGATTGTTCGTCAGTCATGCGGCGGAGCATAGCTCTGCCCATCGTTCGTGATCTTGGACTTGATGCCGCGGAGCGACGACATGTCCAGGATCATCAATCTAGTGACGGGTCACCCGTTGGTGTGGGTTAGTCGCTTGTCGGTCGAGCGTAGACGACGACGTTGTCCTCGTAGTTTCTGCTGGTGAAGTCGAACGGGCCGCCACAGGTGATGAGTACGAGGCGCGGCTCGCGGCTTTGAGATAGGACGTCGGCGGGTAGGCCTGCGGCCTTTGCGTAGAGGTCCTGCGCGTAGATGCGGTAGCTGACCTGACGGTCAAACATTGTCGTCAGCATGATGCGGTCGCCGACGCGCAGGTCGCCGATGCCCATCCGATAGAGGGCGCCTAACCCGCCGTGCTCCGTGTCCACGTGTCCGTCGATGATCACGCTCCCCGTCTTGGCTCCGGCCACGGCTGACGAGACCCACCAGCCGACCTGAGTCGCGTTGTCCGGGACCTGAAGGTTGCCATGAGAAACCCCGACGGGGACGACCAGCGCGGTCACATCCACGGACGGGAGGGCGATCACCATCGGCGGTCCGGCACCGGCATCGTCCGTGGCCGGCCGGGACTTTCCCTGAGGACTGGCCTGGGCGTGCGAGGGGAAGGTCAGCCGAGCTCGAAGCTCCGCGGGCGCTCTGGCCGCCGAGCCGCCCGTACCGGCCGGAACTGCGGTGGGGCTACTGCCTCCGCCCGAACCGCCGCCTCCGCCACCGCCGCCACCTCCACTACTGCTCCCGCCTTCACTGGTATTTCCGCCGCCACCGCCGCTCCCTCCGCCGCTCAGGGCGTTCAACTGCGTCTGGGCCTCGTGTAGATGCGATTGCTCGAGGGACAGGAACGACTTCGCGTAGGACACGACGTCGGAATTGCTGCCGTGGCTGATCTCCTGCTGCGTGCTGGCAATGGACTGTTGGTGCCCAGCGACCTGATTCTCTGCGTAGGTCAGGTCGAAGGATGAGCTGGCGACCGACTTCAGCTGATCAGCTTGCGCCTGTTGTACGGAGCTCAGGGTGGTTGGCAGGTCGACTCCGAGGCTCGAGGCCAAGGACGCAACCTTCGTCTGCGCATTCTTGTGGCCGTTGATCGTCGTCGTGGCGAGCTGGGTGATCCCGGTAGCCTGTCCTCGATCCTGCGCAATTTGGCCGAAGGTCTGCTCGGCCAGGTTGTACTGCTGGGTGACCTGAAGGAAGGTGGCGTCCTGCGACGAGGCCGTGTTGTTATTGGACCCGGATTGGTTCGCGGTCGCGTTCGCGTACGCGTGAAGAGCTGAGATGGCAAGAGCAATCGCAAGCACTAATCCGGCGATCGCCGCGATCACCCTCATGACTCTCCTCACCACGCACGCTGAGCCTGACGTAAGCCTCGCGTGGCGTTGTGGAGACATGCCGCCAATACCATGTTGCGGCCGCTCGGGTTCTCCCGTCTACCTCTCTGGGAACGCCCATGACACGGCGTGGCAGCGAGCCCGCGGACGCTGGGCACAGCGCACGGGCCTCCTCCGCGATGATCGGCGGAAGAGGCCGGTGCGTCAGTAGTCCGAGGAGCGAGGCTTGGCGCCTGCGCTCAGTAATCCACGCGTTCACCGGTGACAGGATCCAGGTACAGCTTCGAATTGCTGCCGTGGGAACGATGGAAGTCAAATAGGTTCTTCAGCGGTCCGCTGATGGCGTCGAACGATCCGGCGATACGGGGCAAACTCCAGTTGTCCTCGATTAGCCTCAATATCGAGGACTAGGTGGTCAGCGTGTGGTCGATGTAGTTGTGCTTCAGGTGAACGCCAGTCGAATCTGCGACTAACACCCCTCTGATGCTGCGCAGCGGCGGTGCGCGCGGACTCGGGCTCGCGCACGGGCTACGCTCACGCCGCCGATCGGAAACGAGGAGGCTAGATGCCCGGACAGTTCAGTGGCTCGGCAGTGATCGACCGTCCGATCGAGGACGTATTCGGTTTCCTCGCGGCCGGGACCAACGACCCGAAGTTCAGCCCACGCGTGCTCGAGATCCGGACGGAGACGGACGGTCCCCCGGCGGTCGGAACAGTCTTCGTGAGCAAGGTCAAGGACGCCGGCATGACAACCGATCGACGCTTCGAGCTAACCGCGCTGCAGGCGCCCACGAGAATCCGATGGAGCGAACGGTCTCGCAACCTCGTGACCGTTACGGAGGGTGGATATGACCTCGAGCCGATCGGCGACTCCCAGACCAAGGTCACCGTCTTCAACTCATTTGCGGGCCATGGCTTTGGCAAGGTGCTCGTTGGGTTCGCTCGCCGGGCCGCCGCCAAGGACGCCGACGCGTTCGCACAGCGGATCAAGGCTGCGGTCGAGGCGAGTTAGGGTAGTCGATCACTCGCCGTCTGGACTCAACAGCTCCAACTGATCGCCGAGGTTCTTGGTCACGAGGCGTTGCGGTGCGCCGGCGGGAGCGGGCTCGTTGATGTGCGGTAGTCGGAAATGCTTTCCTAGTGTCTCCGTCTGCCGTTGATAGTTTGATCCGATTCCCTGCCCATACAGTTGCGTGGGCGGTTCTAACATCCGCTCGAAAGTCAGCTTACAAACACGCTGACGATGCTCGATCATAAACGGAACGTCGTGCGCTCGGACCTCGAGAGCGGCGGTCGATCCCCGAAAACGGCCGTCGGGGTCGTAGCCGAAGCCGGGATCGAAGAAACCCGCGTAGTGGGTGCGCAGCTCGCCACTCGTCGGATCGTAGGCGGTCATCTCGGCGGCGAGCGTGGGTGGCACGGTGACTGATTCGTATGACATGAGCAGGTAGAAGTTCTTCGGATCCAGCACGACGCGGTCGCCATCTTCGCGAATAACTGGCTCCCAGAACGGCCACGGATCAGTAGCGCGGACCTGCGTCATGTCCAGAAGTGGTGCACTGTTTCTGGCCCGGTAGCCGACGCGGCCAGTCTCATCGCCGCGAAGATCCAACCCGAGGAACAGTCCGCCCGCCAGGGCAAGGTCGCGCGGACTGACCGCACGACCCTCGGAAAACAGGATCGGCTCCTCCGCGTGAAACTGCCGCACGTCCTCGTCGGACAGACTTGTTGGCCCGGTCGACAGTCGCAGTTGATTGAGTGACAGGTTCTCCCGCACGCGCACTGGAAATGAAAGCGGTACCACCTCGAGGTAGAGCCGACCCCCATATCCTGCTGCGATTTCATCAAATCGGTAACTGCCATCCGTAATCACGCGGGTGAAAACGTCGGCCCGCCCAGTGGAGCTTTTCGGGTTGGCCTTTCCCCGGATCTCCGCCGGTAGGGCAAGGCGCTCTTTGAGGGGTATGAGATACGGCCGGCTGCTCTCTAGTACCGCGCCCTCGCGCCGGAGGTCGAGCTCATCGATGATGAGCGGCTTCAACCGTCCTTCCACGGTGTCGCTGTCGGGCAGGAAACTACACCGAATTCGGTACGCCACCTCGCCGAGTCGGAGGTCGAGGCTGGCCGGCTGGATGTTCTCACGCGGGATCTTGAAGTCGCCGGCATCGATAGCGCCTTCGTCGATAAGGTCGCTGAGACGCTGGCTCGGCAGCACGCCCGCCCCGCCAGCCGAGCCCACTCGCAACGCCATCGAACCCCTTGTCCATCGCCCTCACCGCATTCTATGGGCGGTGGGATCGGGCTGTGAGTCCACCGGCAGTTTCCCGCGGCTCAGGCTCTAATGGGAGCAGGCGCCGCAGCCGTTCAGCGGGCTCCACTAGGCGGGACCCGGTGTGTAGCCCGAGAAGACCGCCTCCACATTGTTGCCATCAGGATCGCGGACGAACGCGGCGTAGTAGCCGGGGTGGTATTGGGGCCACTCGGCCGGTTCATAGAGGACTTCGGCGCCTTCGGCTACCGCCGTGTGAAAGAACGCAAGGACGGAATCCCGGTCCGGGGCGGCAAAGGCGATATGTGACTCGCGGAATCCGTCCCCGGTTCGCCACGGACCGATCCAGAACGTCGGTCGGCTTTCACCGAAGCCCAGGGCGTCGTCGGTATCTACGAGCAGATGGACGCCAACCTTTGAAAGAACCGCGCTGTAGAACCGTGTGCTGGCCTCGACGTCGGCACACTGCAGGGCAATGTGATCAAGCATGTGCACATTGGACCAGACGCCAGACCCATCCGGCCATCGCCCCGCCTGGCCAGCATCGGGTAGGCCGCGTACTTCCCTCGCGCGACTCTAGTTGCCGTGCAACATCTCAACGACCGGAGCAAAGGTTTTGGCCGACTGGATCGGTACCGTCAGGTAGGACAGGCCAAGGGTGTCGCGCCGCCTACGGAGGGTGTCGGCCATCTGACTGGGCGTCCCAGTCAGAACGGTGATTGCGCCGCCGGCCGCCAGAGCGCGCACGTCGAGGCCCATCCGGCGCAGCCACGGGTGCTCGTCGTCGCCGATCGCGATCAGCCCGGCGGCCAGCTCCACATGCTCAAATCGGTCCGGGGCGGCATTGCGGACCATCGCGATCCGTTCTTGGGCCGCCTCCATGGTTGTGTCAGCTGGCCAACCGAAGACCACGATGTCCGCCTCGCGTGCCGCGAATGCGAGTAACCGAGGCCCGGATGCGGCGATCAGGATCGGAACGTGCGGCCGCTGCACCCCGGTAGGAAAGCCGGGCTCGCCGCCGCTCAACAGTCCTTTGAGCGTCCGCACCGACGATTTCAGCCGTTGCACGCGTTGACCGGGCGAGCCGAACGGGATGCCGAGTCTCGCGGCGTCCCTCTCCGCATCGGGTCGTCCCACACCGAGACCGAGCTCGAGCCGGCCATCACTGAGCTGATCGACAGTCGCAGCCTCCCACGCGAGCATGCGAGGTTCTCGCAGCGAGTCACAGAGCACCCAGCTGCCGACGCGGAGGGTTGTGGTAGCCGCGGCCGCAGCGGCCAACGCTGGCAGTGGGGCCGGCGTGAACAGAGTATCCGGCTGCAGGAAGGTCGAAAATCCTGATGATTCCGCTAGCCGGGCCATTTCGAGCCAGGTCTTCGTGTTCGGGATCTGGCCGACCGTGACCCCGAAGCGAAAACGTCGTTCATTGACCACGATGCAACCTCCGAGCATCTGACGTTAGACGGTTAGCGAGGGTGCCCGGGGTCCGCGGCTACCGTAGCGGGATGGATCTCCGGCTCCGGCTGCGCTCGGCCGCCCTTGCCCTTGGCGTGCTGTGCACGGCCGCCTCGGCCACGGGGTGTAGCGCGGCCCGAGCGCCGACACCCGCCCCCACCGTCGTGTTAACCCCGGAAAGTCCACCGGCCCGATCGGCGTCGTCGACCATCCCGCCGGCACACTCCGCGAGCCATGCTCCATCCCGCGTGTCTCGAAGCACGTCCCGTGCGCAAGCCTCGCCGAGCCCTTCGCGGGCCGCTGCGCCACCGGCCAGCCACCCCGTGATCGTGATCGATCCCGGCCACAGCCCGGCAATCCAAGGAATCGACCCGGTCACCGACCTGAACGTCTCGGGCTATGAGAACGAACCAGAGATGCATGACGTGTTTGCCCTGGCCGAATTGGTGAAAGCCCAGCTGCAGGCCGCTGGCTACCGCGTGATCATGACAAGGGCCGCGGTCGATACGCCGGTCCTGCTCAACCAGATCGCTGCGACCGCCAACAACACCCATGCCGCTTTGGCCCTGAGCATTCATGATCAAGCGGGCAACAATGGCGGCATCGGATTCGATCAAGGTAACGACATCGTCTATTACCAGTCCGTTGGCGCCTATCGCGTGGCCCGGAATGGCAAGAAGACGGTCTTCACCGACAGAAACGTCGCCGCCCTCAGCCGGGAGTACGGGCAGATCTTTCGCGCCCAGCGAGCAAGGGCCGAATCCCACCCGGTCGTGCTGCAGGGAGATGTGGGCTACGACCTGGGATCGCGTGGCTTGGACCCGGGCAACATCTGGATGGTCCAGCTGCTCGCACATGTCCCGTGGATCTACAACGAGGCCGGCGGAAACAGTGTCGGCACGGCCGGCCTGAATCCGGACGACAAGCGCAGGTACGCCAACGGCCTCGTTGCCAGCGTCGAAGCGTGCATTCCGCCGCCTCGGTAGGCGCGGCACGTACGCCTCGGGATCGACCCGACAACTGCGCCGGGTCGCCTGACATGTGACGATCTCCCTCTAGTGGCAAGGCAATCTCTCATTTCGTTTGCATGTCCTTGGTCGTGTCGCGCGGAGAACAGCAGCGTTGGTGTCTAGCCTGGCGCCGTTGGTTCGTTGCACGCAGGAGGCATCGGTGACAATACGGATCCAGGTCGATCCCGACACGGCGAAGGCCAAGGTTCTCTTCGTTCTTCCCGACGACATTCACGATGGCCCGGTCTCGGCCGTGGGGACGTTCAATGACTGGACGCCGGGGCGCCACCAGCTGATTCGGCGCCGCAACGGCACGCGCAGCGTTGCCGTGCGAGTCAACTCAGGCACCGAGTTGCGCTTCCGCTACCTGGGCTCGGGTGGGCGATGGTTCGATGATCCGGACCTCGATGCGATCGGCGACGAGGGCCTCACGCTTCAAGTCTGAGCGACCTTCCTGATCGCGGCGCCGATAGCCAACTTTGCCCGAGCTGGTCGATTCATTTCTCGCCGTATCCTCTAGTCTTTGGACGGGCACCGCCTGGCCTAGGCCGGCGGGGGAGGATTTACCGGCGGATGGACGAGTACGCCGAAGCACTGGCCGGTTTCAATCGTGCCCTTGAGCTGGACCCCGCTCAAACATGGGCGCTAGCCGGTCGGGCAGCTGTCTATCGCGCGACCGGCCGCTACGACGACGCCCTAGCCGACTTCGACCGCGCCATCGACCTGGACCCGGCCGACGCGGTGGCGATCGCCGGGCGAGCGGAGACGCACCGGCTGATGAATCACCATGCGGAGGCCCTGGCTGACTTCGACCGCGCCATCGACCTCGATCCGAGCAACGCCTGGGCGATCGGAAGTCGAGCCCAGGTCTATCACGCGATCGGCCGGTACCAGGAGGCGCTCGCGGGCTTCAATCGCACGATCGATGCCGACCCGACCCAAGCGTGGGCGCTCGCCGGGAGGGGTCGGGTTTACAAAGAGATCGGCGAGTACGACAAAGCTCGCGAGGACTTCAACCGCGCGATCGAGCTCGACCTGATCGAGTGAATCCTATGAGATAGCGAGCGTCCGCCGCTTATCGGACGCTCGGACGGCTCGACGTTCGGCGAAGTATCCAGGTACCGATCGGCACGACGATGATCGTCCCGATGAGAGCGCTCAACACGCCGCCCCAATCGAAAACGTCGGTGTCACCGATGCCGAGGACCACGGTGAAGATGAGATAGCCGACGACGGCGCCGATCAAGCCGAGCACGATCGAAACCAGCCAGGACATCGGGCCGCTCATGTGCCGAAAGGCGTCATTGGGAATGAGCATTCGGGCCACTACGCCGCAGAACAGCCCAAGAAGGATCGCGCCGATCATTGGGGCCCTCCTTGAATCCAGGATCATCCTACCGGATCGCCCGGTCGACCACCGTCACGAGGATGAGGGCGATTCGCGCGGCGGATCCTCTCCGACGAGGCCGTCCACCGACTCCCGGATGAGATCGGCGTGGCCGACATGCCGCGCGTACTCCTCGATCAGGTCGACCAAGATGCGCCTGAGGCTGGGTGCCTGGCCATCCGGCCAGGAGCGTCGGGCCAGCTGCCCCAAGCCACCTACGGCTAACGCCTCGGCGACAGCGGAGCGAGAGCGCGCGACGGCGTCCTGCCAGAGGGCGAGCAGTTGCTCGGGGGAGTCTTCAGCGGCTGTGCGCCACTCCCAGTCGGGGTCCGCGTCCCAGTCCACGGTGTCCCACGGCGGCGACAGCGGCCGCCCGAGCAGCCGACCCGAGAAGTAGTCGTCCTCCACCAGCGCCAGGTGCTTGAGCAGCCCACCGAGCGTCATCGCTCCGGGGGCGAGCCTCGCCCGCATGCCTGCTGCGTCGAGCCCACCGCATTTCCAGGCGAGGGTTGCCCGCTGGCGTTCAAGGGAGCCGAGGAGGGTGGCGGTCTCGTCACCCGCGATAGGTGGTTCCGGATGGCTCAGCTCGTCCAGGTCGACCATGCGCGGTGAGTCTAGACGCTGACCGGCTTGCGGTCGCCGCCGTGCTCTTACCTCCGAGAGGCCCACCCGGCGGGCGATTCACATCAGCGGTGAACGCAAATGTGGAGTTCTCGAATACTGAAACAGCTGTGGCTACCATGCCGCTGGCCGCTCGCCTCAATTGCCTTACTAGGCGCCGAGAATGCCACTACGCCGGCTAGGACCGCTCCCACGACGACAGCCAGCAGCCATCGCAGGCCTCGAATTCTTCGCACCAAACCCCCCGGAAGTGCGCTGCGCAGCCGGCCAGACGGTGTCGTCCACGGCCCAACCGCCGACTCAAGGTAGCCGCGGTGTTGCCTGGCACGCAAGGCCATCTTGAGGCACGGCTAGCACAGGTAGGGCCGCTGGGCGTACTAGTGAGCACGAGTCGCCAAAGCCGGAACGAACGGGCCAGTCGCCAACGTGTTGCGCAGGGCGGCCTCGGACAGGATATGTTGATCGCGATCGTCCACCCGCGAAGCATGTGACGGATGCTTCGAGAACTCCGGCCCCTCAGGAGCGGTGATGTCTATCATCTCGCGAGGGTTTAGAAGACGTCGCGTCGCAGACGCGCCGCCCGACCGGGTGCCGCCGGGCCAATATGTGATCAGAGATTTCCCTGTCTTGTCCGCAGGTCCCACCCCCCACACACCGCTCGAGCAGTGGGACTTCTCGATCGTGGGCGCAATCGACGAACCGCGCCGTTGGACCTGGGAGGAGTTCCGCGCCCTACCTAGCCAGGAGGTCACCCGCGACATCCACTGCGTGACCAAGTGGTCAAAGCTAGACACCGTTTGGCAGGGCGTCTCCGTCGACACGCTCCTTGACGGCGTCGATACGTCAGCCGAGTACGTGGTGCAGTACAGCGACGGCGGCTACACGACCAACCTGCCGCTCGAGGACATCACTGGCGGCAAGGCCTGGGTCGCCTTTGCCTACGACGGCGAGCCTCTGCACTCGGAGCATGGCGGACCGGCGCGCATGCTCGTCCCGCACCTTTACTTCTGGAAGAGCGCTAAGTGGGTGCGCGGTCTGCGGCTGCAGACATGGGACGAGCCCGGGTTCTGGGAGACGAACGGATACCACAACTACGGAGATCCATGGCGGGAACAGCGGTACTGGGGCGACTGACCTGGCAGGCCGCCCAGGTCGTCGACGTTGTCGTGGAAACACGGCACGTCAAGACGATCACCTTCGACGTGCCCGACTGGCGCGGCCATCGCGCCGGACAGCACGTCGACATCCGCCTGACCGCTGAAGACGGCTATCAGGCGGAACGCAGCTACTCGATCGCTTCGGCACCGGATGGGTCCCGCCTCGAGTTGACCGTGGTACGTATCGACGACGGCGAAGTGTCGCCCTACTTGACCGATGAACTTCAGCGGGGCGATCAGATCGAGCTACGCGGGCCTATCGGCGGCTACTTCGTTTGGGAGCCCTCTCAAGGCGGCCCGCTCTTGCTCGTCGCCGGTGGATCCGGCATCGCACCGCTGATGGCGATGATCCGTCTCCGCGCCACCGCTGGAAGCGACGCGCAAACGCGGTTGCTGTTCTCCTCGCGCAGCTCGGACGACATCATCTACCGCAACGAGCTCGACCAGCTGAACGGGGGAGGACTCCAGGTTGTGCACGCCCTGACGGACGGGCAGCCGCCTGGGTGGACCGGTTACGCCCGCCGCGTCGATGCCGAAATGCTGGCGGAGGTCGGGCCGAGCCCGGCTGAACGGCCACGCACTTACGTCTGCGGCCCGACCCCGTTCGTCGAGGCTGTGGCGGAGGCGCTGGTCCGGCTTGGGCATAATCCACGGACGATCAAGACCGAACGCTTCGGCCCGACAGGAGGCTGAGATGGACGCCCTGATGCTCGACGGCAACGCCGTCGCCGGCCTTCTGCAAGAAGTGTTCGCCGTCGAAGTGACAACCGCCATCGCAACGTGCGCCACCTGCGGGGCGGCCGACGCGGTGGGGGCAACGCATGTCTATCGAGGGGCGGGATTCGTCCTGCGCTGCCCGTACTGCGACAACACACTCGTCAAGATTGTGCGAAGTGACGAACGGGTGTGGATCGACCTCTCGGGAATTCGAACACTGGAAGTCGCCATCTAGCGGCGAGTACTGACCTCACGCCCGAAACCGATCCGGAGCAGCACGAGCTTCTGCCGCGGCTATGTCATGACAGATCCCGTGACGGAGCCCGTCGGCGTCGGCATAGGGATGACAACGTCGCCGCGCTTACCGGCGTCGGGGTAGAGGACGAGGACGACGCCGATACCCACGGCCGCCCCGAGCACCTGCATGCCAATGAACGCCGGCACCGAGCTGGGCGCGATACCGGCGAACGTGTCAGAGAACATCCGACCGACCGTTACCGCCGGGTTGGCGAACGCCGTCGAGCTGGTGAACCAGTACGCCGCGCCGATGTAGGCGCCGATCGCCGGAGCAGCCAGCAAGCCACGTTTCGTGCGGACCAACGCGAAGATCAGCGCGATCAGGCCCGCGGTGGCGACAACCTCGCCGACCAGATGCCCCCCGCCGACCCGATGCTTGGTGGATAGATGCTGGCCGACGTCGAACATGACATTGGCCAGCAGCGCCCCGGCGATCCCGCCCGCACACTGCGCAACCGTGTACGCGCCTACCTCAGACAGAGTGAGGCCCGCGCCGAGGCGACGACCGAGGAACCAATCCGCGAACGACACCACCGGGTTGAAGTGCGCGCCGGACACCGGGCCGAGCATGAGGATCAGCACGGCGAGACCAAACGCCGTGGCCGTGCTGTTCTCCAGCAACTGCAGGCCCGCTTCGCCGGGCGAGAGTTGCTGCGCGGCAATGCCCGAGCCGACGATGACCGTGACGAGCAGGCCGGTGCCGAGGAACTCGGCGAACAGCCGCCGCGCTAAGACCGGTGACATGCGCCTCACGCCGACATCTTGACCGACCACATCTAACTCAGTCAACATTGAGGCAATGACTACTGAGCGAATGCGGGAGGAACAGGCCGGGCTGGAGCGGCGAGCCGCGCTGCACGCGGCCCTCTCCGAACCGGCGCGGCTGCGCATCGTCGACACACTCGCTGTCGGCGACGCGGCACCGTCGGAGCTGGCCGCGATGCTGGACATGCCGTCCAACCTGCTTGCCCATCATCTGCGTGTCCTGGAGTCCGAAGGGTTGGTCACCCGAACGCGGTCCGAGGGGGACAAGCGGCGCTCCTACCTGCGGCTGGTGCCCGCCACACTCGACGAGCTCACCCCGCCCGCACCGCTCCCGGCCGAGCGGGTGCTGTTCGTGTGCACTGCGAACACGGCCCGCTCCCAGCTGGCCGCGGCGCTATGGCGGCACGCGAGCGCCGTACCGGCCACCTCCGCCGGCACCCACCCGGCCGAGCGGATCGATCCCGGCGCGATCGCCACCGCCGAGCGCCATCGGCTCCCATTGCGCCGGGTGCGGCCCCGTCCGATCGCGGACGTCCAGGCTGACGGCGATCTGGTGATCACCGTGTGCGACCTGGCCCACGAGGAACTCCGGGGCCGAACCGACCTGCACTGGTCGGTACCGGACCCGTCCCGCGCCGGCACCGCGACCGCGTTCGATCACGCCTACAACGAGCTGACCCGGCGGGTCCACGACCTCGCGCCCCGCCTTCCTCACGCGTCGTAACCCGTCCGTCCCTCGAGGAGGCTCCGACGATGACCCTGGAAGGCCGGTCCCACGACGGGAGACCCACCGTGCTGTTCCTATGCACGCACAACGCGGGCCGCTCCCAAATGGCGCTGGGATTCTTCACATACCACGCGGGCGCCGCCGCCGTGGCCTGGTCCGGGGGTTCCGAACCCGGCGAGCGGGTCAATCCGGCCGCTATCGCAGCGATGAAGGAACGCGGCATCGACATCTCGGGCGAGTACCCCAAGCCCTGGACCGACGAGATCGTCCGCGGCGCCGATGTCGTGATCACCATGGGATGCGGCGACGCCTGTCCCGTCTTTCCCGGCAAGCGTTACGAGGAATGGACCCTCGACGACCCCGCCGGCCTCGATGTCTCCGCCGTCCGCCCGATCCGCGACGAGATCGAACGACGAGTGCTGAATCTCCTCGACCAGCTCGACGTCCAGGTTCGTCGCTGACTCGCTCGACCATCTCCTCAATCCACTTGAGAGCGTTTACCGCCGAGCGTTGTCGTCGGCGGGCTTGACCGCGCGCACGATGGCGGCGTGCATGCCCGGTGCCGCTTCATGGGTGAAGCTGACCTCGGCGTCGATGAATCCCACTGCGGTAAGCCCGTCGACGTATTCCTGGCGAGACAGGGCGCCGGCGATGCAGCCGACGTAGCTGCCACGAGCGGCCCGGTCGGCCGGGGCTAGGTGGTCTTCGGCGACCACGTCGGAGACGCCGATGCGCCCACCCGGCGCGAGCACCCGGTACATCTCGGCCAGCACGGAGGGCTTGTCGACGGACAGGTTGATCACACAGTTGGAGATGACCACATCCACCGCGCCGTCGGGCAGCGGCACGTGCTCGATGGTGCCCTTGACGAATTCCACGTTCATCGCGCCGGCCTTGGCCGCGTTCGCCCGCGCGAGGGTAAGCATTTCGTCGGTCATGTCCACCCCGTAGGCGAACCCAGTCTCACCCACCCGCCGGGCCGAGAGCAGCACGTCGATCCCGCCCCCGGAGCCGAGGTCGAGCACGCGCTCGCCGGGGCGCAACTCTGCTATGGCGAGTGGATTGCCGCACCCGAGGCTCGCCGCTAGTGCCTCGGCCGGCAGCTCGCTGCGCTCGTCTGCGCGGTACCTGGCGGCGCCAAACGATTTGTCCACCTCAACGGACGCGGGTGCGGATGACCCTGCTCCGCAACACCCGTGCGAGTCCGACGCGGTCGAGCCGCAGCATCCCTCCGCGGACAATGCATCGCTATTCGTGCCGCTAGCGCTCACCGCGAGGGCGGCGGCCGCGTAGCGCTCCCGAACCTGCTCCCGCAGCTCAACGTCGGCCATCACAGACTCCCATCGACTATCTTCGATGTATCGAAGGATTGCTTATACATCGACCGATGTCAATATGACGTGGCAGAATGGTGGCATGCCGACGAAGCTGTTGCCAATGGCCACCAGCCACGCCGCCGTCTGCTGCGTCCCTCTCACCCAAGACGTCATCGACGTCGACGACGCCGAGCACCTCGCCCTTAGGTTCAAGGCGCTCGGCGATCCCACCCGAGTCCGACTGCTGTCGCTCATCGCCGCGCACAGCGAGCGTGAAGCCTGCATTTGCGACCTCACCGAGCCGGTCGGCCTCTCCCAGCCCACCGTCTCGCACCACATGAAGCAACTCGCCGACGCCGGCCTCGTCATCCGCGAACAGCGCGGAAAGTGGGCCTACTACCGCATCGTCGACGACGCCCTCGCCTCCCTCGCTGTCGCAATCACGCCCCGCTGGGGTTGACGAGCGACCAACCGAGCCAAGTCGTCACCAGCACAAGCGCCGCCACGCTTGCGCCCATCGGCTGGCGGTGAACCATATCGGCTGCGGAGGGAGCGTCGGACGATTCGCCTACTCCGCAAGCGGAACCTAAGTTGGAGCGGGTGACGAGAATCGAACTCGCACTGTCAGCTTGGGAAGCTGATGTTCTGCCATTGAACTACACCCGCAGACCCGGCAGATGTTACCCGAGAGCCCCGGTTTCCGGGGCTCTCGCGTATGGTCATGGCTGAGCAGGCGATGTCGACCCCATCTTGGCCCCGAACGGTCACTTTGCGCGACGGCGCTCGCGCGACGCTGCGACCCATCGCTCCCGAGGACAAGCCGCTGTTAGCGGCCAGTTTTGAGCGGCTGGGCGAAGAGTCGCGCTACCGGCGGTTCTTCACGGCTAAGAAGGAGTTGTCCCCGGCTGAGCTCGACTATCTCGTTGACGTCGACCACAGCGACCACGAGGCGATCATTGCCATCGACCGGTCTAGCGGGGAGGCGGTGGGCGTCGCGCGCTACATTCGCTCGAACGAGGACGCGGAGGTCGCCGAGGTGGCCGTGACGGTCGTTGATGACTGGCACGGGCGCGGCCTGGGACGCGCGCTGCTCACGAGATTGACCGACCGGGCTAGGCGGGAAGGTGTGCGCCGGTTCAGTGCAGTGGTGCTTGGCGAGAACCGCGAGGCTCTCGGACTCATCGACGACGCCGCCGACGGCCAGCGCCAGTACGCCGCTGGCGTGGTCGAGCTCATCATCGAGCTGCCTCCCAAACGTGGAATCGGTGCGCGCCTGGCGCGCACATTACGAGAGGCGGCGGCGGGAAATCTGGTCTCCGCCGCAGGCCTGCGAAAACGCGACGAGCAGCGATCCCCTATTTCCAGCGAGCCTGAGTTCTAGACCCGGGCCGGAGCGGCGTGCGGGGCACGCAGCCCGAACTGCGAAGCTGAGGCGGCAATCCGGCGCGAGACGGGGTCACCCTCCGCCTGTTGCCTCTCGCTGGCATAGACGCCCTGGTTACCGTATTGAGCAACAACATCGAGCTGCTCCAGTCGAGACAGGGCCCGATACCGATCTCGTGGAGCGCTGGGACATGATCCGCAATATCACAGTAGGTCGGCAGAGCATCCGGACGTGCCTTCGCGCCGGTGACCCGGCGCGGCCGCCGCTGGTGATGGCGAACGGCATCGGGGCAAGTCTGGAGTTGCTGCAACCGTTCGTCGACGAAATCGATCCCAGCATCGGGGTCATTCGCTTCGATGTTCCTGGCGTCGGCGGATCGCCGCTGCCGGCGAGACCATATCGTTTCACTGGCCTCGTTCGACTATTGGATCAGGTCCTCGATCAGCTAGGCTGCGACCAGGTCGACATGCTGGGCGTCTCGTGGGGCGGGGGGCTGGCGCAGCAGTTCGCGTTGTGCAAGCCGCGGCGATGCCGTCGTCTCGTCCTGGCCAGCACGGCGACCGGATCACTGATGGTCCCCGCCGGGCCCCGCATCCTCAAGAACATGGCCACTCCCCGGCGGTACCGCGACCCAGGCTATGCCGTGCAGATCGCCGCCAACGTGTATGGGGGGAAGCTGCGGGAGGATCCGGAACTGGCCCGAGAACTTCTGCACAAGCACCTGCGGCTAGGACCCGACCGCGGGTATGCGTTCCAGCTGTTCGCCGGGCTCGGCTGGACGAGTCTGCCGTTCCTGCCGTTGATTCGTCAGCAAACGCTAATCCTCGCCGGCGCGAACGACCCAATCATTCCGCTGGTCAACGCTCGCATCATGCTGCGCTTGCTGCCGCACGCGCAGCTGTTGATCTACGATGATGGCCACCTCGGCCTGCTGACCCGCGCGCCCGAACTCGGTAGGACCGTCACCGATTTCCTTCACACGGCTTAGCGTCCCATCGACTTCGTCCGGACGTCGGCACTGGTGGTATCGCTGACGGTTTTCAGCGTATGAAAGGCACTCAATCCGGGTGCGCGACCCGTGTATTCGGAGCGTGGCAATCCGTCGAGGTCAGATGTGGCTCATAGTTCTCTACCGTGCCGCGCTGGTTCGTTCAGGTGGCATCGCTTATGGAGGTGACGGGCGCGATGCCGTGGAGGGCGGTGTCGATGACGTCGCGGACGAAGCGGTCGTTGAGTGGGGCGTGACCGTGTAGGAGCCGGTGGTAGATCGGGCCGTAGAGGAGGTCGAGGGCGACCTCGATGTTTGTCTGCGGTGGAATTTCCCCGCGGGTGATTGCCCGGCGGAAGATCGCGCGGCCCTGGTCGCGGCGCGGCTGGACGAAGCGCGCGCGGTATTGGCGGGCGAACGCCGGGTCGGTCTGAGCCTCGGTGACCAGCGCGGCGATCGCGCGCCCGTAGGGTCGCCTGCTCGCCAGCCGGGCCCACGGGCGCAGGAGTGTGAGCAGGTCGCCTCGCAATGATCCAGTGTCCTGGGCCGGCGGGAGGTCTGCCCATTCGTGGTAGAGCGCATCCAGCGCGAGGGATTCTTTGGTGGGCCACCAGCGGTAGATGGTGGCTTTGCTGACTCCGGCCCGGGCGGCGACCGCGTCCATGCTGACCGCTGCCAGGCCCTGCTCCAGGAGGAGTTCCGCCGCGGCTTGCAGGATCGCGTGGTGCGCTTTCTCGCTGCGTGGCCGCCCCCGCTGCCGTGCCGCGGTCGCCGTGGCACGGCTCATGGGGCGCTGCCAGCGCGGCCGGCTGCCGCGTCGGATCGGACCGTGCTGACAACCAACGGCGTCACCTCGGCGATCTCGCGGGCAGTGCCGGACCAGCTCATCCCCGACCCTGTGGCCTCGGCAGCCTGCGCGGTGGTGCGGTTGGTCCCGTAGCGCTGGTTGCCGTCGACCGGGCGGCGGCTGGAGATCCGGCTGCCTTTGGGGGCGAGGTGCACAAAGCCGATCGCGGACATCGTCACCTCCGTGGTGGCTGCGATCTCGCTATCTCCGGGTTGGTGAGGTCGGAACCCGAGCCGGGTGATCTGCGGGCTGGTGGGCCCCGAGCTGACCGGTTGAAGCTCTACCTCGCCACACAACTCGCCGTTTCCGATCCCAGGCCCGCAGGCGGGCACTGAAGACAAAACTAAACTATCAGTTTTTCCTAGGCGGCGTCTCCAAGGCTGCGAGTTATGGCGCGCACCACAATCGGGAACAGCTCCGAGCACCATCATGATTTACTAAACTGATAGTTCAGTTTCTTATTCATGAAGGTGACGATCATGCGAGACACCGGACTACCCCGGGCTGACGTGGAGAACGATTTTGTACGGGCCCGGCGGCGCCAGGTCCTGGCCACACTCGGGCACCGGCTGCGCGGTCACCCACCCGACAGCGACCGCATCGTGCCGCTTGCCGAGGTCGTTGGCCCGCTCGGCCGGGGCGGCCAGCAGCACCGGGGCCTGCAAACCATCCCGGTGCACACCATCATCGGCACCGTCGACCCGCAGCGCGGCTTCGACCGGCACTTCCGGCCGACCACCAACCGGGTGCGGTCCCGCTGGCAGCGGCTGGCGCTAGCCCAGCGGCACGGCGCGTGGATCCCGCCGATCGACGTTTACCGCGTCGGCGACCGGCATTTCGTGACCGACGGCCACCACCGGGTATCGGTCGCCGCCGCGACCGGTCAGCAGTGGATCGACGCCCACGTGACCGAACTGCTCACCGCCTCACCGCCTCGCCAGGGACTTGATCGAGCGGCATGACGCAGCCGCGCCGACGACCGGCGGCGAGACACAGCTGTCGCCAGATCGGCCGAGGCCATCACCGGCAGCGTTACGCCGAATAGCTGATGAGGAGGCACGATGATCACGACAATCCTGCTGGTGGCCGCGGCATTCTTGCTAATGGGCGGCGTGATGCTCGCCCTGTGGTGGGTGCGCACCATCGAAGACGAATTGGACTACCCGGAGGCACACGGCGGCGCGGCGCCCCCGCAGGATAGAGCGATCCTGCAGATCGGTGCCGGGCTCAGCAACACGAGCAACACCCCACCGACCTGATCGACACCGCAGCCTCGATCGGCACAGCGAAACGCTGCCGTTCACCGATCAGCCGTAGCAACCGCCCAATCCGCCACTGCGAACCCAACGTCGCCTCGATGACCAAACCGTCATGTCGACTCCGCGGGTCATGGCGTTGCCTCCTGCTGCTCGAGCGCGCGCGTCACCACGGTCAGGTCCTGGTCACCGAGGCCGTGATCGACGGCCTGCTGCCACTCGTCAGCCAGGCCGGCAAGTGCGGCGAACCGCTCCCCAACGGCGGCCTCCAGAGCCAGATGAACGTCCTTGAGCGCGAGCGACAGCGCGAACTGGGCCGAGAAGTCGCCCTCGGCGATCCGGTGCAGCTTGGCTGCCTGCCAGCTGGAGGCCAGCGGTCCGCCACCAAGTGCGTTCACCACCGTCTCGGTGTCAAGACCCAACCGATGCGCAAGAGCCACCGACGCCGCGACTGCTTCGGAAGCGAACGCCAGCCAGGTGTTGTTCACGAGCTTCAGACGCGAGCCGGCGCCGGCCTCGCCGACCCAGATGGTGCGCTGGCCGAGCGCGTCGAACAGCGCAGTGACACGCGCGCGGGCTCGGTCCGGTCCCGATGCGAAGATCGTCAGCCGGCCGTGTTCCGCTGGATCGGTGCTTCCCGACACCGGCGCGTCGAGCAGCGTCACGTCCGGACGGTCGGCTGCCACCAGGGTGATGACGCGATCAATTCCGGCGATGCCGATCGTGCTCATCTGAACCCAGATGGCGCCCGGAGCCAGAGCAGCGAGCATGCCCTGGTCCTGCGCGATCGACAGGACTGCATCGGTGTCGGTCACCATCGTGACCACGATCGCCGCTCGTCGAGCCGCGTCGGCGGCGGTCTCGGCGACTTCGGCTCCCCGCTCGGCAAGATCCCGAGTCGACTCCGGTCTGCGGTTCCAGACAATCGTCGGGATGCCGGCACGCAAAGCGCTGGCCGCCATCCCATGGCCCATCGCTCCAATGCCGAGCACCGCAACCGGCTCGTCCGTCGATGGCATCCCTGACTCCTTGCCTGTATGGGCGGCGGCTACCATCAGCATCGCACCGCAGCCCATCGAGTGGCCGACCAGCGTGGCACTCGGTGACGACGGCGTTGCCCGCAACGGACCGTCAGCGGAACAGTGAACTGCTCGCTACTTCCGTTAGTTGACACTAACGTTCGTGACAGCTAACGTTCGTGCACGTCGACGGAAGCGAGGAGGGCAGAGCCATGGGTCAGCCGGTCGCGTTCTTCGAGGTGATCAGCCCCGACCACGAGCGAGCGCAGAAGTTCTACAGCGAACTGTTCAGCTGGCAGGTGAACGCCGACCCGGCGATGGGCGGCTACGGCCTGGTTGACACCGGCGCCGGCGCCGAGGCGATCGGCGGCGGCATCGGTCCAGGGTCGGCGCCGGAAGACTACGGCGTGAAGATCTACATGCGAGTCGACGATCTCGACAAGTACCTGGATCGCGCTGAACAGCTCGGTGGCAAGCGCCTGATTCCGCCAACCGATCTGCCTGAGGACTATGGCCGCTTCGCCATTTTCACCGATCCCGATGGCAACGCCGTCGGCCTGTGGACGTAGCCACGCCGATGCCCATCTCTGACGGTGTCGCTGGCCCCCGCCGCGTGGCGAACGACGCGCTTCGCGCGCTGGCTGAGCCGCGCAGGCGCGAGATCCTGCAACTCGTCGCGCGTCAGGAGTTGGCGGCGGGTGAGATCGCGGCCGCGTTCGACGTAACTCGGCCTGCCGTCAGCCAGCACCTCACGGTGCTGAAATCCGCGGGCCTGCTCGACGAGCGCCGCGACGGTGCGAGACGGCTCTATCGGGCGAGACCGGAAGGCCTGAGCGAGATCCGGGAGCTCCTCGACACCATGTGGGCGTCCGCGCTGGACACCGCTCGTCGGATCGTCGAGCAGGATCGTGGGAGCGCCGATGACGACACGGCCGCCAGTGCCTAACTCCGCCGCGCCGCACGGCGCCCGGCCGATCTGGCTCGTCCGGCGAAGCCAACTGACGATGATCCGGAATCCACGCGGAGGCGGCCCGCAGAGCCAGCGCGAACAAGCCGTCCGGTTCTGGACACTGATCCTCAAGCGGTTCCGCGACTACGTCCACACACGCAATGGGGTTGAGCATGACTGAGCAAGTCGCGGACGACGCGGCAACCGTCGTTCCGTTGCGCCGTCCGCCGGTTCGGCAAGCGACGTTGGTCCGCAGCGACATCACGCATACCTTCGAGACGTTCGTGTCAACAATCGGGACCTGGTGGCCGCTGCAACCGATGTCGGTCGGCGGCGAGAAGGCCCGGGACGCCAGGATCGAGCCGAGGGTCGGCGGGTCTGTCGTTGAGGTATGGGATGACGGGAGCACCGTCGAGTGGGGACGAGTTGGTGCGTGGGAGCCGCCGCACCGATTCGTCATGTCCTGGATCCTCACGCCAGCCCCGACGGAGGTGGAATTCACCTTCACCAGCCTCGGTCCCGTGCTCACCCGCGTCACGGTCGAGCACCGTGGCTGGGAGGCGTTGACCGAGGAGCAGCTGTGCGCCGACTGCGCCGCCCCTGGCGGTTACCGCTCCGGTGCCTACCGCCGTGGATGGGAGCTCGCGCTCGGTAAGTTCGCGGCAGCGCTCGGATCGGAGCCCCCAGCGTCATGACCGCTCAGATCAGCGACGAGTACATCATCGAGCAGCGCGCGAAATTCACCTATGAGTTGCACCCTTGTCTGGGCTTTCCCGGCGACGCCCTCCGAGCCTGAGGCCGAGGCGCTCCTCAGCGGTTGATACCGCGGTGCGGTGAGAGGTTCCGCCGGATCAGTCCCACGAGCGCGTCCGGTGCCTCGACCGCGAGGAAGTGGCCGCCTTGCTCGACGTGGTCGACGCCGCGCAGGTCGTCGTACAGGCCCTCAAGCAGCGACCGAGGCGGCTGGGGGAGGTCGGGTTCATTCGCGACGACGACGTACGAAGGCACGACGATCTTGCTCGGGACGACGGGTGGGAGAGCGTAGAGGCGGACGGAACTCTCAATCGTCTGGGTCACCCAGTACACGGTGGCATTGGTGAGTAGCAGGTCGTCGGTCAGGCTGTGCCGGGTCGCTGGGTCGCTCCACGTGAGGAACTTCTCGATGATCCAAGTGGCCAGTCCGGCCGGGGAGTCGTTGAGCCCGACGGCGAGAGTGTGTGGGCGGGTGCGTTGGACGTGCGCATAGGCGCCATGCCGCTCGTCCCACTCGCTTTCGGCCTCGGCATAGTCACGCTCCGCCTCGCTGACCGACGGGTCCCGCGGGTCGAGGTCTGGCGTGACCCAATTGGCGGTCTGGATCGCGCGCAGTCCGTCCGGCTGCATCATCCCAAGTCTGTTGGCGACGCCGCCGCCGATGTCATCGCCATGGACTACGTACCGGTCGTAACCAAGCACTTCGGTCATGAGCTGGTCGAACAGCGCTGCGGGGGTCAGCCGGGTGAGGTTGCGGTCGCGGCAGTGGTCGGTGAACCCGTAGCCGGGGAGCGCCGGAATGACGACGTCGAAGCAGTCCCGCGGATCGGCGCCGTGCCGAGCGGGATCGGTGAGCGGGCCGATCAACCCCAGGTACTCGACGAACGAACTCGGCCAGCCGTTCGTCAACAGCAGCGGTAACGGATCCGAGCCGGCGCCGCGCACGTGCACGAAGTGCACGCCGATTCCGTCGACGATCGCCCGGAATTGGGGAAACGCGTTCAGTCGAGCCTGCTGTACGCCCCAGTCGAAGCCGGTCCGCCAGTACGCCAGGCACTGGTCAATGCGCGATGCGACCCAAGCATTCTCTCCGCCGTCAAGAACGCCGGGGTGGAGGCTGCGCGTCTTATCGATCCGGTAACGCAGGTCCGTGAGCACGTCGGCAGGGACGTCGACGGTGAACGGTACGGCGCCACCAGTGCTGCTCATTACCGCACCGCCTTCGTCGGCCACTCGCTATCTTGACGTCTCGCGCGCCCCAACGGCAATCCTCCGAATCTCGGATGGCCGGCGCTGGTCTGACGCCGGCCGCCCACGGCCCTTGCGGGGCTGTCCGGGCGCGAACGTACGCCGTGTCAGCCCGGACGTAGGCCGGCTCGATCGAGCGCGGCGATCAAGCTGGTTCGACGCTTGTAGCGCTCGCGAAGTTGACTGAGCAGTGCCGTGAAGGCGTCCTGCTCACCGACCTTCGAATAGAGCTCACGCATCGTCATGAGGATGCGGGCAACTTCAGGATAGATTCGCGTGTTTTGCCTCTC
>Ga0307296_10000187_pt1 | contig 26819 bp, 27 predicted proteins | sample ER_DNA_153_FD_194467 | JGI IMG/M metagenome (GOLD analysis project Ga0307296, IMG submission 194467) | Bulk soil microbial communities from the East River watershed near Crested Butte, Colorado, United States - ER_DNA_153 | ecosystem: Environmental > Terrestrial > Soil > Floodplain | place... | reverse complement strand
GCCTCTATCGACAATATCGACAAGAATACAAATCGAGACGGAACTGGAACAGCTTCGACGTCCGAGCTTGATGATCACCAATGACGGCAGCTGCGCTTCAACACTTTGATAGCCCGCTCTGATAGACTCGAAGATTGACGAAAGCGGCTTTCAACAATGGCGTGGCGACTCTGTGCGCGGTGCCGCGCTCGATGAAGTCGCCCAGAATGTGGTCGGCCTCGACGGGTGCGCCTTTGCGCAAGTCGCGATACATCGAGGACGTCAACTGAGATCCCGGCGCCGTCATTGCGCGGGCGTGTCTTGAAAGCAAAGCTTCGGATGGTTTGTGGCCGCAGGCCGTGGCAATCGCGGCGGATTCGTCCACCACCTTGAGCGACAGGTCGGCGCCACCCGGTGCAGCCACGATCTCGCCGATCGTCCCGCGCGTCAGGCAAGTGACGGCGCCGAGGCTGGCGAGCTGGATCCATTTCTCCCACATCGCTTGCATGATGTCCGTCGACAGACGGGCGTCGAATCCCGCTCCTTGCAGCGTCGCGTCGAGCGTTTGCAGTCGGGGCGTCGTCTCGCCATTTCTCTCGCCATAGACAAGTTGCTGGAAGCCGGCGAGCTGGACGATGCAACCCTCATGGTCGATCTCGCTGGCCACCTGGCAGACGCCCCCGATGACCGCGTGCTCTCCGAACCGCTTCGTCAGGAGGTCGACGTGGCACATACCGTTGAGCACCGGAAAGATCATTGTTTCCGGCCCAACGGCCGCGGCGAAATCGTTCATTGCCGCCTCCAGCGCATAGGCTTTCACGCTGAGGAAGACGAGGTCGAAAGGTGTGTCGATCTCCTCAGCGCTGACGAGTTTCGGAGTGAGGACCGCATCACCATGCGGGCTGATGATGCGTAGGCCATCCTGACCGAGCTGTTTCGCTCGGGTTGGACGGACGAGGAAGGTCACGTCGCACCCGGCCTCGGCAAGCCGGCCGCCAAAGTAGCCGCCGACCGCACCGGCGCCGACGATAAGGATTCGCATAGCCGAAGAGGTGAAGTTCTTAGTTGAGAGTTGATTGTTGATAGTCAGTAAGCCATCTAGGCTTTCGCACTGGTAGCGTGAACGGCGAGAGCAATCAGTTTGGCATCCAGCTTTTTCGCGGCCGCAGTGACTTTCTCGTTCTGCAATCCACTCATAAGGGAAGAAGGAAGATCGTAGGTCAATCGAGTTGTCCGACTCGCCGCATCCTCATAGATCATCAGCCGCACAGGAACATTCAATCCCGCCGCAATATCGTGCTCGAGCATGGTCCGGGCGATCAACGGATTGCCGATCGTGTACATCCTCGCCTTGGCGTTCAATCCGATGCGCGCCAGCCACGCCCCGTGATCGGCCGTGAAGAAGCGCACGAACCCGCTCGTGCCTTCGCGGGATCTTACTCGGGTTTCGAACTCCTCGGCGCTTTTCGTTGCTGCTAATAGCGCTGGAAATCCAGTGTCTTCGACCGATCCCACGGCAGATTCGAAGGCACTGACGACCTCCTCGAAAGGCCGGCTGCTGACGTGTTCGTTATGATGCACCGTAAACTTAGTTCTCATGGTACCTCTCTTCTAAAAAAGGCGGACAATCTCTCAATCGTCCAACCCTACGATACCCGCGATCCTGCGCGGATACTCTACCTCGAACGAGGGAGTACGGATCACCTCGCAAGTGGTACTGGAAAATCCTGCGGACGCGCAATGGCGGACTCCTTATGATCGCTGACATCTTGAGGCAACAAGAAAACCGAGGAGATGCTTGTGAGTAATCAGCAAATGCAGGTTAGCGAATCGAAGACTCAAAGAGACATCCCGACGCGTCCTCCTCTGCCTCCGTTTACTCGTGAGACTGCTATTCAGAAAGTTCGCGCGGCGGAAGATGGCTGGAATTCTCGTGATCCTGAAAAAGTGGCCCTCGCTTATACTATCGACTCGCGCTGGCGAAATCGCGCCGAGTTCCCGAGTGGACGACCAGAGATCATCCAATTTCTCAAACGCAAATGGGCGAAAGAGCTGGACTACCGGTTAATCAAAGAGCTCTGGGCTTATACTGGAAATCGTATTGCGGTGCGCTTCGCCTACGAGTGGCACGATGACTCGGGGAACTGGTTTCGCTCATATGGCAATGAGAATTGGGAGTTTGGGGACAATGGCTTGATGCGGTTTCGCTACGCATGCATCAACGATCTCCCAATTAAGGAGTCGGAGAGAAAATATCATTGGCCGCTTGGGCGCCGTCCGGATGCGCATCCTAGCTTAAGCGATCTCGGTTTATAGCTGTTCAGAAAAAACAAAATCAAACCCACGCAAAGGAAAAATAATATGCCTAGAAATGGTTCGACAAAAACGGCAGAGCTTCGGCAGAGACGCGACGCTCCACTGACAACACCGACTGATCTCACACGTTCGGCCACCAAGGACATCGCAGGGGCCATGAACGCCATTCTCGCGGACGTGTTCGCGCTCTACCTGAAAACCAAAAATTTCCACTGGCACATGAGTGGTCCGCACTTCCGTGATTATCATTTACTTCTCGACGAACACGCCGATCAGCTTTTCGCGATGACGGACCCAATCGCGGAGCGAATTCGAAAGATTGGCGGGCTTACGCTGAGATCGATCGGCCACATTTCCCGCACTCAGCGCGTCCTCGATAACGATGCGGAGTACGTCGAACCTTTGGACATGATCGCAGAGCTGGCCGACGACAACAAAACGCTGGCCGCGCGTCTGCGCGAGGCACACAACGTGTGTGACGAGCATCGCGACGTCGCCACGGCGAGTCTGATCGAAGTTTGGATCGATGAAACCGAACGTCGCACTTGGTTTTTATTCGAGATAAAACACGGCAGGCAACACTGAACCGTTAACAAAGCAAAGACATGAGCACGATCACAACCAAAGATGGAACGCAGATCTACTATAAGGATTGGGGCAAGGGACAGCCCGTAGTTTTCAGTCATGGCTGGCCGCTCTCGGCCGATGACTGGGACACGCAGATGCTGTTCTTCCTCAAACACGGCTATCGCGTCATCGCCCATGACCGACGAGGCCACGGCCGGTCCACCCAGACGAGCGACGGCCATGACATGGATCACTATGCCGACGACCTTGCGGCTTTGACCGCGCATCTTGATCTGAAGCACGCCGTTCACGTTGGTCATTCCACCGGCGGCGGCGAGGTGGCGCATTATCTGGGACGGCATGGCGAAAGCCGGGTGGCGAAGGCTGCGCTGATCAGCGCGGTGCCGCCGCTGATGGTGAAGACGGCGGCCAATCCCGGCGGCCTTCCCAAAGAAGTGTTCGATGGATTGCAGGCGCAGCTCGCGGCCAATCGCTCGCAATTCTATCGCGACCTGCCGGAGGGGCCATTCTATGGCTTCAACCGGCCGGGCGTGAAAGCCTCGGAGGCGATCATCCAGAACTGGTGGCGCCAGGGCATGATGGGCGGCGCGAAGGCGCATTACGATGGCATCGTCGCCTTCTCACAGACCGATTTCACCGAAGACCTGAAGAAGATCACCGTGCCGGTACTGGTGATGCATGGCGACGACGATCAGATCGTTCCCTACGCCGACGCCGGGCCATTGTCGGCCAAGCTGCTAAAGAACGGGACGCTGAAGACCTACAAGGGTTTCCCGCACGGCATGCCCACCACGCAGGCAGACACGATCAACGCCGACCTGCTGGCGTTCATTAAGCAGGGTCAGCAAGGCTCAAAAAAAGCAGCCTGAATTCAAGACGCCGCGGCAGATCGCATGATGTCACAAGTGGTCTGCCGTTGCGTCAAGAATTCGACGTCGATCATGTCGCCTGATCAAACGCAAGCGATGTTTGCGCACACCTCAACAATTAGATGAACGAAACCCTGAAAAACTGCGGTCGGCACAACGACGTGGCTACTGCCAGTTTGATCGAGAACTGGATCAACGAGAGCGAACGGCGGACCTGGTTCTTCTCAGAAATACTCAAATAAGCCTAAGCAAATACACTTATATACGAGCGAGCCTTTTAGTTCTTGCGATCGGACTATAACCAGGAACATGCTCCTTAGGCGCTTCGCCAATTAACCGCGGAGAAACCAAGAAGATATGGACAACGAATCGGATTTGGAGCCGGTAGTTAGCGCAGCTGAACCCGCCACCGCACCGACGACGGTGGGCAACGATTCTGTTCATGTTAAGCTCAAGATTAACGGCAAGGATTACGCGCTCGATATCGATCCTCGAGTGACGTTGCTTGACGCGCTGCGCGAGCGTTTGCAACTCACCGGTTCAAAAAAAGGCTGCGATCACGGCCAGTGCGGTGCGTGCACAGTGCACATCAATGGCCGGCGCGTGAATTCCTGTCTCTGCTTCGCTGCGATGCACGAGGGCGACGAGATCACAACGCTTGAGGGCATCGGTCAACCGGAAAATCTGCACCCGGTGCAGTCTGCCTTCGTTGCCTGTGACGCTTACCAATGCGGCTATTGCACACCCGGGCAGATCATGTCGGCGGTGGCGCTCTTGAAAGAGCCGTGCGGGCCGGAGGACGCGGACGTGAAGGAGTTCATGAGCGGCAATATTTGTCGCTGCGGAGCCTATCCCAACATTGTCGCTGCTATTCAGAGTGTCCGGCAAAACGCCAAGCCGCAGAGAACGGGATGAAAACTTTCGCACTCACACGGGCCAGCGATAGCGCGCAAGCTATCGCCAGTGCGGCTAAGGCGAGCACGGCCCAACAGGGAGCGGAGATTCGCTTCATCGGCGGCGGGACCACGCTCATCGATCTAATGAAGCTGAATGTGGAGCAGCCGCAGAGGCTGGTAGATATCAACCGGCTACCGCTCGATAAGATCGAAGCGCTTCCCGATGGCGGCCTAACGATTGGCGCGGTAGTCCGCAACTCGGACCTGGCTTACCACCCGCTCGTTTGTAAGAACTACGCCGTTCTTTCCGAAGCGATTTTGAGCGGCGCGTCAGCGCAACTTCGGAATATGGCGACCACCGCTGGCAACCTGCTGCAACGGACGCGCTGCATGTATTTCCGCGCTACCGATATGCCATGCAACAAGCGTGAGCCCGGCACGGGCTGCGCGGCGATCGGTGGGGCCAACCGTTCGTTGGCCATTCTCGGCACTAGCGAACATTGCATTGCTACGAATCCGTCTGACATGAACGTGGCCATGGCCGCGCTCGAGGCGACCATTCATGTGCGCGGGACAAAGGGCGAGCGCAGTATTCCTATTGCGGACTTCCACGTTTTGCCGGGGAACACCCCGCAACGTGAGACAGTATTGGAGCCGGGCGATCTGATTACTCACGTCACGCTTCCGCCGCCGGCGCCGGGAAGCCGCTCTCTCTATTTAAAACTGCGCGACCGGGCTTCCTACGAATTTGCGCTCGCCTCCGCCGCGGTAGTGGTGACGGTGGCTAACGGGAAAGTGACGCGCGCTCGTATCGCGCTGGGTGGCGTGGGCACGAAGCCTTGGAGGTCGACTGAGGCCGAAGGTGAACTAACAGGCCAATCGGCAACAGAAGTCGTCTTCCGAAAAGCGGCGGAGGCGGCGTTGCGTGGCGCGAAGCCGCAGAGCGAAAACGGCTTCAAGGTCGAGCTGGCCAAACGCTGTCTCGTGCACGCGCTGAAACTCGCGACCCAGACTGCCTAACGAGTAGCCGAACATGCCAACGATACAAGAAGCCCCGACAACGTCACCGATCGGTCGCAGGACGCCACGCGTGGATGGCCCATTGAAGGTAACCGGAAAGGCGCAGTACGCCTCCGACTTCCACTTTCCCGGGATGTTGTATGCTGTTCCGGTCGAGGCGACGATCGCCAGCGGCCGAGTTGCGAAACTCGACACAGCGGCGGCGGAAAAGATGCCGGGCGTGCGCGCGATTTTTCATCGCGAAAACATCGGAAAGATTTTCCGCTCCGTCCAGGGACAAGGGTTCGAAGGCATCATCGACGAGCGTCGCCCGCCGTTCGAAGATGATGTCGTTCGCTACTACGGCCAATACGTCGCGCTCGCCGTGGCGGACACGTTCGAGACGGCCAAAGCCGCTGCCGACGCGGTTCGCGTCACGTACACGAGGGACAAGCACAACGTTGATCCTAATCTCGAAGCCGACGACGAGCCCGATGTGGTTCCTACCACGTTCGGCCCGGTCAACCGCGTGCAAAGCGAAAGGGGGGATGCCGAGAGCGCTTTGGCAAGCGCACCGGTCAAGCTCGACCAGACCTATGTCACGCCCGCCGAGACGCACAACCCGATTGAGCTCCAGGCGACCACCGCGATCTGGAATGGCTCAATGCTGACGATCTACGAGGAGTCGCAGGGTGTCTTCAATCTTCAGGGCATACTCGCGCAAATGTTCGGCTTGCCGAGAGAGAACGTCCGCGTCATCACCAAGTTTGTCGGCTCGGGTTTCGGCAGCAAACTTTGGCCATGGACGCATTGTGCGCTCGCCGTCGCTGCGGCCCGGCAGCTGGGTAAGCCGGTCAAACTCGTCATCAGCCGCAAGATGATGTTCCAGACCGTCGGTCATCGTCCCCGCACCCAGCAACGTGTGCGCCTCGGCGCCACCACTGACGGAAAGCTCGTCTCGCTCCAGCACGACTACGTCAACCACCACGCAATCCTCGATAATTATCACGAAGACTGCGGCGAGGCGACGTCGTTCCACCACAGTGTGCCGAACCTCCGGGTAAAGTTCGGACGCGCCCGGCGAAATGTCGGCTCACCGACTGCCATGCGCGGCCCCGGCGCCGTGCCCGGACTCTACGCGACCGAGTCGGCGATGAACGAACTGGCCGACCAACTCAAGATCGACCCCGTCCGCCTACGCGTCCTCAATGAGCCGAAAATCGACGAGTCGTTAGGCATTCCGTTCTCGTCACGTCATTTGCTCGAGTGCTTCGAGCTTGGCGCGGCAAAGTTCGGTTGGTCGAAGCGCAACCCAGAGGTCGGCTCGATGAGGCGCGACGGCTTAACGCTCGGCTGGGGAATGGCCGGGTGTACATGGATCGCTGCTCGATTCCCCGCCGAGGCCAATGTGCAACTTCGCGATGATGGCACCGTCAGCGTCGCGTGCGGCACGCAGGACATTGGCACCGGCACGTACACGATCCTCGCACAGCTTGCCTCGGAAAAGACCGGTGTGCCGCTCGACAAGGTCGAAGTGATGCTTGGCGATACGTTGCTTCCGGAAGGCCCGCTCTCGGGCGGTTCGATGGTGACCGGGTCGGTGATCCCGGCCGTCTTTGCAGCGGCGGACAATGCGATCGCATCGCTGATGACGATCGCGACGACAACGCCGGGAACACAATTCGAGAAGCTCAAGCCCGACGATCTGGCCTTCGAAGGTGGCCGGGTCTTTGTGAAGGCCGACGGTCCTGCTGGCGGCGTACCATTCGCTGATGTGCTTCGCCGCGCCAACCTCCGCCTGGTCACAGGCGGCGGTAAATCCGAAGCGACGTTCGGTAATCCAAAGCCCAAGTTCTCGACGCATTCGTTCGGCTGTCACTTCGTCGAAGTCACCTGGCAGCCGGAGATGGCCCGGTTGCGCGTCAGCCGCGTCGTGACTGTCATCGACGCGGGGCGCATTCTAAACCCGCTGGCCGGACGTAACCAAATCGAGGGCGCGGTCGTGATGGGAATCGGCATGGCGCTTTTCGAAGAGACCTCGTACGATCCGCAAAACGGTGCGCCGATTAATTCGAACCTGGCCGACTACATGATGGCGGTGAACGCCGACGTGCCGCCAATCGACGTGCATTTCCTCGATTTCCCCGACAAAGAGATCAACGAGCTTGGCGCCCGCGGGATCGGCGAGATCGGCCTGGCCGGAATCGCCGCCGCCATCACGGCGGCGGTCCACCACGCGACGGGCGTTCGCGTGCGCGAACTGCCAATCAAGATCGAGAAACTCATTTGAAAGAAATCCACGACATTTTGCGCGAAGTCGGCAAGCGTGGCGGCCAATCGTTCGCCTTGGCAACGCTGGTGCATGCCGAAGGTTCAAGCTATCGACGGCCGGGGGCGCGCATGTTGATTTGCGAAGATGGTCGCACGGTGGGGTCGCTCAGCGGCGGATGCATCGAGGAAGCAGTGTCCGTACGCGCGCGCGACGTTTTGCGCGGTGGTGAAACGGCGATCCTGAGTTTCGATACGCGCCGGCGTTTCGGTTGCCACGGCAAGATCGACATCTTCGTTGAGCGCGTCTCAGAACAGTTTCTTGTCGAACTTGCGGCGCATGTCGATGCGCGGCGCAGTTGTGTTGCAGCTACGATCTTCGAAGGAGATGCAAACGAGCGTGGCAGCCGGATTTTGCAATTTGATGAAGAAGCGACCGCTGGCGCGTTTGTGCAGGAAATTCATCCGCCGATCCGACTCTTCATTTTCGGCGAAGGTCCGGATAGCGCACCGATTCACAAGTTGAGCGAACTGGTCGGCTGGCAAGCGATCGAAGTTGTCGATGCAAATAGCTTAGCGGTCGAACCGGATGAATGGACGGCGGCGATTGTGAAGTCGCACAATTACGGACGCGACTTTGTCGCTCTACAAAAATTGCTGCCGCTCAACTTGCGCTACGTCGGCTTGATCGGCCCACGGAAGCGGCGCGATCAATTGCTGGACGATCTTCTCGATCTGGGCGTGACGATCAACGCCGGCTTCTTTGCGCCCACCGGTCTCGACCTCGGAGCGGAAACGCCGGAAGAAATTGCACTGGCAATTGTGTCGGAAATTCAACGCGTCTTTGCATACGGCTCCGGCGAATCGTTGCGCGAACGAAAAATCTCTATTCACAACTTGAAGAAAGCAGCGACCATTCGCGCCTAACGAATGCAAAAGATCGGTGCGGTGATTTTGGCGGCGGGCGAGTCGTCGCGATTCGGCCGGCCGAAACAACTTGTTCAATTCCGCGGCAAAAGCCTGGTGCGACGCGCTGTCAATGCGGCGAAGGATGCAAATTGCTCGGCGATTGTTGTCGTGCTCGGAAGCAAACGCGCACAGATCGAGCGTGAATTGAAAGAAACAGACGCGATTGTCGCCGAAAATCAAGACTGGCGACGCGGGATGGGAAGTTCCATTCGCGTCGGGGTAGAGGGCGCAGTTAACCAAGCGCCCGATATTGAAGCGATAGTGTTGCTGACGTGCGATCAGCCGTTTGTGAAAACGGACACAATCAAGTGCCTGATCGCGATGCGCGAGAAAACGAAGAAAGCCATCGTCGCCTCAAGTTATTCGCAGACGCTCGGGGTGCCGGCGCTGTTCGATCGCTCCTGTTTTCAGGAACTGCTCGCTCTGGACGACGAGACCGGCGCGAAGACGATCATTCTATCAAATCGCGAACGAGTCGCTGAACTTCTTTTTCCCGAAGGAAAGATCGACATCGACACGGTGGCGGATTACCAAAAGCTAACTGCGCAATCGTAGCGCGCGAGTTATTTGCCGCCGAAACATTTCCGGAACTGTCCCTCTCCCTATCTCGAACGGGGGAGCGGCGACTACCTCGTAAGTAGTACTGGAAAATCCTGCGTACGCGAAATGGCGGCGGCGTGATGATCGCCGACATTTTTCGTGTTGAAAACGAAAACGTCTCCGACCACCTCTGACGAAATTCGCTCTTACAGTCAGCTTCAGCAACAGATACACGATGCCTTGCGCGTGCAGCATCCCGAATGGGTCGAGGCCAATGGCGATTGTCCTACATGCGAGTCTTATGAGTCGCGCCTGGCAGATCTGCTTGGCCTTTCTTCACGCACGCACCTTCGGCCCGGAAACCCGTCGCGCCATCGTGCGTTATCAAAGTGACCATGGCTTTCGTGTGACCGGGCGTCTTAGGACGTCTTAACAAACAGCGAACTAAGGAGAAATACATGGGTAAGCTTGAAGGAAAAATTGCACTCATTACGGGTGGCAATAGCGGCATCGGTCTTGCGACGGCGAAGCAGTTTGTGAGCGAAGGCGCCTACGTCTTCATCACGGGCCGCCGTGATCCGGAGTTGGCTGCGGCAGTAAAGGAAATCGGAAGAAATGTGACCGGCGTACAAGGAGACGTATCGAACCTTGGCGATCTTGATCGCCTCTTCGCCCAAATCAAGCGGGAGAAGGGCAAGCTCGATATCGTGTTCGCGAATGCCGGTGTTGCGAAGTATGCGCCCTTCGGCACGATCACTGAGGAGCACTATGACTTGATCTTCAACATCAATGTCAAAGGCCTCCTTTTCACGGTGCAGAAAGCACTTCCGCTGCTGCCGGATGGTGCTTCTATCATCCTGAATGCGTCGATCGTCGCCAGTAAAGGGTTGTCGGCGAATAGTGTTTATAGCGCCACAAAAGCCGCCGTCCGTTCGTTTGCGCGGACATGGACAACAGACTTAAGGGATCGCCGCATTCGCGTGAATGCAGTGAGCCCAGGGCCGATCGAGACGCCCGGACTGAATGACCTCGTGGCTTCCACAGGAGCTGGCGAGGAACGCTTGAAGATGATTTCCAACAGTGTTCCGCTCGGCAGGCTCGGTAAACCCGATGAGATCGCCAAGGCCGTGGTGTTTCTCGCATCCGACGACAGCAGCTACGTCACGGGAACGGAATTGTTTGTCGATGGCGGTTTCGCACAAGTGTAGGCCTTAATAGAACAAAACAACCAACCTAAGAAACCAACCTAAGAAACCAAACCACAAAACATGGATACAAAAAAACTCGCAGGAAAAGTCGCCGTCGTGACGGGCGCGTCGAAGGGAATCGGCGCCGGTATCGCCAAACATCTGGCTGCCGAAGGCGCGGCCGTCGTCGTCAATTATGCCTCCTCCAAGGAAGGCGCGGATCGAGTCGTGGACCAAATAACAAAACGGGGCGGAAAGGCCATTGCGGTGCAGGCCGACGTGGCCAAAAAGGCAGAAATCGAACGCCTCTTCTCTGAAACCAAGAAGGCGTTCGGTCAGCTCGATATCCTGGTCAACAACGCAGGCGTTTACGAATTCGTGCCGCTCGAAGGCGTGACGGAGGAACATTTCCATCGGCAATTTAACGTCAATGTTCTCGGTCTGATCCTGGCAACACAGGAGGCGCTGAAACACTTTGGTGCCGAAGGTGGCAGCGTGATCAATATCGGTTCCAGCGCGACTACGATCACTGCGCCGACGACCGTGGTCTACACCGCAACCAAAGGCGCCGTGGATATGATCACCCGGGTGCTAGCGAAGGAGCTGGGGCCAAAGAAGATCCGGGTGAATTCGATCAATCCGGGCGGGGTCGAGACCGAGGGCTTTCACACTTTGGGAATGCCGGGAAGCGATTTCGAGAAGCAAATGATTGCGCAGACGCCACTGGGCCGGATTGGGCAGCCGAACGACATCGCCCCTGTGGCTGCTTTTCTCGCGTCATCGGATGCGGCATGGATCACCGGCGAAATCATATATGTCGCCGGCGGTCTTCGCTGATGGGGACGGTCAAGATCGAAAACTCATGATCGAAAACAAAGTTGTGTTAATCACAGGTGTTTCCTCCGGCATCGGCCGAGAGACAGCTCAACTGCTGGCCGAACGCGGAGCACGCGTGTTTGGAACGGTGAGGGATCTTGGTCGCGCCGAGCCCATCGCCAAGGTCGAGTTAGTTCTCATGGATGTCACCGATGACAAAAGCGTAAAGGACGGGGCGGAGTCGGTATTGGAAAACGCTGGCAGAATCGACATCCTGATCAACAACGCCGGCTATTCGATCGCGGGCGGATTGGAAGAGACGAGCATCGAGGAAGCGCGTCAGTTGTTCGAGACGAATTTCTTCGGCGCGCTGCGTGTCATTCAGGCTGTTCTGCCATCGATGCGCCGGAATGGTTACGGCCGCATTGTTAACATCAGCTCGATGCTCGGCGTTCTTCCCGGGCCCTTCCGCGGGATGTATGTCGCGAGCAAACATGCGCTGGAGGGTTACACCAAAACGTTGGATCACGAAGTCAGAACCTTCGGCATCCGCGCAGCGCTGGTTGAGCCCGTCTATACAAAGACCAAAATCAACGCGAACGAAAAACCCGTGCAAACAGCCATTCCAGCCTAGTCGTTTATGACGCCGTAACCGCCAGGTCACCGCGTTTGCATTACCCGGTGGGCGAAGGCGTGATGTTGAGTCGGCTGCACCGCTTCGCTCCGCCGCGAATGTTCGACAGTGTCTTTCGCAAACGGTTTCAACTCGACGAAGCCGCGTAGGCTGAAATGACAAAGCTTTGAGCAAGGGCAGATCTCACGAGACGGCGCAAATGAGAAACAGAGGTATTTTATGAATACGAAAATGAAGGCGGCGCAGATCAGCAAACCCGGTGGCGATTGGGAATTAGTGGAGCGCGACATCCCGGAGCCAGGCGCTGGGCAGGTTCGCGTGAAAGTGGAGGCTTGCGGCATTTGTCACAGCGATTTCGTCGTCAAGGACGGTCTTTGGCCAGGGCTTCAGTATCCCCGTGTGCCGGGTCATGAAGTCGCGGGACGCATCGATGCGGTCGGCGGCAACGTCACGGAATGGAAGAAAGGTCAGCGCGTCGGCGTAGGCTGGCATGGCGGACATGATTTCGTATGCGAACAGTGCCGGCGCGGCGATTTCGCAATGTGCGCCAATCGCAAAGTCACCGGCATCGATTTCGACGGCGGATATGCCGAGTACATGATCGCACCAGCAGCAGCGCTGGCGGCGATTCCAGATGAATTGCCAGCCGAGGAAGCGGGGCCATTCATGTGCGCGGGCGTTACCGTTTACAACGCGCTCCGCAATTCGGGTGCGCGCGGCGGGGACGTGGTGGCGGTGCAGGGCATCGGCGGACTGGGACACCTCGGAGTTCAGTACGCACGGCAAATGGGATTCAAGACGGTGGCGCTCGGCCGAGGGAAGGACAAGGAACCGCTCGCGAAGAAACTTGGTGCGCATCATTACATTGATTCGGGCACTGGCGATGCGGCGGCGGAATTGCAAAAGCTTGGCGGCGCACGCGTGATTCTGGCGACGGCACCGAACGCACAGGCGATTTCCGCGCTGGTGGATGGATTGTCGGTACGCGGCAAGCTGGTTATGCCAGCCGCGCCTACCGAACCCCTGACCGTAAGCCCGATGCCGTTGTTTTTGGGAAATCGATCGGTGGCGGGTTGGTACTCCGGCACAGCGCGGGATTCGCAGGACACATTGGAATTCAGTGCGTTGACCGGCGTGCATCCGATGATCGAGAAATATCCGCTGAGCCGCGTGGCGGAAGCCTACGAACAGATGCACAGCGGCAAAGTGCGCTTCCGCGTTGTCCTCATGATGGGCATATGACAGGTCCGTCTGAGCGCTAAACGCGGACCGAGCGCTGATTCCATCCTTTCACTCACCACTCGCCCGCGAAATTTGTAAAACAATCCGAAGGTTTCCGAGCGGTTCTCACCCGAAAGAGGCAGCGTGGATCGACTCTAACGTGGCATTACAAAATCCCACAGACGCGCAATAGCGGCGCCTTGGTCGCCAGCGATAACTTGAGAGCATGAAAACAATCAACTCTCTGGAGGTTGCCACCGGAACCCCGAAACCTTTCGCGGCCGGGCCCGCAACATTTTTTTCCGTCGCAAGCGCGCGTGAACGAAGGCGCGACGTGCTCCCATTACGCGAGGCGCTTCCGCTGTGGTTCGCAATTTCGAGCCCGTTAATCGGGATAATCCTCGGGCTTCTGGGAGCGTGGCTCGTCACCTGGCTGACAAGTTAGGAACGCAAAAATATGTCACCGAAAAAAAGTATGAACAAGGTAATCGAAGCAGACTTTTTTCCTCGGGAGTCCGAGCCTGAGTTCTCCTGGCCGGGTTCAACCCCGAATGCTTTCGGGGCCGATAGAAAGCGACGCATCCTGATTGTTGATAACGACCGCGACACTACCCACCTGGTCAAAATCCTTCTCGAAAAGACAGGCCGCTATTCCGTGCTGGAAGAGAATGACGCTACCAACGCTCATCAAAGTGCCCAGAATTTTAGGCCGGATCTGATCTTGCTCGACATAGTGATGCCGGAAACAGATGGAGGCGAAGTAGCGGCACAAATTCAGGCTGATCCGGAATTGCAGAGAACGCCGGTCATCTTTCTCACCGCACTAGTCACGAAAGCTGAGACAAAGACTGGCCTCCGCATCCAAGGGCATCCATTTCTCGCCAAGCCGATCAGTATTCCCGAGTTGATCAACGGGATTGAAGAAAATCTGCGCGCGCGCGCACCGTTTTAAGCCCCTAGGTGCGAATTGCCCACGTTCGATGTCGTTGACGGTCGCAGTCATTGCCCGGTCGCAGACCGTGACGACACGTTTTTCCATTTCTTCGGGTACAAACGCCGGAATAACTCCAGATCACGCTTACGATCCACCTGGGAATTACGAGACCCGGGTTATCGGATCTCTGCGATATAAAATCGAATCCGAGTGCTTGTGCCGTCTCAGTAAAACATTAACGGCGGCTTATAGGCTGTTTGCTTAGAACCGAATTACCCAGGCGAGTCGCTGGTAAATCGCGCTTCGGGTTTTCGAAAGGCGAATCGCCCGGCGCTTATCTCGGACTTCTCTTTCGCCAGTTCGAGGCGTAGCTGGAAAAAGTATTCAGCGGCGATTATTGGGCGGCGCCAGTCTGTGCGCTGAGCGGTTTACACTCCGCACGCCACCAATTGCGGAAAAACATGTTACGCGAGCGGCACAGGCAGCATGCCGCGCGCTTTTCGTTTTACGTTATTCTTTTTGCGAATCGCCTGCTTCCAGCATACGGACCCGCTTGTCGATGTAAGGCAGTCGAATCGTTAGCGTGAGGCCTTTGCCTTCACTGCTTTCGATGGAAAGCTCGCCACCGTGTTCGCGCACGATGCGGCGGACAATCAAGAGTCCAAGACCTGTGCCAGACGGCTTGGTTGTGAAATAAGGCTCAAAGACGCGGCTCAGATCTTCGGCTGACATCCCGCCGCCGGTATCGACGAAACTGATGAGAACCTGGGTGTCGTTCATGTCCGTGTGAATGCGCAGGATGCCGCGGCGTTTCATGGCTTCGAGGCTGTTCTTGATCACATTGTAAAAAGCTTGTTTCATCTGACCGCGGTCGATCTGGAGCGGAGGCAAGTGGGAACGCAGTTCCTGTTCGACGACGACGTCGCGCTCCTGAATTTCGGGCGCGAAAAAGCGCACCGTTTCCTCGACAATCGCATTTATGTCTTCGGGATGCAGTTGCGGCCGCGATGGCCGGATTGCGCGCAGGAACTGTGTGACGATCGAGTCAAGCCGCGCGATTTCCGACCGCGCGACATTAATCGAGTCTTGAAGCTCTGCCTTGGCATTGTCGTCAAGCTCGCGCACTTTGCGCTCCATCAATTGCAAATGGATGTGCAGCGAGTTGAGTGGATTGCCGATCTCATGCGCCACTCCGGCGGCGAGCAGTGTGAGCGCGTTCAATCGCTCGGATTCGATCGTTTCCTGTGCCGACCGCCGGCTCTCAGTAATGTCGCGCAGGATGATGGCGTGGCCAACCTGCTCGCTGGCGCCGTCCCGAAAGCTTTCGCGGCCGACCGCGTCCTTGTCGATCTTATCGTCGGCCTCGCGGTGTCCGATGAGTAACGGCACAATGTAAAAGTTAATGAACCTATTCGCGGGATAAAAAATTTCAATGTCGCGAGTGACTGGCCCCTCGCTTTGGGCCAATGATTCCCAATCGAGGCCGCGCACGCGCTCGTCGAGCCGTTTACCGATGGCATCGCTGCTCGCGAGTCCAAATAATTCGCAGGCAGCATCGTTGAGATAAGTGATGCGGCCCTTCGCATCCGTCACGATTATCCCTTCCTGGATGGCGTTGAAAACCGTTTCGAGAAAGCCTTTCTCCTGCGCCAGGCGCAAAAAATAATTCTGCACTTCCTCCGGGCCGATGCGACCGAGTCGCTCGATCAGCTTCTCGAGAAAGCCAGCTTTCATGACGTGATCGCACTCACCCTGAAATGAGAGATTCCTCGACTCCGCTCGGAATGACAAACGCGAAGCCGTCTCTCACGTTTTGCTTGATTTACCCGCGGTCAGCAGCCCCGGCTACACGAGTTGGCTCCGGTGCAGGTCCCACTTCGATCTTCAACATTTCCACGCGCAGATAATTCAATACGATCGGCGCAAGGATCAGCCCGGGGACGCCCATGAGTCGTTCGCCAATGATTAGCGCGATCAACGTCAGCCAAACCGGGTTCCGAATCCGGTCGCCGATGATTTTGCTGTTTAAGAAATATTCGAGCTTATGAATTACGACGAGAAATACGAGAGCGCCGATCGCCAGCTTCAAGGAGACCGTCAAGGCAAGGAAAACAATGATGGTATTACTCACCAGGTTGCCGACGATGGGCACGAGCCCGCACAGAAACGTGATCGCGATAACGAGCGGTCCATAGGGCAGCCGCACAGCGAGAACGAAGATCGCGGTTAATGTTGTATTGATCAGGGAGATTGTGATCTGCGCACCCATGACGGTGGCGAAGCTGCGATAGAAATCGCGGAATCGAGTCGAGACCTCATCGCAGCAAATTGAATAGAGATTGTTCTTCATCGGGTGCGTATTCCGATAAGGATCGAGGCCAGTTTTAAAGAACAGGCTTACCGCCACGACAATTCCGAGAATAGCAAAAACCAACACGGCCGTAGTACTCCTGGCAAAATGGGCGACGTTGCGCAGGTAATGGGCCTCTTGCTTGAGCGTGTCGATCACGACCGCTCGCAGACTCTCAAAATCGGTGAAGGGCAATTCGATCTGGCGCTTTTGTGCCCAGGCGCTGGCAGAAGGAATTGAAGTGTCAGCCACGTCAGGCAGGGCCAGGAGGGCCGCCCGCGTAAAGTAGACGGCGGCGGCGGCGATCCCTGCGACAACAACGATGAACAGAATCAGCGCGAGCCACTTTCTTTTCGTGAAATAGAACAGTTGACGTAATGCGAAGTAGGCGAACAACACGATGAGCAACGGCGTTCCCAAGTGCAACAATCCCGCCAATATAATTGTGATGGCGAGGACGCCGTAAGAAAGTCGAGCAGGCGTAATCATAATTCGTCCATCAGCTGTTGAAGCGCAGCTTTCGCGACGAAGTGAAATTCTTCACTTCACCGCGAATGACAACAGAAGAATCAATGTGTTTCGGCCGGAGCTGGCTGACCGGTCTCGGCTTCGGCGCGTTCCTTCAGCGCGGCTTTCCGCGAAAGCTTCACGCGGCCCTTGTCATCGATGCCGATGCATTTGACCCAGATCATGTCGCCAACCTTGGCAACGTCTTCCGTTCGTTTGACGCGGAAATCCGCCAGTTCGGAGATATGCACGAGACCATCCCTGCCGGGGAAAACTTCCACAAACGCGCCGAACTCCTTCACCGAGACCACGCGCCCCTGATAAGTTTGGCCGATCTCAATTTCGCGTGTCATGCCGCCGATAATTTCTTTCGCGCGCGCCATGCTCTCGCCGCTGGTGGCGTAGATGTGCACCGAGCCGTCGTCCTCGATGTTAATTTCGGCGCCGGTCTCGGCGACGATGCCCTTGATGGTTTTGCCGCCCGGCCCGATGAGCGCGCCGATTTTCTCCGGATTAATTTTGATCGTTTCGATGCGCGGCGCGTACTTCGATAATTCGGGCCGCGGCTTGTCGATCTTGGCACGCATGATCTCGAGAATCTTGGTGCGTGCTTCCTTGGCGGAGAAAATGGCTTCGGCCATGATTTTGTGGCTGATGCCCGGAAGTTTCAAATCGAGCTGATAACCGGTGATGCCCGCGTCCGTTCCACATAGCTTGAAATCCATGTCGCCGAAATGATCTTCGGAACCGATGATGTCAGTAAGCAATTCGTAACGTTTCAGTTGTCGATCTTCGCCGTGTTCGGTCACGAGACCGACAGAAATTCCCGCGACCGGTCTTTTCACTGGCACACCGGCGTCCATCAACGCAAGCATGCCGCCGCAAACGCTCGCCATGGATGTCGATCCGTTTGATTCCATGATCTCGCTGGAGATGCGAATGGCGTAGCGGAAATCGTTCTCGCCCGGCACCACCGGCTCGAGCGAGCGCTCCGCCAGCGCGCCGTGGCCAATCTCTCGCCGGCTAGCGCCGCCGGTGCGCCCCGTTTCGCCGACGCTGAATGGCGGAAAATTGTAATGCAAAATGAACCGCTTCGATCGTTCGCCACCGCCGTAAGCATCGATCATCTGCGCCTCTTCAATCGGCGCGAGCGTGGCCAGGGCGAGTGCCTGTGTTTCGCCGCGCTGGAAAATTGCTGATCCATGCGCGCGCGGCAGAACGCTGACCTCGCACGAAATTGGACGCAATTCTTGATAGTTGCGCCCATCAACACGTCTCTGCTTATCCAGAACGCTGACGCGGAACGCTTTCTTCTGCACGTAGTCGAATGCTTGTGAAATCGAAAATTTGTCGGCCTCGGGATATTTTTCCAGGATCGACATCTTTACTTCTTCGCGCAGCGCATCGATTGCTCTTGTGCGCGCGACTTTGCCGCTGGTGTAAAGCGCGCCTTCAATCCGATCGCCGGCGACTCGATAAGCAATCTCCAACAGTCCCTGATTTACCAGGAGCAACGGCATCGCGCGCTTCGGTTTGCCCACTTGCGACGCGAGCTCTTTTTGCATCCGGATCAGCTCGCGCGCATGCCCATGCGCAAACTCAAGCGCCTTCACGAAATCAGCTTCGGGGAGTTCCTTGGCCGCGCCTTCGATCATGATGACGTCGTTTTCCGTGCCGACGTAAATCAGATCGAGATCGCTTTGTTCCCGTTCGGTGTGCGTTGGATTGGCGACGAACTGACCGTTGACGCGACCGACCCGAACCGCGCCGATCGGTCCGGCAAACGGAATGTCGGAAACACAAAGCGCCGCCGAAGCGCCGTTAATGGCGAGAATGTCGGGATCGTTTTCGCCATCCGCGCTCAGCAGGATCGAGATGATCTGGGTATCGTAAAAATATCCCTGGGGAAAGAGCGGGCGGAGCGGCCGATCGATCATACGCGAAGTGAGCGTTTCCTTTTCCGTCGGCCGTCCTTCGCGCTTGAAATAACCTCCCGGGAACTTCCCCACCGCGGCGGCTTTTTCGCGATAATCGACCGTGAGCGGAAAATAATCCTGACCTTCCTTGATAATTGTGGCTGAGACCGCACTGGCCAACACCATGGTGTCGCCGCATGAGACGACGACCGCGCCGTCGGCGAGCCTGGCGATTTTGCCGGTTTCGATAGAGATGTGAGTGGCCCCAATTTGGGCCGTGACCTTCTGTTGCATTTTACTTTCCTGGATGTGCGAGTTCCAGGCCGGTCACCCTGACTGTAGGTTTTAGCTCCGAATACTTCGGGGCTAAAACCTAAAATCCAAGGTAATTCGTTCGGCCTGGACTGCTGATTCTGTTGTGTTTCTAGTTATCTTCGACTTTGAGCAGGCAAACAGTTAGATGCGAGCTTTCTCACAGATCGGCGCGGTTATTTGCGCAGGTTCAACTTTTCGATCAGCTTTTTATAGCGATCGGCTTGCGATCTGTTCAAATAATCGAGCAAACTCCGGCGTTGCGCGACCATCTTGAGAAGGCCGCGACGCGAGGAGTGATCTTTGGCGTTGCTCTTCAGGTGTTCGGTCAAATGCTCGATCCGACGCGTGAGAAGTGCGACCTGCATATCCGCGCTACCAGTATCTTTGTCATGCAGTTGGAACTCCTTAAGGTTCAACGTTGCCGTGCTCTCTGCCATAAGCGAAGTGCCTATTCTAAACGAAGGGGCGCACTTGGCAACTACGGATCGCAGGATGCCAACCCTGCTCTTCCGCGTAATAACACACGTCTCCACAACTCAGACGCCGCGGTTTTCGCGTTTGCCATCGTACCACAACGCGAGCTTGTCTCGCGAGCGCGCAGCGCTCGGGCCGCGGATGATGATCGATAACGAACGTGCGAACACGTGCCGCGCTGAATACATGCGCAATTTCCGGCCTGAAGTTACAATCGGTTCGCGCAACACTTTGAAGCGGCCGAGTTTTCGCAGCGCGAGACTGAAACACACTTCTTCGGCGATAAAATATTGCTCATCGAACCCGCCAACCGCTTCGAAATTGCGGCGGGTGGTGAAAAGAAATGCGCCCGCGCCAAGGTTGAGCGCGAAATAGAAAGTGCAGAACGCCCGCACGAAAATGCGCCCCCAGATCGGAATGGCCCCATCGACTATCACGCGCGCGCTGCCGCCCGCATAACCGGCTTCGAGAGCGGCGATCGCCTCGGCAATGTGCCTCCGGTTGATCCGGGTGTCGGCATCAACGAAGAACAACTTTTCGCCCTGCGCCGCGCGTGCGCCGGCGTTGCGGGCCGCTGCGATCTGCCGCCGATTGATCGAGACGACCCAGGCACCCGCCTGCGTCGCTCCCTCGGCGGTCGCATCAGTCGAAGCATCATCGACCACGATGATTTCGTACGCCTGACCAGCACCGGAAACCGCAGCATGAATCGCCGTGATTGTCGATGAAAGCTCCAGCTCTTCGTTGTAGGCAGGAATGATGAACGAAATCATTTCTTCTTGGGCTTTGGATCGACAAGACGAAAACCGAAGTGCGCCATGCCGCCCGGCTTGCGGATTCGCGGTGCGCTTTCATCAAAGACAATGATGTCACGCGTGTCCGGGGTCTGCGCCTGGATCCATCCGTTTTGCATGTAAATTTTGATCATACCGAAGATTTTCCTGTAAAACTCGAAAGATTGTTTCGCGTTTTTCGCCGCGAGCGCGATGTGCGTGAGTCCCTAGGTCTTGATCATGGCCGCAACTCTATCGGCTTTAATGAGTTCGATTCAATGCATGGCTTGACTCGCCAGTCCACAATATCGACATAGTAAAATGTTCGCGCGTGCATTTGCAGTTCTTATCGCGTTTTCATCCCTGGCGCTTCTTGCCGGCTGCGCAAACACAAAACCCGCTGTGCAAACAGATTCGACTTCGATCATTCGCGAACCGGAAAGCCACCACGAAGTTCACGGGGAAGTCGGCGTAATGTATGGCAGTAGCAGCCTGTCTCAGCACTGAATACTTGTAGCCACCGGCCTATGGCCGGTTGCACGTCGCACAGCGACGTAACTACAGTGCGCTGATGCTCCATCACTATTACAAAATTAAATTCAGATCGCCGAATTCGTGCCAGAGATAACGACGCGCGATTGCCTCCCGGTACGCAGCGTAAATCTGTTCCACGGGTAGGAACGCAGTAAGCAAATCAAGGTGGCTCGCCTCCGGCTCGTGCAACCCGGTGAGCAGGCCATCCACGGATCGCAATTGATGCTGATTGTCGATCTTTAAGCGCGTGTAACCGTGCGTCTCACTCACGCCACCCTTTTCATTTACAGTTGACTCCAGCGCGCGTACCACAGTTGTGCCCACAGCGATGACGCGGCCGCCGCTCTCCCGCGTTCGGTTGATTTTTCCCGCCGTAATTCGATTTACAAAATATTCTTCCTCGGAGGCGGGATGCTGGCGATCGATTTCGTCGTCCATATAGCTGGAGAGACCGGCGTGCAGCACAACGTAAGCCCTGTCGATGCCGCGGCGCTTGAGATCGAGCAGCAACCTCCATGTAAAAGCGCGGCCAGCGGATGGCATTTCGGCCGACCCTGGCTCGCGAGCGTAAACAGTTTGATAATAATCGAGATCCCATGGCGTTGAGATGTACTCGTACCGGATCGGTTTTCCCAAACGGTAGATCAGATCGACGAGTTCGATTCCAGTGATCGAAAAGCGTAATTTCCAAAGACGTGGAATGTTCGCGTCGCGCGCCAGCACGGCGGCGTTGAGTCCTTCCGCGAATTCGATTTGCATCCCCGCGCGCAACCCGCAGCCAAACGGATCGCCTTGCTCGCAAAGAAGGAGTGCCAGCCAGGAATCGTCCGGCAAATGCTCTGCCAACCGTACTTCCATGCAAGGGCCATGCAGTGCACTACAATCGCATCCTCGCATTGAAGCTGGGAGCGTGCGACTCGAATTGAAGACGAGCAGGTCGTTTTGTCGCAGGTAGTTGTCGATCTTGTCAAAACGGGTGTGCTCAATCTTTCCTGTCGCGCGCTCGATTACCAGCAATCGCACCTGGTCTCGCCGAATGCCGCGACGTTCCGGCGGTTCCTTCGCGCTCAGTTCCGGCGGCAACGTGAAAGCAAATGGCGCGGCCATTTATTTCGACAGGGTAGCTTTCCACTCTTCCTGCGCCTGAAACCGCTTTCCCGTGATGCCCTTCGATTCATCGGAAGCGAGGAAGACAAAAGCATCGGTCACGTCAGCGGGATTCGCCCACTCCGCCGGATCTTCTTCGGGTTCCGCGGCACGATGCATTGCCGTGTTCATGTTTCCCGGATCGACCCAGTTGACGCGCACATTGGTTTCTTCGAGTTCCGATGCCCAGGTTTGCGACATTCCCTCAAGACCAAATTTGGAAATGCCGTATGCGCCCCAACCTGGATAACCAACCTGGCCGGCGTCACTCGTCACGTTGATGACGGAACCGCCGCGCTCGATCATTGCCGGAAGGGCGTTCTTTATCAGTAAAAATGGGCCGATCAAATTTGTGTCGAGGACTCCGCGGAAATCTTCGACCGGATAATCAAGTAGGTTCGGCATTGGCGACGGCCCAATGGTCGAGGCGTTGTTCACGAGCACATCGAGACGGCCGTTGAATTTGGCGAGGGCCGTCGCGACGATGCGCTCGATGTCGCGCGGCTTGCTCACGTCGGCCTCGATTGTGAGGACGTCGATCTTCGGCGCGATTTTGAGAACTTCATCGCGAACAGCATTCAATTTATCAGCGTGACGTGCCACGAGCGATAGAGCTCCCGCGCCTTCGCGCGCGAAACGTAATGCCATTTCGCGTCCCAGGCCTTGGGATGCGCCGGTAATCAAAATGGTCTTGCCCTCGAGCTTGCTCATCGTCGCAACGGTACACGATGCCAATGCTAAGTGAAAGCGATGCGGTCTTTTGTTTTGGCGTAAAGAAGTGAATCCAAGAGCTTTCCGTCCTTAAACGCATTGTTCTTAAGTCGGCCCTCCAACACAAAGCCGCTCTTTTCCAGAACGCGCCCAGACGCGGGATTGTTCGCATAAGGCTCGGCATAGATCCGATGGAGCGGAAATTTCACGAAGCAATAGTCTACGAACGCTGGGATCACTTCCGTCATTATGCCGTGTCCCCAAAATTCCTGACCCAGCCAAAAGCCGAGTTCGGCGACATGTCGATGGACATCCTGACCAATGCGAATGCCGATACCGCCAACCGCCGACTGACCGACGTCGATGCAAAAATTTGTCATGGGTTGCTCCGTTGTTGCGCGGCGCAAGAACTCATTTGCGTCGTCGATCGTATACGGATGCGGAAACAAATCGCGTAGCCCAAGCCAGACGCGGCGGTTGTTTGCGTGTTTCGCGAGCGACGCCGCATCGTCAGGACGCCACGCGCGAATCGCGCATCGCTCGAGAACGAGCTGCATGACTCAGTGTTCCTTAAATTTAATTCCGGCATTTTGCACTTCGCGATAAGGCAAGAGCCAGATCAGCGATTCGTCGTGAAGATCGACAACTTGGATGCGGTTGCCCCATGGGTCGTGGAAATCGCAGCGGAACGGCGGCTCAAGCTTTAACTTGTACTTGCCGGTGATTTTCTCGCGCACCTCGGCCAGCTGCGCTTCGTCGCGTACCATGATCCCGAAATGGCGCATGTTCGCGGGTTGGAGTTTTTCTACCTCGAAAATCGCGAGGAATTGGTGTTGGCCGAGTTTGAAAAATGCATCGCCCTCGCCGCTGTCGAGCTTTTCCAGATTGAAAACATCTTTGTAAAACGCGACCGCCTCCTTGATGTCGTCCACTTCGATCGCGACATGATTACATCCGTAAACTTGCACGCTCATACTGCAGTCTAAATGAAAAATAGATCGCGCGCGCGATACTTTTATCCGGCACGAGATTGCGCACCCGGCACTCCGAAACTTTTCGCGAGCAGACGGCCGCTTTGCTGCCCGATTAGTGTGAAAGCAGCGCCTGTGTCGACCGGCCGCTAAATAGCTACACCGATTGGATTCTACTTTTTTCTGTGACCGACCATTTCGCCTTGGAATGTGCGTCGATCGATGCGGGTGAGGCGTTTTTCCATCGCGCGCGTGAGCAAAGGGATGTGCGGAATTTCGCAGAGATGTTCGGCGATGAACCAGGTCGGTTTTTCCGTTGTCATCCAGTCGAGATGATCGAATCGGGCCAAATTCACCGGGCGTGAATACCGCCGCAGGGTGCGCTCGCCGCGCAAATTGAAATAGACGTTGAAATAACTCATAGCCAGCTCGCGCAAGCTGCGGTAAACCGGTTCGCGAAAACGGCAGCCGGTGAAATTCGATTTCGCCACCGCGCCCCAATGTCCGCGAATCTTAAAGATTGCGACGACATGATCCGTGTCTTGATCGGCTTCTAAATCGAAAATGAGCGGTGGAAATCCGATGACGCGGAGCGCGGCCGCAGCAAAAATGCCGCCCTCAAGGCAAGACGCAGTTCGGTCGCCCAAAACCTTTTGCGGTGATCGCGCAGTGAAGCTGAGATTGTAGGGTAACTCATCGAGGAACCGCTGAATGCCCGCCGGTGACTTCAGCGCCCGTAGCGTGCGCAGTTCCAATGAGGTGAAACCGAAACTCGGCGAATCCCTTCTCGATTTTGATTTGGTACGCGCAACTGTTTTAGGCCGAGTGGTCATTTCGCGTGCTCAACGCGAGAGAGAAATAACACCATTCGTCGCCAACGCGAACACGGTGTCTCGCTACTTTTCGGCGAGAACGCGCTTGAAAGCTCCTTCGCCGCGCACATTGAGATTTTCCACGACAACCTGTGTCGCTTTGCCATCGGGGCCGATGGTAAAGGTGATGCCGCTTCTGCCAACAGCGTTTTCGTCCTCCGTCTCATAAGTGAACGTGTCGCGATCATAGTGTTTCATGGCAAAGGTCATTTTCTTTGGGCCCTGCACGATCGCGACCCCGGCCTCCTTCTCGATGATAGAGATGTCACCAAAGAAATCGTTCGCGTAGCTTCCAAGGTAGGCGCTATTTTTCGATGCAGGCGAGGGCGATCCAGGCGGTTTGGAATAATCGAAGCCCAACACCGTCCCGATCGCCGCTGGATTAGAAAATCCTTGTTTAAAGAGGACCAGCCAATCCTGGGTCGGCTTGCCATACAGCGCCAAATCCAAAAACGTCGTCCCCAGTGCTTCCGCTATGCCGATGGGATACGCATTGGTAAGAACGACAATGCCCAATTGCTCGCTCGGCACCAGATTCACGTGAGTCGCCGCGCCAACTGCAAACGCACCGGAGTGATTTAAGCGCAACCGACCCTCCTGATCATAGCTGACGTTCCATCCTAAGCCGTAGAAAGTCGGCAGCCCTGTGAAGGGATTGAAACCGGTCAGCATGTGCGGGTGGTGGGTTTCCGCCAGCGCCTTCTCGTCAACGATTTGTTTGCCATCAAATTTTCCATTCGCGAGCTGCAAGCGCATCCACTTGGCCACATCGTTCACAGACGAACTCACTCCGCCAGCAGGCGATTGCGCTTGTGCATCGCGTTTGAACTTTTGCACCCATTTGCCATCGACCAGCACGTGTCCCAACGCCTTGTTTGGGCGTGCGACAAAATCCGTGTAGCGCGAACTCGCCGAAATCATGCCGAGCGGCGTGTACAATTTTTGCTTGGACGCATCTTCCCAGTCCAGCACGTACGTTTTCGACGCCGCCAATGCGGCTTCGGTCAACCCAAAGTTCGTGTACGCATAATGCGAACGAAAACTGCTCTCGGGATGTTGATAGCGAAGGCGATGTAAAATTTCCGCGCGAGAAAATCCCAAGTCTTCGAGCAAGTCGCCCGCGTGTTCGGGCAAGCCGCTACGATGCGCGTACATATCGCGGATGGTGATTTCACGTGTGACCCACGGATCGAACATCGCGAATGGGGGATCAAGAACGCTGAGTTTTGAGTCCCACGTAATTTTTCCTTCGCCCACCAACTCCGCTACGACGGTCGAGCCAATTGGTTTAGACATCGACGCGAGTTGAAACACAGTGTCCGCGTCCACCGGCGCTTTTGTGTTCACATCGCGAACGCCGAATCCTCTCGCGTACGCCACTTTGTCTTGAAAGACGACGGCGATGGCGAGCCCCGGCACCGCGTTTTCTTGAATTTGCTTTTCCGCAAGTTTCTCAACTTCTTGGATGGCTTTGTTCACTTGCTCGAGAGTCACGTGACGCTTTTCTTGCGCGTGCGTGGAAAACGGCACCAGCGCAATCAATGTGAGGCTAATAACGACAATCGAGCGCAGTCCAAGGCCGTGTAATTGACGTCTGCCTACGCAATTCATACCTCGCTCACACGAGATTAGGCGCATGCATGCGGACAATTGCAACTGTGATTGTGGCTTTAGCCAGGCCAATGCCGGTAGTTGCGCGATGGTAGAGCCGAAAGCGTTTACAAGCCGACCGGATGCCTCGCTTCGAAACCCGAGGGCATGCGCGTGCCTATTTGCCACCGGGGCGCCCATCGATAAGTCGAGTTGTCCCACGGCGTTGCTTCGCTAGATGATGTATCGACGAAGGAAATTTCATGATAAACTCGGCCTATGACCCGCATATTCGTGCTGCTGGTCACGGTCATCGCAACGGCGTTTGCGGCGCTCGCTGCCGATGAATTACCGCGGAACGAATCCAATGAGCCCGACTCGTTCGACATCGAGCCCCCGATATTGAAAGAAAACCTCTCGGATGAGTCATCGTCGGCAACGACA
>Ga0307296_10000185_pt1 | contig 26859 bp, 23 predicted proteins | sample ER_DNA_153_FD_194467 | JGI IMG/M metagenome (GOLD analysis project Ga0307296, IMG submission 194467) | Bulk soil microbial communities from the East River watershed near Crested Butte, Colorado, United States - ER_DNA_153 | ecosystem: Environmental > Terrestrial > Soil > Floodplain | place... | reverse complement strand
ACCGTCGAGAAGTTCATCGGCGACGCCGTGGTCGCGGTCTTCGGAGCGCCACTTGCCCACGAGGACGACCCGGCGCGGGCCGTGCTCGCCGCCCTCGCCGTCCGGGATGCGCTCGCCGAACTGAACACGGACGATCCGGGACTCGATCTGCACATCCGCATCGGCGTCACGACGGGCCAGGTGCTCGTTCGGCTCGACGCCCGGCCGGAGCAGGGCGAAGGCATGGCAGCCGGTGACGTTGTCAACACCGCTGCCCGCCTGCAGGCGGGCGCGCCCGTCGACGGAATCCTCGTCGACGACGCGACGCGCCGTGCGAGCGAGCAACTCGTTGAGTATCGGGACGCCGCGCCGGTGTTGGCGAAGGGCAAGGCGGAGCCGGTGGCCGCGTCCGAAGCTGTCTCTCGCATCGGCCGCCTCGGAGTCGACATCGCCTTTCGCGGCGGGGCGCCGCTCATCGGGAGGTCCGACGAGCTCGGAGCCCTGCGTGATGCGCTTGCCCGCGCGCAACGAGGACGGGCTCCCCAGTTGGTCACGCTCGTCGGCGTGCCGGGGATCGGAAAGAGCCGGCTCGTCTGGGAGCTCTACGAAGCCCTCCACACCGATCCCGACCTCCTCGTCTTGTGGCGCCAGGGGCGTTCGCTGCCCTACGGCGAGGGCGTTGCGTTCTGGGCGCTCGGGGAGCTGACGAAGTCGCATGCCGGGGTGCTCGAGAGCGACGACGCCCTCGCCGCGGAGGCCAAGCTGAGATCGGCCATCGACGCCGTCATCGCCGACGAGGCGCAGGCGCGCTGGGTGGAAAGTCACCTGCGGCCGCTGGCAGGGCTCGCGGGCGGCGGGGAGCCGGGCGCCGAAGGCCGGAGCGAGGCGTTTGCCGCCTGGAGGCGCTTCTTCGAGGCGATCGCGGAGCAGAACCCGCTCGTGCTCGTCTTCGAAGACCTCCACTGGGCCGACGACGACCTCCTCGACTTCGTCGACTACATGGCCGATTCGGCCAGTGAGGTCCCCCTCGTCCTCGTGTGCACGGCGCGACCGGAGCTCCTCGACCGGCGGAAGGGCTGGGGTGGCGGCAAGCGCAATGCCACCGCGATCTCGCTCTCGCCCCTCTCCGAGGAGGAGACGGACGCGCTCGTCGCCAGTCTGCTCACCAACGGGGCTCCCGCCGGGAGGCGCCGCAAGGAGCTCCTCGCCCGGGCGGGGGGCAACCCGCTCTATGCCGAGGAGTACGTTCGCATGCTCGCCCAGTCCAAGGAAGGCCTGCCGCTGCCCGAGACGATTCAAGGAATCATCGCGGCCAGGCTCGACACCCTGCCGACCGACGAGAAGGCGCTCGTCCAGGCAGCGGCCGTGGTCGGCAAGGTCTTCTGGGTCGGCGCGCTCGCTGCGGCGGCCGGCAGCGGACGGGGCGACCTCGAGCCCAGACTGAATGCGCTCGAGCGCAAGGAGTTCGTCAGACGCGAGCGCCGGTCATCCGTTGCCGGCGAGACGGCCTACGTCTTCCGCCACGTACTCCTTCGTGACGTGGCGTACGGCCAGATCCCGCGCGCTCGCGGAGCGGAGGCTCACTGCCGCGTCGCCGAGTGGGTCGAGTCCCTGGCGGTGGACCGGCCCGAGGATCTCGCCGACATGGTCGCGCACCACTACTCGACGGCGCTGCAGCTGACTCGAGCGGCGAAGAGCCCGGACGGCGACCTCGCGGAGCGAGCCCGCGGCGCGCTGCGCGATGCGGGTGACCGTGCAGCGGCGCTAAACGCCTTCGCCGCGGCAGCGCGCTTCTACGGCGAGGCGCTCGCTCTCTGGCCCGAGGACGACCCGGAATTCGCCCAGCTCCTCTTCCGCCACGGACGGTCGCTCTTCTTCTCCGCCGACGAAGGGGAGGAGAGCCTCGCGCGCGCCGCGGAGGAGCTGTTAGATGCCGGCGACCGTGCCGGCGCGTCCGAGGCCGAGACGCTGGTGGGCGAGCTGCGCTGGATCGAGGGCGAGCGCGATGAGGCGTTCGGCCACTTCGAGGGAGCGGCGCGCCTGCTCGCCGACGAGCCCGACTCTCGCTCAAAGGCGTACGTCCTCGCGAATCTCGCCCGTTTCCGCATGATCGCCGACGAAGCCGATCGTTCGATCCCCGTCGCTCTCGAAGCTCTCGGCATGGCCGAGACGCTCGAGCTCGAGGACGTGCAGGCCAATCTTCTGTCAACCGTCGGCGTCGTGCGGGTGATGAGCGGCCAGATGGGGGGACGGGACGACATCGAGCGGGCGATCGAGATCGCAAGCCGCCTCAACTCACCCGAGCTGATCCGCGGCTACAACAACCTCGCAACGACGCACGCATCGCTCGGGAACCTCGGGCTCGCCTTCGAGCTTTACGCGCTGGCAACGGAGGCCGCCGAGCGCTTCGGGCACGTGCGCGCTCTCCGCTGGCTGGAGGCCGAGCGGATGAACGAGCTCTACTGGCGCGGCCAGTGGGACGAGTCGCTCTCGCTCGCCGATGAGTTCGTCGCCCAGGCGGAGAGCGGCCTGCCCCATCACCGGGAGGTCGATGCGAGGCTCGTGCGCGCGCGCATACGGCTCGCCCGGGGCGACGAGGCCGCTCTCGAGGATTCCTCGCTAGCGGTCGAGTTCGGGCGCAGGGTGCGCGATCCGCAGACCCTTTTCCCGGCTCTCGCCTTTCATGCGCGCGCGCTTGTCCACGAAGACCGCAACCGCGCGTCCGAGCTCGCCGGAGAGCTGCTCGAAAGGTGGGCGGAGGCCGGGGTCACCTTCGCGACCTTCTGGCTCGCCGACCTCGCCGTGGTGCTCGCCGAGCTCGAGCGGGGCAGCGAGCTCGAGAGTGCGAGCCGCGAGTATCTCCGCGTCCCGACCCGCTGGCTCGACGCGGCGCTGGCGGTGGTCAACGGTGACGACCTGGGCGCCGCCCGGGCATACGCAGAGATCGGCACGGGCCCAGACGAGGCGCTTGCGCGAGAGCGAGCCGCGGCCAAGCTAGTTGCCGCGGGACGGAGGACGGAAGCCGAGAGGGAGCTCGCCCATGCGATCGAGTTTTTCCGAAGCGTGGGCGCGACCGACTACCTCCGTCGCGCTGAAAGTCTGCTGGTCGGGTCCGCCTAGGGCTCGAGGCGCCGCTCGGAGGAGTCACCGAGCGTCACGAGACCGTCTGCCGCCAGCTTCTCGAGCTCTTCGTCGTCCACGTCGAGAAGCGCCCAGACTCGCTCGTCTTCATCCGCTCTGCCGATGTACTTCACGCGCTTTCCGAGCTTCAGAGTCAGACGGCCAATCTTCTCGTCCGCCGACGGATTGGTGGGATCGATTGGCTTCCAGTGATGCGGCATCGTTCATCTCCTTCTGCGTTTAGCCGAACTTCTTCGCGGGCCCCTTGGTTCCGATGCTGTTCCACATCGCATCCGTGTCCCTGACGCCATCGACGTCGACGAAAGCGAACCAGCGCTCGGGATTCGTGTTCTCTTCCGGCCCCACGAAGAGAAGCTCTCCTCCGGCGGTGGTCACCTCACTCTCCACCTCGGCCTTTCGCGTGGCCCCGCCCGACCCTTCCTTGATCGGCCTCCAATGATGTGGCACCGCAGCCTCCTGTGACGAGCGACGAGTCCCGATCATGAGCCTTTCGAGGCCGAGGAGCAAGCCCGCTTAATCACCCTTTTCAGGGAGGGGAGGCCGTGCCGGACCATGGAGAATTGAGGTTTAGACAGCTTTTCGGGAAGGATGCTGCGGTCGATGGGAGTAATGCGAGAACACGTCGTGCGAGACGACGCGTCCATGACGTCCTCCACCCGCCCTGCCCTGACACGAGTCGACACACTGGTCGATTCCTACCGGCGTCTCGCGGACGTCTTCCACGTGGTCCTCTCCGAGCAGCAGTTGGAGGCGGTCCTCGAGCGAATCGCCGACACACTGGGCGATCTGATCCCCTTCGACGCGTTCACGATCTACCAGGCGGACGAGAACCGCCGCGTCCTCATCCCTCTGATGTCCAGAGACAAGTGGGCGGAGGAGATCATGGGCGACCAACCGATCTACGGCGAAGGGATCACCGGCTGGGCGGTCGAGAACCGCGAGCCGCAGCTCGTCAACGACGCGCACCTCGATCCGCGGGTCAAGGTCGTCCCCGGCACGCCGCCGGACGAGCCCGAGGCGCTCATGTCCGTCCCGCTCGTGGCGCGCGGCACGATCAAGGGCGCGCTCAACGTCTATCGACTCGGCGACGACGCCGCCTTCACGGAGGAGGAGTTCGACCTCGCGCAGCGCTTCGGCGACGCCGCGGCGCTCGCCCTCGACAACGCGCAGGTGCGCGCCGGCCTTGAGCTCGAGGCGCAGACCGACTCCCTCACGGGCCTCTACAACCACCGCTACTTCCACGACCGGCTGCGAGCCGAGCTGAACCGCATCAGCCGTTCGCACGACTCGATCGCCGTCCTCATGCTCGACATCGACGACTTCAAGCGCGTCAACGACATCTACGGCCACGGCACCGGCGACCATGTGCTCGTCGGCCTCGCCGACATCCTGCGCCAGACTGTTCGCGGTTCCGACGTCGTCTGCCGCCTCGGCGGCGAGGAGTTCGGGATCATCATGGCCTCCTGCGACGCCGGCGACGCGCTCGGCCTCGCCGCGCGCCTCGGCGAGCGGCTCGGCGAGGAGGAGTTCGACCCGGCCGGCAAGCTCACGCTCTCGATCGGCATCGCGCAGGGCCCCGAGCACGCGATGAATCCCCGGGAACTCGTCGCCTGCGCCGAGGCGGCGATGATGGCCGCGAAGGCGCGGGGGAAGAACCAGAGCGTCCTCTTCGACGACACGGCCACGGAACGCCCGCTGGGCGTGGACGGGCGCGAGGACGTGCGCTCGATCGCACACCTGAAGATGCTCCAGAGCCTCGCCGGCCGCCTCAACCGGCTGAACGACGTGCGGGAGATCGGCTCCGTGATCGTGAACGAGCTCCGCGGTCTGATCGACTACCACAACTGCCGCGTCTACATCGCCGACGGCGACACCCTCTTCCCCATCGCCTTCAAGGGGACGCTCGGCCAGTACACGGAGGAGAGCGCCGAGGACCTCACCTGCAAGTTCGGCGAGGGCTTCACCGGCTGGGTGGCCGAGAGCGGCCGCTCGCTCCTCCTCGCCAACGCAATGGATTGCGAATTCGCGGTCACGATCCCGAACACGGATGACATCGACGAGTCCGTCGTCGCGGTGCCGCTCAAGTACGGCTCGCGGGTGAGCGGCGTCGTCGTCATCTCCAAGCTCGGCGTCGCCCAGTTCGACGAGGACGACGTTCGCTTGCTCGAGGTGCTCGCCGGCCATGCCTCGGTCGCCCTCGAGAACGCGCGCCTCTACGAGGCCGAGCGCAAGGAGGCCGAGCGCGCCAAGGAATCGCTCTGGATCGCCAACGCCCTGCTCGACTTCAGCCGCGAGCTGGCGACCATCGACGGGATGGACGAGGTCCTCGGGCGGATCGTCGAGCTCACTGCCCGCTCGCTCGGGTCGCCTCGCGTTTCGGTCTGGCTCGAAGAGACGCCCGGCGGCGACCTCTCGGCCCGCGCGTTCTCGGGCTACGACGACGGGCAGCGCGCACATACGGAGAGCCTGCGCTATCCCCGCGCACTCACGACGACATTCCTCTCCGTCGACGAGCCGTTCAAGATCGGCCCGGAAGTCCTCTCGACAATCGACGGGATTCCGGCCGACGGCTTCAGCTTCGCTGTTGCGCCGCTCCATCTCGACGCCGATCGCCTGGGCTGCATCGTCGTTCTTGACGAAGAAGACTTTTCGCCCCGGACCATGCGCTTGTTCGCCGGCATCGCGCACCAGGCCAAGCTCGCGATCCAGAACGCGGGCGCCTTCGACAACCTCGAGGAGACCTTCTTCTCGACGGTCGAGGCGCTCGCCAACGCGCTCGAGGCCAACGACGAGTACACCTCCTCCCACGCGCGCTGGATCACAGACATGGCGCTCGACGTCGGCCGGGAGCTCGGCCTCGACGCCGCTGCGCTCAAGCGCCTCGAGCTCGGCGCGCTCTTCCACGACATCGGCAAGATCGGCATCCCCTCGACCATCCTCCTGAAGCCGGGCCCCCTCACGCCGGAGGAGCGCACGATCATGGAGAAGCACCCCGAGCTCGGCGAGCGGATTCTCGCGCCGATCGCGCGGCTCGAGGACGTGCGCCCAATCGTCCGCCACTGCCACGAGCGCTGGGACGGCGGCGGCTATCCGGACGAGGTCGGCGGCGGCGAGATCCCCGTGGAGTCCCGCGTCATCTTCGTCTGCGACGCCTTCCACGCGATGACGACCGACCGCCCTTATCGCCGCGCACTCTCCCTCGAGCAGGCATGCAAGGAGCTCGAGGAAGGCGCCGGCTCCCAGTTCGACCCAGACGTCGTCGCGGTCTTCCTGCGCCTCGCCCCGGCCGCGCTCGAGAACCACCCTCTGTAGCGGTCTAAGATCGGCGCGTGTCGGAGCCGCTGAACGCCTGGGACTACGAGCGCCTGGCGGAGGGCAAGGTCGAGCCCGGGCCGTGGGGCTACTTCGCCGGCGGCGCGGGCGACGAGCGAACGCTCGAGGACAACGTCGCCGCCTTCGGGCGCTGGCATCTCCGGCCGCGCATGCTGGTCGACGTCGGTTCGGTGACGACCGCGACCACGCTGCTCGGCCAGGAGGTCTCCCTGCCCGTGCTCGTCGCGCCGACGGCCTTCCAGCTGCTCGCCCATCCCGGCGGCGACCTTGCGACCGCCCGGGGAGCGGCGGCCGCCGGCACGGTCATGTGCCTCTCGACGCTCGGCGGCGCGTCACCGGCCGAGCTGGCGGAGGCCGCCCCCGAGGGCAGGCACTGGTTCCAGCTCTATTGGTCGCGCGACCGCGGCTTCACGCAGGGCCTCATCGAGGCTGCCGCGGAGGCCGGCTTCAAGGCGATCGTCCTCACCGTCGATCTGCCCGCAGCGGGACGGCGTGAGCGCGACCTGCGCGCGGCGTTCGAGATCCCTTCGGACCTGCCGCTGCCCAATCTCGCCAAGCACCTCGGCCGCGGCGACTTCCACGTCACGCTCAGCGAGGTCGTCGATCCGACCGTCACATGGCGCGACCTGGAGTGGCTGCAGTCGATCTCCCCCCTCCCGCTCCTGGTCAAAGGGATCCTCACGGCCGAGGATGCGCGCCTCGCCTGCGAGCACGGAGTGGACGGCGTCGTCGTCTCCAACCACGGAGGCCGCCAGCTGGACGGCGCGCCTGCGAGCCTCGATGCGCTTCCCGAGGTCGTCGAGGCCGTCTCGGGGCGCTGCCTCGTGCTCATGGACGGAGGCGTGCGGCGGGGCACGGACGTCGTCACGGCGCTCGCTCTCGGTGCGCAGGCGGTGCTCGTCGGCAGGCCGGTGCTCTGGGCCCTAGCCGTCGACGGGGAGGACGGCGTTCGGCACATCCTCGAGTTGCTCCGCGCGGAGGTCGAGCTCGCGCTGCGCCTCCTCGGCTGTCCGTCGCCGGACGCGGTCACGCCCGGCCACATCGGGCGCACGGCGTCCTAGGTCAGCGCGAGCGTGACGCCGCCGACGCCGTTCGACTGCGGATCGATGAAGATCGAGTAGACGCCCGTGACCGGCAGCGAGAAGGAGAGCGTCTTGCCGGTCATCCCGAAGTTCGCGGGCGAGACGAGTGTCGTCCCGTCCGGGTGCGTGTGCGGGTCGCTACAAGGCCCCGACCGGGGGATTGTCCGGTTGGGGCGCGCGGGAGTCGTAGAGGCGGAAGGCCGGGAGCAGGATCGCGAAGAGCGCCACCCCGGCGACGCAGAGGATCCCTCCCGAGACGACGGACGCGCGCACGCTTGCGAACTGGGCGACGATCCCGGCCTCCAGGTTCCCGAGCAGGGGTCCGCTCGAATAGCTGACCTGCTCGATGCCGGCGAGGCGTCCGCGCAGGCGGTCCGGGATCGTCTGGTTCCAAAGCGTGCCGCGAAAGACGCCGCTGATCATGTCTGCGGCTCCGGCGAGACCGAGGAAGACGAGCGCCAGCCCAAGGTTCGGCGCGAGGCCGAATGCGGTGATCGCCACTCCCCACGCTGCCGCCGCCCAGATGATCGCAAGCCCGTGCCGGTGCACGCGGGAGACCCAGCCGCTCGTGAGCGTCGCGAGCAGCGACCCGACTGAGGGGGCGGCATAGAGGAGGCCGAGGACTTCCGCCCCGCCGAACTTGGTTGCTATCGCGGGGAAGAGTGCCATCGGCATTCCGAAGAACATGGCGACGATGTCGACGCCGTAGCTCCCGAGGAGCTCTTTCCGACTCCACGCGTACTTCACTCCTTCGACGATGCTCCGCAGGCTCGGCGGCACCGCGTCGGGCGGGGGCGGAACGGCGCGCATGAGCGCCAGTGCGAGCACCGACGCGCCATAGGTGGCGACATCGAGGCCGTACGTCGCCGGTAGGCCGATCGTGGCGATGAGGATCCCACCGACCGCCGGCCCCGCGATCATCCCGACCTCGCCGCGGAAGGTGTCGAGCGCGACTGCGGCGGGCAGTTCGTCTCGCGCGACCAGGCGTGGGACCATGGCGTCGAGCGAGGGCCGCTGGAAGCCGTCGAGCGCGGCCATCACCGGCGTGACGACGAAGAGCACCCACACCTTCGGCTCGTCCAGCAGCGAGTTGAAGAGCAGGACGGCAGTCGCGACCCCGAGCCCCAGCTCCGCAAGCTGGAGCATCCGCCTGCGATCGACCGCGTCGGCGAACGCCCCGCCGATGAAGGCCGTCAAGAGCAGGGGCGCGAGCGCGGCCAGGCTGAGCAGCCCGACGGCGAGTGAGGAGCCGGTCAGCTGAAAGACCTGATACGGGACGGCCACGAATGTGACCATCGAGCCGAAGAAGGAGAGCCCCTGCCCGGCGAACAGCAGGCGGTACTCGCGGTGGCGCCTGAGCGGCCCGATGTCCATGGCCGCGAGGCTCAACAGGCGGCGTAGAGGCCCCGCTTCCTCGACCGCGACCGCGGGGACGGGCGGTGCCGGTCCTAGCCGCTCGGCTTCATGCGACGCGCGTGGCTCATCCTCGCTCACGCGGGGAGCCTACGAGGCAGGCTGGCCGGAGCCTACGAGATCGAGACGGAGACGTTCCCGGTCGCCGCGCCGAACGGGTCGACGACAATCGTGTACGTGCCATTCGACGGGAACGAGACGTCGAAGTTGTTGGGAACGGAGGGCCCTGCGGTTCCGAAGCCGATCTGGTGCGCGAAGTCGAGCGTCGTCCCCTGGTACACGGTGAGGGAGACGCTTTGCGTCTGGCCGGCCGCTGCGGGGATGTTCGTCGTCGTGGTGATGGTGTGGGTGCCCGAGCTCTGGGTGAACGTGAGCTTGCAGTTCTGACCCGGGACGGTGGTCGTGCAGCTCGTCGAGCCGGTCGAGTCCGCCGGCACGTTGTAGAACGTGAGCGTCACGCTTCCGGTCGACGCGCCCTGCGGGTCGATCGTCACCGTGTAGGTCCCTGTGACCGGCAGCGTCCTCGGATCGATGAAGTCGCCGTCCGTCCCGAAGGTGTCCTGCAGAACCGTTGCGCCGTTCGGAGCCTTCACGATCACCTTCACGCTCGACATCGTCACGCTCGTGAAGTTGAAGCTCACGCGCTGCCCGGCCGTCCCGGCGAAAGTACGCGTCGCGTTGTGGCCGGGAACGGTGGTCGTGATCGTCGTCGGCGTCCCCAGCGCCAACGTCCCAGTCGTATCGGCCGGGACGAGGTAGAGGCCGAGAGTGATGCTCCCGAAGTACGAGCTCTGCGGGTCGACGAAGACCTTGAAGACACCGCCGACGGGCAACTTGAACGGCTCGAGGAAGCCTCCCGCGGTGTCCACGGTCTTGATCGTCAGCTGGGTGTTGTCCGGCTTCAGGATCGAGACCTTCACGCTCGTCATCGTCACGCCGGTCAGGTTGAGGCTGTACCGCTGGTTCTGCGTCCCGGTGAAGGTGTACTTCGCGTTCTGTCCAGGCGCCGTCGTCGTGACGGTGAGGGGCGTCCCCGGCGTGATCGCGCCGCTGAGGTCGGCCGGGACCGTGTAGAGGTTCACGTCGGCGCTACCAACCGTGTCGTATTGCGGATCGAGGACGATCGTGTACGTGCCGTTCGCCGGCAGGACGACGGGCTGGAGCCAGGCCCCTGCGCTCGAGACGGTGATCGGAGCGGGAATCGCAGCGTGCCCGTCGGGCTTCAGGAGGTTGAGCTCGGCTGGGTCGGCGCCGCTAACGTTCGAGACGAGGACGCTGACCTTCTGGCCGGTCGTGCCGGTGAAGGTGAGGAGGCCGTTCTGACCCGGAACCGTGTTCGTGACGGTGACTGCCGAGCCGCCCGCCGTGATGGGGGCCGTGGTGTCCGCCGGGACGCCGTACGCAACAAAGGTGGCGACGCCGGTCTGGTCCCCAGACGGGTCGAGGCGCACGGTGTACGTCCCGTTGGCGGGCAGGACGACCGTGTCGAGGAAGCCGCCCGCAGGGCTGATCGGGGTCGATGCGAGCACTGTCGCGTCAGGCTTCAGGAGCTCGGCGGTCCCGTTGAAGTCCGAGGACTGGACGTTCATGCTGATCCGCTGGCCGGTCGTGCCGGAGAAGGTGAAGCCGGCGCGCTGGCCGGCGACGCTGATCGTGGCGGGAGTCGCGTTGCCGAGCGTGAGCGCCGCGGAGGTGTCTGCGGGGACGTCGTAGGCCGTCACGGTGACCGCCCCGACTGCCTTCCCCTTCGGGTCGAGGACGACCTTGTAGGTTCCGTTCTGCGTCAGGGCGATCGGGTCGATGAATGTGTCCGCCGTGGCGAAGGCGCGCTGAGGAGCGAGCACCGTCGCGTCGGGGTTGAGGACGGTGACGCTTCCCGCCGAGACCGTCACGCCCGAGAGGCCGAGCGCGAGGCGGTGGCCCGAGACGCCCGTGAAGGTGACGTAGGCGTCCTGGCCGGGAACGGTCGTGGTCACGGTTCCACCCGCTCCGCCGAACGTGGCTGTGCCGGAAACGTCCGGCGGGACGTTGTAGAGCTGCAGCGTGACGTGTCCCGTGTAGGTCGAGTTCGGGTCGACGACGAGCTTGTACGTGCCGTTGACCGGCAGCGTGTTCGTGTCCACGAACTTCGCCGTCCTCGCCGCCGACACCGTGAAGACCTGCGATCCGTTCGGCTTCAGGAGCGAGATCTTCATGGACGCGATGTTCGAACCGGTGATGTTGAGAGAGACCCGCTGGCCTGCCGTCCCGCTGAACGTGGCAGTCGCCGAGTTGCCTGAGTTCGAGATCGTTACTGTGACGGGCGCGCCTCCGGGGACGATCGTGAAGGTAGAGGCGCCGGCGCTCGATCCGAGCACGGCTGTGAAGAGCACTGCCAAAAAGGCAGCGCATGCGAGTCGCGTCGAAGTGCGGCGGCCCACCACGTTCTCACGGTAGGCCGCTCACGCCGACGCGTCCTTCCCCCTAACGGGGTAGCAGCGGCCTCAGTTTCTCGCGGTTTGGCTAGTGGACGACGAGGTTGCAGCCGTCGAGCGGGGGAAGCCGGATCAAGGCGGCCATTTGTCTCGTTCTGCGAGGCGGGCTACGGGGAGGGCTTCTGCGCCGAAGCCGCGCCGGGGCGCGTCTCGTCGAGGAGCTCCGACTCGATCCGGCGCGCGTGGGCGCGCAGTATGAGCCAGGCCAGGACGACGAGGAGGAGCAGCGGGCTGAGGACGACGGCGAGGAAGACGGCGACCGATCCCGCTCCGCTCAGGAAGTCCACGGCCCGGTGGGCGGCCCCCGACACGCCGCTCTCGTCCTTCTCCACGGCGCCCGCGGTGGGCGTCGCGAGCCTCAGCGTCAGGTCGGCCATCGCCGTCTGCCGCGCGATCGTCGCGCGATCACGCTTGGCGTCTCTGAGGTCACGCCGAAGGTGCTCGAGGCGGATCCGGGACTGGAGCTCCTGGGCGGCGTCGAGCTGGCCGCTCCCCAGACGAGCGAGCTCGATCCTGATCTCGCTGCGCAGGCGCTCGATGCGCCGCACATCGCGGTCGAGCGGAGCCTCGAGATCCTCCGTGTTCACCCGCTGCCCGGTCACGATGCCGAGCTGGGAGAGCCGCAGGACGGCATCGTCAATACGCGCTACGGGGATCCTGAGCGCGAGCTGAGCGCGGCCGCGGGCTCCCTGCGTGTCGACGCTCGACGAGGCGATGACGCCCCCGAGCTCGCGCGTGATCTGCGCGGCCTCCTGGGAGGCGGACGAGACGTCGTCCGCGTTCTTGACCCGCAGGTCGATCCACATGTCGATGTTCTGCGCCCGGCCCGCCGAGAGGCCCGAGAGATTTTCAGCCAGCGGCGGGCGAGCCTGGCTTGCGTAGGGACGCCGCAGCGCGTCGAAGGGTGGCTGTGCCTCGGAGGCGGCGTCCCGGACGAGCTGGGCGCTGCCCTGGCGCGACGACTCGTGCGTCGCGAAGCGAAGCGCGGCTGCGGTGCCAAGGACAACCGCGACGGACGCGGCGGCGAGCGCGACGAGGAGCCTGCGGCGACGAAGGATCGGCGTTCGCTGCGGTCCAGCCGCGACCACATTCACGCGCTCCCGAAGCGAGGACGGCGCGCCGAGAGAGAGACTGCGGAGCTCGCGCGCGAGCCCCTGCAGGCGGGCCTCGCCCTGCGTCTCGGGGAGAGCGCCGGCGAGGAGGCTATCCAGGCGAACGGGTTCGACGAGCTCAGGCGACGACATGGGCTTCCATCCTCTCTTCCAGCTTTTGCAGCGCCCTCGCGAGGCGCATCGAGCACGCGGTGCGGCTGATTCCGAGCACGCGGGCCGCAGCGAGGGCGTCGAGCTCGAGCACGACGCGCAGGACGACGACCTCGCGCTCCCCGGCGCTCAAGGAGCGGAGCGCGGATTCGAGCTCGCGCGAGATCCCCGCCCCCAGCGGCTCGACGCCGGCGGCCTCGGCGACCTCCGCTGACGCGCGGTCCTCGCGCTTCCGGCGCCGCGCTTCCGCGCGGAAATGGTCGAGCGCTCGCGAGCGGGCGAGCTGGCAGAGCCAGGTTCTCTCCGAGCCGCGGCCGGGATCGAAGCGTTTCCAACCCCTAAAAGCCCTCTCGAAGGTCTCCCCGGTCAAATCCTCGGCGAGCACCGGGTCCGCGGTCAGGAAAACGAGATAGCGGTAGACGTCGTCGAGGTGCTCGCGCGCCACGTCCGCGAACGCACGTCGGGCCGGAGCCCGCAACGGCCAGGCTTGTGCGAGAGCGTTCACGACGTCCATACGCCGCCGCCCGCGAACTTGGTCACATCGTCATTTTCGCAGGGTTCGGAGCACCCCTGGAATCGTATGAGAACATATGTTCGTGTGGAACGAGGCGACCATCCTGCACGCGGATGCCGATGCGTTCTTCGCATCCGTGGAGCAGCGGGACGAGCCGCAGCTGCGCGGCCGTCCCGTCATCGTCGGCGCGGGCGTCGTCCTCGCCGCGAGCTACGAAGCCAAGGCCTGCGGCGTGCAGACGGCGATGGGCGGCCGCCAGGCTCGCCGCCTCTGCCCGCAGGCGGTCGTCGTCCTGCCGCGCATGGAGGCCTACACGGAGGCGAGCAAGGCGCTCTACCGGGTGTTCGAGGACGCGACGCCGCTCGTCGAGGGCCTGTCGATCGACGAGGCTTTCCTCGACGTCCGCGGCATGAGGCGGATCGCGGGGACGCCGCTCGAGATGGCCGTCCGGCTACGCCGCGAGGTTCGCGAACGGGTGGGCCTACCGATCACCGTCGGGGTCGCGAGGACGAAGTTCCTCGCCAAGGTGGCGAGCGGCGTCGCGAAGCCCGACGGGCTTCTGCGGGTCCCTCCCGGCCGAGAGCTCGCGTTTCTCCATCCGCTCCCGGTCGAGCGCCTCTGGGGCGTCGGGGACGTGACCGCGCGAAAGCTGCGGAACGCGGGCATCGAGACGGTCGGCGAGGTCGCCCGCCTGCCCGAGGAGGCGCTCGTCTCCATGCTCGGGCGGGCATCAGGCCGGCACCTGCATGCGCTCGCCCACAATCGCGATCCGCGCCCAGTGCAGACGCGAAGGCGGCGGGGCTCGATCGGCTCACAGCGGGCGCTCGGCCGCCGTCCGAGGTCGCCCGAGGAGATCGACGCCGTCCTGGTCGGGATCGTCGACCGCGTGACCCGGCGGCTCCGCGTGGCCCGGCGGATCGGCCGGACGGTCGTGCTCCGGCTGCGCTTCGACGACTTCTCGCGCGCGACCCGCTCGCACACGCTCCCCTGGGGGACGGCTCACACGGAGACGATCCTCGGCGCAGCGCGCATGCTGCTCGCAAACGCCACCCCGACGATCGAGCGCCGGGGCCTGACGCTGCTCGGCCTCGCCGTCGCCAACCTCGCGGACGACCGCCCCGTCCAGCTCGTGTTGCCGCTGAATCGCGTGTGCGGCGGCGCGCTCGACGCCGCGCTCGACGAGGTCCGGGAACGCTACGGGGCGGCGGCCGTCACCCGCGCGGTGCTGCTCGGCCGGGAGCAGGGGATCCGCGTGCCCCTGCTCCCGGACTGAGCAATCAGTTCAGGCCTCGCTCGGCGCGGGTGACGGCTCGACGGGCCTCTTGGCGGCGCCGTCGTGTGGCGGCTCGATCGTCACGTCCGGGAGCAACCGGTCGAGCCAGCCCGGGATGTACCAGGACTTCTCGCCGAGAAGCGTGAGGAACGCCGGCACGAGCGTCAGGCGGACGACGAGCGCGTCGGTGAGGATCGCGACCGCGAGCAGGAGCCCGAACTCCTTCGGGATCCGGTCTGCGCTCAAGATGAACGCGGCAAAGACCGTTCCCATGATCAGCGCGGCCGCGACAATGACGCGGCCGATCGCAGCGATCCCGCGCTCCACCGCGGCCCGCGTGTCGAGCCCGTTCACGTGCTCCTCACGGATCCGGCTCATGAGGAAGACCATGTAGTCCATCGAGAGGCCGAAGAGGATCGCGAAGGCGATCGGCGGCACAAACGTCTCTATCGGTCCTGTCCTGTCGAGGCCAGTCAGCCCGAGTAGATGCCCTTCCTGGACGACGAGGCCGAGAACGCCGAACCCGACGAACGCCGACATGAGCGTCGTCACTGCCGCCGTCGCCGAGACGACGATCGACCGGAAGGCCATCGCGAGCACGATGAACGTGACTCCGATGATGTAGAGGAGGAAGAGCGGCAGCCGCTGCATGATCCGGTCGGCGATGTCCTTGAAGGCCGCCGTCTGCCCGGACACGTACGCGACGGCGTCGCCTCCCGCGGTCCCCCGCGGGACGACGTCGTTTCGCAGGGTGTCGACGAGCTTGTCCGTCGCCTCGTCCTGCGGCGCCGAAGTGGGCGTGACGAAGATGATCGCCACGCTCTTCGGGTCGTTGAACTGCGGCTTGCGGACGGAGGCCACCCCCTGGATGCCCTTGACGTCCTGGTAGATGCGGTCGGGCGCCTGAGGATCGTCGTTCACATCGACCACGATCGGGATGGGACCGTTGAAGCCGGGCCCGAAGCCCTCGGCCAGCAGGTCGTAGGCACGGCGGCTTGTCTGCGCCGTCGGCTGCGTCCCCTGGTCGGCCGCCCCGAGGCGCACCAGCAAGGAGGTCGAGGCGAGCCCGAGCACGATCACGAGCCCGATCGGCAGGACGTAGCGGGCGTGGGCGGTGACGAACCGGCCCCAGCGGGCCACGAGCGTCTTCTCGCGGCACTCTTCGGAATCGTCGATCGGGGGCAGGAACGGAACCTTCAGCCGGTCGATCTTGTGGCCGAGCTTGCTGAGCACCGCGAGCAGGAGCGAGTTCGCGATCAGCACCGTCGTCAGCACGCCGAGCGCGCTCCCGATCCCGAGCTTTGTGACGAAGTCGAGGCCGAAGAACGCGAGTCCCGTCACCGAGATCGCCACGGTCAGGCCCGCGAAGAGCACCGCCCTCCCGGCGGACGAGCCGGCCTCGGCAGCCGCATCGGCGGGCGAGAGCCCTTCGTGCAGAAATTGCCTGAAGCGCGTGACGATGAAAAGCGAGTAGTCGATCCCGACGCCCAGGCCGATCATCGAGACGAGGATCGGGGTGATCGTGTTGATGTCGGTGAGCCCCGCGATGATGAAGAGCAGGAGGAACGCGGTGGCGAGCGCGGTGAGCGCGAGTGCGATCGGGATCAGCATCGCCACGAACGTGCGGAAGACGACGAGGAGCACGATGATCGCGGCGAGGAGACCGAGGAGCTCGGACGTTCCCTGCTGGATGGGCGGGAACTCTGCCTCGCCGTTGTACTCGACCGTTATTCCCGCCGGCTCGACCGTGTTGCGAACCGCGTCCTCGACGGCGACGACCGAATCGCGGTCCTTGTCCTCGATGGTCTGGTCGAACTGCGCCTCCGCGTACGCGATGCGCCCGTTGTCCGAGAACGTGTCCGCGCTAAAGGGGTCGCCGACGCTCTCGATCCCGGCTTTGTCCGCCGTCGGCTTGAACTCATCCGTCTGGATGAGAGCGATCGCCTTGTCGATCGCCGCCTTGCGCTCGGGCGTGTCGAGCCGCTGCCCCTCGGGCGCGGCGAAGACGATGTTGAGGACGCCGCCCTGCTCGGAGGCGAACTGCGACTCGATCAGATCGGTCGCGCGCTGCGTGTCCGACCCGGGGATCTCGAACTCGTCCCGCAGGCTCCCGCCCACGGTGGCGACCAGGAAGACGAGGACGATGATGACTCCGACCCACCCGAAGACGAGCCGCCAGGGATGGGTGGCGCAAAAGCGCGCCCAGCGCGCAAGCGTGCCGGTCGATAGGCGTTCGTTCGCCGCATAGGGCGTCGGCTCGTCGGTGCCGTTGGTGTCACGTCCTGCGTCGTCCTTCATCGAGGTATCCCTTCGTCCGTTTCCGCCATGGTCAGGCTACCGACAGCCTTTGCGGCCGTAGTACGGCAGGCTGGTCCTTTGGGGTTCGGTTATCCGTACCTCGCCGCCTGTCAGCTTTGGCCCGGCGCCCCTGGCGCGGGCCGGTTGACCACGACGTCGAAGCCTTCGATCTTCTGGATCTCAACCGCAGCCACCGCCGTGATCCGCTCGAGGAACTGCAGGCGCAGCGGACGGAGGCGCTCTGCGACCTCGCGGGTCTCCCAGAAGCTGAGCCCGACCGTGGTTCCTTCCTTCGAGAGCATCATCAGGCCTTCGAAGCCCTCGACGTCCCGCAGCCAGCCGAGCATCTCCTCGGCCACGATCGCCGCGTTCTCGATCGGCTCGTCCCCGGTCGCAACGGTGGTCATGCTCACGTACATCAGAGAGCCCAGGCCTCCACGCCCTGGTCGCGACCGCGGATCTCGACCGTCCGGCGTTCGAGCTCAGCGGTCTCCAGGCTGCCGGCCGCCGCTGCCTCAGCGCTGACGAGGATCTCCCCCGCCCCCGCCTGATCCGTAAGGCGTGCTGCGGTGTTGACCGTGTCCCCGAGCGCGGTGAAGTCGAGGGCGTCGCCTTCTCCGACTGTGCCCACGTATGACTTGCCGGTGTGGACGGCGGCGCCGATCGGGATCCAGGGCTCCGCGCCGCCGTTGCCGGTCTTCTCGAGGAGGTCGCGCGCGGCCGCGATCGCGTCCGCTCCGTGGTCGCTCCCCGCGAAGCCGGGGATGAAGAGCGCGACCGCGCCGTCGCCGACGAACTTGTCGAGGATTCCGTCGCGCTCGTCGATGACGCCGGCCGCGGTGCCGTAGAAGCGCGCCAGCAGGCGCGAGTACTCGTCCGGAGGCATGTGCTCGGCGATCCCGGTCGAGCCGCGGACATCCGCGAACAGGACTGAGATCTCGATTTCGGCGCCGCCCGGAGTCTTGCCGACCGCGCGAATGCACCACTTGCAGAGCCGCCGGTTGAGGGGCGACGGGCCGTAGGCGATCGCACGCATGAGGACGCCGCCGGGGCCCTTGAACGGCGCGTTGCAGAGCTTGCATCGCGGCGGCGAGGGCAGCATCCCCCATATCCGCCGCATGCCGTGGAGGCGCGGATAGCTGCCGGTGAGCATCTGCAGCCACATCTCATCGCGCGAGAGCTTGGTCATGCCCTGGACGCTAGCGAAGCTCCGAGCTCGAGCACGAGTGGGACGATGAGGTCGACGTCCTCCGCCTCTGTGCGCCAGTTGACGATCGCGGGACGAAAGGCGACCTTGCCGCCGTAGACGGTGGTGCCGAAGTAGACGCGGCCGTCCTCGAGGACTGCCTCCCCCAAGCGCTGATTCAGCTCGTCCAGCTCCTCCTCGGGGACTCCTTCCGGCCGGTAGCGGAAGCAGACGACATTGAGCGGTACCTCGGCGAGCCGTTCGAGGCCGACCTGGGCGTCGACCTGGTCGGCCAGCCGCCGCGCGAGCCCGACGTGCCGCTCAACCATCGCCCGGTACCCCTCGCTCCCGTAGGCCTTGAGCGTCGCCCAGACGACCAGCGCACGCGCGCGCCGCGACATCTCCGGGCCCAGATTGCCGAAGACCGGGCGATCGAGCTCCTCGCGGCCAAGATACGCGGCCACGGCCGTGAAGGCCCCGTGGTGGATCTCGGGATCGCGAACGAAGGCTGCTCCGCAGTCGTAGGGGACATTCAGCCACTTGTGCCCGTCGGCCGCGACGGAGTGGGCCCGCTCGATCCCGGCCACGAGCTCCCGCGTGACCGGCGAGACCGCTGCGAAGAGCCCGAAGGCGCCGTCCACGTGCAACCACGCGCCGTGTTCTTCGGCCAGGTCCGCCATGAGATCGATCGGGTCGAATCCGCCCGCATTCACGTCGCCCGCTGTGCCGACGAGGATCGCCGGCGCGCCCCCGAGCTCCTCGAGCGCCCGCCGCAGCGCGTCGGCGTCGAGGTTGCCTACCTCGCCCGCGGCGAAGGTCCGAACCTGCCGGCGGCCGATGCCGAGCATGGCGAGGGACTTGATCGCGCTCGCGTGAACGTGACCGCTCGCCAGGACCGGGACCGCCGGCAGCCCTGAGAGCCCCTCCTCCTCGATGTCGACGCCTTGCCGGAGGCCCCACCAGCGGCGCCCGGCAGCGAGCCCCGTGAAGTTGGCCATCGTCGCCCCGGTCGTGAGGACGCCGCTCCACTCCGCCGGAAGGCCGAAGAGTTCCTTTAGCCAGCCGATGGAGACCTGCTCGAGGCCGAGCGCGAAGGGCGAGCTCACCCAGTTGAAGGCGCTCTGGTCGAGGGCGCTCGTGAGCCAGTCGGCGCCGAGCGCAGCGGGCGTCCCTCCTCCCATGACGAAGTGGAAGAAACGAGGGCCGGTCGAGCGCGTTGCCCCTGCCTGCGCGCCTTCGACGAGCGCGCGAAGAGCGGCGAGGGAGCCGACGCCCTCCGCCGGCAGCCCGCCGTCAAGACCGGCCGCCGCTCCCGGCGGACGTACGAGGGCCTCGTCGATGCTCCCGAGATAGCTCGCCGCCTCCTCGGCCACGAGCGAGAGGCACTCGGCAACTGCGTCGCGTTCGAGGATCGGGTCGGTCATCGCTCCTGGGTCAGACCTCGCGCCTACCCTCAGCGGCGCGTGCCCAGCACGAGCAGGTATTCCCGCGTATGGGCGATCTCGCCATTCGAGGAGTAGTTCGTCTCGAAGAAGTCGACGAAGTCGCGGTGCAGGTCCTCTCGCCGGTCGCCGAGGGAGTCGGCGAGCGTCTTCGTCGGCCCGTAGCTCGAGGAGAAGAGATCCCAGTAGGCCTCGCCCGACGGCATGTGCAGCGTGGAGACGTGCTCCTTGAGCTCCAGGTCGAACGCGTCGCCGAGAAGCTCGGTCACGCGGTTCTCGTCTCCCCAGTCGAAGGGGCTGCTGGGCGGCGGCGCCGGCTGGTAGGGCGCCATGACCTTGAACATCTTCGCGAGGCCTCCGGTTGGCGCCCAATTCGCGAGCGCAAGGCGTCCTCCGGGCGCGGTGACGCGGGCGATCTCGCGCGCCGTCGCCTCGTGATCGGGCGCGAACATGATCCCGCAGGTCGAGGAGACCTTCTCGAAGCTTGCGTCGTCGAAGGTGAGCTGCTCGACGTCGCCCACCACGTAGTCGATGTCGAGCCCCTGCTCCTCGGCGCGCTCCTTCGCGGTCTCGATCAGGACCGGCGCAAGGTCGAGCCCGGTCACCTGCGCGCCGGCGGCGGACGCGCGCTCGGCGATCGCGCCCGTGCCGCAGGCGAGATCGAGCCAGCGATCCCCCGGCTGCGGCGCGAGGCTCTCGATGACGCGCTCGTGGATGTCGGTCAGCGTCTCCGTGACCCGCTGGTAGGGCCCGTTGCCCCACATCACGCTCTGCTTTTGCTTCAGCTCCTCGTAGGCCATGGCCCCTCCTTGCTGGAGTTAGGTGAACGCGTTGACCGCCCGCGCGACGATCAGGCCGAACAGGGCGAGTGCGACTGTCGACTGCACGAGCATGACGTACTTCGCGCGAAGCGTCAGCGGCATGACGTCGGTGGGGCTGAACGCCGTCGCGTTCGTGAAGCCGAGGTGCAGGTAGTCGAGGAAGACCGGCCGCCAGCCCGGCGGCGCAAGCTCAGGGCTCATGTGCTGGGTGAACGCGAAGTCGATCGGCTCCCGCCGGCGCGAGCGCGCGAGCGGGCCGCCGCTGTCGATCAGCCAGTAGAAGAGCGCGAAGGACAGGTTGTTGCCGAGCCACACCAGCGCCCCGGAGGCCAGGAGCTCCACGGGGGACTGCGTCACCCCGATCCCCTTGATCAGGTCGTAGACCAGAACGACCGTCGCCCACAGCGCCGCCAGCACGAGGAGTGCGACAAACGCCACCGCGAGGGGCCTTAGCCAGCGCCGGTACTTGGCGAGGCTGCCCGGCTGACCCAGGAATAGCAAGGCCAGGAGCACCGCCTCGATTGACGGGACGAGCCACGGCACGCGGAGGGCGGCTTCGTTGGGCAGCCAGAGGTTCCGGCCGATGTTGAGCCCCATGAAGACGAGCAACGCGGCCGCAGGCGGCCAGCGTGACTCGCCGAGATCCAGCTCGGCAGCCGCCTCGGCCGGCGGGGCTTCGGCTGTGGTCTCGCCCTGGGAGATCACGGGCCAATCGTCTCACAAACCCCCCCGAGCGCTGGCGCCGCCGCGAGCCACTCATTGGCTTCTCATCGAGGCGTCCTACGCTCACCGCCACGTCCGATCTCCGCCGGCATCCGGCTCTGTGTCCTTGCCCTCGCGGCCGCGCTTGGTCTCTGCGTACAGTTGGGCGGTGACTTCAGCCGTTCCACGCGTGAAGCCGAGGCTGCGGGGCGTCTTCCACGAGCTCGGCTTCTACGCCGCCGTCGCCCTCGGCCTGCCCCTCGTCCTGGCGGCCGAGGCCGGCCGCCCGAGGGTCGCGGCCATCGTGTTCGCCAGCTGCCTCGCCGGCTGCTTCGGCGCGAGCGCCCTCTACCACCGTCGCATGTGGACGCCGAGGGCCCGCTCGTGGCTCGCGCGGCTCGACCATGCCGGCATCTACCTGCTCATTGCCGGGACGTATACGCCGTTCGGGCTCCTCGTGATGTCGAAGGGGTGGGCAGTGCCGGTTCTCTCGATCGTCTGGAGCGGCGCCGTCCTCGCGATCATGCTCAAGCTCTTCTGGGTGCGCGCGCCGAAGTGGCTCTCGGCTGTGATCGGCCTCGTGCTCGGATGGATCGGCGTCGTCGCCTTCTCGCAGCTTCTGAAGATCGAGGTCGTTGGCCTGCTCCTCGTCGTCGCGGGAGGGCTTTTGTACTCGGCCGGCGCGATCATCTACGCGCGGCGGCGGCCAGACCCCAAGCCGCAGGTCTTCGGCTACCACGAGCTTTTTCACGTGTTCACGCTCGCCGCGGCCGGCTGCCAGTTTGCGGCGATCGCGTTCTACGTCATCCCCCGCGCCTGACCCGAGTCGCTAGCCTGAGCCCATCGGGGAGCAGGCAGAACATCTGACGCAGGACCAGAAGGCACGGCTCGAGGCCGAGCTGGCCGAGCTCGAGGGGCCGAAGCGCGCCGAGGTCGTCGAGGCGATCAAGACCGCACGCGGCTTCGGCGATCTCTCCGAGAACTTCGAGTACCACGCCGCCAAGAACGAGCAAGGGCTCCTCGAGCGGCGGATCACGATCCTGCGCGACCGCCTGCAGCGATCGGTCGTGGTCGAAGAGGACGCTGGGACCGGCCAGGTCGGTGTCGGCTCCCGCGTCACCATCGAGCGGGACGACGGCGAGGTCATGGACGTGGAGATCTCGAGCGTCGGCGGGGTATCGCCGGAGTCGCCGCTCGGCCGCTCCCTCATGGGCGCCAAGGCCGGCGACGAGGTGGTCGTCCAGGCGCCCCAGGGCACGTGGCGCGCCAAGATCGTCTCAATCGGCCGCTAGACCGCCTGCGCCACCGCGCCGGCCCACGAGCGGATCGACTCGCGGGTGGATCGCGCCTGATCCACCCGCGAGTATCTGTGTACCGGCTATGCAGCCAGGTCGTACGCCGGCTCAGCCAGCTCTTGAGGCTGCTCGAGCTCGTCGCGCCGGATCAGCGTCAGCGAGGCGACGATCCCCAGGCCGGCGATGATCGCACCGGCGATGAAAGCGCCTGTGAAGCCGTCGACCAACGCGGCGGGGAGCGCGGAGCCCGTGGATACGGCGTCATCCGTCCGGGAGGTCGCGATCGTGGAAAGAGCCGCGATCCCGAGCGCCCCGCCGATCTGTTGCGACGTGTTGATGAGGCCGGAGGCGAGGCCTGCCTCGGCCGCCTCGATGCCGGCAAGAGCGGCGATCGTTATCGGCACAAACGCGAAGCCGATTCCGATGCCGATCAGCAGGAATCCCGGCAGGAGGTCGGTGAGATACGAGCCGCCGACCGACACCTGGGTGAAGAAGACCAGACCCGCGGTGAGGAAAGACATCCCGGCAACGAGCACCGGCTTCACTCCCACGCGCGTCACGAGCTGGGCGGCGACGCCCGACCAGATGATCGCCGTCCCGGCGACGGCGAGATACGCGACACCGGTCTTCATCGCCGAGTAGCCGAGCACCTGCTGCATGTACAGGGTCAGCATCAGGAACATTGAGAACAACGCCGTGCCCATGATGAGCCCTGCGACGTTGGCGCCGGCGACAGTCCGGGTGCGGAAGATCCCGAAGCGCATGAGCGGCTCCGGATGCCTGAGCTCCCAGCCCACGAACCCGGCGAGGAGGACGAGCGCGACGGCGAAGAAGCCGACCGTCCTGCCCGCGAGCCAGCCTTCCTGCCCGGCCTGCGTGATCGCGTAGACGAGCGAGGAGAGCCCGGCCGTGACGAGCGCCGCGCCCGGAAGGTCGAACGTCTTCACCCGAGCGTCGCGGCTCTCGTTGAGGAGGAACGGTGCGAGAACGAATGCGACCGCTCCGACCGGGACGTTGACGAAGAAGATCCACTCCCAGCTGAGCGCGTCCGTGAGAATCCCGCCCAGGAGAACGCCGGCGGCCGCTCCAAAGCCGCCCACTGCGCCCCAGACACCGAGCGCGATGTTCCGATCTCGGCCTTCGGCGAAGGTCGTCGAGAGGATGGAGAGCGCGGCCGGGGTGATGATCGCCGCGCCGAGACCCTGGAAGGCCCGCGCCGTGATGAGCGATCCTTCCGACCAGGCCAGGCCGGCGAAGAGGGACGCCAAGGTGAAGACCACGATGCCGCCGAGAAAGATCCGTCTGCGGCCGAGGAGGTCGGCCGAGCGGCCGCCCAGAAGCAGGAACCCGCCGAAGACGAGCGCGTAGGCGCTGATCACCCACTGCAGGTTTTCCTGTGAGAACCCAAGATCGACCTGGATCGACGGCAACGCGACGTTCACGATTGCGATGTCCAGGACGACCATGAACTGGACGACGCTCAGAAGCGCGAGCGCCAGCCACTTGCGTTGATCAGATGCGACCATGTCGTCCGATTTCCTTTCGATTCCGTAGATGGTGCTAGCAAGCTAGCAGTATTCACTTGCCATTAGCAAGTAACTACTTAACGACCGCAAGTCGATTCGCTACACTGGTTCCGTGAGCAAGCGTTATGACGAGCACTGCCCGGTAGCCCATGCCCTCGGCCTGGTCGGCGAGCGGTGGGCCCTCCTCGTCGTCCTCGAGCTCCTCCGGGGCCCCAAGCGCTATACGGATCTGGCGGACAACCTGCGCGGAATCGGGACGAACATTCTCGCGTCCCGCCTGCGCGACCTCGAAGCCGCCGGCATCGTCACGAAGCGGGTGCTGCCGCGTCCGGCCGCTTCACGCGTCTACGAGCTCACCGACTACGGACAGGAGCTCCGGCCGGTGATTCGCGAGCTGGCTCTCTGGGGCGCTCGCTCGCTCGGCCCGCCGACGGCCGACGATGAGCTCTTCCCCGGATGGCTCGTGAACGCGCTCGACACCGTTCTCGCCCCGCTCGCGCCCCCCGGCCGCTTCGAGTTTCGCGTCGGGGACGAGGTCGCCTCGCTGGTGGACGGCCAGGCGCAGGAAGGCCCGGTCGAAGACCCCGACGTCGTCGTCAAGGGCGACCCTGAGGGCGTCTACTCCATGTTCATCCAGCGTCGACTGGACTGCGTGAGCGTCCAAGGCGACCGCGCCCTCCTCGAGCGGTTGATCGAAGTCGCGCCGGCACCGCTCGAGCAAACCGCGGTCTGATTCCTCCTCGCTCGGAGCGCGTTCAGCGCTGTCGGTTGTGTTCTCTGGCCGGTTCGGGCAAGATGCGCCGCGCATGGCTAGAGATCTCGGCTACGACTTGATGCTCGAGGTCGAGGGGGTCCTTCGCTCCCGACCGACTCGCGTCCGGATCGACCGGGAACTCGATCCCGGCGAAATCCTCGAGCTGGACGGGCGGCGGTGGGAGGTCACACGCATCAGTCCCGCGCGCTCGCTCCATGTTGATCGCAGGGTTGTCGCCCGCGAGATCGTCGAGCCCGTCGCTCCCGCGGCGTAGACCGACCACTAGCTGCGAACGCGCGTCGTCACCGTCGCTCGCGCACCGGCCAACCGCACGGCAGCAGACAGAGCCCCAATGTCGTAGGCACCGTAATGACGACGGCCGTTGATGAAGAAGGTCGGTGTACCCGAGACCCCGCTCATGTCGGCGCTGTCGACATCCTCCGCGACCCGCGCGGCACCGACATGCGTCCGAAGCTCCTCCGTAAAACGGTCGAGATCGAGTCCCAGTTTCTCGGCGTAGTCGAGAAGGTGGGATGGGCGGAGCGCGTCCTGGTTTGCAAGCAGTAGGTCGTACATCTCCCAGAAGCGGCCCTGGGCTCCCGCGGCCTCCGAGGCCTCCGCGGCCAGCTGGGCATTCGTGTGCACGTCGTTCAGCGGCAAGTGCCGCCAGACGTAGCGGACGTCGCCGAAATCGTGGAGGAGGTCGCGGATGATCGGCTCTGCGTGGCCGCAGTATGGACACTCGAAATCGCCGTACTCGACGACCGTGACGGGCGCGCTCAGAGGACCGCGGATGTGATCGCGCTCGGGATCGACGTCGTCGTAGAGATCGGCGAGCGGCACTGTCGTGCCGAGAAGGGCGCGAATCCGCGCCTGCCGCGGGAGGCGCGCGGTGATTTGGAAGAGCAGCCAGGTGAGAAGGCCGGCGACGAATGCCGCGCTGAGAATCCCGACCTTTGCCTCGTCGAGCGGGCGTCCGTCGAAGGCGAGTGTGGCGATGAGCAGTGCGACCGTGAAGCCGATCCCGGCGATCGTGCCGCCGCCGACAACTGCCACCCACCCGACCGGCGGCTGCAACCGACCCCGGCTCAGGCGAGTCACGAGCCAGGAGCCCCCGACGATGCCCACGGGCTTCCCGAGGACGTAACCGACGAGGATCCCGAGCGTGATCGGCGACGTGAACGCCTCGGCCAGGAACCCGGCGTCGATTGAGATACCGACGTTCGCGAGGGCAAAGAGCGGCACGATCGCGTAGCTCGTCCATGGGTGGAGCTGCCGCTGCAGCCGCTCGTTGACCGAGGTCGCCGACCTTAGCTCGAGCGCGGCGACGCGCGCCAGGTCCGCGGTCGGTTGCTCGCGGAACTCACGAAAGCGTTCGGTGGCCCGCTCGAGACTTGCGCGCGGAGCCGGAAAGGCGTAGGCCAGCAAACCCAGCGCGAGCCCGATGACCACGGGCTCGACGCCCGACTTGAGGAGAGCAACCCACGCGGCTGTCCCCAGGAGGACACAGATGAGCCCCGGCCTTACCCGGAGTCCACGCGCAACGAGAACCAGACCAAAGAAGCCGATCGCGGCCAGGAGCGGCACGACGCGAAGCGTTTCCGTGTACGCGGTCGCGATGACGGCGAGCGCGACGAGGTCGTCGACGACGACGGCGGTCAGGAGGAACGCCCGCAGCCGGTCGGGGAAGCGCGGGCCGACGAGCGCAAGCAGCCCGAGTGCGAAGGCCGTGTCGGTCGACATCGCGATTCCCCAACCCGACGCACTGGAACGGCCGGCGTTGAAGGCGAGATAGATGCCGACCGCCGCGGCCATGCCGCCGAGCGCAGCCACGAGTGGCAGAGCTAACCGCCGGCGCTCCCGCAGCTCTCCAAGGTCGAACTCCCGACGCGCCTCGAGTCCGACCACGAAGAAGAAGAACGTCATCAGCCCGCTGTTCACCCAGTTGCGGAGATCCAGTGAAACGCCGTGGTCGCCCAGATCGATCGAGAGCGTCGTCTGCCAGAAGCTCTTGTACGAAGATGCGTCGACGTTCGCCCAGACGAGCGCCGCGACAGTGGCCGCGAGCAGGACCGCGGCGCCGCCGGTCTCGGTACGCAGGAAGTCCCCTAACGGCGTTTGGACGTTCCGCGCCCATGCCGTTCGTCCCGTGACGGTCGAGGAAGCCGCGCTCACCTAGTCGACGAACGGCCCATTGAAGACGGGCGCCTCGCCGTAGGGCCGGCCCGCCATGAGGAGATAGCGGGTGCCAGGCGACGCGTCGGTGATCTTGACCTCCTCACCGCGACCGAGGAGGACCAGCTGCGAAGGACTTGCCCGAAGCCGGTTGGAGCCGACTGCCGCCTCGCCGTCGAGCAGGTAGAC
>Ga0307296_10000182_pt1 | contig 27387 bp, 29 predicted proteins | sample ER_DNA_153_FD_194467 | JGI IMG/M metagenome (GOLD analysis project Ga0307296, IMG submission 194467) | Bulk soil microbial communities from the East River watershed near Crested Butte, Colorado, United States - ER_DNA_153 | ecosystem: Environmental > Terrestrial > Soil > Floodplain | place... | reverse complement strand
GACGAGCACGGTTTGCGGGCGCCCGCGCGGGAGGACGACGGTCGTCTCGAGGGTGCGCGCCTTCTCGTCGATCCTATTCGGCGGCAGGTCGGCGACGCCATGGGACATGACCGTCCGCCAGAGGTCGACCGGCTCGCCGCCGGCGCCTTTGAGCGGGAAGGTCGCGCTCCAGCTCACCGAGCCGGGGCCGGGTCGTACTTCTGCTCCCAGGACGAGACCGCGAACGCCTCGCCGGGAGTCCCGCCGAAGCAGAGGATCGTCGTGCCGACCTCGCGGGCGACGGCCGACCGGATCGACGCCGGATCGGGCACGTAGACGAAGGTTCCCTCGGGTGCGTCGGCCGCCTGGCCGTCGACCGTGAACGTCGCGCTTCCCTTCGCGACGTAGTAGAGCTCTTCGTGCTGAGTGTCGACCTCGTCGTGCTCGCCGACGATCTCGCCTTCCTGCGTCGCGGTGTAGGCGTTTATCCCGAACGACTTGATCCCGAAGTGGATGCGAACCGCGTGCCAGTCGCGCTCGCCGGGCTCCTTCTCGCCCGCAGGCTCGGGGATCTGGTCGATGTGCGTCACCTGGTAGCCCGTCTCGCTCATCCGTCCTCCTTGTCGAGTGCCTAGCGAGAGGTTATGCGCAGCCGGTCGCCCTCCGAAATGCCCCAGCGGTCGAAGGCTCCCCGGTTGACCTCGAGCGCTCCCCTGTAGGCGACGCCGGGGTCGTAGAGCGGGCAGGGGTCGCTCTTGCACGGCGTCATGTGGAGAATGCGGAGGATGCTCCCGTCGCCGCCGTAGAACGCGATCGAGAGGGGGACCAGAGTGTCCTTCATCCAGAACGGGCCTGCGGTGTCCTCGTCGTAGACGAAGACCATGCCCTCGTCCTGGGGGAGCGAGGCGCGGCCCATGAGCCCGCGCTCGCGCTCGGCGGGCGTGTTCGCCACCTCGACGGCGACCGTCGTCTCCTCGTCGCCGTGCGAGAGGATCGCCTGCGCTCCGCTATCGCCGCCGCTCCCGCGGCAGCCGGCGAGCAGGATGACGGCCACGAGGAGAAGCCCTCTAGACGAGGACTCCTCCTTCGAGGCTGAGCAGGAGCTGCTTGCGCTCGAGCCCGCCGGCGTAGCCCGTGAGGTTGCCGGTCGACCCGACTATGCGATGGCACGGGACGACGATGGGGACCGGGTTGCGATTGAGGGCGCCGCCGACCGCGCGCGCGGCCTTCGGCTTTCCGATGCGGGCGGCGAGGCTGCCGTACGTGTCTACCTGCCCGTAGGGGACCCGCTGGAGCTCGACGAGGACGCTCCGCTGGAAGGCCGGGAGCGCTTCAAGGTCGACCGGGAGGTCGAAGTCCTGCCGTCGGCCTTCGAAGTATTCGTCGAGCTCTCGGCGCGCCTCGTCCACGGGCCGGGGCGAGCGCAGGACGCGGACGCCGTGCAGGCGGGCGAGGCGCTCGACCTCCTCCTCGGGATCGGGGTCGAAGGCGATCTCGCAGAGCCCGCGCTCGGTCGCGGCCACGAGTAGCGGGCCGATGGGGGAGTCGGTCAGGTCGTAGGCGACGTCGAGCAGAGACTCGGACGCGGCCCGGTCGCGGAACGCGACGTCGATCTTCTCGGGAACGGTCATGTCATCCTCCTGCGCAGCCGCCGGACTCCGGAGGAGGCGGCCTGTCGGGCAGCTTCCTCGCTCGAGCCGAGCGCTGACGCGATGTCGGCGTAGTTCAGGTCGTAGCCGTAGCGAAGGACGACCGCCGCCCGCTCGGTCGCGGGCAGGTCGCCGGTGAGGTGGTCGAGCTCGGCGTAGGCGGGGCGGCTGTCGTCGGCCGGAAGCTCCGGGAGCCGCGCAGCTGGCATTCGCCTCCGCCGCTCGTCGATCGCGACTCTCGTTGCGATTCTGTAGGCCCAGGCCCGCAGGTGCCGCCCGTGCTCGAGGCGCGGATAGGCGCGGAGCGCTCTCAGGAAGGTCTCCTGAAATGCGTCGTCGGCCACGTCCCGGCCGGCGAGCTTCCGCAAGTACGCGTAGATCTCGTCGCGGTGGTCCTCGTAGAACCGTTCGAAGGGCGGTATCGCCACGGCGTTCATCATCTGCTCTAACGCGCGAGGCCGTCGAGATGTGAGACTGCCGTGGTGCACGTTGCGGTCGTGGGTCATGTCGAATGGATCGAGTTCGTGCGGGTCGAGCACGTCCCCACGAGGGGAGAGATCGTGCATGCGGGCGAGGTGTGGTCGGAGGCTGCCGGCGGCGGGGCAGTCGCAGCAGTCCAGCTTGCTCGCCTCGCCGGTTCGAGCACGCTCTTCACGGCGATCGGGGACGACGAGCTAGGGCGGCAGGTCGTTCCGGAGCTCGAGCGCCTCGGCGTCACCGTGCACGCGGCCGTGCGGCCCGGGCCCCAGCGTCGCGGCTTCACCTACATCGACGCAGAGGGGGAGAGGACGATCACGGTCATCGGCGAGCGGCTCGGCCCCCGAAGGTCGGACGACCTTCCCTGGGACGAGCTCGCCCGGGCCGACGGCGTCTACTTCGTCAGCGGTGACGCGGCTGCCGCGCGGGCCGCGCGCGAGGCGAAGGTGCTCGTCGCCACCGCCCGCTCGATGGCGACCCTCGCCGAGGCCCGCGTCGTGCTCGACGCCCTCGTCCGGAGCAGGAACGACCAGGGCGAGACGTACCGCCCGGGCGACCTCGAGCCCCCGCCGCGCGCCGACGTCGCGACGTCCGGTCCCCTCGGCGGGAGCTACACTCTCGCCGGCGGGGCGCCCACGCACTTCCAGCCCGCAGCCGCGCCCGGTCCGCTGCAGGACACGTACGGAGCCGGGGACAGCTTCGCCGCGGGCCTGACCTACGGGCTCGCGGAAGGGCTCGACATGGACGAGGCCGTGGACCTCGCCTCACGCAGCGGGGCAGCAGCTCTCGCCCGCCGCGGCGCCCACGGCGCCTAGCCCCTTGCCAGCGGCGCCCAGAACCGCCTAGGGACCTAGCTCTCGCCGAGCCGGTCGAGGATGTAGCCGGCGTACCACGCCGGCCAGTCCTCGTCGCGCTCTCCGATCTCCCGCTCGTACTCGCCGTGCGCGCGCTCGGCCGCGCTCAGGAGCTCGGCCAGCTCTTCACGGGTGACGTCGACGTTCATCGCTCGGGCCTCCTTGTGGGATTCGGGGGTTGCTAAGTGGGAGATTGTGGTCTACAGTGGGACGAAGTGGGGATCACGTCACAGGCGGATCGATGCTACTCGGTGAATACGAGCACACTCTCGACGACAAGAATCGGCTCACTCTTCCGGCCAAGTTCCGCCAGGCCTTCGAGGGTGGCGTCGTCGTCTCGCGTGGGCTCGACGGCTGTCTCTTCGTGTTCACCCGCGACAACTGGGATTCCTTCGTCGCCGCGCAACTCGAGGGCCTCAGCCCGTTCAGCCGCGAGGCGCGCAAGATGAACCGCTTCATGTTCGCGGGCGCGACGGAGACCGAGCTCGACAAGCAGGGTCGCGTGATGGTTCCGCCCGCCCTCCTCGCGCATGCGAGCCTCGGGCGCGAGGTCGTCGTCGCCGGGGTTCGGGATCACGTCGAGATCTGGGATCGCGACGCGTGGCGGAAGCAACTCGAAGAAATGGAAGGGGGTGTGGAGCTTGTTGCCGAGCGCCTTGCAGCGAAGCAGGACTGACCACGTTCCCGTCCTCGCGGACGAGGTACGTGAGCTCCTCGCGGTCACCCCCGGGGAGACCGTCGTCGACGCCACCTTCGGCGCCGGCGGGCACGCGCGCGTTCTCGCTGCCCGGCTCCAGGGCAAGGGCCGCTTCATCGCCGTCGATCGGGATGCGTCCGTGCGCCCGTACTTCGAGCGCTTCGAGCGCGAGGCCGGCGTGCAGGCGCGTTTCCTGCGCGGCGAGCTCTCGGTCGTCCTCTCGCAACTCGGCTCGAACGGTGTCGAGGCCGACGCGATCCTGCTCGATCTCGGGATCTCCAGCATGCAGATCGACCGGCCCGGGCGCGGCTTCTCCTACGCGGTCGACGCGCCGCTCGACATGCGCATGGATCCGTCGGGCGACCTGAGTGCGAGGGACGTAGTCAACGAGTGGGACGAGCGCGAGCTCGCGACTATCCTCCGCCGGTACGGCGAGGAGCGCTTCGCCCGGCAGATCGCGCAGGCCATCGTGCGCCGTCGTCAGGAGCAGCCCTTCGAGCGCACCGGTGAGCTCGTCGACACGGTCAAGTCGGCGCTCCCGGCGCCGCGCCGGTTTGGCGACGGCCATCCCGCCAAACGTGTTTTCCAGGCCCTCCGGATCGCGGTTAACGAGGAGCTCGACTCGCTCGAGCGCGCCCTGCCCGCTGCGCTCGCGATGCTGCGTCCGGGGGGCCGCCTCGCCGTCATCAGCTTCCATTCCCTCGAGGACCGGATGGTCAAGCGCTTCTTCGCCGCCCAGGCACGCGGGTGCACGTGCCCGCCCGACCTTCCCGTCTGCGTCTGCGGGCACGAGCCGACGATGCGTCTCCTGACGCGCAAGGCGGTGCGCCCGTCGCCGCAGGAAACCGCCGAGAACCCGCGCTCGGCTTCGGCGAAGCTGCGGGCGGCCATAAAGGTGGGGGAGGACTGATGGCGAGCTTCGCGCCGGCCACCGCACGGGCCTATGCCCCCGCGGCGCCTCGGCGGGCGCCCGCCCCAGCACCCCGGCCCCAGCCTCGCTCGCGGCGCGCCGCGCGGCCCCAGGCGCGCCCCCGGGTCGCCGGTGGAGTCCTCTGGATCGGCGTCGTAGCGGCGCTCCTCGCCGGCATCGTCGCCCTCAACGTCGCCGTTCTGCGGCTGAACATGCAGGTCGAGCAGCTCGACAATCAGCGCGACGAGCTAGTCTCGAAGCGCGAAGGCTTGCAGTCGCAGCTCTCGACCCTCGAGGCAGCCGGGCGCGTCGAGCAGATCGCGACGAAGACGCTCGGGCTCGGCGCTCCCGCAGCCACTACGTACCTCCAGCTCAAGCCTCACGGGCGCTAGGCGATGACTGCGCGGGTCGCGAACCGGCGCATCCGTCTCCTGGTCGCACTCTTCGCGGCTGTGTTCACGGTCGCGCTGCTGCGAGCTGGCTGGCTGCAGGCGGTTCGGGCTCATGCGCTCGGCAACCTCGCGACGAACCAGCACCGGGAGACGATCACCGTCCCGCCACACCGCGGCACGATCTACGACCGCAGGGGAGTGGAGCTGGCCGTCGGTTCACGCGCGACGACGGTCTATGCGAACCCGCGGCAGATTCGAGACCCGCAGGCAGCCGCGCGGGCCGTCGAGGAGACGCTGGGCCTCGAGGCGGACAAGGTCTATCCGCTGCTCGCCGACCGTTCCCGCGGGTTCGTCTATGTGGAGCGGCAGGCGGATCCAGGCCTCGCCCAGGCGTTGCAGGACAGGCACATCGCCGGCTTCGGCTTCTACGCCGAGGAGCACAGGGAGTACCCGCAGAAGCGCGTCGGCGCCTCGGTGCTCGGCTATGCGGGCGTCGACAACACGGGGCTCGCCGGCCTCGAGAAGGAGCTCGACAAGACGCTCACCGGCACGCGCGGCGAGAAGACGATCGTGAAGGACCCGTTCGGGCGCACCCTCGAGGTCGTCGACTCGAAGCCCGGCAGCGACGGCAAGAACGTCTACCTCACGATCGACCACTCGATCCAGGGGCAGGTTGAGCGCGTCCTCGAGGAGACCCGCGCGCGGTGGGCCGCGAAGTCGGCGACCGCGGTGGTCATGGATCCGAGGACGGGTGGGCTACTCGCGCTGGCCGTCGACCCCGGCTACGACGCAAACCGCTACGCGGACGTCCCGCCGGATCGGCAGCGAAACCGCGCGGTTACGGACACCTACGAGCCGGGCTCGACGTTCAAGATCGTCACGATCTCTGGCGTGCTCGAGAGCGGCCTCGTGACGCCCTCGACGAAGTTCACCCTTCCGTACTCGATCCAGGTCGCCGACCGCAAGATCCACGACGCCGAGCCGCGGGGGACGGAGACGATGACGACGGATCAGATCCTCTCCCGCTCTTCGAACGTCGGCGTGGTCACGATCGCCGAGGCCTTCGGGCGCGACCGGATCTCAGAGTGGATCCGCCGGTTCGGCTTCGGGCGTCCGACGGGCATCGACTTCCCGGGGGAGAGCAAGGGAATCGTCCTGCCGCCCGACCGGTGGTCGGGGTCGACGATCGGGAACGTGCCGATCGGCCAGGGCATCGCCGTCACGCCGCTGCAGATGATCACGGCCTACGGCGCGATTGCGAACAAGGGAGTCTGGATCGAGCCTCATCTCGTCGACCGGGTCGAGGGGGAGAAGCCGGTCGAGGCGGAGCGGCGGCGGATTCTGTCGACGAAGACAGCGGACGAGGTCCGGCACATGCTGCGCGAGGTCGTCGAGGAGGGGTCGGGCACCGCGGCCCAGGTTCCGGGCTACAGGATCGCGGGGAAGACGGGCACAGCCGCGAAGCCGGACGCGTCAGGCGGGTACTCGACCTCCGCATACGTGGCGTCGTTCGTCGGCTTCGTTCCCGCGAAGAACCCGCAGCTCGTGATCCTCGTGACTGTGGACGAGCCTCGCGGAGCGATCTGGGGCGGTGTCGTGGCGGCTCCCGCATTTGCGGAGATCGCCAAGTTCGCGCTCCAGTACCTCGAAATTCCGCCGGATTGATCCGGGGCCGCCGCGGGCCTCCCTCCACTTCAAGCCTATCGCTGGAAAGCGCGCGGGTGGTGCGTGGAAGGTGGAAATATCCGTGCAAAGGAGACGATTTTCTGCTCCCGGCTGGCAAGGAAGAGGAAGGGCGTATTGGTAGAATCCGGCCCCATCGACCTCGAGCTCTTGGCCCAGGCGGTGCGCGCGGAGCGCACTGCGAATCCGGCCCCCGTCGACGTCACCGACCTCGCCTACGACGCGCGGCAGGTGGCTCCAGGGGCCCTTTTCGTCTGCGTCCCCGGGCTGAAAGCCGACGGGCACGACTTCGCGGCCCAGGCCGTCGCCAACGGCGCGGCCGCGCTCATCGTCGAGCGAGAGCTCGACCAGCCCGTGCCCCAGCTCGTCGTCGGTGACTCCCGTGAGGCGATGGCGCTCGCCGCCGACGCCTTCTTCGGGCATCCGACCCGCGAGCTCGAGGTCGCCGGCGTCACCGGCACGAACGGGAAGACGACGACGGCCTTCCTCCTCTTCGCCATCCTCGCCGCGGCAGGGCGGCGCCCGGGCCTGCTCGGCACGATCGAGAACCGGGTCGGCGGAGAGCGGCGCGCGGCTGTTCGCACGACGTCGGAGGCGATCGACGTCCAGCGCCTCCTCCGCGAGATGCTCGACGCCGGCGACCGGAGCTGCGCGATGGAGGCGACCTCCCACGGCTCGGAGCTCAAGCGCCTCCTCGGGATCCGCTTCGCCGTGCTCGTCTTCACGAACCTGAGCCAGGATCACCTCGACTTCCACGGGACGCTCGAGAGCTACTTCGATGCAAAGCGGCGGCTCTTCACCGAGCGCGACGTGGACGGTCGCCGGCCGCAGGCGGTCATAAACATCGACGACCCGCACGGGCTGGGGCTCGCCGACGAGCTCCGCGGCCTGGGCGAGGAGCCCGTGACCTTCAGCCTCGACGACGCTGCGGGCCTCCAGGTTTCGGCGCGGGGCGCACGCTTCACCGTTGACGGCCTAACGGTGGAGACCAAGCTCCGCGGCCGCTTCAACGTCGAGAACATTCTCGGCGCCGTCAAAGCTGCCGTCGCGCTCGGAATCGCTCCCGAAGCCATCGCGACCGGAGTCGAGCACGTCACGGGTGTGCCCGGCCGCTTCGAGGCCGTAGACGAAGGGCAGCCGTTCACCGTCCTCGTCGACTACGCGCACACGCCCGAGGCACTCGAGAACGTGCTCACGGAGGCGCGCGGGATCACGATGGGGCGGCTCGTGTGCGTGTTCGGCTGCGGAGGGGACCGAGACCGTGGCAAGCGGCCGCTCATGGGGGAGGTCGTCGCCCGACTGGCCGACTCGGCGATCGTCACCTCGGACAATCCGCGGAGCGAGGATCCGCAGGCAATCATCGATCAGATCCTCACCGGGATCGAGGGAGAGGTCGAGGTTGAGCCCGACCGCGCGGCCGCCATCGGTGTGGCGCTCGAGCGGGCAGGCGAAGGAGATGTCGTCGTGATCGCCGGCAAGGGCCACGAGCAAGGACAGGAGCTGGCCGACCGCATCGTCCCGTTCGACGACCGCGAGGTCGCCCGCGAGGCGCTGCGCCGGCAGGCGGCGCGAGCGTGATCCCGCTCGCCCTCGCCGAGATCGCGAACCTCGCCCCAGGCGAGCTCAGGCGTGGCTCGGGAGAGGAGGTCACGGGCGTGACCATCGACTCCCGTCGCGTCGAGGCGGGCGACCTCTTCGTCGCAGTCGGGCGCGGGGCGGACTACGCCGACGAGGCGCTCGCCGCGGGCGCCGTCGCCGCGCTTCTTCCCGAGGACGCCTTCAGTGCCCTGGCGGGAATCGCCCGCGAGGTGCGCTCGCGGAGCGCCGCGCAGGTCGTGGCGGTGACCGGTTCGACCGCGAAGACGTCGACGAAGGACATCCTCGCCGGGCTGTGCCGCCCGCACGTGCGCACCGTCGCGGCGGAGGGGAGCCAGAACAACGAGGTCGGCCTGCCGTTGACGCTCTGCAGGCTCGAGCCCGACACGAAGGCGGCGATCGTCGAGATGGGCATGCGCGGCCTGGGTCAGATCGCGGAGCTCTGCGCGGTCGCCCGCCCCGACATCGGGATCATCACCGCCGTTGGCCCCGTGCACCTCGAGCTCCTCGGCTCGATCGAGCGCGTGGCACAGGCCAAGGCCGAGCTGATCGACGCGCTCCCGGCGGGCGGCACCGCTGTCGTTCCCGCCAACGAGCCGTATCTCGAGCCGTTCCTCGGGCGAGAGGACATCACCGTCTACCGGTTCGGTGAAGGTGGCGACGTCTCGCTCTCCTACTTCGCCGCGCACAACGGCGAGGCCCGGCTGAAGGTGACGGCGTTCGGCCGACCGCTCACGCTCGAGTTCAGCTTTTCCTCGCGGTACAACGCGACGAACGCACTCGCCGCGCTCGCCGCCTACCACGCGCTTGGCCTCCCGCTCGGCAAGGCCGGGCGCGGAGCGCGCCACGTCCAGCTCTCGCGCCTGCGCGGGGAAGAGGTGACGCTTCCCGAGGGCGGCATCCTCATCAACGACTGCTACAACGCGAACCCGCTGTCGATGGCCGCGGCGCTCGAGCATCTGGCAGAGCGGGCCGGCGAGCACCGCAAGGTGGCGGTGCTGGGCGACATGGCCGAGCTCGGGCCGGGCGCCGCCTCATACCACCGCGAGGTGGGAGCGGCGGCTTCTCGGGCCGGCGTCGACGTCCTCGTGGCCGTCGGTCCACTGGCACGTGGATACGTGGAAGGGGCGCGCGGCGTCCCCACGGTCCGTTGGGCTCCCACCGTCGAGGCGGGGCTGACCGCCCTGCGACAACTGCTGCGGCCGGGCGACTGCGTCCTCGTCAAGGGCTCCCGCTCGATGGGCCTCGAGGCGATCGGAGAAGCCGTCGCCGTCGTCCCGGCCTGAGGCTAGTCTCCGCGCGTGGTTCAGGTCCTTCTCGCGGGGCTCATCTCGATGGTCATCTCGATCGTGGCTGGCCCGAAGTTCATTGAGTTCCTGCGCCGCAACGAGTTCGGGCAGCAGATCAGGGAGGAAGGCCCCCAAGGGCACGTCGTGAAACGGGGCACCCCGGCGATGGGTGGCCTTCTGATCATGCTCGCGATGGCGATCCCGTTTCTCGCCTTCTCCAAGCACACTCTGCCCGCGCTCACCGCCTTTTTCGTCACTCTCGGCTGTGCGGCGATCGGGTTCGTGGACGACTGGACGAAGATCGCGCGCCGCCGGTCGCTCGGGCTCGCGGGCCGGTGGAAGCTCGTGTGGCTGGCGGGGATCACGGTCATCGTCGGGCTCGTCGTCTCCGACCGCGGCTTCTCGACGTCGGTCTACGTGCCGGTCATCGACGTGGACGTGCCCCTCTCGTACGGCTGGTACGTGCTCGCCTTCTTCATCATCGCGGGCGCTGCGAACGGAGTGAACCTGACGGACGGGATCGACGGCCTCGCCGCCGGCACGACCACGATCGCGATCCTCACCTACACGGCGATGAGCCTCGTCGCCGCGCTGACCGCCGTGCGGCGCGGTGCGCCCGCCGATCCGATCGACCTCGACCTCGCCATCCTCGGCGCGAGCCTGATCGGAGCCTCGATCGGGTTCCTCTGGTACAACGCGTTCCCGGCTCAGGTCTTCATGGGCGACACCGGCTCCATGGGTCTCGGAGGCGCGCTCGCCGCCTTCGCGATCATGACGAAGACCGAGCTCCTCCTGATCCTCATCGGCGGAATCTTCCTCGTCGAGGCACTCTCGGTCATCGTCCAGGTGCTCACCTACAAGTGGCTCGGGCGGCGGATCTTGCTGATGGCGCCGCTCCACCACCACTTCGAGATGAAGGCCTGGTCGGAGACGCGGATCATGGTGCGTTTCTGGATCGCGACCGCGATTCTCTGCGCCTGCGGGTTCGTCCTCTACTACGCCTACTTCTCCAACTTCAACGATCTGGCCTCCTAAGAAAACCGTCGTCCTCGGGCTGGCCCGCTCGGGCGAGGCGGCCGCCCTTGCGCTCGCGCGGAGGGGGATCGAGGTCGTGGGCGTCGACCGGCGGGAGGATCTCGACACGGGAAGGCTTCGCCAGGCAGGCGTCGAAGTCGTCCTCGGCGCGGACGAACCCGAGCTTCTTGACGGCGTGGACCTGCTCGTGAAAAGCCCAGGCGTACCTTCGGCGGCCCCTCTCGCGGCCGCCGCGCGCGAGCGTGGGGTGACGATCTGGAGCGAGGTCGAGCTCGGCTTCAGGCTCCTCGACAACCCGATCCTCGGCGTGACCGGGACGAACGGCAAGACGACGACGAGCGAGCTCCTGGGGGAGATCTTCCGCGCGGCGGACAGGGACGTCGCCGTCGCCGGGAACGTCGGCCATCCACTGACAGCGCTCGACGGCGCCATCGGCGCGGAGTCGTGGGTCGTTTGCGAGCTCTCGAGCTTCCAGCTCGAGGACATCGACACGTTCCGGCCCAAGATCGCCGTCCTCCTCAACCTCGCGCCGGATCACCTCGACCGCCACGAGACCCTCGACGACTACCGCGCGGCGAAGCTGCGGATCTTCGAGAACCAGACCGCCGGCGACGTCGCGGTCGTGCCGCGCGGTTTCGGTCCCATTCCCGGTGACGCCGCCCGGATCGAGTTCGGGCTCGACGACTCCTTGCCCGCCGAGCCGTCGATCCCGGGCGACCACAACCGCGAGAACGCCGCTGCGGCCACCGCCGCTGCGCGCGCCGCCGGAATCCCCGACGAGGCCATCGCCGCCGGTCTCGCCCGGTTCGCGGGAGTGCCTCACCGCCTGGAGCTCATCCGCGAGGTGGACGGCGTCCGCTTCGTCAACGACTCCAAGGCGACGAACCCCGAGGCGGCCGAGCGCGCGCTTTCGGCCTATCCGCCCGGCATCAGGCTCATCCTCGGCGGCAGCCGCAAAGGGATCTCGTTCGCCCGCCTCGGCAAGGCAGCCGCCGCGGCCGGCGTCGCCCAGGCGTACCTCATCGGCGATTCCGCGGACGAGATCGCCGAAGCGCTAGCAGCTGCGGGAGTTCGCTTTACGTACTCGCGAGACCTTCCGACGGCCGTCCGCGACGCGTTCCGGGATGCCGACCCGGGAGAGGTCGTCCTCCTCTCGCCGGCCTGCGCCAGCTACGACCAGTTCCGCGACTTCGAGGAACGGGGCCAGCTCTTCCGCGAGCTCGTCGACGCGCTGTGAAGCGCCCGGCCGGCACGCACCTCGAGTATCACCTCCTCGTTCTCGTGACGCTCGGCCTCGTCGCCTTCGGGCTTGTCATGGTCTACAGCGCGAGCTCGGCCCGTGCCCTTCTCTCCTCTGACGCGCCGTCGTACTACCTGAAGCGGCAGGCCGTCTACGCTCTCATGGGTCTCGTCGCACTCGTCGTCTTTTCCCGGATCGACTTCCACCGCCTGCGCCACGCGACGAACGGGCTCCTCGCAGTGACGTTCTTCCTCCTCGTCGCCGTGCTCGCGATTGGGACTGCTGTGAACGGCGCCCGCCGCTGGCTGCCGCTCGGCTTCATCGACTTCCAGCCCTCCGAGTTGGCCAAGCTCGTACTCGCGCTCTGGACCGCAGGGCTGCTCGCGCGGAGGCCGGCGCCGAAGACCCTCGGCGAGCTGGCGAAGCCGATCGGCATCGTGGTCGGCCTCGCGTGCGCCCTGATCCTCGTCGAGCCGGACCTCGGCACTGCCATCGCGATTGCGATCATGGTCTCGGCGATCCTCGTCGTCTCGGGGACGCGCCTCCGGCTCCTCGCCTCCGCAGGCGGCATCGGCATCGCGCTCGTCCTCGCCGCGATCTGGCTCGAGCCGTACCGGCGCGAGCGCATCTTCAGCTTCCTCGACCCGTGGCACGATCCCCAGGGGGCCGGCTTCCAGGCCGTCCAGTCCATGATCGCGCTCGGGTCGGGAGGGGTGTTCGGCGTCGGCCTCGGCGAGAGTGTGCAGAAGATCTACTACCTCCCCGAGGCCTCCACCGACATGATCTTCGCCATCGTGGGCGAGGAGCTCGGGCTGGTCGGCGCCGCCGCCGTGATCGCCGCATTCGCGGTCTTCGCCTACGCGGGCTTCAACATCGCTCTCCGGTGCCGCGATCCCTTCGGAAAGCGGCTTGCCGCGGGGATCACTGCGCTCATCTGCGGACAGGCAGCGGTCAACGTGAGCGCGGTCATGGGGCTCGCGCCGCTGACGGGAATCCCGCTTCCATTCGTGTCCTACGGCGGCTCCAGCCTCGTAGTCGGACTCGCCGCAGTGGGCATCCTCCTTAACATCGCGTCGAACCATGCCGTCGTCCGGGAAACCGAAGTGCCTGATCGCGGCCGGCGGAACCGCCGGACACGTTCTGCCGGCACTCGCCGTCGCCGAGTCGCTTAGAGCGCGCGGCGCTGAGGTCTCCTTCGCGTCGAACGCGGACTCGCGGCTCGTGCGCGACGCCGGCTACGAGCTAGACGTATTCGGCGTCGAGGGCTTCCCGCGCGAGCTGAGCGTGCGCCTCGCGAAAGCGCTCGGACGCGCCGCGGCCGCGGTGCCGTCCTGCGTCGGCATCCTTAGAAGGCACAGACCCGACGTCGTCCTCGGCGGCGGCGGCTTCGTCGCGGGGCCGATGGTGCTCGCGGCGGGAAGCTTGCGCATCCCGGCAGCCCTTTCGGAGGCCGATGCCCATCTCGGGCTCGCCAACCGGCTCGCGGCGCCGTTTGCGAAGGTGGTCTTCCTGGCCTTTCCGATCGAGGGTCTGGGGCCGCCCAAGTACCGCGTGGTCGGCCGGCCCATCCCGGCGCGCTCGCGGCCTGTTGAGCGCACGGAGGCGCGGAAGCGCTTCGAGCTGCCGGCGGAGGGGCCCGTCGTGCTCGTGTTCGGCGGCAGTCAGGGGGCGCAGCGGTTGAACGAGGCGGCGCTCGAGGCGTTCGGCCGCGAAGGCCCGGCGGTGCTCCACCTCGCGGGCGAGCGAGACTACCCGACCATCGCCGACCGCGTCACGCGCAAGGATTACCGCCTGCTTCCCTTCACGGACGAATTCGGAGCCGCGCTCGCCGCTGCGGACCTCGTAGTCGCGCGCGCGGGTGGGTCCGTGTGGGAGATCGCGGCCGCGGGACGCCCGGGGCTGCTCGTCCCGTATCCGCACGCGACCGCCGACCACCAGGCCGAGAACGCCCGCTACTTCGAGGAGGGAGGAGGCGCGGTCGTGGTTCCCGAGGGGGAGCTCGACCTGCGCCGGCAGGTGGACGAGCTTCTCTCCGACCCGAAGCGGCTCGAGCGCATGGGTCAGGCGATGAGCGCCCTGGCGCGCCCGGATGCAGCCGATTGCATCGCGGAGGAGCTGATCCGGCTTGCCTCTTAGCGGACGGAAGCTCTGGCTGGCCGGCATCGGCGGTGCCGGTATGAGCGGCTACGCGATCCTGGCGCGCGCGTGGGGAGCCGAGGTCAGCGGCTGGGACAAGCGTGAGACCCCCTACCTCGCGGGGGTGCGCTCCGCCGGGATCTCCGTGGAAGTCTCCGATGGGCCACCCGAGCCCCCCTCCGATGCCGAGGTGTTCGTCTCGACAGCTTTCGCAGGCCGCGTCGAGGGTGCCAGTCGCGCCGAGCTTCTCGCCGAGCTCGCCGGCCTCGCCGACTCCATCGTCGTCGCCGGCGCTCACGGGAAGACGACCACGACGGCCATGATCGCCTTCGTCCTCGACCGACTCGGACGCGACCCCTCCTTCCTCATCGGTGGCGACGTTCCCCAGCTCGGCGGCAACGCGCGCGCGGGGAGCGGCTGGCTCGTCGTCGAGGGCGACGAGTCCGACCGTAGCGTCTTCGCGCTCCCGGCGACGGTGGCCGTCGTAACCAACGTCGAGCTCGACCACCACGCCACGTTCGGTTCCGACGCTGAGCTCGAGGAGGCCTTCGAGGAATGGACGAGCGGCATCGAGACCGTCATTTGGGGCCGCGACCTCGAGGCGGTCGCATTCGAGCTCGCGGTTTCGGGTGAGCACAACCGGCTGAACGCGGCGTGTGCGCTCGCGGCCCTCGAGGCCGTCGACGTCCCGCGAGCGGATGCCGAGCGGCTCCTCGCCGAGTTCACCGGTGCGAAGCGGCGCTTTCAGCTCAGGGGCGAGGTGAACGGCATCCGCGTCTACGACGACTACGGCCACCACCCAGCGGAGATCGCGGCCACCCTGGAGACGGCGCGGTCGCTCGCGAACGGCGGCCGGGTCCTCGCGCTCTTCCAGCCGCATCTCTATTCGCGGACGCTGCATTTGGCCGACGGGCTGGGGGAGGCGTTGACACGCGCCGACATCGCCTGCGTAACGGAGATCTATCCCGCGCGCGAGGAGCCGATTCCAGGGGTGAGCGGGAAGCGCGTGGTCGATCGCGTCGCCGAGCTCCGGCCCGGAATGCGGATCGGCTGGGCACCCGAGCTCAGGGATGCCGCGGAGCTCATTGCGAGCCTGGCGAGGCCCGGTGACCTCGTCCTCACGATCGGGGCCGGCGACGTCGACTCGGCCGTCTCCCTCATGGAGGAGCGACTACGCCGGTGAAGCTCGCAGAGCAGGTTCCGCTCGCGAAGCTCACGACGCTCGGCACCGGCGGGCCCGCCCGCTGGTTTGGGGCGCCCGAGACCGCCGCGGACCTCGTCGAGATGCTCGGGTGGGCGCGCGCCGAAAGCCTCCCCGTCGCGGCCGTCGGGCTCGGCTCCAATCTCCTCGCAGCTGACGCTGGGTTCGAGGGCCTCGTTCTCAAACTCGTCGGCGAGCTTGCGGCCGCACGCGCAGAGGACGGCCTCGTGCTCGCCGGCGGCGGCGCACCCCTGGCGGTCTGCCTCCACCGGGCCCGCGCCGCCTCGCTCGGCGGCCTGGAGTTCGTGTGCGCGATCCCCGGCACCGTCGGGGGCGGAGTGAAGATGAACGCCGGCGCGTACGGCGGCGACATCGCGGCCGTGCTGGTTCGGGCCCAGGTAGCCGATGCCGACGGCGCGCGGTGGCGCACTCCGGCCGAGCTGGGGCTCAGCTACCGGCGCTCTGCTCTCCGGCCGGGCGAGGTCGTCGCTGCGGCCGAGCTCCGCGGCGTGCCGCGGCCACTGGACGAGATCAAGGCGACCGTCGCCCAGATGCAGAAGCAGCGAAAGGACGCGCAGCCGACGAACAAGCGCACGTTTGGGAGCGTTTTCAAGAACCCTGAGCACGAGCTCACCGCCGGCCGGATGCTCGAGGCCTGCGGCCTACGCGGCTTTCGCATCGGCGGCGCCCAGATCTCGCCCAAGCACGCGAACTTCATCGAGAACGCCGACGGGGCGCGCTCCGAGGATGCGATCAGTCTGATTGCTGAAGCCCGCCGCCGCGCCCTCGCCGAATACGGCGTGACGCTCGAGCCCGAGGTGCAGCTCCTGGGCGCGATCGAGATCCCCACGCTCGGGTAGGACGGGGAGCTGCGGCGCCGAACTGTCGGGTGTGGCCCGGCAACCGGCTCTTGTCCTGGCGCGCCCGCGCGCCGTCTCCCTACCGCAGGGAGCCTGGCGGCGAGCCGTCCTCATCGCCGCGTGCGCTGTAGCCGTTCTCGGGCTCCTCTATCTCGGCGCCCGTGAGACTCCGGTCTTCGCGCTCCGCACAGTGGAGGTCGAGGGAGTGTCAGGACCGGTCCGAGCCTCGGTACTCCGGGAGGTCGACGACCTGCGCGGGGAGAGCCTCGTCGCGCTCGACGGGCGCGCGCTCGTCCGCCGGCTCGAGGCCCTCCCCTCGGTGCAGTCGGTGACCTACGACCGCGCCTTCCCCCACACGCTGCAGCTGGTGGTGCAGCCCGAGAGACCGGTCGCGGTGATCGAGCAGCAGCCGGGCTCGGCGGTCGTGTCCGTCCGCGGACGCGTTATCTCCAGGGTCGTGGGCAACACTCCCGCGCTGCCGAGGATCCGTGAATTGGCCCCTGGGGATCTCGCACCGGGCGCCTTCGTCGCAGACCCGGCGATCCGCACCGTCCTGACCGCCCTGGGCGAAGCTCCCAAGCACATGCTCCTCCCGATACACCGCGGTCGGTTCGTGGACGGCGAGCTCACCTTCGTCCTCGCCGGAGAGGGGGATGCCCGCCCGCTTCTCAAGCTGGGAGAGCCGACCGATGTGCGCACGAAACTGCGCGCTGCGGCGCTCGTCCTGCGGACGCTGAACAGCGAGGAACTGGCCTTGCTCGCGTACCTGGACGTTTCGCTGCCCGACAGGGTGGTGACGTCGAGCAACCCTCAAGTCTCAGGTTGAGGTTTAGATCATAGTGGCTTCTTCCCTGCAAATGCTCGTTTGACAACCCTCGGGACTGGGCGTACTCTCAGGCGCACGCTCAAGGTGAGCTTGAGGAACGAGGAGAGGAATTCAGGTGAGAGACCAGTCTGGGAGCTATCTCGCCGTCATCAAGGTCGTCGGTGCCGGTGGCGGTGGAACGAATGCCGTCAACAGAATGATCGAGGCAGGGCTGCGCGGCTGCGAGTTCGTCGCGGTCAACACCGACGCCCAGGCACTGCTCATGTCCGAGGCCGAGCAGAAGCTCCACATCGGCACGCACCGCACGCGCGGTCTCGGTGCCGGGGCCGACCCGCAGGTCGGTGAGGAGGCCGCACTCGAGAGCAAGGACGAGATCAAGGAATCGCTCAAGGGCGCGGACATGGTCTTCATCACCGCTGGCGAGGGCGGCGGCACCGGCACGGGCGCCGCGCCCGTCATCGCCGAGATCGCGCGGGAGGATCTCAAGGCGCTGACCGTGGGCGTGGTCACGCGGCCGTTCAACTTCGAGGGCCGCAAGCGCGCCGAGCAGGCTCAGGCCGGAATCGCCGAGCTCCGAGAGAAGGTCGACACGCTGATCATCATCCCGAACGACCGGCTGCTCCAGGTCGTCGAGAAGAGGACGTCGGTCGTCGAGGCCTTCCGCATGGCCGACGAGGTCCTGCGCCAGGGCGTTCAGGGCATCACCGACCTCATCACCGTGCCCGGCCTCGTGAACCTCGACTTCGCCGACGTGCGGACGATCATGACCGATGCAGGGTCGGCGCTGATGGGCATCGGTGAGGCAGAGGGCGAGAATCGCGCCGCGGAAGCAGCGCGCGCGGCGGTCTCGTCGCCACTCCTCGAAGCCTCGGTCGAGGGCGCCACCGGAATCCTGCTCAACATCACTGGCGGGTCCGACCTCGGCCTCTTCGAGGTGAACGAGGCCGCGGAGGTCGTGACCGGCGCAGCGGACTTGAACGCGAATGTCATCTTCGGCGCCGTGATCGACGAGGGCACGCACGGCAAGGTCCGTGTGACCGTGATCGCGACCGGGTTCGACCGCTCGCTCCGCCGAGAGACGCGTGAGCGGGAGGATCTCGCGGTCGACCGGGAGCGGGAGCCCGTGGCCGGCGGCTTCGACGTCCCGGCCGACGTGCTCGAAGTGCCCTCCTTCCTGCGCCGCCGGTAGCACCTGCCGTACGCTCGGCGGTCGATGCGACCGCCACGCGAGCCGTACCGGACCAAGATGGTCGAGCCGATTCGTTCGACCACGCGGGACGAGCGTGAGCGCGCTCTCGAGGCGGCCGGCTGGAACCTGTTCCAGCTCGCCGCCCGCGACGTCGAGCTGGACCTCCTGACCGACTCGGGCACGGGGGCGATGAGCCAGGCGCAGTGGGCCGCGCTCATCCAGGGCGACGAGTCCTACGCCGGCTCGCGGAGCTTCGACCGCTTCCGCGAGGCCGTGCACGACGTCCTCGGCTTCCCGCTCGTCGTCCCGGCCCATCAGGGGCGCGGCGCCGAGAGCGTCTTCTTCGGGGCCGTGATCGATCCCGGCGAGATCGTCCCGTCGAACGCGCACTTCGACACGACCCGGGCGCACATCGAGGTCCGGGAGGGCGTCGCGCTCGACCTGCCCGTCTCGGCGGCCCTAGACCCCGACCTCGACGCGCCCTTCAAGGGCGACATGGACACCGAGCGCCTGACGGAGCTCCTCGCGGGCGAGGACGGCGCGCGCGTCTCCGTCGTGATGCTCACGCTCACGAACAACGCCGGGGGAGGACAGCCGGTCTCGCTCGCCAACATCCGCGAGGTCGCGCGGCTGGTTCGCGAGCACGACAAGAAGCTCGTGCTCGACATCGCGCGCTTCGCCGAGAACGCCTGGTTCATCCGCGAGCGCGAAGAGGGCTATGGAGAGGCCTCGCTCCAGGAGATCGTGCACGAGATGCTCGGCGACGCGGACGGGGTCCTCATGAGCGCGAAAAAGGATGCGATCGCGAACATCGGCGGCTTCGTCGCCATCCGCGAGGACGAGGTCTTCTTCAGCCGGCTGCAGGCGCGCGGAATCGTCTTCGAGGGCTTCCCCACCTACGGTGGGCTCGCCGGGCGCGACCTCGAGGCCATCGCGGCCGGCCTCCGGGAAGTCCTCGACGAGGACTACCTGCGCCACCGCACCGAGCAGGTCGCCTACCTCGGCACGGTGCTCGAGGAGCAGGGCGCCGCCATCCTGAAGCCGGTGGGCGGCCACGCCGTGTACCTGAACGCCGGCCGCATGCTTCCCGAGATCCCGGCGGAGCGGTTCCCGGCCCAGGCGCTCACCTGCGCCCTCTATCTCACGGGCGGGGTGCGCGGGGTCGAGATCGGCTCGGTCATGGCCGGGCGCGACCCCGTAACCGGCGAGAACCGGGTGGCGCCGCTCGAGCTCGTCCGCCTTGCCGTGCCGCGCCGCGTGTACAGCTCACGGCAGCTCGAGCAGGCCGCCGACGCGGCAGCCGAGGTCGCCGGCGACCCGGCCTCGGTCCCCGGCCTCGAGATGGTCGCCGAGGCGCCTGTACTCCGCCACTTCACGGCGAGATTCCGGCCGGTCGGTTAGCGATAGGATCTCGCGCGGTGCAGACGCTCCGGCGCACGCCTCTGTACGAGCGCCACGCCGCTCTCGGCGCGCGTCTCGTCCCCTTCGCCGGCTGGGAGATGCCGGTGCAGTACACGTCCATCGTCGGGGAGCACAAGGCAGTTCGGAGCTCCGCCGGCGTCTTCGACGTCTCGCACATGGGCCAGCTGCACTTGGCGGGAGAGGGCGCGCGCGAGTATCTGGAGCTCCGGCTCTCCAACGACCTCGAAAGGATCGAGGACGGGGAGGCCCAGTACACGCTGCTCACGAACGAGCGCGGCGGGATCGTGGACGACCTGATCGCCTACCGGCGAGGAGCGGACGACTATCTCCTCGTCGTCAACGCCTCGAACGTCGAGCCCGACCACGCGGCGCTCCCGGAAACCGAGGACGTCTCCGCCGAGTGGGCGCTCCTCGCCGTACAGGGGCCCGAGGCGCTGCCAAGGCTCGGGATCGAGGTGGCTCCTTTCACCTTTCGCGAAGGTGACGTACTCGGCGTGCACTGCCTGATCGCCGGTACCGGCTACACGGGCGAGGGCGGCTGCGAGCTCGGCTGTGTCCCCGACGACGCGGTCCGGCTCTGGGACGCGATCCTCGATGCCGGGATCGTCCCGTGCGGCCTGGGCGCCCGCGACACGCTCCGCCTCGAGGTCTGCTATCCGCTCCACGGAAACGACATCTCGCCCAATCGGACTCCGATCGAGGCCGGGCTCGCCTGGGCCTGCGCGCTCGACAAGGAGTTCACTGGCGTGGATGTCCTCCGCGAGCAGAAGGAGGCCGGGACGGCGGAGAAGCTCGTCGCCTTCGTGATGGACGACAAGGGCATCCCGCGGCAGGGCATGGCGATCGCAGAGGGTGGCACCGTCACTTCTGGCTCGCTCTCCCCGATGCTGGACAAGGGCATCGGGCTCGCCTACGTCGACGCGGCGCTCGCCGCTCCTGAGACTGGCGTGACCGTCGATCTGCGCGGTCGCCCGCGCGCTGCTCATATCGTGAAGAAGCCGATCTACAAACGGGAGGAGAGTTAGTTGGCCGCTGACGAGTCGTATCCCGAAGACCTCAAGTACCACCGCGAGCACGACTGGGCCCGCGTCGACGGAGACACGGCAACGGTGGGCATCACCTGGTACGCGCAGGACGCGCTCGGTGAGCTCGTCCACTTCGAGCCGCCGGAGGACGGCGCGTCGGTCGCTGCGGACGAGAGCTACGGAGAGGTGGAGTCGGTGAAGGCGGTCTCGGACCTGATCTCGCCGCTTTCCGGTGAGGTCGTCGAGGTGAACCAGGTCGTCGTGGAGGAGCCGGAGAAGGTCAACGAGGATCCGTACGGCGAAGGCTGGCTCATCCGCATCCGGCTCGGCGACCCCGGCGAAGCGGACGGCCTTCTCGACGTGAACGCCTACAAGGCGCTCCTCGAAGAGCAATAGGGATGCGCTACCTCTCGCTCACGGACTCCGATCAGGAGGCGATGCTCGCCGCGATCGGCGTCTCGTCCGTAGACGAGCTCTTCAGGGACATCCCCGCCCGAGTTCGCCTCGACCGGCCGCTCGACCTCGAGCCGGCCCTGTCGGAGCCCGAGCTCGTCGCGCATCTCGAGGAGCTCGCCGGGAAGAACGTCCATACGGGCCAGGAGCTCTCGTTCCTCGGCGCCGGGATCTACGACCACTACGTGCCCGCGATCGTGGACGCGATCCTCGCCCGCGGCGAGCTCCTGACCGCGTACACGCCGTACCAGCCGGAGATGAGCCAGGGAGTCCTGCAGGCGATCTTCGAGTACCAGACCGTTATCTGCGAGCTGACGGGCATGGACGTCTCGAACGCGTCCGGCTATGACGGGACGACTGTCGCAGCCGACGCCTGCTACGTCGCCAAGCACGCGACGGGTCGAACGAAGGTCGTCCTCGCGGAGACCCTGAACCCTCAGGTCCGGCAGGTGGTCAAGACCTACGCGCCCGGCTTCGGGCTCGAGGTGGTCGAGGTCCCTCACCACGAGGGCGTCATCGACCCGGACGAGCTCCGCCGCGCCGCCGAGGACGCGGCGTGCGTCATCTTCCAGCACCCGAACTTCTTCGGCTGCCTCGAGGCCGCCCCCGAGCTCGCCGCCGCCGCGAAAGAAGCCGAAGCGCTCGCAGTGGCTCACGTCGACCTGGTCTCTCTCGGTGTCCTCGAGGCGCCCGGTCGGTACGGCTGCGACATCGCGATTGGCGAAGGGCAGGGCGCGGGCAACTACCAGTCATACGGCGGACCGCACTACGGGTTCATCGCCATGCGCTCCGACTACATCCGGCGCATGCCCGGCCGCATCGTCGGGGAGACGACCGACACCGCGGGTGAACGCGGCTATGTCCTCACCCTGCAGACCCGCGAGCAGCACATCCGCCGGGAGAAGGCGACGTCCAACATCACGACGAACCAGACGCTGCTCGCTCTGGCCGGGCTCGCTCACCTGTCCTGGCTGGGACCGCAGGGACTCCTGGAGCTGGGGGAGACCTGCATGAGCCTTTCGGCGTACGCGAAGGGACAGCTCGGGCTTCCGCTGCTGTTTCCTGAACGGACAACGTTCAAGGAGTTTGCCGTTCGCGTCGGACGGCCCGCCGAGGAGGCAATCCGAGCCGCACGCGAACAGGGAGTCCATCCTGGCTACGCGCTCAAGCGCGACTACTCGGGGATGGAGGACGCGATCCTCGTGTGCGTGACCGAGAAGCGCTCGCCCGCGGACATCGACCGCCTCGCGGAGGCTCTGACCGCGTGAAGCTGGTTTTCGAGAAATCGCAGAAGGGGCGCCGAGCCGGCACGCTGCCGCGCTACGACCTGCCGGCCGCGGAGGTTCCGGAGGAGCTTCGCCGGCGCGACGCTCCGCGGCTCCCGGAACTGGCCGAGCCGGAGATCGTCCGCCACTTCACCGCCCTCGCCGACCGCACCTTCGGGGTCGACACCGGCTTCTACCCGCTCGGCTCCTGCACGATGAAGCACAATCCGCGGGTCAACGAGCGCGTCGTCGCGCTGCCCGGGTTCCGCGACCTCCATCCGCTCCAGGAGGAGGATGGGTCGCAGGGCGCGCTCGAGCTCATGTGGCGCCTGCAGGAGATCCTCGCCGAGGTCTGCGGCCTGCACGCGGTGTCGCTCCAGCCCGCCGCCGGCTCCCAGGGAGAGCTGACGGGCCTCATGCTCATGCGCGCGTACTTCGCCGACCGCGGCGAGGGCGAGCAGCGCAAGACGGTCATCACCGCCGACACCGCGCACGGAACAAACCCCGCGAGCGTGACGATGGCCGGCTACCAGCTGCAGAAGGTCGAGACGGACACGCGGGGGAACCTCGACCTCGACGACCTCCGCGCGAAGGTGAACGAGGAGACCGCCGGACTGATGCTGACGAACCCCTCAACGCTCGGCCTCTTCGACGAGCACATCGAGGAAGTCTCGGAGATCTTCCACGGCGCTGGCGCGCTCCTCTACTACGACGGAGCGAACCTGAACGCCGTCTGCGGCATCTCGCGGCCCGGTGACATGGGCTTCGACATCGTCCACATCAACCTGCACAAGACGTTCTCGCAGCCGCACGGAGGAGGAGGCCCGGGCGGAGGGCCGGTTGCTGTGCGGGACATCCTCGAGCCGTTCCTCCCGGCACCGGCTGTCGTGCCTGACGGGGAGGAGTTCCGGCTCGACTACGACCGGCCGAAGTCGATCGGCAAGGTGCGCGGCTTCTGCGGGCCGTTCGGCGTCTTCGTCCGCTCCTATGCGTTCATCCGTGCCTACGGGCCGGAGCTCCGGAACATGTCCGAGGTGGCGGTGCTGAACGCGAACTACATGCTCAGCCGACTGCGCAGCACGTATGACCTTCCCTTTGAGCGTCTGTGCATGCACGAGTTCGTCCTCTCGGCGAGAAACCTGAAGCGCGATCACGGGGTGAACGCCCTCGACGTCGCCAAGCGGCTGATGGACTACGGCTTCCATCCTCCGACGATCTACTTCCCGCTCATCGTCCCCGAGGCGCTCATGATCGAGCCGACCGAGACCGAGGCAAAGGAGACGCTCGATGCCTTCTGTGATGCGATGGAGAAGATCGCCGAGGAGGCCGCGAGCGATCCGACGATTCTCAAGGAGGCGCCGCACCGGCGGCCGGTCCGACGCCTCGATGAGGTAAAGGCGGCGAAGCGCGGCATTGTCAAGTACGGATTCGACGAGCACCCCGACCTCAAGGGCGTCCCCGCCGCGGGCGAGGCCGTGGAGGCTCAGAAGGGCGCCTGATGGCCCGGGTCTGGTCCCGCCGAGATCTCGAAGACCGCGTCAACGTGCTGCGCGAGCGCTACGACGGCGAGGAGTTCGCCGCGGCGATGGCGGAGTTCTCGCAGGAGCTCGACCCCGAGGAACAGGCCGATCTCCGCGAGATCCTGCTGGAGCGCTCACGCGAGCACGGGCAGCGCAGCGCAGCGCTCGACCAGCGGATCGAGCAGGGAGGCTGGCTGCGGCGAACTTTCGGGAAGATCGAGGAGGCGGAGCGCCGGCAGCGCGAGCGCTGGGAGCGCGGTCGGCGCTCCTGATGGAGGTTCGCTCCCGCGACGCGGCCGAGGCGTTCACGACGCTCGACGGCTCGACGATCAGGGTCCTGCTCGATGCGGCGCTCGGCGGGGCCGCGAACCAGAGCCTCGCGGAGGCGAGCCTCGGCGGCGGCCAGTCCACCCAGCGGCACTATCACGCGCGCTCGGAAGAGATCTACTTCTTCCTCGAAGGCGGCGGGTTGATGGAGGTCGACGGTGACTCGCGCGAGGTGGGCGTCGGCGACGCAGTCCTGATCCCGCCCGGCGAATGGCATCAAATCACGGCGGGTGACGACGGCGCGCGTTTCCTCTGCTGCTGCGCTCCGCCGTATGCAGATGAGGACACGTTCTTCGCTACGGTTGGCCCGTGATCGACCTCCGTTCCGACACGCTCACTCAGCCGACGGCGGAAATGCGCCGCGCGATCGCGGACGCTGTCGTCGGCGACGAGCAGAAGCGTGAGGACCCGACGGTGATCGCCCTCGAGAAGCGCGCCGCGGAGCTGCTCGGCCAGGAGGAGGCAATCTTCCTCCCGACCGCGACGATGGCCAACCAGATCGCCCTCCGGACGCTGACCGAGCCCGGCGACGAGGTGCTCGCCGAGGAGATGGCGCATGTGTTCCGCTACGAGCTCGGCGGCCCGGCGGTGCACTCCGGGCTGGTCATGAAGTCACTGTCGACCGCGCACGGGATATTCACCGCCGAGGATGTGCGTGAGGCCGTCAATCCGCCGGGCGACCTGCACACGGCGCCGACGCGGCTCGTCTGTCTCGAGAACACCCACAACGGAGGCGGCGGGCGGGTGTGGCCGCTCTCGCATCTGCAGGAAGTCGTCGCCGAGGCCCGAGCACACGGGCTCGCCGTCCACCTCGACGGCGCCCGGCTGATGAACGCCGCTGTCGCGAGCGGGACACCTGCGGCCGACTATGGCCGCGAGTTCGACACGGTGACGCTCTGCCTCTCCAAAGGCCTCGGGTGCCCGCTCGGCGCCGTGGTCGCCGGCTCGCGCGAGCGGATGGGCAAGGCGCGCCGGTATAAGCACCTGTTCGGCGGCGCGATGCGCCAGGCGGGAATCGTGGCGGCCGCCGGCGTCTACGCGCTCGACCACCACGTCGACCGGCTCGCCGACGACCACGCGAACGCGCGTCGTCTCGCCGAAGGGCTCGCGGACGCGGGCTTGCCCGTCGACCTCGAGCAGGTCGAGACGAACTTCGTCCAGCTCGACGCGGCCCGCCTGGGGCTGGGCGCCGACGAGGCCGTGGCTCGGCTCCGGGCCGAAGGCGTGCTCCTCTCGTTCGCCGCCAAGAAGGACGTCCTCCGCGCGGTCACGCATCTCGACGTCTCCACGGACGACATCGACGAGGCGATCGCCGGCACCGTCCGCGCCTTCAGCGGCTCGCGCCGTCCAGTCGAGCTCGCCGGCGAGGCGCCGACGCCGTACTAGGCGGCGGCCGGCTCGTCGCGGCCGAAGAACGAGCTCGACCCGACGTAGAACACCGCGACCGCGAGGTAGAGCGCGGCGCTGGCCTCGGGGCTCACGAGCGCGACGAGCGTCGCGCCGCCGTACATGAACGGCCCGGGGAGGTAGGCGCGCGAGATGCCGCTCACCTCGACCGGGTCGGCGTCCTCTCGGAGGAGGCGGTTGTTCCATGCCGCGTAGCGCCACAGGAGGTTGAAGAAGACCGCCGTGATCGTGAGCGTGATCCCATAGGTGAGCGCAGCGGCCTCGCCGTTCCCGCCCCACGCGTAGTCGGCCAGGAGGATGGTGGGGAAGGGGACGAAGGCGATGAGCATGAGGAGCCCCAGGTTGATGAAGAGGAAGCGGTGGTCGGCTTCCCGCAGCTGCCGCATGACGCTGTGGTGGTTGACCCACATGATCCCGATCGTCAGGAAGCTCGTGGCGTAGGCGAGATACGAGGGCCAGAGATCGAGGAGCGCCTGCCCCAGCTGGCCCGGCTCCTCGAGATGCGGCAGCGTGATCTCGAGCACGAGCAGCGTGGCGGCGATGGCGAAGATGCCATCCGAGAACGCTTCCAGCCTGCCCGTCTCCACGCCCGAAAGCGTAAAGAGGGGCCCGGTCGTGGAACCGGGCCCCTCTGAAGTTCGCTATTCGTATTGCAGTGCGTTCAGGACGTTGAGCCTCGCTGCCCGCCGGGCCGGCAGGATCGCCGCCAGGATTCCGACGATGATCGCCACGATCGCGAAGACGATCAGCTGTACGTACGGAATCGCGATCTTGACCTCGAACTGTGACAGCGCCTTCGTCATCAGGATGGCGAGGAAGATGCCGAGCGGGAGCCCGAGCGCCGCGCCTATCAGCGACGTGATGACGCTCTCGTGGCGAATCATCCTCCGAACCTGACGCCTCGTCATGCCGACGGCGCGCAGCATGCCCAGCTCACGCGTCCGCTCGTGAACCGAGAGGAGGAGCGTGATCACCATCCCGACGAGGGAGATGATCACCGAGAGCGCCAGCAGGATGTACAGGAAGTTCAGGAAGCTGTTGAAGTCCTGATCCTGCTGGTCGATCCATGCGACGCGGGTCTGGACCTTCGCATCGGGGAAGTCCTTCACGGCTGCCGTGAGCGATGCGGTCGTGGCCGCGGTCGGCTCGCCGGGGACGTTGACGAAGACGAAGGAGTTCCTCGGCCTGTCGATGATCGAGTCGAAGAGGGACTGCGGGATCGAGACGTTGCCGAGCAACGGGAAGAAGGGCGGCGGCGAGTAGATGCCCTTGACCACGAGCTCCGTCTGCTTTCCGTTCGGGGTCAGGAGCGGGAACGTGTCGCCGACAGCCAGGTCCTTCTTGTCCGCGATGTCGTCGGAGATGATCGCGCCGTTGCGGCCGAGCTGAGCGAGCACGGCATCAGAGCCCTCTTTCCAGTCGAAGTGGTACGCCTGCGCGATCGCGCCGGGCTGGATGCCGGTGATGTAGCCGCTCTCGCCGTCAGCCTTGGCGAGGTCGGAGCGGACGCTCGTGACGAACTGGGCGTCGGGCGACTGCTGTACCGCCTCGCCGGCCTCGGCGACAAAGGGCGAGAACCCGTCCTGAGCGGTGACGACGTACTCTGCTCTCACCTGGTCCTCGATCGCTCCGCGGTTCGACTTCTTCATTCCGCTGGCGAGCACCGCGACGAAGGTGACGAGCGCGATGCCGATCATGAGGGCGGCGGCAGTCGAAGCCGTCCGGCCGGGGTTCCGACGCGAGTTCTCCTTGGCGACGTCGTTGACCATGCCCTCGGGTCGGACGGTCGGGAACTCGACCGGCCACTCGGGATCGAATCGTCCGGCCATGCTCAGGACCCACATGACGAGCACCGAGAAGTCGACGACGAGCAGGACCGCCGCGAGGAGGAAGCTCACGACCTGGTTCAGCAAGAGAGCTCCGAGCGCGACGAGCGCCACCTGGACTCCAACCGC
>Ga0307296_10000181_pt1 | contig 27451 bp, 22 predicted proteins | sample ER_DNA_153_FD_194467 | JGI IMG/M metagenome (GOLD analysis project Ga0307296, IMG submission 194467) | Bulk soil microbial communities from the East River watershed near Crested Butte, Colorado, United States - ER_DNA_153 | ecosystem: Environmental > Terrestrial > Soil > Floodplain | place... | reverse complement strand
TACAAGTTGTTACAAGGGGCCCTCGCCGCGGATCGCGAGCCGCCACGGAGTGGAGCGAGCGCCTACTGCCAGCCGAGATACGGCGCCGCGCCACGCGTGAAGACGCCGCGGGAGATGATCGAGCGCTGGATCTCGCTCGTGCCCTCCCAGATGCGGTCGACACGCAGCTCGCGATAGAAGCGGGCGGCAGGGTTCTCGACCATGTAGCCGCGACCACCGAGTGCCTGCACTGCGCGGTCCACCACGCGCCCGGCCATCTCGGAGGCGTAGAGCTTCGCCATCGACACCTTGCCGTGCACGACCTTGCGATCGTCGAGGACGTCGAAAGCGTGGGCGGCGTGGTAGGTGAGAAGCCGCGCCGCGTGCAGCTCGGTGAGCGAATCCGCGAGCGGGAAGGATATGCCCTGGTACTCGGCGATGGGGGAGCCGAACGCCTCGCGCTCCTGCGCCCAGCCGGCGGTGAGGTCGACGAGGCGCATGGCCGCGCCGCAGCAGCGGGCGGCGATGAAGAGCCGCTCGACGAGGATCCACTCCTTCGCTCCGGCGCCGCCGCTTGCCGGCACCCGGTTTGCATCCGGCACCCGGCAGTCGCGGAAGACGATCTCGGGGTGGTGGTCGATGTAGGGATCGTGGAGGAACGACGGCGTGCGCCGGATCTCCATCCCCGCCGTGCCCGGGTCGACGAGGAAGAGCGTCTGCTCGTCCTCCGCGACCGCGAGCACGATGTAGACGCCCGGCTCGCCCTCGCTCGTGACGAACCACTTCTCGCCGTTCAGCACCCACTCGCCGCCGTCACGCACGGCAGTCGCGGCGAGACCGGTGAGGTCGGAGCCCGCCCCGGGCTCGGTGAGCGCCCACGCTTCGCGGTACTCGCCATTCGCGATCGGTCGCACATATCGCTCGATCTGCTCCGGCGTCGCGATCTCGTGGAGCTCGCGCGGCCCGCGATCGACAACCGCGAATCCGAGCCCGTTCGTCGCCTTCCCCGACTCCTCCTCGAGCGCAACCTGCCCCAGCATCGACAGGTCACGCCCGCCGAGCTCCGCCGGCATGTTCAGCATCGCGAACCCGACCTCGCGTGCCTTGGCACGCAGCGCGGCGAGCTCATCGTGATCGATGGAGCCGCGCTCGGCGATGCGTTCCTCCACTGGGTAGACCTCGGCTTCGACGAACCGGCCGACGGCCTCCTTCAGCGCACGGATGTCTTCGGGCAGCTCCGGAACGATCATCGCGCGCGGCAGCCTACGCCACCGCGCTGAGACGGCGTACGGCGAGCGACGCCTCCAGCGTGGCCTCCTCGAGCGAGCGTGGCGAGAGGCAGTCTCCGACTTCCTCGACCACGAGCCCGAGAGCGCGCAGCGACGGCGCAAGGTCGTCGACGGGAATCCGCCCCTGGGCGAGCACGAGGAGGTCGGCCTCGACGTATTCGTGCAGCTCGCGGGCAAAAACGTTCCGAAGCTCGACGACGCCGTCCGACGCCCCGATCAGCTCCCGATGGCTCAGCATCTCGACGCCGGCGCGGTACAGCCGCTGCAGATACAGGTTGCGCCGGTACTGGTGGACCGTCTCGCCGAGCGTCACCGAGGCGACCGTGAGCGTCACGGTGTTGCCCGCCGCCGCGAGAAGCTCGGCTGCATCAAGCCCGGAGGGGTCGCCTCCCCAGTCCGCGACGACGACCCGTCGGGCCGCGGGGACATCGCCCGCCAGCAGCGCCCACGCCTGCATGACCTCCACTCCCAGGAGCGGCAGGTCGACCACGTACGGTGCTGCTCCCGTCGCGGCGATGACGAAAGCGGGCTCGAGCGCGGCCACGGCCTCGGCAGTCACCTTCGTGGACAGCTCCACCTGCACTCCCCCGTCGGCTATGCGTCGGTCCAGCAGGTCGAGAAAGCGCCGAGCCACCTCGGCTCCGCCCGGCGTGCGCTCCGAGAGGAGCAGCTGCCCTCCGAGCCGATCGCGGCACTCGAGCAGTACGACCTCGTGGCCCATCTCGGCGGCATCTGCCGCTGCCTGCAGGCCGGCGGGCCCTCCGCCGGCGACGACGACGCGCCCCGGAATCGCCGCGCGCCCGCGTGGCGGGAGCGTCAGCTCGCGACCGGTTCGCGGATTGACGGTGCAGCCGATCGGCGTACCAGCGTGGTAGTGGGCAATGCAGGCATTGCAGCCGATGCAGGCGAGGACGCGTCGAGTCTCCCCGCCGAACGCCTTCTGGGGAAGGTCGGGATCGGCGATGAGGGCTCTCGTCATCCCGACCGCGTCCGCGACGGCGGCCTCGAGGATCGCCTCCGCGCGCTCGGGGTCGACGACGCGTGAGGTCGCGACGACAGGCGGCCCGAGCCGGAACGCAGAGGCGTGCTCGGCGACGGCGTCTTCGGACACAGGGGGCGGCGGCACGATTCCGACCGAGCCGAGGTAGGTCGATGACTCACCCAGTGCCACCGAGACGTAGTCGATGCCTTCGGAGACGGCGACCTTCGCAATGGAAGGCGCGTACCCCGAATCGCCGGAAACGCGCGCGCCGAGCGCGAGTCCGGGCGCGGCCGCTCGAATCGCCCTCAGCACGCTGCGCAGGAAGACGTCGCCCTGGCCCCACTCGTCCTCGCGACGGTTGAGCGCGGGATCGAAGAGCTGCTCGATGAGGTACCGATGCGCCGCGGAGACCTCGACCCCGTCGAGGCCGCCCGCTGCCGCGAGCTCCGCTCCCACCGCGAAGCCGGCGACGATCTCCTCCAGCTCGTGCGCTCGCGCCGCCCTCGGTTCCGTGCGGAAGCGGGCGCTCGGCACTGCGGACGGCGCGAGCGCAGGCGAACGCGGAGCGGACGCGATCTGCTCCCGGCCGCCGTGAAACAGCTGGACGAAGAGTCGCGTCCCATGTGGGCGCACAGCAGCCGCGACCCGCCGATAGCCCTCGACGATGTCCGGGAGATAGCCGCCGAGCGTGTGCGACGTGAGCAGCCCGGACTCGTGGATCGCGGTGGCCTCGAGGACAATGAGCCCCACGCCTCCTCGCGCTCGCGCTTCGTGGTAGGCGACGAAGTCGTCGGTCGGAAGGTGCTCGTGGACGAGCGTCGTCTGATGCGCGGTCGAGACGATCCGGTTGGGAAGCTCAACCGGACCGATTGCGAGCGGGCTACTTAGCCTGGAGAGCACCAACGAACGCCTCGCGCTCTGCCTCCGTCAACGGACGCGAGCGTCCGAGGTCGCGGTCACGCGCCACGAGGACCGCCTCGGCCTCGGCGGAGAGCTCGCCGTCGCGCGTTCGAATCTCCTCGCTGAGCGTGACGCTCGAGTTCCCGATGCGGTGGAGCGTGCAGCTGACGACGACCTCCTCGTCCTCCAGGCGCAGCTCGCGGCGAAAGTCGATCGCAACACGCGCGAGCACGAAGTCCCAGGCGTCCCCCAGCTCGCCGAGAGCGCGGTCGACCCACTCGTCGCGGCACTCCTCAAGGTACGTCGCGTAGACCGCGTTGTTGACGTGCAGGTACGCGTCGACGTCGCTCCAGCGGATCTCGACGCGCTTCTCGTGACGCATGGGCCGCGATCCTAGTCCGGTGTCGCGAGAATGCGCGCGGTGACCGGCGTCCGCTCGCTCCTCTTCCCCGATTCGATCGCCGTGATCGGCGCGTCACCGCGGAACGTCGCTGCGGTCGAGACGGTCGTCGCGAGCCGGGTGCGAGCGTGGGGGGTCAACCCGGGCCGCGAGGAGGTCGCGGGCCTTCGCTGCTACCCGACCGTCGCCGACTTGCCCGAAGTGCCGGAGCTCGCATTCCTCATGGTCAACCACGAGCGCGTCGAAGCCGCGTTCGACGAGGCGGCGGCTGCGGGCGTCCGGGCGTTCGTCGTGCCCGGGGTCGGAGCCGAGGCGGGCGTGGCAGCGAAAGAGACCACGGAGCGGCTCGCAGCACGAGCGCGCGAGCTCGACGCGGCGCTCCTCGGGCCGAACTGCATGGGGTTCGTCGTCCCGGGCGGCCCGGCGGCGTGGAACGGGCGCCCCCAGGACACGACCGCGGCGGGTCACGTCGCAGTGCTGTGCCAGTCGGGCTCGATCGCCGACGCGTTCCTCTCGCTCGGCGGCCGCATCGGGCTGCGTTGCGTCGTGTCGTCGGGGGCCGAGGCGGTCACAGACGCCGCTGACTTCCTCGCGTTCTTCGCGGAGGATCCCTCGACGCGCGCGGTCGGGCTCTTCCTCGAGACCGTGCGCCGCCCGGACGCTTTCGTGGACGCGTTGCGCCGGTGCGCGGAAGCAGGCAAACCGGTCGTCTGCCTCAAGGTCGGTCGCTCGGAGGCGGCGGCGCGAGCGGCGCTCTCCCACACGGGCGCGCTCGTCGGCTCCGAGCGCGCGTTCTCCGCGGTGCTCAGGCGTTATTCCGCGATCGACGTCGCCGACTTCCACGAGCTCGTCGAAACCCTCGAGATCCTCGGCAGGCGCCGGTGGCCCAAGGGGGCGCGCATCGCCGCGGTCTCGGAATCGGGCGGAGAGTGCGCGCTGCTCGCAGACCAGGCGGAGACTGCCGGGATCCCGTTCGAGCCGCTCTCGGACGAGCTCGCGCGTGCGCTGTCCGAAGCGTTCCCGAACTACCTCGCTCCGGGAAACCCTCTCGACGCGTGGGGCATCGCGGACGAGACGGAGGTCTACCCGCGGTCGCTCGAGCTGCTCGCCGCGTCGCGCGAGTTCGACGTCCTCCTCGCCCAGGTCGACCTCTCCCAGTTCCGCGACCGGACGAACGACGAGTGGTGCGAGCTCACGCTGCGCACTCTGGCTCGGCTCGCGCGCGAGCGCGAGGGCCTCTTCACCGCGATGACGACCGTGCACGCAGCCGACCCGCCACCGCAGTTCCAGGAGCTCGCGCGGGACCTCGACGTCGCTCTCCTGCGTGGACCGCGCGACACGATGCTCGCGGTCGCACGGACGGCGCGGCGGCGGGCGCTCGCAAGCACCACGACGCGAGACGTGCCCGACGTCTCGGACCTCATCCGATCGCCGGGAGCGCTCAGCGAACACGAGTCCTCCCTCGTCCTCGAGCGCCTCGGCATCCCCTTCGCGCCACGTCGCCGCGCGGACACACCGGAGGAGGCCGCGGCGGCGGCGGCGGACATCGGCGGCGGCCGTCTCGTCGTCAAGCTCGACGGTCCCGCGCACAAGTCCCGAGCAGGAGGCGTCGTGCTCGGTGTGGCCTCGCCCGAGGAAGCGGCAGAGGTCGCCGAGCGCCTCGGCGGCTCTGTCCTCGTCGCTCGCCAGATCGAGCCCGGCGACGAGGTCCTCTGCGGGATGACTCGCGATCGCGAGTTCGGGCCGATCCTGGCCGTCGGGCGAGGCGGCATCGCCGTCGAGGAGCTCGACCGGGTTGCGGTCTCGAGCGCCCCGCTGGACCGCGCCGCTGCGGCGGTTCTCGTCGCCGAAGCGGGAATCGAAGACCGGCACGGGGTCGTCGCCGCGACGCTCGTCGCGCTGGGGGATCTCGGCCTCGCCTGCCCTGTCATCGAGTCAGTCGAGGTCAACCCGCTCATCGTCGGGTCCGACAACACCGTCGCCGTCGACGCCCTCGTCGTCCTCGCGGATTGACCGCAGCCCCCTCACTATGGTCCACTCGGATAGGGGTCACCGAAGGAGCGCCGACTCCCAGCGCCGCGTTCACGACGCGTTGCTCTCGTAGGGACCGCTCCTACAGATTGTCGACGAAGCGGTGCCGCGCCTCGTCGAGCGCGTCGCGGATACCGCCCGGCCCGGGTGACGCCCGCGTCGCACCCTTGCGCGGCTTCTTGAACGAGCCGTCGCGCACGCTCTCGGCGACCTGCTCGTGGGCGTCGCGGAACGGAACGCCGTCGCGGACGAGCGCCTCGGCAGCGTCGGTCGCGAGGAGCAGCGGATCGGACGCGGCCTTCGCGAGACGGTCACGGTCGACCTCGAGCCCACTCACGAGCACCGTCAGCGCCTCCAGTGCCAGCCGCGTCTCGCGTCGCGTCGAGAACACGGGTTCCTTGTCCTCCTGCAGGTCACGGTCGTACGCAAGTGGGAGCCCCTTGACGGTCGCCAGAAGGCCGACAAGGCGGCCGATCGCAGTGCCCGCCTTGCCGCGCACGAGCTCGGCGACGTCGGGATTGAGCTTCTGCGGCATCATCGACGACCCCGTCGCCGCCGACTCCGGCAGCCGGACGAACCCGAACTCGGACGTCGCCCAGAGGACGATCTCCTCGCCGATGCGCGAGAGGTGCGTGAAGAGCACCGCCGCGGCGTAGAGGTAGTCGAGCGCGAAGTCGCGATCGGCGACCGCGTCGATCGAGTTGCGCATCTGACGCGGTGGGGGTGGGAGCTCGAGCGTCGATCCGGCGAGCGCGCCCGCACCGAGCGGGCTCTCCGCAGCGGACTCGGCAGCCGCCGCGAAGCGGGTGCGGTCGCGGTCGAGCATCTCGACCCAGGCGAGGAGGTGGTGGCCGAGGGTCACGGGCTGCGCACGCTGAAGGTGCGTGTACCCCGGCATCACCGTCTCCGCTTCGGACTCCGCGAACGAGAGGACGACGAGCGCGAACGCGTCGATCGCCTCACGCGCCTCCGCGCAGGAGTCGAGTACGTACAGGCGGAACGCGGCAGCCACCTGGTCGTTGCGCGACCGCCCGGCGTGGATCTTCCGCCCGACGTCGCCGAGCAGCCGCTCGATCGCCGAGTGCACGTCCTCGTCGGAGTCGAGGTACCCGTCTGGATCCTGCGCGATCTCCGCGAGGCGCGACTCCACCTCGTCGAGCTCCTCGTCGGTGAGCAGGCCTGCAGCGGCTAGACGCCTCGCATGCTCGAACGTCGCCTCGCAGTCGTACGGCAGGAGCTCGGCGTCCTCGACACGCAGAAAGCGCCACACGTCAGGGTCGAGAGCGCTCTCGACCCGGCCTGCCCACGTCGTCACCCGGCGATTATGCCCTGCTGGCGGCGCGCGCTCTCGCAGCGTGGAGCTCGGTCTCGAGCGACGAGACGCGGATGAAGCCCTCGGCGGCGTCGTGCGGGAACGTCTCCCCGGTGCCGTACGACGCGAGCTCGGAGGCGTAGATCATGTGCGGCGAGCGCCGGCCGGTCACGACCGCGGCGTTCGGGCGCAGCTCCAGCCTGACCTCCCCGCCGACGAGCTCCTGGGTCGCGTCGACGAAGGCGTCGATCGCCTCGCGGGCCGGGCTGAACCAGCGGCCCTCGTAGACGATCTCCGTCCAGCGCTGCTCGAGTGGCCGCTTCAGCCGCGCCTCGTCCTTCGTGAGCACGACGTCCTCGAGCGCCGAGTGCGCCGCGATGAGCGTCATCGCGCCGGGCGCCTCGTACACCTCGCGGCTCTTGATGCCCACGGAGCGGTTCTCGATCATGTCGATCCGCCCGATCCCGTATGCACCCGCGAGCCGGTTCACGTGCGCGATGAGGTCGGCGAGACCGAGCTCCTCGCCGTCGAGCGACACCGGGATCCCTTTCTCGAAGCCGATCACGATCTCGGTCGGAGCGGGGGAGCTCGCCGGATCGTGCGTGAGCGCGTAGGGCTCCTCGGGCGGCGCGTTCCAGGGATCTTCGAGGACGCCCGCTTCGATCGCACGACCGAAGAGGTTCTCGTCGATCGAGAACGGCGACGCCGCCGTCTGCACGACCGGGATGCCCTTCGCGAGCGCGTACTCGATCTCCTCGTCCCGCGTCCAGATGCGATCGCGCAGAGGGGCGATCACTTTCACGCCCGGGTAGTTCGCCTTGAACGCGAGCTCGAAGCGGAGCTGGTCGTTGCCCTTCCCGGTGCAGCCGTGGACGACGGCCTCGGCGCCGAGGTCGAGCGCGATCTCGGCGACCGCCTGAGCGATGACCGGCCGCGATAGCGCCGAGACGAGCGGGTACTTGCCCTCGTACAGCGCATTCGTGACGATCGCTCGCGCGCACTGCTCGTCGGCGAACGCCTCCTTGCGGTCGACGAGGAGGACATCGTCGGCGTCCGCAGCCCGCGCCCGCGTGATCGACTCCTCGAGGTCGAACTCCTGGCCGACGTCCACGAGAACCGCGACGACCTCCTCGAAGCCGTACCAGTCCTCCTTCAACCAGGCGAGGATGCAGCTCGTGTCGAGACCGCCCGAGTAGGCGACGACAGCGGTGCGGCTCACGTCACGCCGCACCCTGGAGGAGGTGCCCGGCGAGCTCCTCGCGGAGAGACTGCGCCGAGATGCCGTCGCGCGTAGCGACGAAGATCGTGTTGTCGCCGGCGATGGTGCCTGCGATCGCGGGATGCGTCGCCTCGTCGACCGCCTGCGCGAGGGCATTCGCGTATCCAGAAGGCGTTGTCACGACCACGAGCGTCCCTGCGGCCTCGACGCTCACCGCGTAGCGGCGCATCGCCGCCCCGAGGGCGCGGAGCCGGTCGCCGTCGGTGCTCCCGGAAGGTGCATAGACGAGGCGTCCGCTCGGCGCGCGCACCTTCACGAGCCCGAGGTCGGCGATGTCGCGCGACACGGTCGTCTGGACGACGTCGAAGCCGGTGTCCTTCAGCGCTGACGCGACTTCCGCCTGCGTCGAGAGGGCTCGCTCACGAACGAGCTCCAGGATCGCGTTCTGTCGCTCTCGCCGGTTCATAGTATGCAAAACGCTAGCACAATATGCGTCCGAGAATGGCGAGAGCCTGCTCGACCTCATCGGTGGCGACGGTGAGCGGGGGCGCGAGGCGAACGACGTTCTCGCCGGCGGTGAGGACGAGGAGGCCCTGCTCGCGGGCCGCATCGACGACCTCCACGGCAGCGCCGTCGATCTCGATCCCGAGCAGTAGCCCACGCCCGCGGACGGAGAGGACCCGCGGAAGGACGGCGAGCGCGTCGGTGAGCGCGGCGCCGTGCATCCGGACGTCGCCGAGCAACTCCTCGTCGATCGCGTCGAGGACCGCGGAGGCCGCCGCGCACGAGACTGGGTTCCCGCCGAACGTCGAGCCGTGGTCCCCGGGCGCGAACGCACCTGCCACGTCGTCCGCGACGAGGAGCGCGCCGATCGGCAAGCCGTTCGCGAGGCCCTTGGCCAGGGTCACGAGATCCGGCCGGACCGCCAGTTGCTCGAAGGCGAAGAACGTCCCCGTGCGGCCCACTCCCGTCTGCACCTCGTCGAGGCAGAGGAGGGGGTGCAGCTCGGCCGCCGCTGCCACGAAGTCCGCAGCGAGCGGGACGACCCCGCCCTCGCCGAGTATCGGCTCGAGCAGGATGAGCCCGACCTCCCCGTCGACGGCCGCGCGGAGCGCGTCGGCGTCGTTCGGCTGGACGAAGCGAACGCCCGGAACGAGCGGCTCGAACTGCGCGCGCTTGGCCGGCTGTCCCGTCGCCGAGAGAGCGCCCAGGGTGCGCCCGTGGAAGCCACCCTCCAGCGCGACGAGGCCCGCCTTACCGGTCGCCTTGCGTGCGTACTTCAGCGCCGCCTCGACCGCCTCCGCGCCCGAGTTGCAGAAGAACGCCTGCGCTCCGCCGAAGCGGGCGGAGAGCTGCGAGGCGAGGCGCTCCGCGGGCTCCGTGCGGTACAGGTTCGAGGCGTGCCAGAGGCGTCCGAGCTGCGCCTGGGCCGAGGCGAGCGGGGCGGGATGGCAGTGACCGAGCGACACGACCGCGATCCCGCCTCCGAAGTCGAGGTATTCGCGACCCTCCGCGTCCCAGACGCGGCAGCCCTCACCCCGGACGACGGTCAGGTCGGCGCGAGCGTACGTGGGCAGGAGCCGCTCGAGCCCTTGTGACACCGTGCCAGCCGGCACGCTCATGCCACCACCGCCGTCTCCCCGATCTCCGCGGTGATCCCTAGCCGGGCTGCGCGGACGGCCGCGAAGAGCTTCGGGACGATGCCGCCCTCGAACGCGCCCGAGCGGAGGAGCTCGTCGGCGTCGTCGACGTGCAGACGGCGCGCGACAGAGCCCTCGAGGTAGACGCCCGGGACGTCGGAGACGAAGAGGACGCGTTCGGCGCCGAGCCCCGCCGCGAGCGCCGTCGCCGCCTCGTCCGCGTTGACGTTCAGCGGGCCGGCGGCGACCGGGGTCACGACCGGGAGCCTCCGGTCGGCCAGCGCCTGCTCGATCGCGGCCGGGGCACAGGGAAGCGGTTCGCCGACGAAGCCCAGCTCCGCGATCCGGAGCGCTTCGAGCCCGATCTCGTCGCCGACGAGATGCATGGCCGCTGGGCCCAGCGCCGCGGTCAGCTTCGCCCCGACAGCGACGAGCGACGTGCGCACGACGGCGAGGGTCTCCGAGTCCGTGAAGCGACGGCCGTCGACGAACATGACCGGGATCCGGCGGGCCTGCAACTCGGCAGTGATCTGCGGCCCGGCTCCGTGGACGACGACGACCTCGTCTCCGGTGTCGTGGCGATCGAGAGCAAGCGCGGTCGAGTCACCCGCGATGCGTCCACCGAGCTTGAGCACGAGGCGCATCAGGTCGTGTACTCCGCGTTCAGGCGCACGTAGTCGACCGTGAGATCGGAGGCCAGGTAGGAAGCGCTCCCGTCGCCGAGCCCGAGGTCGAGGTCGATCGACACGGCCGAGCCACCGAGGACCGGCGTGGCCCCGGTCGGCTTGCCTCGGACGAAAACCGGCGCGCCGTCGAAGGACACGCTGAGGCGGTCCGTCTCGACCCGGGCGAAGCCGCCGTTCCACGGCGCCGATCCGGCCGCTGCAAGCACGCGGCCCCAGTTCGGGTCGCGACCGAACGCCGCCGTCTTCACGAGTGGCGACGTCGCGATCCTCCGCGCCACGGCGTCGGCCTCCTCGGTCGAAGCGGCGCCCGAGACCGCGATCTCGAGGAGCACCGTCGCGCCCTCGCCGTCGGAGACGATCTCGCGCGCAAGCGCCGCGCACACGTCGCCGAGCGCAGCGGCGAACTGTGCGTCGCGTTCTGCCGTGCGCGCGATGCCACTCGCACTGTTTGCGAGCAGGACCACGGCGTCGTTCGTCGAGCAGTCGCCGTCGACGGAGATGCGATTGAAGCTCGCGTCGACCGCGGGCCGGAGGACGTCGATCGGCTCACCCGGCGCGAGCGGGTAGTCCGTCGTGACCACCGCAAGCATCGTCGCGAGCCGCGGATGGATCATCCCTGCGCCCTTCGCCATCCCGCCGACGACGAACCCGTCGCCCTCGACCGCGGCCTGCTTGGGCCAGCGGTCGGTCGTGAGGATCGCGGTCGCGGCGCCCTCGCCGCCGTCGGGAGCAAGCGCTGCGGACGCCTCGCGTACACCCGCGAGGACGCGATCCATGGGGAGCGGCACACCGATCACGCCGGTCGAGAGGACGACGACCTCTTCCGGGCGCATCCCCAGAGCCGACGCGGTCTCCGCCGCCGTGAGCTCGGCGTCCGCGATGCCGGTCTCGCCGGTCGCAGCGTTCGCCACACCCGCGTTGATGACGACCGCCTGCGGCTCGGCGGCGTCGAGGTGTCGCTTCGACACGACCACCGGCGCCGCGAGCACGCGGTTCGTGGTCCACACCGCGGCACCGACGGCGCGGGCGGTCGACCGCACGACGGCGAGGTCCGGGCCCGACCGGCGGATCCCCGAGTGCACACCGCTCGCGACGAAGCCTCGAGCCGCGGTGACGGACATCAGACGAGCACTCCCGAGAGCCGGAGGCCGAGTGTCTCCTCGAGGCCGTAGAGGAGGTTGACGTTCTGGATCGCCTGGCCCGCCGCGCCTTTGCCGAGGTTGTCGAGGGCGCAGATCACGATCATGTCGCCGGTGAGCCGATCCTCGAAGACGCCTATCTCTGCGCCGTCCGTCTGCTGCACCCTTGCGAGCTCCGGCACGACGCCCTCGGGGAGCACGTCGACGACGTGGCTCTCGGCGTAGCGCTCCTCGAGCAGCACGCGGAGGTCGGCGGCGCGCGAGCGGACGACACACGTCGCCAGTAACCCGCGTCGCACCGGCAGGAGGTGCGGGACGAACGTCACCGGGAAGCCGAGCTGTGCCGCGATCTCCGGCGCATGCTGGTGCTCCCCGACGCGGTAGGGCGAGACGTTCTCGAGGACAGCACCGGCGTGTGACGACGAGCGCGGCGCGCGGCCCGCGCCCGTCATCCCGGACTTCGCGTCCACGACGACGCCGGTCGGCTCGATCGCGTCGGCGATCGGGGCGAGGGCGAGGAGGACCGCGGTGGCATAGCAGCCCGGATTGGCGATGAGGCGGCCGCACGGCGGAGCGAGCTCGGGGAGCCCGTACGACCACGCCGAGAGCACCTCGGGGCGAGGGTGCTCGAAGCCGTACCAGGCCGGGTAGGCGGCTGGGTCCGCGAACCGGTGCGCCCCGGAGAGATCGACGACGACGCCTCGAGCCGGGGCCTCCAGCGCGGCGGACTCTTCATGCGACAGGCAGACGAACGTCACGTCGGCGCCGGCGGAGAGCGCTGCCTCGTTCGTGATGAAGCGCGGGATGCGGCTCCAGCCGTTCCGGGCGAGACGCGGATCGAGCGTGCTCGCCGGCTGGCCAGCGAGCGAGTCCGACCCGAGGGCGTAGAGCTCGAGCGCAGGGTGCGCGAGAACACGGTCGAGGGTCTCCTGACCCGCGTATCCCGATGCCCCTACGATCGCGACCGTAGCCATGGATCGTATTATGCATATTGCGCGCGTATCATGCAGAAGCGCGGCCTAGATGAGCGGTGGAGCGGGTGCTACATTGCGCGCGCGGTGGAGCGCGTCCTCGTCCTCAACGCGAGCTACGAGCCGTTGAACGTGTGCTCGGTTCGTCGCGCGCACGTGCTCGTGTGGAAGGGGAAGGCGGAGGTGCTCGAGAGCCACGGCCAGCCGCTCCGAACGTCGTCGTCCACCTTCACGCGACCGCACGTCATCCGGCTCGTCACGTACGTCCGCGTGCCTCGTGGTGTCACCAAGCGCATCTCGCGACGCGTGCTGTTCGCGCGCGACGGCTGGAAGTGCGTCTACTGCGGGACGGCGGGAAACCGGCTCACGCTCGACCACGTCGTCCCACGCTCGCGTGGGGGGACGTCCGTGTGGGAGAACGTCGTCACGTCGTGCGCACCCTGCAATCACCGCAAGGGCGACCGCCTCCTCGAGGAGACGAGCATGACGCTGCGCACGCCTCCGCGACCGCCGACACCGGTGCTGTTCATCCGGCTTGCGGCCGACCACGTCCCGGACACGTGGCGGCGCTACCTCCCCGGCCTCGAGGCAGCGGCCGCGGCAGCGGCGTGAGGCAGCGCTAGCGCGCCATCGCGCGGTCCACGGCCTCCTGCTCCTCCGGTGAGAGCGCGACGGACGAGCGCCCACGGTCGAGGTCCTTCACGTAGATCCGCGCGTAGTCGCGGCCCTGGATCGCCGTGAGCACGGTGCCGGTACGCGTCGCGTCGAGCAGCGCGACGGACGCGGACTGCTGGCCTCCGGTGCCCTCGTAGGCGTCGTAGCGCACGACGGCCGTGTTCGTCAACGAGCCGTCGACGCGGCGGTCGACGCGCGAGAGACCCGCCGCGACCTCGTCGACCGCTCGGTGCAGGTCATCGATCCGGCTCTGGAGGGAGACGGTGAAGTCGAGGAGATCGCCACTTCCGCTGCCGAGAAGCACGGATTGTGCAGCCCTCAGCTGCGAGACGCGCCGCCAGAGTGCGAGCGCGACGACGAGCGCCAACCCCGCCGCCACGCAGGCCGCAACGGCCACCGCGAGCGAGGCGGTCACAGCGTGAAGATGACGGGGTACTCGGCGGTGTTGTTGGACGTGTTCGTCTCGCCGGGCACCGGGTCGACGTCGACCTTCACCGTCGTCTGCTCACCGAACGGCACGAGCGCACCGATCTTCATGGTGACCGACTTCGTCTCCCCCGCGTCGATGATTGGAATGACGGCGGTCTTGATGATCGGATCGGGTTGCTTCGGGATCGTCAGCGTCACTTTCACGCTGACCTCCTGGCTCTCGCCCGAGTCCGTGACCCCGACCTCGAAGGCGAGCTCCGAGGTGACCTTGATCGTCGTCTCGGTCGTCGTCGAAAGGAGCTGCCCGCTCGGCAGTGCCTTCAGGTACGCGATCTGGTTGCCGTGGAGGCCGGTGGGTGTGCCACCGGTCGACGCGCCCTGAATGCGCTGCCAGATCGCCGCGAGAGAGCTCTGACTGACGAGGTCGTCGGCAGTGACGAATTCGGACGACGGCACGTCGAGGCCCTCGATGCCCTCGTCCTGGAGGACGACCGTCGCCGGCTCCTGGAACGAATCGGTCCAGATGATGTCGCTCGCGAGTAGCCGGCGTGTCTGGGCGAGGAGCTGCTCGCCGGCGACGCTCGCGTCCGTCTCGTCCGCGGTCTCCTTGAACGCAGCCTGGAGGCCCTTGAGCCCGTTCACGCGATAGAGGAGCGACTCGACGGCACCCGAGTTCGGGACGACCATCGGGCCGGGCGCGTTGAGGTCCGCGGCGTTCTGCATCTGGTTCTCGGCCGTCTGGATGTACCCGCCGAGCTTCGCGTCGAGGTCCTCCGCGTTGAGGCCGGGGGTCGTGAGGAGCGTGCTGAGCTGCTGTCCCAGCCGGGCGGACGCGTTGCCGATCGCTCCGATCTCCGCGAGGTACGTGCTGTTCCGCTCGCGCTTCGCGTCGGTCGTGCAGCCCTCGACCCAGACGGCCAGCAGCACAATCACGAGGATTGCGAGCGCGATGAGGCCGACGAGCCGCAGGAGCGGCGTGAGGTTCCGGGGCGGCCCGAAGCGAGAGCCACGGCCACGCCCACCACGCCGTTCGGACGCTGGAGGAGGAGTCTCGAGGCCCTCGGGATCCTCCCACGACGGTGCGTCCTCCTCGTCGGAGAAGTCGAAATCGAGAATGTCGTCGTCGCGACTACTCATGCGCCGCCAGGGGACTCTAGACGAGGCGTAGGAGCGAGCCTGTCCTACCCCAAGCCCGCGAGCCGGTCGGCAAGGAGTCAGGACGGCGGCGGCAAAGAGTGTCAAGCGGTGTCGTCCGTCGCGGTTGCCCCATCCACTCAGGAGCTCGTCCTCGGGCGCTATCGGCCCATGCGCCCGCTCGGGAGCGGCGGCTCGGGCTCCGTCTGGCTCGCGCTCGACGAGCGCAACGGGCTCGACGTCGCATTGAAGATCATCCCGCGCGAGGGCAAGGCGGCCGCACGTGCCGAGCGCGAGGCGCTCGCTGCCCGCCGCCTCCGGCACGAGCGCTGCGTGCGCGCCTACGACGTCGGACACGACGGGAGCCACGTCTACATCGCGTACGAGTACGTGCCGGGGAGGACCCTCCGCGAGGCGATCCGGGCCGGCGCGCTCTCCGACCGCGATGCCGTCGAGGTCGCGGCGCAGATGCTGGACGCACTCGCACACGCGCACCGGGCGGGGATCGTCCATCGCGACGTGAAGCCGGCGAACATCCTCGTCGAGGACCGCGACGAGCTCGCGACGAAGCTCCTCGACTTCGGCCTCGCGCAGTTCGACGGAGCGGACACGCTGACCGCGGTCGGGGACGTACCCGGGACGCTCGCGTACATCGCGCCCGAGCGCCTCGCGGGTGGCGAGGCGACGCCGGAGAGCGACGTCTGGTCGGTTGGCGTCCTGCTCTGGGAGACGCTCACCGACCGACACCCCTTCTGGGGCGTTCCGATCCAGGAAGTCGCACGCGCGATCCAGGAAGGTGCACCACCGCTCGCGACGGAGCGCCGCGATCTTCCGCGGCGACTCGCCGGAGCGGTCGACGCCGCACTCTCCCTCGATCCCGCCGCACGGCCGACCGCCTCGATGCTCGCGGCAGAGCTGCGCAATGCGCTGCGGTCGTCACCGAGCCGGCCGGCGCGGAAGGAACGGTCGACGAAGCAGGCCGAGGAGACGCTCGCTCCCGCTCGGCGACACGCGCGGCGCGCCGTCCCCGTAGCGCTCGGCGTCGTGACGGCCATCCTCGGCGCGACACTCCTTCCCTTCTGGCCGCCCGAGCTCGTCGTCGCCCTCGCCCTGTGCACCGCGATCGCCTGCTGGTTCGATCCTCGCCTCGGGATGGCCGCGGCGCTCGCGACACCTGTGTTTCCCCTCGGAAACGTGTCCGCAAGCGCGGCGACGCTCTATGGCGTCTTCGCACTCGGCTGGGTCGTGCTGAACTGGCGCGACGCCCGTCACGGGTTGCTGTTCGTCAGCGGACCACTCCTCGCCGGGATCGGGCTGCTGCCGCTCGTGCCGCTCGTCCTCCAGCGCGCGCAGGGAACCGTCCGTCGAGCCGCGCAGGGCGCGCTGGCCGTGCTGTCGGCCGTCCTTCTCGCCGGGATCGCCGGCCACCGGCTCCCGGTCGCGGACGAACCAGCGGGCGCGGTCGGCATCGACCCGCTGACACCCGTCTCGGATGCCGGACTCGGCGTATGGAGCTGGCTCGCGGCCCATCCGGCGACCATCGCGGCCGCCGTGCTCGTCGCTGCCGCAACGGCGCTCGTGCCGTGGGCCCGGCGCATCTCGCCATTCGGCGTCGCGGCGATCGGCTTCGCCCTCATCGGGGCATCCGTCGTCGCCGGGGCGAGCGCCGCGAGCACCGTCGTCGTGCTCCTCGGCTGGGCGGTCGCGGGCGGCTCGACGATCGCGCTCCGCCGCGTTTCGTAGCGGTCTTCACCGAAGCGACGACTAGACTCGTCGGTCGAACCACCCCGCGTCCATGCCCGTCCTGCGCAGCATCGAATCGAAGATCGAAGGCCTGTTCGAAGGCGTATTCGGTCGCGCCTTCCGGACGCACGTGCAGCCGATCGAGCTCGCACGCAAGCTCGTGAAGGAGATGGACGACCACCGCAACGTGTCGGTCTCGAAGGTCTACGTCCCCAACGAGTTCACCGTCTACCTGTCGACCGACGACCGGAAGCAGTTCGACGGCTACGAAGAGGCGCTCGTCGGCGAGCTGCAGGAGTACCTCGCCGAGCACGCCCGCCGCGAGCGCTACGCGCTCCTCGATGTACCGCGCGTCCTCGTCACGACGGACGACGACCTCGCCGTCGGCGAGTTCGGGATCGCCACCCGGCTCGTCGCGGGAGAGGAATCACCCGAGACGCCCCCACCGCCGGAGCTTCCCGTGGCCGAGCCTCCACAGACGATGATCTACAAGGCGCCCGCCCCGGCCGTCGCCGACGCACCGCCACCCGAGCCGCAGCGCGAGGTCGTCACGCTCACCGTCGCCGGTCGCAAGCACGAGGTCACCAAGACGAGCGTCGTGCTCGGTCGCTCACGCGAGGCCGACGTTCGCGTCGCCGACGTCAACGTCTCCCGCCGCCACGCGGAACTTCGCCAGGAGGGCGCCGGCTACTGGATCGTCGACCTGGGCTCCACGAACGGGGTCGAGGTCAACGGCAAGCGCACCGACCGCGCGCGCGTTCGCGACGGAGACCGCATCACGATCGGCTCGACCGAGGTCGTGTTCGGGCGCTCGCTGCCGTCGTGACGCTCGCGCTCGAGACCGACGAGACGCTGCTGATCCTCAAGATCGCGTTCCTCGTCCTGCTCTACGGGTTCATCCTGCTCGTCGTGCGCTCGGCGACGAAGGGGATGGAGCAGGCGCCGCAGGAGAGCATCATCCTGGGCGCGGCCGAGGCCGCGCGGCTGCGGGCGGAACATGGGCTGCCGCCGAGGCGCCTGCTGGTGGTCGCGAGCCCAGAGCTCCAGGAAGGGCAGACGATCGAGGTCGCCGCGCCGACGACCGTCGGCCGGGATGCGCACAGCGGGATCCGCCTCGATCGCGACGAGTTCGCCTCGGCGACGCACGCCCGCATCGAGCCACGCCCCGACGGAGCGTGGGTCGACGACCTCGGCTCGACGAACGGGACCTTCGTGAACGGAACGAAGCTGAAGCGAGCCCAGCTCGCGAAGGTCGGTGACGTGATCCGCATCGGCGCGACCGAGCTGCAGGTGCAGCCGTGAAGATCGGACGGGCTGCGTCGCTCACCGATACCGGTCGCCGACGCCTACGCAACGAGGACGCCTTCGTCTTCGAGCCCCCACTGTTCGCGATAGCCGACGGCATGGGCGGCGCGCGGGCGGGTGAGGTCGCCGCAGGTATCGCTGCAGTCGCGCTGAAGGACGGCCGCCAACACGTCGACGGCGAGGAGAGCCTCGAGGCGATCATCGCCGAGGCCAACCGACTCGTCTGGGAGCGCTCGGTCGCCGACCCGACCACGGCTGGGATGGGCACGACGATCACCGTCGCGTTCGTCGATGCTCCCGCCTCCCAGGTCGTCTTCGGACACGTTGGCGACTCCCGGGCGTACCGGTTGCGCGACGGAATTCTCGAGCAGATCACCACCGATCATTCACTCGTTGCAGAGCTCGTGCGCACCGGCGTCCTGACTCCCGAGGAGGCGGAACGACATCCGCAGCGGTCGGCCATCACTCGTGCCGTCGGGACCGAGCGAGCGATCGACGCGGACGTGTTCACCGTGCCCGCAGAGCCGGGAGACCTGGTTCTCATCTGCTCCGACGGGCTGACGGACATGCTTTCGGAGGCGGAGATCGCCGCGGCGATCGTCGGGGCCGACGCGGACCCGGAGCGGGCCGCCGAAGCACTCGTCGCGGCGGCGAACGCGCAGGGTGGCGAGGACAACATCACCGTCGTGCTCTTCGAGCTCGTGGAGGGTGAGCCGGGCTCCGAGCCGGAGCCGGAACCGGAACCGGAACCGGCTGCAGGGCCCGAGACGACGATCGAGCCGACACCGGACGCCGACGGGGACGCAGGCGTGCGCCGTCACGGCGCAGGCTCCGGAGGTCGTGCCGCAGCGATCGGCCTCATCGCGCTCGTAGTTGTCGTCGGTCTCCTCGCCCTCTACTGGGGCATCGGCCGGTGAGCGCTCGCAGCCGCGAGCTCGCCGGACTGGTCGTCGCGGGGCTGCTCGCGGGCATCGCGCTCGCGAGCGTCACGATCGCGCGTGACGCGGAGATTTCCGCGAGCGCCGTCACGTGGGCGGCGCTCTTCTTCGCCCTGTACGTCGTCGCCCACGTCGTCGTTCGTCGCACCGTCCCGTATGCGGACGGGGCTCTCCTCCCGCTCACGGCCGTCCTGACCGCCTTCGGGATCGCGTTCGTCTACCGCCTCGATGCAACGGACGGGGGCCGCCAGGCCGTCTGGGTCGCGGTGGGCGTCGGGGCGCTCGCAGCGACGCTCATCGTGTTGCGCCACGACTACCGTGTCCTCGAGTCGTACCGCTACCTCTTCGGGGTCGCGGCCGTCGGACTGCTGCTCCTCCCCTCGGTGCCGGGAATAGGCGAGCGCGTGAACGGGGTCCGGCTGTGGGTCAGTGTCGGCCCGCTGCAATTCCAACCCGGCGAGCTGGCGAAGATCTGCCTCATCCTCTTTCTCGCGGGCTACCTGCGCGAGAAGCGGGAGACGCTCGCGCAGGGCCGGCTCAAGGACGTCGGCCCGCTTGTCGCGATCTGGGGCGCCGCGATGCTCGTCATCGTCGTCACCGACGACCTCGGAAGCGCGCTCCTCAACTTCGGAATCTTCCTGGCGATGCTCTATGTCGCCACCGGGCGTGCGCTCTTCGTCGCCGCTGGCCTCGCGCTCTTCGTGGGCGGCTCGGCCGTCCTTTACAACGCGATCGGGCACGTTCAGGACCGGGTCACCATCTGGCTCCACCCGTGGACGGACGAGCGCGTCTACTGCGCGCTCAACGGGAAACTCGAGTACCGGCAGGACTGCGCCTCCTACCAGCTCGTCAAGAGCCTCTACTCGATCGCGAACGGCGGCTTCGGAGGGACCGGGCTCGGTGAGGGCACGTTCACGTCCGTCGACGGGACGCAGCTCATCCCCTACCTCCGCACGGACTTCATCTTCTCGGCGATCGCACAGGAGCTGGGGCTGATGGGGGCGGCCGCGTTGCTCCTCGTTTTCATGGTCTTCGTCGTCCGCGGTATGCGGGTCGCGCTGCAGGCGCGGGACGGCTTCTCGAAGCTGCTCGCGGCGGGGCTCACGTTCGGCTTCGCGCTGCAGGCCTTCATCATCGTCGGCGGCGTCCTCCGAGTGGTCCCGCTGACCGGGATCACGCTGCCGTTCGTCTCGTATGGCGGGACGAGCATCGTCGCGAACTTCGTGCTCCTCGCCCTGCTCCTGCTCGTCTCGAACAGGGCGAACGCACCGCGATGAACGGCCAGATCATGCGCCTCACGTACGTTGCCCTCGCGCTCGTCGGCGTGCTCGTCGTCATGACAACGTACTGGCAGACCTGGGCGGCCGCCGGGCTCGCCGCGAGACAGGACAACGCGATCCGGCGCGTGGCGGAGTTCTCGATCGACCGCGGCCTCATCTTCTCGTTCGAGCCAAGGCGGCGTCTGGCGCGGAACCGAGAGCGCGTCGTCGACGGCAAGACGCTCTTCTTCCGACGCTATCCCTACGGCTCGCTGGCAGCGCACGTGATCGGCTACTCGACGGTCGGACGCTCGCGCACGGGGCTCGAGCGGTCGCTCAACGACTACCTGACCGCGTCGAACGGAAACCTCTCGACGGTCCTCGACAAGGCGCTCGACGAGCTCCACGGCAGGCCGATCCAGGGGAACAATGTCGTCACGACGCTCGACCTCGATGCCCAGGAGGTCGCGCAGGAGCAGCTCGGCACGAACTGTGGGGCCGTCGTCGCGCTCGACCCGCGTACCGGGAAGGTCCTCGTCATGGCCGCCTCCCCGAGCTTCGACGCGAACCTCGTCGAGGAGCACTACGGGCGCATCTCGCGGATCACGGCGAACTGCACGCCCGCGGCGCCCCTTCTCAACCGGGCGAGCGCCGGCCTGTTCATCCCGGGCTCGACCTTCAAGGTGATCACGGTGTCCGCGGCGCTCGAGTCGAAGAAGTTCGGCCCCGGATCCACCTTCTACGACCCCGGGTACTGCACGGTGTATGGCAAGCAGGTTCACAACTTCGCCGACCAGAGCGGCCCTGAGGTCTTCGGGACGATCAACCTCGTCACGGGCCTCGTCCACTCGGTGAACTCGGTGTTCTGCAACATCGGCCTCAAGCTCGGCGCGAAGCGGATCCTCGACACGGCCAAGCGGTTCGGCTTCTACGAGCGGCCACCGCTCGAGACGCCGGCCGAGGAGCGGCTCCCGAGCGGCCTCTATCGGGACGGGAACCTGTACTACCCGCGCGTCGACTCGAACGTCGACGCCGGGCGGATGGCCTTCGGACAGGAGCGGATGCTCGTCACGCCGCTTCAGATGGCGATGGTCGCGGGCGCGCTCGGATTCGGCGGAAAGCTGATGGAGCCGCGCGTCGTCGACCGCATCGTCGGGCCGGGTGGCAAGGTCGTGGACGAGCAGGCGCCGCACCTCATCCGCCAGGCGGTCAGCGCGCGGACGGCGCACGAGGTCGCGGCCATGATGCGTCTCGTGGTTCGCGAGGGAACGGGAACCGCAGCGCAGATCTCCGGCTACTCGGTCGGCGGCAAGACGGGCACCGCGGAGACCGGTGTCTCGGAGTCCAACACGACGTGGTTCATCGCGTTCGCGGGGAAGGACGCGGAGTCGCCGCCCGAGGTCGCGATCGCAGTCGTTCTCCAGAACCAGAGTGGGGTGGGCGGCACGACGGCCGCTCCGATCGCCCGCACGGTCATGCAGGCAATCCTGCAGGGGACGGAGAATCCCTAACCTCTAGGCAGTCTTACGGCACCCATGACGACCCAGGACACCCTCTCCGGCACGCTTTTCGCCAACCGCTACCGCATCGCGAGGAAGCTCGGGGGCGGGGGCATGGCCGACGTCTACCTCGCCGAGGATCAGGAGCTCGGTCGCCGGGTCGCCGTCAAGATGCTCCACGCGCGCTACGCGAACGACGACCAGTTCGTCGAGCGCTTCCGGCGCGAGGCGACGCACGCGGCGAGCCTCACGCATCCGAACATCGTCTCGATCTACGACCGCGGCGAGGCGGACGGCTCGTACTACATCGTCATGGAGTATGTCGAGGGGCGGACGCTGAAGGAGCTCATCCGCTCGCGCGGGCTCTGCCCGGTTCCCGTCGCCATCGCGTACACGCGCCAGATCCTCGCGGCGCTCCGGTACGCGCACCGCAATGGCGTCATCCACCGCGACATCAAGCCGCACAACGTCATCGTCGACTCCGAGGGCGTCGTGAAGGTGACGGACTTCGGGATCGCGCGTGCCGGCGCGAGCCAGATGACGGAGGAGGGCGCGATCATCGGCACCGCGCAGTACCTCTCGCCCGAGCAGGCCCGCGGTGCGCCGGTGGATCAGACGTCGGACCTCTACTCGACGGGGATAGTGCTGTTCGAGCTGCTCACCGGCGAGGTGCCCTTCACGGGCGACAGCCCGGTCGAGATCGCGATGAAGCACCTCGCCGAGGTGCCTCCCGCGCCGTCCGACCTCCGCCCCGACGTGCCCGCCGACCTCGATCTCGTGGTCGTCCGCGCGCTCGCGAAGGAGCCGGCGGATCGCTACCAGTCCGCCGCCGCGATGGACGCGGACCTCGAGACCGTCGCCCGCGGCGGCCGTGTTGCATCCGAGACGGCGGAAGCGGCGACCATGGTGCTCTCCGGCGAGCGCGGGCTCGATGCGACAGCGGCGACCCAGATCGGTCGGCGTCCGCCTCCGCCCCAGTACGAGCCGCCGAAGCGCGGCAGGCCGCTCTGGCCATGGCTCGTCGCGATCGGTGCAGTCCTCGCGCTCCTCGTTGCCGGCGTGCTCCTCTACGGGCCGATCAAGAGTCAACTCGAAGGCTCCGAGACGGTCGCCGTGCCCTACGTGGTCGGGATCCCGCAGGCGCTCGCGGTGAAGAACATCCAGGACGCGGGGCTCGTCCCGAACGTACATCGCGTGGCGAACGCCGACGTCGAGGAAGGAACGGTCATCTCGCAGAACCCCACCGAGGGCACACGTGTGGACAAGGAAACGGTCGTGCGCATCGACGTCTCGTCCGGCAAGCCCGAGGTGACGATCCCGAGCGTCGTCGGTCAGACGGGTGAGGACGCCGTCGCCGAGCTGACCCGCGCCGGGCTCGTCGCCCAGGTCGTCGAGGTCAACTCCGACCGGGACGAAGGCACCGTGACCGCTCAGTCGCCGAGCGCGGGCACCGTCGTCGTCGAAGGCACCCAGGTGCGCATCAACGTCTCGAAGGGCCCGCGCCCCGTGGCAGTACCAAACGTCGTCGGGCTCCCGTACGACCAGGCCGCCTCGGAGCTCCAGCGCGCCGGCTTCGGGGTGGCGCGCATCGACGAGGACTCCGATCAGGCAGCCGGGATCGTCACGGGCCAGACGCCGAGCGGCGGCTCCGAGAGCTCCAAGGGAGCAACGATCACCGTCACCGTCTCGAAGGGACCGTCGACGTCGGCCGTTCCCGACGTCACGTCGGAGGACTATGCAATCGCACAGACGACGCTCGAGAACGCGGGCTTCCGAACGCGCTTCTCGTACGAGGACACCGATGATCAAACGCTGGACGGAATCGTTCTCTCGCAGGACCCCATCGGCGGAAGCCAGGCCAAGCCGAACTCCGTCGTGACCCTCTTCGTCGGCCGCTTCGTCCAAACGACGACCACGACAACGACGACTCCGTGAGCCCACGCATTCGCGTGGCCGTGCTCGCGGGCGGCCGCTCGAGCGAGCACGAGATCTCACTCGAGTCGGCGCGTTCCGTCGTCGCCGCGCTCGACCCGAACCGCTACGAGACCGTCGTCGTCGAGATCGACCGCGGCGGACGCTGGGAGCTCGCCTCGGGTGAGGCCGAGCTTCCCCGGTCGAGCGTCGAGACGCTCCCGGTCGTCGCCGACTCCGCTCCCGCCGCGGCGCTCGGCCAGGTCGACGTCGTGTTCCCGGTCCTCCACGGCCCGTTCGGCGAGGACGGCACCGTGCAGGGCCTGCTCGAGCTTGCCGGCGTCCCGTACGTCGGCGCGGGCGTCGCCGCCTCCGCGCTGTGCATGGACAAGGATCTCTTCAAGGCGGTGCTCCGAGACCGCGGTATCCCGGTCGCCAGGAATGTCACGCTCCGCGAGGGCGACGAGCCGGAGCATCCCTTCGACTACCCGCTGTTCGTGAAGCCGGCGCGCCTCGGCTCGTCGTTTGGTATCTCGAAGGTTCGTGACGCGAGCGAGCTCACCGCCGCCGTCGAGCTGGCCCGCCGCCACGACGACAAGGTGTTGATCGAGGAGGGCGTCGAGGGAGTCGAGGTCGAGTGCGGCGTGCTCGGCAATCGCGGCCCGGTCGCCTCGGCCGTCGGAGAGATCGTCGCCCACGCAGACTGGTACGACTACTCGGCGAAGTACGACGCGGGCGGGATGGACCTCGTCGTCCCGGCCCGCATCTCGGCGGAAGCGGACGCGCGCGTGCGAGAGCTCGCGGTCGAGTCGTTCGTCGCGACCGAGTGCGAGGGGATGGCTCGAATCGACTTCTTCGTGCGCCCTGACGGTGAGGTGATCGTGAACGAGATCAACACGATCCCGGGTTTCACGTCGACGAGCGTCTACGCGAAGCTGTTCGAGGCCGCCGGCATCTCGTACGCGGCGCTGCTCGACCGCCTCGTCGAGCTCGCGCTCGAGCGCCACGGGCGCCGCTCTTCGCTCCTCTACTAGATGCCGGCGAGCAACCGCTCGGTCTGCGAGCGGTGCCACTCGAGGCCGAGCATCGCGAACCGTTCGTCGGCCTTCGTAAGCAAGTCGTCATCGCCTCTCGTTGCGCCAAGCGCGCGCAGAGCGAACGGTTCGAGGATCGACGTATCCTCGAGCAATGTCGGCGCCTCGTTCTCGACGAGGTCGGACCGGCCCAACGCCGCCAGCACGTCGAGCCTCGCGGCCAGGGCGCCGACACCCCAGACGTTCGTGCGCTCGATGGGTACGTCGACGAGAAGCTCGGCACCCGACCGATCCCCGCGAGCGAGCACGATTCGCAGCATCGGCCCGCCCAGGTACGACGCGAAGCCCTCTCCCGCCACCCGCATTGCGTCTCGCTCGAGCTCGGCCGCTCGCGACTCGTCGCCCAAGACACAGTGTGCGGCAGCACAGAGGAGGAGGTCGCGTGGGTTTCTCACACACGGTGTGGCGAGGTTCGCCGAGACGAGATTCCAGACCCGTGCGGTCTCCGACACGAGTCCCGCCCAGTCCCCGATCGCATCCGCGAGCTCGAGCTCGAGCGACACGGTGTGAACGCGGTGGTGCGCGGAGAGCCGCCTCGCAAGATCGTCGTGAAGCGCAGTGAGCTGCCTCGCTCTCGAGAAGTCTCCGAGCGCCGCTGCCACGGGGGCTCCGCTCTCGTACGCCTCACACCGATGGTCGGGATCGTCGATTCGGTCGATGAGCTCGAGTCGCTGATCGCTCCACGTCGCCGCCTCCGTGTACCGACGCTTCTCGAAAGCCGTCTGGCTGCGAGCGCCCAGGGCGAATGAGCGCAGCTCGAGGCTGCCGAGAGACTCGGCGAGTACGCTGGCTTCGTCGAGCGCGTCGTCGGTTGCCAGCGAAGGCTCAATGTTCACGAGTGCGAGCATCGCGCGAGCCCTGGCTTCGGTGCCATCGGCCGCAAGCGCGAGCGCGTTCTCGGCCCAACCGTCGATCTGGTGCCGGTCGAGACGGATCGGGAACATCGCGGACCGGATAGACGCCTGAAAAGCGAGAAAGGCGTAGGTGTCTGCCCGTTCGGCATCGTCCAGGGGTCCCTCGAGCGCGCTCGTCAGCGAGTCACGCAACCCCGTCGCGTCATAGCGGAGCGCATGTACCTCCCCGAGCACCCGAAGGAGGCGGGCTCGCTCGTGATCGTCGCTCGTGAGCTCGACGGCGCGCGTCAGGAGCTGCACGGCCTCGTCCAGCTCGTAGCGTCCTCGGGCAAGCTCGCCCGCGCGTCGCAACCAGAAGACCGCGCGCCCGCGAATCCGGGCGAGCTCCTCCAACTCGTCGCCCCAGACGAGATCCGCATCCTCGGGATTGACCGCCTGCGAGTAGTGGTAGGCCAGAAAGGATGCTCGCTCGTCACTGCCGAGCTCGCTGGCCTCGAGCCACTCGGCGAGCGCCGCGTGCAGACGACCTCGCTGCGCCTTCGGAATCGAGCCATACGCGACCTCGCGCGTGAGTGCGTGCTTGATCGTGTACTCGGGGTCGCTCGTCATCGTGGAGACACGGCTCGCGACGATCAAGTCGCGCTCCTCGAGAAGATCGAAGACAGGGTCTTCGCCGCCCAGGAGATGAACGACCGGCGCCTGCCAGAACACACGCCCTACGACCGCTCCGGCCTGAAGCGCGGACTTCTCGACGGGCGGAAGTCGGTCGATGCGGGCCGCGAGAACCGCATGGACCGTGTCCGGCATGGAGAGGCCAGCGTCCCGCTCTCCCAGCGACCACCCCTCCACGTGCCGGACCAGCGTGCCGCTGTCGACGAGTTCTCCGACGAGCTCCTCGAGGAAGAACGGGTTGCCCCCGGCTCGCTGGACGAGAAGCTCCCGAAGATCGTCGGGAAGGACGGCAGGGAACATCTCGTCCAGCATCTGCGCCGCCGACGGGGCAGCGAGAGGGTCGAGCCAGAGGACGGTCGTGTTCCTCCGTCCCGATCCCCAGGTCGAGCGCTGATCGAACAGCTCAGGCCGAGCAGTGGTCAAGAGAACGGCGGGCGCCCGAGCATCCGTGACGACCCGCTCGAGAAGATCGAGGAGGTCCGGCTCGGCCCAGTGGATGTCCTCGACGAGCACGACTGTGGGAGAGGCGGATGCGAGCTCCTCGACGAACGCAACGGCAGACGCATGCAGTCTCTCACGCGCATCGAGAGGGTGGAGCTCTGGAGCAACGTCGAGCCCGAGCGCCAGCCCGAGGATCTCGCGTCCCTCGAGCGCCCGGGTCACATCCTCGACGGTGGCGCCTTCGCGTAGCCCGAAGTGCTCGCGGACGATCTCCCCGAGCGGCCAGTACGTGATGCCGTCTCCGTAGGCGAGACAACGGCCGGTTCGAACGACCGGGGGACGCTCCTCCGCCACGAGCACATCCCAGAGCTCGTGGACGAGACGCGACTTTCCCACGCCCGGCTCCCCGATGATCGTCACGAGGTGCGGCTCTGCGTTTGCGCACGCACGGCGGTACGTGGCGCGCAGCAGCTCGAGCTCGCTGTCACGGCCGACGAACACGCGACGTAGTCCGCTCACGCCCCGCGGACGAATCGAGCCCACGGCGTTGAGGACCGGAATGCCGACCATGCCGTCCGGCTTGCCTCTCGCTTCCACGTTTCTCGGCGCAGCGAGCTCGAAGGCGCCAGCGGCGGCGGCGGCGGTTCGCTCGCCGGCGAGCACCTCGCCCGGCTTTGCCGCTTTCTGAAGGCGGTCGGCGACATTCACCGCGTCCCCAGTGACGAACGAGCTCCCCTCGCGCGGCACGCCTACGACAACCTCGCCCGTATTGACCCCCACTCGCATCTCGAGATCACCGCCGAAGAGCTCGTGCAGGCGCGTCTGCATGGCCAACCCTGCGTTCAACGCCCGTTCCGCGTGATCCTCGAGTGCGGCCGGTGCGCCGAAGACGGCCATCACCGCGTCGCCCGCGAACTTCTCGACGGTGCCTCCGGTGCGTTCGATCTCC
>Ga0307296_10000176_pt1 | contig 27650 bp, 19 predicted proteins | sample ER_DNA_153_FD_194467 | JGI IMG/M metagenome (GOLD analysis project Ga0307296, IMG submission 194467) | Bulk soil microbial communities from the East River watershed near Crested Butte, Colorado, United States - ER_DNA_153 | ecosystem: Environmental > Terrestrial > Soil > Floodplain | place... | reverse complement strand
CTCCTGCACGTAGTCGTAGTACTTCACGTTGTTGACGTGGCCGTACGAGTCGAGGTCGGACCAGCGCACCGTTAATAGATAGCGATGATGATCTCCGGTAATGGCGATCTTCGGTACTGGGCGCAGCGGCTCCGCAGGTGCCAGGGCCCGGCCAAGCAGGTCGCGCTCCTGCGTGGTCAGACGCCGCAACGCATTGTTGGCTAGGTCAAATGGCACGAGTCCGGTCCGAGCTCGAGCAGCCAAGTCGTCGCCGTCATAGACCTCGTACCCGATGGAGAACCGGCTGCCGCCGACAGCATCCACCCACAGAGTGACTATGAGTGGCCGGTCGCTGAAGGTGACGGGTTTGAGGTATTCCAACTGGTGGTTCACCACAAGCACGCCGGAGTCGAGCAGATGATGCAGCACCGGGGATCCGGAGAGCAGGAAGCTGACCCGAGCCTCCTGGAGGTAGTCGACGTACGCCGCATTGTTCACGTGACCCTGGGCATCCATGTCGCCCCAGCGCATCGGGCAGCTGTGGGTATACGGGCTCACGGTCGTCGATCCTGTCAGAAGCCCGATCTGACTGCCCACCGTCCAATACAGTCACATCCATGAGAGTCGCCATCGTCACTGGCGCGGCGCGCGGCATCGGTGCCGCAATCGCTCATCGACTCGCCGCCGATGGCATGGCGGTCGCTGTTGTTGATCTTGACGAGCAGCGCAGCGCGCACACCACGAACGCGATTATTGAGAATGGCGGCCGTGCGATCGCCGTCGGCGCGGACATCGCCGACGAGAAGTCTGCGGAGAATGCCGTGCAGCGGACGGTTTCCGAGCTTGGACCGGTGACAGTGTTGATCAACAACGCCGGAATCATCCGGGATAACTTGATCTTCAAGATGAGCACCGATGACTGGGATGCGGTCATGAACGTTCACCTGCGCGGCGCTTTCTTGATGACCCGGGCTGCCCAGATCCACATGACACAGGAGAAGTGGGGTCGCATCGTCAATCTCTCCTCGACGTCCGCACTCGGAAATCGTGGCCAAGCCAATTACGCCGCGGCCAAGGCCGGCCTCGTTGGCTTCACCAGGACCGTGGCGCTGGAACTGGGCAAGTTTGGGGTAACGGCGAACGCGATCGCGCCAGGTTATGTCGAGACGGAGATGACCCAGGCATCTGCTGCCCGTCAGGGCATCATCTACGAGGACTGGAAGCTGGCGGCCGCCCGGGACATCCCCGTAGGTCGAATCGGGCAGCCAGAGGATGTGGCTGCTGTCGCAAGCTTCCTCTGCCGGCCCGAAGCAAGCTACGTCTCAGGCCAGGTCATCTTTGTCAATGGCGGCGCCAAGGGATGACTTGTCAGAAGCTAGATCGGTCATAGCTCACCTGGATTCTGACTGCTTCACTCACCGACTTGTCGGCACCTAGTCCCTGCACTAGTCGGAGTCGTACATGCTATTCAGTACGTCGGCGTACTTCTGCTCCACGATCTTGCGTCGGACCTTCAGGCTCGGCGTGACCTCACCCTCATCGACGGTGAGCTCGCTGGGCAGGATCTCGAACTTCTTGATCGTCTCCCAGCGCTCGAGCTGCTGGTTGGCCTGCGCGACGAACCCTTCGATCAGGTCATGGACTTCCTGGGAGCCGGCCAGATCTTCGACCGAGGAATAGCTCAGGCCCTGCTCCTTGGCCCAACCCTCGATCGCCTCAGGATCGAGGGTCATCAACGCCGTGGCGTACTTGCGGCCGTCGCCGTGCACCAGGACCTGGCTGATGTAGGGGCAAGCAACCTTCAGTACGCCCTCAACCTTCTGCGGAGCCACATACTTGCCGCCAGAGGTCTTGATCAGGTCCTTCTTCCGGTCAGTGATCCGCAGATAGCCCTGCTCGTCAAGCTCGCCGATGTCGCCGGTCGCGAACCAGCCGTCCTTGAGCGCTTCCGCGGTTGCCTCCGGCATGTTGTGGTAGCCGCGCATCACGCCGGGGCCTTTGATCAAAATCTCACCATCGCCGGCGATCTTGACCTGCGAACCCGGAACCGGCGGGCCAACGGTGCCGAAACGGGTGGCACGAGGGTTGTTAACGCAGGTGGGAACGCAGGTCTCAGTAAGGCCGTAGCCCTCCAACACAAGGAGCCCGGCAGCGTGGAACCATTCCTGCACTTCCCGGCTCAGCGGAGCGGAGCCAGACACGAAGAACCTGATCTTCCCACCCATCCTGGCTTTGATCTTGCTGAAGACGAGGCGGTCCGCCAGTGCGTACTGCAGGGCGAGCAGCCCAGAGGGCTGCTCTCCCGCCAACCGCATCGGTGAGACCTTGCGGCCGACCCCGAACGCCCAGTCGAAGATCTTCGCCTTGACTCCGTGCGAGGCAGTCATCATCACTCTGGCTCGCACTTTCTCGAAAATCCGGGGAGCGCCGCACATAAAGGTCGGCTGGACGTCTCCAAGATTCTCCACGATCTTGTCGATGCGGCCATCAACCACAGTAGTGAAGCCGATATGAAGCTGGATGGCGATCAGGGCCTTGCCGAAGACATGGCTGAGCGGCAGCCACAGGTATTGGAGGTCGTCGGCGTTAATGATGTCGTACGCCTCCACGGCGGCGCCCTCATAGGTCCAGCAGTCCTGCACCAGGCGTACGCCTTTGGGCTGCCCCGTCGTACCCGAGGTGTAGATCAAGGTGGCCAGATCCTCTGGCCCGATCGCTGCGATCACGTCATCGACCGATGTCGGGTTGCTGTCGAGATACTCACGGCCAAGCTTTTCAAGATCGGCCCAGCAGATCACCTTGGCATGATCAACTTTGCCGTCCAGCTGCACGATAGTGATCAAATGCGGCAACTCATCCAGATGATCAAGGATCTTGTTGACCTGGACATCGTCCTCGGCGAAGACCACCTTTGATTGGGAGTCGGCAAGTATGTAGCCCACATCCTCGTGCTGAGTGGACGGATAGATCGTCGTGGTGGCGCCGGCGGCGCACATGATCCCAAGGTCCGCCAGGATCCAATCCATCCGGGTGCTGGATGCGATGGCCACCCGATCCTCAGGCTCGATCCCGAGCGCGAGCAAGCCGGCAGCCACCTGGAAGGCCTTGTCCTTGGTCTGTGACCAGCTCAATGAGACCCAGCGGTCATCCTCGATGTAGCGAAATGCTTCTTTTGAGGACGATTTCTCGACCTGGCGCAATAGCACAGCGCCCACCGAAGCCGGCCGTGCCAGCAATGTTGTCTCGGTCACACCCGAAGGGTAGCGTGTTCGATTGCTTCGCGCGGATCGCGCTTTGGCCGTGCCTAGAGGAGCCGCTCCAGCACGATGGCCATGCCCTGGCCGCCGCCGACGCACATCGTTTCCAGGCCAAATTGCACGTCACGTACCCGCATCGCATTCAGCAAAGTGGTCATGATCCGTGCACCAGTGCAGCCGAATGGATGACCAAGCGCGATGGCGCCGCCATGCACGTTGAGCCGCTCCATATCCAGGCCGAGATCCCGGGCGGAAGCGATCACTTGAACTGCGAACGCCTCATTGATCTCCACCAGATCCATGTCTTGGATCGTCATCTGCGCGCTGGCCAAGGCTCGGTGGCTGGCCTCGACTGGTCCCAGCCCCATGATCTCCGGACTGAGAGCACTGACACCTGTCGCGACGATGCGGGCCAGCGGAGTCAGACCGAGCTCCGCGGCACGCCGATCGCTCATGATCACCACGGCAGCCGCCCCGTCGTTCAGCGGGCAGCAGTTGCCGGCCGTGACCGTACCATCCGGCCGGAAAGCGGGCTTCAATGCGGAAACCGCCTCGATCGTTGTGCCTGGTCGAGGACCGTCGTCGGTGCTCACCACGGTGCCATCAGGCAGCGTGACCGGTGCGATTTCGGCGTTGAAGATCTGGTTCGCAATGGCCTTCTCGGCCAGGTTTTGCGAGCGTACGCCGAACTCGTCCTGCTCGGCGCGGGAGATGCCTCGGAGGGTGGCGAGGTTCTCCGCCGTCTGGCCCATCGCGATGTAGATGTCAGGCAGCAGTCCATCTTCGCGCGGATCATGCCACCTCTGGTTGCTGGCGACAGTGGCGACGCTGCGCTGCTCGGCGGCGGCGAAAATCGGGTTGTGGGTGTCGACTGGGTCGACGCCGGCGGAACCGAAGCCGCGATACCGCGAGACGCACTCCACCCCGGCGGAGACGAAGGCATGGCCTTCTCCTGCCTTGATCGCGTGGAACGCAATCCGGGCGGTCTGGACGCTGGATGCACAGAAGCGATTGATCGTTGCGGCAGGAACACCGTCCAGTCCTAGCTGGACTGCGATCCGCCGCGCCATGTTGCCGCCCTGCTCATCACGCGGCTCTGCACAGCCGATGTAGATGTCATCCAGCGTGCGCGGGTCGAGCGCCTCGACCTTGCCAAGTGCGGCGCTGATCACTCCGGCTGCAAGATCATCAGGACGAACCTGGATGAGCGATCCCTTGCCCGCGCGCCCGATCGGCGTACGCGCGGCAGAAACGATCACTGCATGAACGCGCTTGGCACGGACGCTGGCGGATTGGGGACTTGCGACATCAACTTCGGACAAGATGATCACAACCCAAGATCGCGGCCAATGAGTTCTTTCATGATCTCGTTCGAGCCCGCCCAGATCTTGGAGGGCCGCGCATCGGCCCAAGCGCGTGCGACGCGATACTCGTTCATGTAGCCGTAGCCGCCCCACAGCTGTACACAAGCGTCGAGAATGTCGTTCTGCGCCTGCGCCGACCACCACTTCGCCTTGGCCGCATCAACAGGGGTCAGGGTGCCGCGTACGGCCTCCATCACGCACTGGTCGACGAATGCCTGGGTGACCTCGGCCAGCGTCTGCAGCTCGGCAAGGGTGAACTTGTTGGCCTGGAATGAGCCGATCGCAGTGCCGAAGGCCTTGCGTTCCTTCGCGTAGACCAGGGTTTCTTCGAGAATCTGCCGAGCGTGGGCGATGTTGTTGACCGCAGAGCCAATCCTCTCGGCCACCAGGCGCTGCATCATGTAGACGAAGCCCTGGTCGATCTCGCCGATCACGTTCGCCGCTGGAACTCTTACGTCACCGAAGAACAGCTCGGAAATGTCTGACTCTGGCTGACCCACCTTGTCCAGCTTCCGGCCACGTTCGAAGCCAGGCATGCCGGCCTCGACCGCGAACAAGGTAATGCCTTTGGCGCCCTTCTCGGGACTAGTTCGCGCCGCGACCAGCACGAAATCGGCGCTCGCGCCATTGGTGATGAAGGTCTTCGAACCGTTCAAGATCCAGTCGTCGCCGTCGCGTACGGCCCTGGTCTTCAGCGCAGCAAGATCAGAACCACCGGATGCCTCGGTCATAGCCAGAGCGGTGATCAACTCGCCGGTGCAGAACCCTGGCAGCCAACGCTGCTTCTGTTCCTCCGTACACAAGTCGACCAGATATGGCGCGATGCAGTTGGTGTGGATGCCCACACACGACGCGTAGGAGAACGCCAGCCGGGACAGCTCCTCAGCCAAGATCAGGGAGTATCGCAAGTCGTCGACGCCAGCACCGCCGTACTCCTCTGGGAGGTTGAGCCCTAAGAAGCCTTGCTTGCCTAGCTCGAGCCATACCTCTCGGCCGAACTCGTGGTTGGCCATATGTTTCTCGTGATGCGGCCGCAAAGTTCGATCGACGAAGGTCCGGCAGCTTTCGCGGAACGCGTCATGGTCCTCGTCGAATATCGTTCGCCTCATGGCGCGCCTCCACTGAAAGCTAAAGTTACTCACCGGTAAGTTTACTCGGCAGGCTGGGTTCTGGTCGGGGCACTACGATCAAACGCGATCATGCCCAAGACCGTCGCCCGCTCCCCCGAGGTCACCGAGTTAGCGTCCGAGCTCCGGCGCCGCGGTGTCGATGACGTCCTCGATGTAACCGAGCTCACCCGCGCGCTCTACTCCTCCGACGCCTCGCTCTATCGCGTCGTACCGCAAGCGGTTGCCCAGCCGAGGACGGTCGAAGAAACGGCAGCCGTCTTGGACGCGGCGCGGGCCGTCGGCATACCGGTGACCACGCGGGGAGCCGGCACATCGTGTGCCGGCAATGCGGTCGGCGCCGGATTGATCTTGGACACCTCGCGCCACCTGACGACGATTCGTGAAATTGACCCGGAGGCGCGTACGGCGCGAGTCGAGCCAGGCGTGGTGCAGGCATCGCTGCAGGCCGCAGCAGCTCCGCACGCCTTACGCTTCGGGCCGGATCCGTCGACGCACAACCGCTGCACGATCGGCGGCATGATCGGAAACAATGCCTGCGGCCCGCGGGCTCTCAGATACGGCAAGACAGCTGACAACGTCACCGCACTGGATGTGATCACTGGCTCGGGCGAACAGATCACCCTTGATCGGGCGCCGAACCGTGATCACTACGCGAGCCTTATCGCCCTAAAGTCAGTAGTACAAGGGAACCTTGGCACCATCCGCACCGAGTTCGGACGCTTCGGCCGGCAGGTGTCGGGCTACAGCATGGAGCATCTGCTGCCAGAGCACCGCTTCGACGTGGCACGGTTCCTTGCGGGCAGCGAGGGCACGCTCGCCGTGATCACCGGCGCCACTGTGCGGCTGGTGGAGGACGCGCCGTACAAGATCATGGTCGCACTGGGCTACCCAACGATGGCGGATGCCGCAGACGCCGCGCCGCTGATCGTTGACCATCGGCCCACCGCCTGTGAGGGCTTGGACCGTCGGATCGTCGATGTGGTTCGCCGCACCCGGGGTGATACGGCCGTGCCACCGCTGCCGCGCGGAGACGGTTGGATGTTCGTCGAACTCGTCGGCGACGATGTGGCCGAGTTGCGGGTACGGGCGGATGCACTGCTGGCCGCCGCCGGAGCGTCGGATGGATTCGTGGTGCCCGATCCAGCGCACGCGATGGCGCTATGGAAGATCCGGGAAGACGGTGCCGGCCTGGCCAGCATCAGCCTCACCCGACCGGCCTATCCCGGTTGGGAGGATGCAGCGGTGCCGGCCGAGCACCTCGGCTCATACCTGCGCGACTTCGACCGGCTACTTGATGATCATGGATTGGACGGGCTGCCCTATGGCCACTTCGGGGACGGGTGCGTCCATGTGCGCATCGACTTCCCGTTGACCGAGGAGGGCGGAGCCGGAGCCTACCGGGCTTTCGTCGAGGAGGCGGCGCGGCTGGTTGCTAGCCATGGTGGCTCACTCTCAGGCGAGCACGGTGACGGCCGGGCCCGGTCTGGACTGCTGCCCGCGATGTATTCAGCGGCTGCGATGGAGATCTTCGGTCAGGTCAAGGCGGCCTTCGACCCGGAGAACCTCTTGAACCCCGGCGTGCTGGTTGATCCCCGCCCGGTGAACGCCGATCTGCGCGCAGTCGCTCTGGTTGGTCGCGTCGACGACTTCACGACCGCGGTGCATCGCTGCTCTGGCGTGGGCAAATGCCTCGCCAACACGACGGCCGGGCTCGGGGTGATGTGCCCCTCTTATCAGGCCACCCGAGAGGAGAAGGACTCAACTCGCGGGCGCGCTCGGGTGCTGCAGGAAATGATCAACGGTGAGGTGGTCCACGGTTGGAAATCGCCTGCAGTGCATGAAGCGTTGGATCTTTGCCTGTCCTGCAAGGGATGCGCACGCGATTGCCCGACCGGAATCGACATGGCCGCGTACAAGTCGCAGGTACTTGATCACACCTATCGCGGCAAGATCAGGCCACGCAGCCATTACGCGCTCGGTTGGCTGCCGCGTTGGGGCCGGTTGATCACCCACGCACGGCTGCTGTCGAGCCTGGTCAACTTGAGCACAGCGGCGCCCGGGGTTCGAAGGCTGGTCCGCTGGGCCGCGGGTATCGACCAGCGACGCTCCATGCCGAGGTTCGCTTCGGTCGCGGCACGTAGGAGGGTTGCGGTTCCTGAGTCGGCCGGGACGCCGGCGATCGTCTGGGCAGACTCCTTCTCAGATTGCTTCACCGGGGACGCCGTCGCGGCGACCGTCTCAGTGCTCGCTGCGGCCGGCTATGCGCCTCAGCTCGTAAAAAGGCCAGCGTGCTGCGGTCTGACGTGGATCAGCACCGGCCAGCTCGACGGTGCGCGACGACAGCTGCGCACGGCATTGGACATCCTGCACCCCTACGTGGCGGCCGGAACGCCGGTCGTTGGCCTGGAACCCTCCTGCCTCGCGGTTTGGCGCAGTGACGCGGCCGAACTCTTGCCAGAAGATCCTCGGGTCGCAGAGGTCGCGGCTGGCCTACTCACGCTGGCCGAGTTGTTAGCAAGCACGCCGGACTGGACCCCACCCGACTTGAGCGGCATCGAGCTCGTCGTCCAACCGCACTGTCACCACGCCTCAGTGCTCGGCTGGCAGGCCGACGCCGCTCTTCTGGCCGCGACCGGCGCCACCGTAACCACCCTCGGCGGATGCTGCGGCCTGGCCGGCAACTTCGGAGTCGAAAAGGGCCATTACGAGGTGTCAGTCAAGGTTGCCGAGCACGACCTGCTGCCAGCCGTCGCTGCCCACCCCGATGCTCTGGTGCTGGCTGACGGCTTCTCCTGCCGTACGCAGCTCGCCCAGCTTGCCGACCGAAAGGCCATCACCCTCGCCGAACTCCTCGCTCAGCACCGACTTGTCAGAACCTGAGCACCATATTTGGTGCTCAGGTTCTGACAAGTCGCCTTCTAGGGAGTCGGAGATCAGCGCGTGAGGCGGCGGTGGATTACGCGGTGCGGACGGGCCGCCTCCGCGCCGAGTCTGGCGATCTTGTTGGCCTCGTAGTCGGCGAAGTTGCCCTCGTACCAGAACCATCTGGCCTCCTCTTCGTCGTCGCCTTCCCACGCGAGGATGTGGGTCGCGATTCGATCGAGGAACCAGCGGTCGTGTGAGATCACCACTGCACATCCGGGGAAGTCGAGTAGCGCATCCTCCAGTGACTGCAGCGTTTCGACGTCAAGATCATTGGTCGGTTCGTCGAGCAACAGTAGGTTGCCGCCCATCTTCAACGTCAGCGCCAGGTTGAGGCGGTTGCGTTCACCTCCCGATAGCACCCCCGCAGGCTTTTGCTGGTCGGGGCCTTTGAAACCGAAAGAGGCCACGTACGCCCGCGAGGGCATCTCGAAATTGGCCACCTTGATGTGGTCCAGCCCGTCGGAGACCAGTTCCCACACGTTCTTCCGAGGATCGAGCCCAGAGCGAGCCTGGTCGACATAGGAGATCCGGACCGTTTCCCCGAGTTTGAGCTCACCGGAGTCCGGCTCTTCCTCCCCAACGATCATCCGGAAGAGCGTGGATTTGCCGACACCGTTCGGGCCGACAACGCCCACGATCCCGGCGCGAGGCAAGGAAAAACTCAGCCCGTTGAAAAGCAGCCTGTCACCGTAGCCCTTGACCAGCCGTTTCACGTCAAGCACAGTGCTCCCGAGCCGTGGGCCCGGCGGGATGTTGATCTCGTCGAAATCGAGCTTTCGGCTGCGCTCGGCCTCGGCCGCCAGCTCCTCGTAGCGAGTCAGCCTCGCCCGGCTCTTGGCCTGCCGCGCCTTCGGGTTGGACCGTGCCCACTCCAGCTCGCGCTCCAGGATCTTGGCGCGCTTGGCATCCCGGCGGCCCTCGATCTGAAGCCGAGCCTTTTTGGTGTCAAGGTAGGTGGAGTAGTTGCCCTCGTACGGATGGGTCCGGCCGCGGTCGAGCTCGAGGATCCATTGCGCCACGTTGTCCAGGAAGTACCGGTCGTGCGTCACAGCCAAAACTGCTCCCGGGTACGCCTTCAAGTGAGTTTCTAGCCACTGCACCGACTCGGCGTCCAGATGGTTCGTCGGCTCATCGAGCAGCAGCAGGTCCGGCTGCTGGAGCAACAGCTTGCAGAGCGCGACACGGCGGCGTTCCCCCCCAGAAAGCACGTCAACCATGGCGTCTGGCGGCGGGCAGCGCAGCGCATCCATGGCCTGCTCGAGTTGGGAGTCGATATCCCAGGCGTTACGACGATCGAGCTCGGTTTGCACTTCCCCCATCTCGGCCATCAGCTTGTCGAAGTCGGCATCCGGCTCGCCCATGGCCACGCCCAGCTCATCCATCCGCACCTGCAGCGCCTTGATGTCGGCGACTCCCTCCTCGACGTTCTCGAGCACGGTCTTGCCCTCGGTCAATGGCGGTTCCTGCAGCAGGATTCCCACCGACGCGTCCTTGGCGAGCATCGCGTCACCGTTGTTGGGCTTCTCGATGCCGGCCATCAACTTGAGCAGCGTCGACTTACCAGTGCCGTTAGGCCCCACGACACCGATCTTGGCGCCCGGATAGAACGACAACGTGATGTTGTCCAGCACAACCTTGTCGCCGAGCGCCTTGCGGACGTTGTGCATGGAATAGATGAACTCAGGCATAGGAACGGGGAACCTTCACTTGTACGCCGGAACTTTGCGGGGCGCCGAGCCTTCGACGGCACCTGCGGCGCTCAAGTATGCCAGCCATGGGCTAAAGCGGTGACGCACCACCGGCGGCCACCGTGGGGCCGGCCCAGCCTGACATGGTGCGTCACCTGTGAGCGCGGATCCGTCTCGCGGATCGGATCCGGCCCACCGCCTGAGTCCCCGCAGTCCGCCCTGACACCGGCCCTGTCGAACCGGCGCGGACTGCCTCAGGCGGCCTGTGCGGCGCGCTCCTCCGCGCTGAGCCCTGCCGCCTCGACCTCGTCGCCCGGTGGCGCCTCCTCCGGCTCTGGAGAGTCGGTAGAACTCAGTCGAGGTCGTCGCCGAAATGCTGACGTCCCGCGGTTCAGGTCATGACCGACCATGTCCGCCTCCAGGACCAGCCGCTCGTGGCTTTGGCCGTCCTTCTCCCAGACACTGGTCCGCAGCCTGCCGACAACGACCACGGGATCGCCCTTGTGTACGCTCGCCGCCACGTGCTCAGCGAGCAAACGGAAGCAGCTCACCTCAATCCAGGTAGTGTTGCCGTCCCCCCACCCACTCTTAGTTCTGATACGCGGCGTGCAGGCTAGCCTGAACGCCGACACGGTTCCGTTGCCCCGGATCTCCACCTCAGATCCGGCGTAGCCCATGATGTGTACGAGTGCCTCCATCGGCTCGTCCTTTCCCTCCCTGACAATGCGTCTTCGTCATGAAGGATGGGGACGCGACCTCGGATCGTGCGGCCGGCAGGAAATCTGTGGATGACGCTTGGAAGAACTGTCCGCCTGTGGATACAGCTGCGAGCCATGCGCGAGCAGCTCTGAAAGACAAAGGCGCGCGTCGGGTCGCGTGGCGCCCAGCGCGTGCGACCCAGGCGAAGCTCCGGCCAATGAGGAGTTCTGAAACGTCGAACTCGCGCTCAGACATGCGAAACTCAGCAACGGTCGGAAATTCGACAGAAAGAGACCGCGGCTAGCTCCGCGCGCGTTCGAGCGCCAGCCGTGCGCTCTCATATCGCTCCTGCTCGGCCTTCACCGGATTGACCACCAGCTCACCGGTCACCTTCGCGATGGCGGCACGCAGCGATTGCCGCGCTTTCGCCGTACGCCGCCGGGCGCCCACCTCCACGCCAATCCTGGCCAGTCCGGCCAACAGCAAACCTGCCAAAGCACCGCCGACGGCCAACACCGTTGGAGCCGGCAGCCCCCACCACACCACCTTAGGAAGCGGAGGCAGCTGCAAGTACGCCAGCAGGAAAGACAATGCGAGCCAGCCGAGACCGACGACCACCGTCGCCACCAGCAGCCACTGCAGCACCCGAATCAGCTGCCACCAGCGCCGGTGCTGAGCAAGATCAAGATCGGTCGTCGCGATGGCACGGTCCACGCGGTCCGGCAATGCATCCTCCGCCGAGCGAGCCGCGCGCCTGATCTGGTCGGCCCAGCCGCGCGTGAGACCCTGAGCCGCTTGGTCGGCCAGAGTTCGCACCGCGGTGTCTACCCGTGCCTTCTGGACACCAGAAGTCGCCGGCAACGACGTACGCCCGACCCCCGAGGGATCAATCTCCTTACGCCGTCGGCCCACGCCCAGCCGATCGAGATGCAGTCTGCGCAACGGGTCAGGCTTGAACTTGGCCACCCACGCCAAGACAGGCCAGCCGGTCGCCAAGCCGCCCCGCAACCGCCAGGCCTTGCCGACAGCCTCGGTCACTACGGGCACTCCTGCCGCGATGGCGACCTGCGTGGTCAGCTGGTTGATGCTGGACTGGGCGAGCGGCGTCACTTTGGTGGTACCCGATGCCTCGCTGAGCTTCGCTGCGGCGACCGAGACGTCAGCCCCCAACCGCAGCGCGGCTGCCTGCTTCTCGGCGACCTGCTTGGCCAGCGTCTCTCGGAGTCCTTCGATACCCTCCCCCGTCACGGCTGACACCGCTATCACCGGAACCTTGGCCAGACCCTCCGAGGCCAGCAGCCGTCGTAGATCTTTTAAGCACTGTTCCCGTTGGCTTGCAGTGAGCTTGTCAACCTGATTCAAAATGATCATCATAACGTCAGAGTGCCCTGCCAGCGGCTTCAGATAACGATCATGGATGGCGGCGTCAGCGTATTTCTGCGGATCGACAACCCAGACCAGCATGTCCACCAGCTGCACCAGCCGATCGACTTCCATCCGATGATCCACTTCGGTGGAGTCATGATCAGGAAGATCCAGCAAGACGAGACCGTCGAGCGCCGCAGCCGTGGCCGGATCGCTCTCCAGCGCATGCCGCCGCGGGATCTGCAGCCAGTCCAACAGATCCTCGGCCGACTCCTCGCCCCAGCTGCAGGCCATAGCGTGTGCCGTTGTCGGTCGGCGTACCCCGACTGTCGCCAGAGTGGTTCCGGAGAAGGCATTGAAGATGCTCGACTTGCCGGATCCTGTGGCTCCAGCAAGCGCCACCACGGTGGCGCTTCCGGAAATGGCCAGCCGCCGGTCAGCTTGATCGACTACACGCCTGGCCTCATCCAAGGCAGCCGAATCGACCCGACCCTCACACAGTTCCACAGCTTCACTCAGCGCCCGAAGATGATCAACAAGATGTACGCTGGCGTCCTTGCGGCTGAGCAACCCAAGGCCTCGGCCGGCCACTATCGGAGCTCCTCTCGCGGCTGGTCGACGAGCTCCGCATCGACGATGTCGCTGTCATCGGGGGCTTCCCCGGAAGGGATCTGGGTCACGGTCGGTGGATCGATCGCCAAGCGCCGCTCACCGGGCGGCAGCGCCGCTTCTTCTCCCTCCTCCTCATCTGCACTGGCTGGCAGTCCGCCCGCGCGGGCGGACTCCACCGCGCCAGACGCCTGGCGCAGCTGTGCCGATTGCGCAGGCTCCACGCCCAGTTCGTTCAAGATCATGTGGTAGCGCACCAGCTCGTCCGCGAGCAGCGCTTGAACCCGAGCATCAAGATCATCCTTGGCCGTCTGGGCGAGTCGCCGAATGGCCTGATCCCCGAAGACTGCCTCCAAAACCCGCTGAGCAAGCACGGCGGTACCTCCAGCGACCCCGATCTCGGCCCCGACCAGGCCTCCAGTGTGGGCGAAGACAACGATCATCAGCGCCACACCGATCCCATTGACACCGAGTGCGTAGAAACGCGCCCTGGAACGCTTACTCATGCCCTCGTCGGCGACGAGATCGAGCACAGCGCCCTGCCAGTCGCGAATGGCCCGCGCGGCCTTCCGATCAAAGTTGGCCGAGGACCGCGACAGATCGATGCTGGCATCTTCGATCAGGGCGCGGCCGGCGGCGTTGGCCTGCCACGACGCCTCCGCGCGCTCTGCTGCGGCTGCTGCCTCCTCGCGCAGCAGAGACTCCAGACCGGACTCCACCGCTACCTTCAGGTTCCCAGCACCGGGCGGCTCCCCTCGAAGCGTCGCCATCAATCGGTCCCGCAGCCAGCTCACCTTCTGCTCGAGCGCGCGAAAGAACTCCCCGGTGCCGACAAACTCGTGCCAACGGGCGAGCACCTCACCGCGCAGCAGTGTGCCATCGGCGGTCTGCACCTGCACCGTACGAACCGCTTCGGCGTAGGAATGGTCGACCTCGGCTCGCAGCTGCTCGATCACCTCGAGCTGCTCATCGACCGACCGAGCCAGCTCTGGTCCTTTCGCCGCTAGCGCAGCGATCGCACCATCAAGGGTCTGGTGAACGACCTTGGCGCGGCTGGCCTGATCCGACGCCAGCGCCGCGAGCCAGCCCCTGATCGGCTGGACCGCACTCGCGGGCAGCAAACCCTCCGAATCCACGGTCGTCTCGGGTACAGCGAACAGCGGCGAGTCGCCCAAACCGCGTTCGCTCATCAGCTGCCCGAGATGGGGTGGCACCTCCGACATGGCGCGCGGCGGCACCCGATCCAGGACGACGGCGACTGCAGCACTTCGGTCTGCAGCGGCTCGCAGGAAGCCCCAAGGCACCGCGTCGGCGTACCGTGCGGCCGAGGTGACGAAGAGCCAGAGATCGGCCGCTGCGAGCAGCTGCGCAGCGAGCTGCCGGTTCTCCACTACAACTGAGTCGATGTCAGGTGCGTCCAGAATCGCCAGGCCCGGCGGAATGGAGTCCTCGACTACCAGCTGCAGAGATCGGAAGTCCTTTGATGCGCCGGTTGAGCGCGCGAGTCCAGGGAGGATTCGATCATCGGCGAACCATCGAGCGTCGCTGCTGTGATGCACGAGCACCGGAGCTCGAGTGGTCGGGCGGATCACACCGGGAGCACTAACCTCGCGGCCCACCAGCGAGTTCACCAACGTCGACTTGCCCGCGCCTGTTGAGCCTCCGACCACTGCAAGCAGCGGCGCGTCGATGGTCGCCAACCGGGGCATGACGTAGTCGTCGAGCTGCCGCATGGTTTCGTCGGCGACCTTGCGCTGCTCCTCGGCTCCGGGCAACGGGAGCGGAAGGCTCACCTGTGCCACCGCTGCACGCAGCTCAGCGAGCGCAGACTCCAGCGGCGTCAGCTGCCTGCCGGCCATCCGCGACTCCCTACTCTCCGGGCGGTTTCCAGCTGGGGTCGACCTCAGAGTATTGGGTAGCAGCCTGTCCTAAGGGCACCGAAGCCGCAGCCGGCGCGCCCTGCGGTAAGCCCGCGGGCGCAGGGAACGCGTTCTGCGCTGGATAGTTGCCGCCCAGACCGGCCGGACCGGGATAGCTGGGCGGTGGGTACGCCGCAAGGGCTTCTCTGCGCCGACGCCGCAGAGACGGATAGGCTGCTCGTCCCTCTGGCTCGATGATGGCCTTCCCGCGGATTGACCTGATCTTGGCCAGCAGTTGCTTCTCCCGAACGCGCCCGGTCTCGTCGATGATGCCGCGGGTGAGGCCATCCCTCAGGTAGGCGAGCTCGGTGATCGCCCGCTGCATCCGAATCGTCGCAAGAAATGTCTCGGGACCGGCGAACACCGCATGCCAAAGCGCTCGAAGCCGGGTACGCAGCCTGGACATTGCCCTGGGGTCACTTTCTGGCAGCCAACCCACGCGGACGTAGTCAATGAGACGTTCGCGGATCAAGCGCCCCTCCCGGAACAGTTGGCGGACCACAAAGATGATCATCCCGATTACGAGCGGCAACGCCACGCCCAGATAGATGAAGAGCAGACTGCTGCCCTGAAACAAGGTTGCAGTCGTGTTGAACGCCATATGGAGGAACACAGCCACGCAATAGCCAGCCAGCGGTGCGATCACCCGGACGATCTTGCTCTTGGAGCGCAGCGCGATGGCGAGGCCGACGCCAGTCATTGCGGTGAAGAGTGGGTGGCCGAAGCAGGTGATCACTCCACGCATCATGAATAGCTGTTGCAGTGCCTCCAGGGGAGGCACTTGGCCGAAGGTGCGCGCGGCGTACCGGTAGACGCGGCCGTAGTAGAGGATGTTCTCGGTGAAGGCAAAGGCCGCGCCAGACAGGCCGGCCAGCACGATGCCGCTGAGCCGGCTGACCCACTGATAGCGCATCAAGATCGCGAGCCAGAAGAGCACCGTCGCCTTGGATGCCTCCTCCACGAACGGAGCGACATAGATCGCGGCCCGGGCTGCGGTCGCAGGATCGCCATCGCCAATGATGCTGAGATGTCGGGCCGCCCAGGTGTTGACCTGCGCGGAAATGAAGGTTGCAACGCACGCGCCCCAACCGAATGTCATCAGCCAGACCCAGAACCGTTGCGGTCGGAAGCGGTCCGCCCACAAGAAGAGCAAGGACAGGGGGATCGCCGTGATTGCGGCGTACTTCACCGCGATGGGAATCGCTTCGGTGCCGAGTCCAGGTAGCGTGCCGCCGGGCACCTCGCGATCAGGCACGACCTGTCGATAGAGCAGCACCAGCATGGTGACGTACACCAAGATCATCACAACGCTGAGCCAGACGAGCTTGTTCTTCAGGAGTCTCTTCGGCAGTGGCTCGTTGAGGTCGGGGTCCCGGGGAATCCCGTTCCGCCGCAGCGCGCGGGTCAGCCCATCACGCGGAGCGCGACGCGAGGCTGAAGCGGTGACCGACATGGCACCAAGGATAGGTGGGAAGGTGCCCACGCCGACTTGTCAGCGTCTCGGCGAGCTATGACCGACTCAGACGCTGACAAGTCGGCGTCAGGCGGCGGCTACTTGGCGAACCAGGAAATGAAGGGCTCGACCGGGATCAGGAATTCACTCGGCCGCTCTTCGTGGCCGCCATGGTTGCAGTTCATCGAAGCGAAGGTTGCATGGGGGATGCGCCGGCTCAGCTCTTCCATGCGGTCCTGCCGGAGGTCGCTGTGGGCCGCCCCCAGTACGAGAGTCCGCGCTTGGATCTCGGTCGCGCGCTCCCACCAATCCGGCGGCGGGGCATTCCGCCACCGATGTACGGCGATGAGCGCCTTCCAGTCGTAACTGGCGCCCGGATCCGGTCGCCGTGGAATCGGTTTCGGCGGCATAGCCGGATCTGGTGGCGGCATTTCCTCGAGGACGAGGAGCCGGATGAGCTCAGGTCGAGTGGCCGCCAGATCGTACGCTGTGACGGCGCCCATCGAGTGCCCAGCCACGATGGCCGCCAGAATGCCGACCTGCTCCATGAACCGCGCAACGTCGTCACGCATCAGCTCGAATGAGTAGTCATGTGTCCACTCGCTGCCGCCATGCCCACGGGCGTCCGGAGCGACCACTCGGAAATGCTGCCCGAGCACTGGCGCAACGTTCCGCCAGCTCTGGCTTGATGAGGTCAGACCGTGCAGCAGCAGCACCACTGCACCGTCCGGCCGGCCCCACTCCTGGTAGTTCAGCGTTGGGCCGCCGGGCAGCCTCACGGTCGCCATGCCCGAAGGCTATCGGTATCTCCTGGCACTCCGCCTGTAGCTTCGCGTCATGCGTCGAGATGAACCAGGCGCGGCCACTGCTCGGCCCAGCCACCTTGCGGTGCTGAGCAGACCCAGATGGGCCGACCGCGCTCTTCATTGTCCGCATCCCCGGCGTTGTTGATCATCGCCGCGACGCGGCAATCGGTGAAGCTCGTGGCGGGGTCGGCGAGGCCGATCACGATCACCGGGCGTGCGCCCTCAGGGGGCGGCCCCCAAGCTCCGAAGGCATTGTGACCGCTGAACACCGGACGTCCGAGGCCGTACCACTCCAGGGCTCCTGCCTCTCCGTAGTTACGCGTGAAGACAACCGCGGTGGCCTGCTGCTCGGCCGGCAGTGAGTCCACCGTGGCACGGACTGAGCCCGCAAACTCGCGCCAACCGATCGTTTCCAACTGGTCGGAGTCCAGTGCGGGATAGAAGGAGGCAGCGTACGTGCGCACCGGCAGCACCGGCACGAAGGCGGGCCATGCGACGGCCGCCGAGACGGCGAGCACGACGCCAGCAATGACGAGTCGGCGAGCAGACCAGCGTGCGGCCAGGGCCGTACAGCCAGCTGCGACAAGTGGAACGATCGCTCCGGCCAGGTAATAGCCTTTCCCTCCGGCAAGGAGAAAGACTGCAGTCGCCACCACGAAGGCCACACCGATCGGGCGCAACTTCGCCCACGCGGGCTCGCGAAACAGCCGAACCAGCCCGTAGACCCAGACGACGGCGATCACTGGTGAGAACATTGCCGCCGCCTGCGCCAGCAGGCCCAAACGCCCTCCGAGACCGCCGTACTCCTCGGCAATGTCCGCGCCGAGCGCCAGTACGGGCCAACCATTGTTGACCTGCCAGACGAGGTTGGGGATGCCCAGCAGTATCGCGATCAGACCGCCGAGCCAGGGGTACGCCGTACGCAGTTGAGTGCGGCAAACCGGCACGAGCAGCACGCCGAGAAATATCGCGAAGAGCAGGACAACTACGGCCGTCTTGTTGTTCAGGCCCAACCCGGCCAGCAGACCAGCAAGGAGCCATAGCCGAGGCCGGTCGTCACGCAACGCGTGTCCGACCACGAGCAGTACAGCGGTCCAGGCGAGGGTGTCGAAGGTGGCGGTGCTGAGGCGATGACCAAGCGTCACGGTGATCACCGACGCGGCCACGGTGCTGGCGGTGAGCAACTGGGCGGCACGGCCGCCGTCTAACAGGCGCGCAAACGCGGCTGCGCAGATGACAAGCAGAACCGCCGCGATCAGGCTTGGCAGGCGGAGCGCCAGGAGGTTGTGCGGTGCCAGCTCGGTAGCAAGTCGGGCAAGCAGCGGCGTAAACAAGGGCTGATCCGGATAGCCCCACGCCAGCCGCTGGCCGGCCGAGACGAAGTAGAGTTCGTCGCGGTGCGGCCCGTAACGGTTGACCATGATCAGCAAGAAAACGGCGAGTACGGCCACCACCGCCCCGATCTCCCAGACTGCAAACCTCGGTCGCTCGGCCCGCTGCATCTGACGATTTTCTCAGAGCTGCTCGCGCATCGCGCGCTTTGAATCCGCCGCCGTCGTCATCGCTCGCAGAGGTAAGAGCGCCTCTGCTCCCTCCTCCTCCGTGCGGCGGACGCGCGATTCCCGACGCTCGCAGCTGTTTCTCAGAGCTGCTCGCGCATCGCGCGCTTTGAATCCGCGCGATTCCCGACGCTCGCAGCTGTGTTACTAAGCTAGGCGCGCGTCAATGAGCACCTCGGCAATGGTGCGATGCTCGGGTGACATGTGCGGCTCTCTAAACCTGACGAGATCCCAGACTGCATTCTGGAGCACCCGTGCGAGAGTCCACATCGCCGCCTGCGAACGATCCAGTCCTAGGACCTCGGTCATGAGATCGAAACGGCGCAACAAGGCTCCTGAAACGTCACCGGTCCTGACGAGGTCGTCCCAACGGTTCCACAAGGCAGGCAAGAGCTCGAACCCTGAATCGCCGCTGAGCGGCTTAGGATCGATCGCCGTCCACCGCCGGCCATCAAGCGTGGATAGCACGTTGAAGTAGTGCAGATCCCAATGCAATAAGCGATCCTCGATCGGATCCGTGATCAACTCCTCGAGTCGGGCAGCACAGACTGCCAGAAGTCGACGCTCCTCGCCATCTCCTGCAAACCGCACTGCATCCGGTGCCTCAGCCAAGATGGCGCCCGCCACGTCGCGAAGGCGGCGCATCTCCGCTGGCGCTCGCACAGAGTTCAGTTGCACCAGCAATTCCGCGATGATCGTGGCGGCAGCCAGGTCGTCCTGCACCGTGTCTAGGTCTCGCGAGGCATCGAGCCGCTCAAGCAACATCGCCCCAGAACTGGGATCGTGCTCCAGTAGTCGCACCGCTCCCCGACCCGCCCATGCTTGCAGCGCCGCAGGTTCACCGCCGGTCTCGTCGTCAACCGGCTGCAGCTTGAGCACTGCCTTCGAACCATCGCGGCAAGCAACCGGGATGATCAACGCAACAGCCCCAGATGCAACCTCGCCGTCTATCGCCAACTGCCATCGATCCAGATAGGAAGCAGCCAGAGCCGGCAACCCAGCGATCCAGACTCGACCAGCCTCGCCTGAGTACTTTTCGTGCAGCACCGCAAGTTCGGCCGGCACTCGGATCTGATCCTCGTGGACCCCCGCCGACTCCTCCGCGCCCGGCACCGTCCCAGGTCAGAGTCTGCGCGTCCCGGGTGAGGCTCAGGCCAGCTCGCCCGCCTGCTGCAGCTCTTCGCGCAAGTCGTGCAGTTCGACCGGCTCGTGCAGCTTGGGCACATCGGCGAGCAGGCGTTGGGTGTACTCGTGCTGCGGGTTGAAGATCACCTCGTCGGTCGTGCCCTGCTCCACCATGACACCGTGCTCCATGACCAGCACTCTGTCCGCGAGGTAGCAGGCCTGACCGATGTCATGAGTGATGAACAGCACGGTGATGCCGAGTTCCTCGCGGAGATCCTTGAGGACATTGAGGACGTTCACCCGGAGCGACGCATCAAGCATGGACGTCGCCTCATCGGCAATCAGCAGCTTTGGTCGCATCATAAGCGCCCGCGCGATCATGACCCGTTGCCGCTGACCGCCGGAAAGCTGGTGCGGATAGCGGTCCAGCACGCTGAGGTCCATGCCGACGTAACCCAACGACTCCTCTAGGCGCTCCTGGCCCACCTTCTTGCCAACCATGATCATGGAACGGTCAAGGAGCTTGCCGACGGTGAAGAACTGGTTGAACGCGGAAAACGGGTCCTGGAACACCGCCTGCACATCTCGCCAGTACTCGGTCCGGGCGCGTCCCTTGAGTTTCGTGACGTCCTTGCCATCAAAAATAAGCTTGCCGGACGTGATGGGCATCAGGCCGAGCACCATCCTGGCGATTGTCGACTTACCCGAGCCGCTCTCGCCAACGATGGTGGTGACCTCTCCTTGTTCGAGGCTGAACGAGACGTCCTTGACCGCCTGCACTTCATGCTTGCCATGGCCAAAGGTCTTGGTGATGTGCTCGGCTCGATAGATCTCAGTCATCAGTGAATCACCGCCGGTGCGTCAAAGAGGGAACGGTCGAAGCTGCTCATGCCCTCGATCCTGGTATTGGCATACGCCGGCTCGGGCGCCAGCACGGAACTCATGAGCCCCTGCGTATACGGATGCTGCGGATTCTCGACCACGATCTCGGTGGGTCCCAATTCGACGATCCTGCCCTCGTACATCACCGCAATCCTGTTCGCCGCAGTGCGCAGTACCGGAAGGTCGTGGGTCACGAAGATGACTCCCGACATGATCTTCTTCTCCAGCATCTCCAGCAGCATCTCGATCAAGATCTTCTGCGACGTCACATCGAGCGCAGAGGTCGGCTCATCGGCGACCAACAGCCGCGGATTGAGCAAGGTGCTGATGATGGTCACCGTGCGCTGCTTCATGCCACCGGAGAGCTGGTGCGGGTATGCGTCGAGGACCCGGGCAGGCAGGCCCAACGTGGTAAGCCGGTCCCGAGCCCGGTCGAGTGCCTCATCCTTGGAGATCTTTCCGTCGTGTGACCGCATCACGTCGTAGACCAGGTGGCGGATCCGCTTGGTGGGGCTGATCGAGTTCATCGCGCCCTGCGGCAGCATTGACACGACCGCCCCACGCCAGGTACGCGGGATCTTCGCGTGACCACCGAGCTCTTGGACCTGGCCGTCGATTTCCAGTGTGCCGTGCTCTACGTGCAGCGGTGGCCGAGCGATGAGTGCGATGATCGAGCCGAGTGTGGTCTTGCCACTTCCGGATTCGCCAGCCAGCCCGAGGACCTCGCCCTCCTCGATCTTGATCGACACATCGTTGACGGCTACCACATCCTTGCCTTCGGTGTAATAGACCCCACGGATGTTCTCCGCATTGACCAGAGTGCCCATTAGCGATTCTCCCCACGTCCTGCCGACACCGGTGTCTCCAAGAAGCCACCGCTCCCGACCGGACCGGCGTCCTCGCCCTCGACCGACACTTCCTCGAGCTCTTCGCCTTCGTCCTTAGCCCTCTTGCGGGCGGCCCGACCCCGACGCAGCCGCGGATTGAACACCTCATTAAGGCTGGACTGCAAAAGCAGCAAGGAGAAAACGATCAAGGTCAGCATGAGCGTCGGAGGGACGAACGCCCACCAGGCTCCGGTCCGCACCGACCCCCACTGGATGGCCCAATAGAGCATGGAACCCAGACTGGTCGCGTTCGAGGCGCCCAGACCGAGCATGCTCAGCGTGGACTCGAACAAGATGGCGCCGGAGATCTGCAGGATGCAGGCCATAACCACATACGAGAGCAGGTACGGCAGGACATCCCGGCGCAGGATTGACCAGAACCCGGCCCCGGAGAGCTTGGCCACGTCGATGTGTTCGCGGGTTCGGATGCTGCTGGATTGTGCGCGTACCGCCCGAGCCACCCAGAACCAGGCAGTGAACCCGATCACCAGTGCCAAGGTATAGAGGTTGCGTTGCGGCAGCGACACCGAAACCAAGATCACGATCACAAGCACGGGGATGGCCAGGCCGACGTTCACAATGGCGCTAAGCACATCGTCTACCCAGCCGCCGCGGTAGCCGGCGACCAAACCGACGACCAGGCCGATCGCGGTTCCGATGAGTCCTGCAATTAGTCCGACAACCAGCGAGGTCCGGGTGCCATAGACCAGGTTCGCGATCACGCTCTGGCCCTCGTTGTCGGCACCAAGGATGAGAGCGCCGCAGCACTTCGGCTCCTCGTACAGTCCCCCGACGGTGGCATCCGGGTTGGTCGACACGATCAGTGGTCCGATCAACCCGACGAGGACCACGAAGGCGACCAGTACAGCAGCCACCCAAAACCTAGGACTCAGTCCACGCAAACTCATTAGCGCTCTCCGCTCTGGACTGCCCGTATCCGGGGATCGATGAAGCCGGTGAGGATGTCAGCGGCAAGGTTGGCAATGAGCACGGCTATCGTGATCAACAGAGTGATCGCCGAAATCACCGGGTAGTCGTTCTGGCCGATGGCGGCGAACAACAAGCTGCCGAGGCCGGGGTAGGAAAACACCAGCTCGGTGATCAGGCCGCCCGTGATGAGGGCGGCGATGGACAGCGCCAAACCGGTGAACTGCGGCAGCATGGCGTTGCGGAAGATGTAGCGGACCGTGTGGCCCTCCTTCACGCCCAGACCACGATTGAAGTTCACATAATCCGAGCCAAGCTCGTAGATGGCCATGGACCGCATGCCGACCGCCTGGCCTCCGATGTAGACGAGGACGAGTGACCAGAACGGTAACCACCAGTAGGTAATGGCGTCACCGAAGAACGCCAAGGAGAACTCCGGCGTCAAACCGAAGGAGTACGCTCCACCGACCGGCAGGATGCCCCCCTTCACCGCGACCAGGAACAGCAGAATGATGGCCAGCGCGAACGGCGGGACGCTGGAGAGGAACAGTGACCCGATGAAGGCACCTCGGTCCAGCCAGCCGCCCTTGAACGCGGCCACGGCTCCGAGCAGGTTGCCGAGAATCCAACCGACAATGATCGCCGGAAGCATGATCGCGATACTCCAGGGCAGCGCCTGCGCGATCAGCGTGTTGACCGAGGCTGGGTACTGCGCAAACGAGGTGCCGAGGTTGCCCTGGAACACATTGCCGATATAGATGAAGAACTGCTGCCACAGTGGCTTGTCGAGGCCGAATTCAGCCATGTACTTCTCGTGGACCTGCTGCAGCTGTTCACCCCCGGTGCCCCCACCCGTGGCAAGCTGGCCGACGATGGCGTCGACCGGGTTGCCCGGGATGAGGCGAGGCAGGAGGAAGTTCAGCAGCAGGGCGACGACGAAGACGACGAGAGTCCAGGCCACCTTGCGTCCGAGATATTTCGCTAGCGCCATGATTGCCGCCTTCGCTCCTTTGCGTTAGGTGTGGTTCGGTATCAGGTTCCAACCTTCTTGATCTTGAACAGCCACTGGATGCCTGCGCCCTGCCACATGGGCGGAGCGTACGGGTTCTCCTCGGTCGGGAAGTTCTCCCAGTTGCTCTGATTGAACTCGTAGAAGTCCAGCGGGCGGTACATCAGCGGCACTACAGGAATGTTCTCGCGATAGATCTTGTCGAGAGCAGCGTAAGCTGCCTTGGCCTCGGCATCGGACTTCGCCCCTGCTGCAGCGTCGACGTGAGCCGCGACGTCGGCATTCTTGAACCGGTTGTAGTTCCAGAACGCGGTCTTGCCTGGAGCCGGCACTCCCCTGTCGTCCAATGCATCGCGGAAGCGGATCCACGGGCTGGCCGGATTGACACCGGTGTAGTTGTACATGGCGCAATCGAAATCGCCGTTTTGCAACCTGGCATACATCGTCCCAAACTGCGGAAACTCGGTGCTGATGCCGATCCCGATCTCCTTAGCCGACTTCGCCACGATCTCGCAGGCAGTGTTCCAGTCGGTCCATCCCGTCGGGGTGACCAACTTCCAGCCGCCGAGCTTGGTGCCATCCGGCAGCTCGTAGATGCCGTCTGAGCCCTTCTTGGCCTTCAGCTCACCCTCCAAGATCTGAACCGCCTTGGCGGGGTCGAACTTCCAGCCTTCAGCCTCCACCGCTGCGGCGTCGTAGAACTTCGACTCGTACCCGCTCGGCACAATCAGGCTGGCGGTTGCTGGCACGGAATAATCCGACATAGCCGTCGTGGCAATATTCGGGTAGTCGATGCCGTACGCGATGGCCAGCCGGACCTTCGGGTTCTCCAGGCCTGGCTTGTTCAGGTTGAAGATCAGCAGCGGGATCTGCCCAGGCACGTGATACGGCTTCTGCTTCATCCAGGTGCCGACTGGCTTGCCGGCCTCCCACATCTTCCAGATCTGGGCGGTGAACTGCTGGCTGGCGTCGATCTCGCCGCTCTCCAGCTTGAGGTCGCCGTCGTTATTGCTCTTGAAGATCGGGTGGTTGATGGTGGTCATCGCCGGAGTACCGAACGCGGACTTTCCCCAGTAGTTGTCGTTCCGCTTCAGGTTGACCTGGGTCTGGTCGTACTTCTCCAGCAAGAATGGGCCCGAACCGATTGGCTTGAGGTTTGTCTCGGATGCGATCTTGTCCGGGGAGATGCTGCCGAAGACCGCCTTCGGCACGATGACGGTCCTGGACAGAAAGTTCTTCACGAAGATCGGGTTGTACGGCTTGCTTTTCAGCTTGAACTCGACCGTGCGCGGATCGGTGGCCTTGACCGAGTCGATGTACTGCCACACCGTCGAGAAGAAGACGGAGGCCGTCTTGCCAAGCTCGAAGGTGAAGACCACGTCGTCCGCGGTGAGGTCGGACCCGTCAGACCACTTGGTGCCATCCTGTAGCGGAAGCGTGAAGGTCTCGTCGTCGGGTTGCTGGAGCTCCTTGGCCAAACCGGGGGCGAGCGAGCCGTCGAGGAGGTTGAAGCGCAGCAGGCTCTCGTAGATCAGCTGGGGGTGTGTATTTTGCATGGGCCAGTCGGGCGCAGCCGCGAGCGGGTTGAAGCTCTTTGGCGGGTTCCATTGGAAGCCGGCCACGAACATCGTCTCTCCGGCCGCGCCGGCACGACCCTTCCCAGCACTGGCACTGCTACCGGTTTGCGCTGTACCACAGGCCGATACCCCGAGACCGAGAGCCGCGCCCCCGAGGGCGAGACCGGTCAAGGTGAGGAAGTGTCGGCGGCTGGGAGTCCAGGTGGTCCTCCAGTCGGCTCCGCTGCCGGCCGTCTGCATTGACGGCTCGATCTGATCGTGATTGTCGTTCATTGTTTCCTTCCTCGAGTGAGTGTGGCCGGCGATGACCGGGCAGGGTCAACCAGGGTCCGCGGTGGCTGGTCCAACGCGGAATCAAGGTGCGTACCGCACGGTGATCGGCCGAGTGAAGCTGCCCAGGGTCGAGCGCTCGGTTGCAAAGATGTCGGAACCGGGTTGCGCGATCCGGAAGCTCGCTTGTGGACGGTTCACGCCGCTCGTGCGCTGTCGAAGACCGAGCTGCCTGCAGAGGCATGGCGAGGACGAGTCGCGCCCTAAGGCGATCAGCCTCATTGCCTCGCCTCACTCTCAGCAAGAACCTGGACCCAACACACCACTGCACGGGGCCAGAGTCAACGCGAGCTTGTTCCACGTATCCAGATCGTTGTGGTTGATCGTTGCACTCGGAGCGCTCCCCGTAAAGAGCGCGCCGTAGCGGTGGTCGATCTTTCGACAAGCAGCACAACTCGTTGCAGACAAGGGATTTCTTAGCTCCTGCGAGGCGAGCCAACGGCGATGCTGCGACCGTTGATATCCACCGTGACTCCAGTCCGATAGCGGCATCACGCAACGCCGATCCAGTGATCAACTGCAGTGCGCTGCGGCGCCATCCTGGACTCCTTTTGGCGAGGCGTCAACGGTCGTGACCGCCCGCTGGGCATCGTCATCCGACCGGAGCGTAGGCTTCGGCAGCCGACTGTCAACATCGACAGTTGACTGTTGACAACGATCTGGAAACGATGCGACCCTGCGCATACGCAGCTTGTCCTACAGTTCTCTCACCAACCACACCTCGACAAGCCACAGCGACGGCAAGGACCACCACGTGACCGCAGCAGCGGGTCTGGCCGGACTCACCAAGATCAACCTCCGCGAGCAGGCGCTGGCCTCGCTGCGTACGGCCATTACCAGCGGACAGCTGCCGCCTCAGACTCCGATGGTGGAAACCGAGCTCTCCGAACGGCTCCAGATCAGCCGCGGCACGCTCCGTGAAGCCATGCGACAGCTCCAGCAGGAGGGCCTGCTCACCGCTGGCGCCGCCCGGGGACGCTTGTATGTGCGCCACCTGGGCGCCAAAGAGATCGGTGACATCTTCGCCGTACGGGCGGCCCTCGAGGGTATGGCCGCACGAGCGCTGGCACAGCGCGCTGATCGAGCCGAAGCGACCGCGGAGTTGCGCAGTCTCCTCCACACCATGAGCGAAGCGCGGGTCGAGGTGGATCTGGAAGGCAGGATCGAGGCCGACCTCAACTTCCACCGCGGCCTGTGCCGACTCACCGGCAATGACACGTTGATGCATACCTGGGAATCCCTCGAAGGGTCCATCCGGATGTCGATCATGTTCGCCGGGATCGAGCGTGCCATTGGGAACATGGACGTCGCGCGCCACGAGGCCATCGTTGACGCCATCGCTTCGGGCGACCCCGCGGCCGCCGCCGCCGCCGTGCACGACCACATGGGATGGGCCACCACCAGCCTCACGGATGAGACTCCGAGGCTCTTTCGGTCTTCCCTTCAAGATCGATAGCTGCCGCCGACCGGACTCAGTCAGGTAGTGTCGGCTACGTCCCGATGACTACGATCGAGCTGTGACGACCGCGACGCCGCAGTCCGAACCCGAGGTCCTGACTGTCGGCCCCGGCGAAACGGGCCGGCTATCGCGGCGGGGCAAGGCCGTGTTGGTCGTCGTCGTAGTGGCACTGATCGCCGGACTTATGGTGTGGCGGTTCTGGCCGGCCCGGGCGCCGCTGTTCTCCCTCTCCGACCTGCAAGGCGTGTACGCCGGCTACGACGGGACGAATGGGGCCTCGGTGATCAATCGTCGCTGGACCGGCGAACAGGACGGATATGTCGTCCCCTCCGCCTGTGGGCCGTTGTTCGAGGCGACCGTATTGAACCGTGTTCCACAAGAAGCAATCGACGGAGTCAGCACCTTCTGGGAAGTCAACGGCTCGGCAGTATCGCTTTTCACCTTTCGCTTCGCAGATCTCGCGGCGGCGGATCGGGAGTTCAATCGGCTGGCAACCGTGCTCGACAACTGCGACCAGGCTCATGTGGAGGTGCACGCTCGTCCGGCCAGCCGGGGCTTGCTCACCCGCACCCCACTGGCCCCCGACAGTGAGCCGCCGGCGCAGATCGGATACGTCCTGACAACCAACAGCGGCATCAAGCTGGCCGTTCATGTGCTCGCCTTCAGCAACACAGTCAGCTGGCAATTTCGCTATGAACCGG
>Ga0307296_10000174_pt1 | contig 27948 bp, 22 predicted proteins | sample ER_DNA_153_FD_194467 | JGI IMG/M metagenome (GOLD analysis project Ga0307296, IMG submission 194467) | Bulk soil microbial communities from the East River watershed near Crested Butte, Colorado, United States - ER_DNA_153 | ecosystem: Environmental > Terrestrial > Soil > Floodplain | place... | reverse complement strand
CGTCGGGACCGATCGGATCCTTCCTCACTTTGCCGGTCTGATAGAACGGCAGGTTGAGGAAGCGAGCCTGCTCGCGCTTCATGCCGAAGGTCTCGATCCCGGAGACGGCCTCGGCTTCGCGAATCGCGCGCTTCATCACCTGCACCGGAAAGGCGTCGATCTCCCCAACCTTCTTCGAGTCCAGAAACTCTTCCACTTCTTCGACCAGCGCGCCGGCGCGCGAATCGTTGATGTCGAAATCGTTGCCGAAGCGTCGCAGAAAATCGGCGTAGCGGCGCACTTCGTGGTCGAACACGGCGATGTTGCCCGACGTCTGGTAGGCGACGAGAATCTCGTTCCTGTTCTGATGCAGCTTGTTGAGCATTCCGCCCATCGAGATGACATCGTCGTCCGGGTGCGGAGAGAACACAACTACGCGCTTCCCGGCGGGGAGCTTGCTGCGCCCGCGAATCTTGGCGATCAGCGCGTTGAACACTGTCCCGTTGAGTGGGCCTGCTTTTCCGTAGCGAGCGAGGAGCGAGCTGAGGTGGTGCTCCCGGTAATCATTCTCGTCGAGCTTGAGAACCGATTTTCCTGTAGTCTCGCCTAGCCAGATAACTGCATCGATTTCCTTCTCGCGGGTCCATTTCACTTCCCCGATTACCCACGGCGTGCGAATGCGGGTGAGGTCGGCGGCAGAGGCGAAGTCGACGTAGAACACGGCGTTCGGGTGCTGTTGCAGATACGTCGCTGCGACATCGGGGTCCGGCTCTCCTTCCACTGCACGGTTGATGATCGCGGCCTTGTGCTCACCGGTCGCCACGAGCGCGATCTCCCTCGCCTCCATGATCGTGGCCACGCCCATGGTGATTGCCTCGGTGGGGACGTTGTCCTCGCCGAAGAAATCGCCGGCGGCATCGCGGCGCGTCATCGTGTCGAGCGAGATGCGGCGCGTGCGCGAATCAGCGCCGGAGCCGGGCTCGTTGAAGCCGATGTGCCCCGTTTTCCCGATGCCGAGGATCTGGAGGTCGATCCCACCAGCCTTCTTGATCGCGGCTTCGTACGCTTCGCACTCCACATCCACGTCGTCGCGGGGGACGTCGCCGCGCGGGATGTGAATGTTCTGCGGCTTGACGTTGATGTGGTTGAACAGATTCTCCCGCATGAACCGGTGATAGCTGTGGATGCTCTCCGGCTTCATCGGGTAGTATTCGTCCAGGTTGAAGGTCACGACGTCGGAAAAGTCGAGCCCCTCTTCGCGGTGCATTTTGATCAGCTCGCGATAAATGCCGATGGGCGTGCTGCCGGTGGCGAGCCCGAGCACGGCGTGTCCGCCGGCGCTGCGGCGTTCCTTGATTATCTCCGCGATGCGCCTCGCGATCGTGCGGGCGATCTCATCGTACTCGACGATGACAACGGGGACTCGTTCTTTGGAGGATGCCATTCAGGGAAAGGAGGTAAGCGCTGTCAAAGATAATCCGATCGCGGCGGTTGCGCCTCACCGCTATTATCAGCGGTAGAACACCGGACGCGGAGGCGAATTGAAGCACCCCGTCACTCGTCGCGAGGCACTCAAGCTGCTCGGCGCATCGCTGGTGACCTTTCCGCAAGCGCGTAGAGTGCTTGCGGAGCAAGACGGCCTTGCCCTACCGACGCCCGGCCAACCGGCGGTGCGGCCAAACATCATTTTCATCATGACCGATGACCAGCGGCAGGATGCGATGAGTGCCTACGGGAACCCCATTCTCAAGACCCCGCACATGGACTCGATCGGAACTGGCGGAATGCGAGTGACCGAGTTCTTCGTCACGAACTCGCTCTGTGAGCCAAGCAGGGCGTCGTTTCTGACCGGTCTGTACTCACACACCCACGGCGTGCTGACGAATGGGGGCGGTCCCGACTTCGCTGACCACCCCGGCTTGAGGTCCGACCAGAAGACTTTTGTCCACCTTCTACGCGATGCCGGTTACCACACCGCCATTGTTGGGAAGTGGCATCTGTCTTCAACGCCGACAGGATTCGACGAGTGGGTGGTATTCCCCGGGCAAGGGCAATACTACGACCCGGTCATGATCGCCAACGGCGCGCGAGTGAAGATGCGTGGCCACGCGGACGACGTAACGGGAGACCAGGCACTCGAGTTTCTGCGGACTCGTCCGAAGGACAAGCCCTTCTGCCTTCTGTATCAGTTCAAATCGCCACATCGCTCGTGGATGCCCGCGGAGCGATACGCGCACGTGTTCGACGATGTGATGATTCCCGTCCCGCGAACATTCGAAGACCGTCTGGCCGGCCGCCCCGAAGCACTCCGCCGGGCGGAGATGGCGATCGCCGACATGCCCGATTTCGCAGACCGGGGCGTCCTGCCTTCTCTCCCGCGTGAGGAGCGGAAGCGACGCAATCTCGAAGAGCTCGTGAAGAACTATTACAGAGTCCTGCTCAGCGTCGATGAGAACGTCGGACGAGTGTTGCACCAGCTCGAGGCGGATGGTCTCACTCAACACACGATCGTCGTATACACCTCCGACAACGGGTTCTTCCTCGGCGAGCACGGCCTATTCGACAAGAGGCTGATGTACGAGCCGTCGATCCGCGTGCCGATGCTGGTGAAGTATCCTGCGCGCATTCCAGCGGGACGGGTCGACAACACGCACATGTCGCTCAACATCGATGTGGCGCCGACGCTGCTCGATCTGGCCGGATTAGAGGTTCCGCGCTGGATGCAGGGGAAGAGCATGGTTCCGATCCTAACCGGTGCGGCAGCTTCCTGGCGCGACGCATTTCTCTACGAGTACTACGAATTCCCGGCCGAGCACTGTGCCAGAAAGAACCGCGGCGTGCGGACGAGTCGGTGGAAACTCATTCACTTCTGGGAGCAGCCTCAGGAATGGGAGCTCTACGATCTCAGGAACGATCCTGACGAGACGCAGAACCTCGCGTACGACCGACAGCACGCTGGTGTGGTCGCTGAGCTCAAGAAGCGCCTGGCTGAGCTCAGACGTGAATCAGGTGATGTCGATCCGGCGGGTCCTGCCCCGATTTCGAAGCCGTGCGGAAAAGGCGTCAATACGTTCTACGCGAATCCGCCGAAATAGCCCATCTAGCCAGTTGGAGCGATCCTGATGAATCCGTCTCAAATCAGAAGCGTCCGCGTTAACGACTTTCCCAGTTAACAATCCGGGGGTTGTGCTCAGGGCCTGGGCTCGGCCTTGAGAATATCCCAGATCGCCGGGTCTTCTGGGCCCAGCACCCACACCGAGAATCCGCGGAGGCGATACGAGCGAGCCAGGTTCAGCTTTTCCCTGAAGCTGCGGGCATTCTCGAGAAACAGCCATTCGTAGACGCCGCCGTTCGAGTAGTACGCGTACGGCGCTCCCGCCACGCTGTCCCATTGGATCACGGCGCCATGTCTCTCAGCGAGCCCCGAGCCCCACTTCCAGCCGACGGTCTCATTCCACGAGCGAGCCCGCTCTGGAATCGTGCGGTCCTCGCGAGTGTACCAATGACCGCCGTAGGTCGGAATCCCCAGTGACAGCTTCTCGCGCGGAACGTGCTTGAGGAAGTACTCGACATTCTGGCGCATCCACGGGAGACTCGCGCCGGGCCCGGGCGGCGTGCGACGGGTGTTCTCGCTGTAGGTCATGAGCGAGATGAAATCTCCCGCCTGCGCGAGCGCGGCGAGGTCGTACCCGGCGCGCCAGCTGTCCTGCAGAAACCGGTGATACGCCGTCGGGCCCGCGTTGTCTTCGGTGCGATGCACCACCGCGATACTGAGCGTGAAGCCGCCCCGGTGCAGCGCGTTCGCAGTCTCACGGTACCACGCCGTGAGAAGATCGCGGTCCTTGATATTGACGTTCTCGATGTCGAACTGGATTCCCCAATACCCGTTCTGCTGGCAAAGGGCCACCAGGCTGCGTGTCGCGCGTGCCCGTGCCGCCGTGTCTGCGAGCAGCATTCTCAACGCCGGCTGGTTGAAGGCTTCGTTGACGACCAGCGGCATCACCTTCACCCGGTGCGCTTTGGCCAGCGCGATGACACGGGAGTCCAGCTCGCCGAATACGACGCCGAGACTATCGACGGTGTAGACCTGCGGGCCGAGCACAGTGATCTGGTCGATGTTCTTTACCAGACTCTCGTAGCTGTCCTCCCGATCCACGTAATAGAAGAGCCGCTCCATCGCCTGCGCGCCCAATTGCCGCGGAGAGTTTAACGAGACCGTGAAGCTGATGGCGGCCAGAGCTCGCAGCAAGGATTTCGGGAATCTCATGCTGGGAATCTATTGTCAGCTGCGAGCGTTGACGAACGGCCGGTCTGAGGTAGGAGTGCCTGACTGACATCCACAAAACCGAAGCAGGGAGATTTAAGCCTTGCAGCTTTTTCGCTGGGAGCTTTTCTGTCGGCGTATGGGACTGCGGAATCGGGGCGTCTCAGTCTGCGACCGATCTCGAAAAGAGCGACGCGATCCGGGTCTTTAGAGACTCTAACGCCAGTACGAGAGCTGAAATGCTTATCAGCTTGTCAGCTTATAGCTCCCTGCTTCGGTTTTGTGGATGGCAGCCGCAGCGTCCAGAAAACACACCCGTGCGATCAGCGATTTTCCCAATTAACGATGCGCGCGCCGAGTACCGCTTGCTGCACTGCGTCCGCGACGTCGCGCCGGAGCTGGACGTGGCGAGTGTTGTTGCGCGTCGGATTCACGCGGTTGGTAAGCACCACCACGAAGAGGTCTTTTTCGGGATCGATCCAGATCGACGTGCCCGTGAAGCCGGTGTGGCCGAAGCTCCAGGGGGAGAAGAACTGCCCCGCGCTCGAGCCGCCGTCGGGTGAGTCCCAACCGAGGGTGCGCGTGGATTCCTTTCCTTGCCGCGCGGTCCAACGCGCGATCGTGGCCGGCTTGGCGAGGCGAACGCCGTTGGCGCCCTCTCCGCCGTTCAGGATCATCATCGAGAACAGCGCGAGGTCGCGCGCGGTGGAAAAGAGTCCCGCATGTCCCGCCACGCCACCCATCGCCCACGCGTTCTCGTCGTGGACCGTTCCCCATAGCAACCCGCCGCGCGCGTCATCCACCTGAGTAGGAGCAATGCGCGGTCGCAGCGAGAACGATGGCTGGAACTGGGTGTCCGTCATGCCGAGCGGCTTGAAGATCTTTTCATTTGCCAGCACGTCGAGAGTCTTGCCGGTGATTCTCTCCATCACGAGCTGGAGAATGATCATGTCCCAGTCGCTGTAGATCATGTTGGTGCCGGGCGTGTACTCGAGCGGCCGGGCGTTGATCTGCTGGAGGTACTGTTCCCGCCCGCGGGCGGTGGAGTAGATGTTGGCGCCGGCCTCGAGACCGCCGCTGTGGGTGAGGATCTGCTTGACGGTGATCTGCGCCTTCTCGGGTGAGTTGAATTCCGGAAGGTAGGAAGCGACGGTGCGGTTGAGATCGAGCTGGCCTCCCTCTTCGAGAATCATGGCGACCGTAGTCGTCGCAATGACTTTGGTGAGCGACGCCAGATCGTAGAGGGTGTTCGTGTCTACTGCCGGCGAGCCGGGCCTGTTCCAGTCGATGTAGCCGTAGCCCTTCATGTAAGCGATGTGGCCATTGCGTCCGACTGCGATCGCGACTCCTGGCGCGACGGCTTCCTCGAGCGCTGTCTTGACGATCTTGTCCAGCGCGGCAGGGAGGGCGGTGTCGAGACCGGAGTCGTTCAGTCCCATTTGCGGCGGCACGTACTTGATAGGTGTCGGCGCGGTGGCGATTCGGGCAGGCGGAGGCGGCGGCGCGCACGCAGTGATTGCCATGATCGAAAAGAGTAGCGAACGCGGTGCGGGCAGAAACTTCATTTGTTGGACATCCCCGTCTGTGCTCGATGAATACCGGCGCCCAGCGGCAACGCCGGCGGCAGCGAAATTGGCAATCGCCCGTTGATCTCCCGCTCGCCCAGGAGCGCGAGCGCGGCAGCACGCTGACTGATCGGAGAGCCTCCCCACGCAAGTAGGTACGACGACACCGACGGAAAGGCGCTGAGGAGATACGGGCTCCCAAAGGAGAGGACGATTATCGGCTTCCCTGACAACGCGGTTTTCTCGACGAACTGGGAAAACGCCGCTTGAGCCCCCACAGTCCCGGCGAACTCCCGGGGCGAGACGTAGGCGGAGACGACAATGAGGCCGGCAGAGTCTGCGAGAGCTCCCAGGCTCGTGTATTCGGCATCGCTGGTCCGGCTGTCTACTCTGATCGTGGTAGCCGCCGGAAGCCGTTCCGTGACGACCGAATTGAACTCCCGTCCAGCGACAAGGTCCGACGGATCGGCGTAGGTGATGATGAGAATCCTCTTCGTTGAATCCCGCGCCAGCGGGACGACGTTCATCTTGTCCTGGGCGAGCGTTATCGATCGCGCGGCCACTTCTTCCGCGATCCTCGTGTGATCGGGGATGTCGACGATGCGATCGACCGCGTTCAAGTCAACGAGACGCCCCTGCCTCAGTCCAGCGCGCGCTTTCGCGGTGAGGATCCGGCGCACCGATGCGTCGATTCGCGTTTCACTCAATCTTCCACTCTTCACCGCGGCTTCGACCGTCTCGATCGCCTCTGGAACGCTGTGAGGCATGAGGAGCACGTCGGCGCCGGCTTCGAGCGCCATGATCAACGGCTCCGTCGCACCATATCGCTTGGCTACTCCGCCCATCGTCATCGCATCGGTGAACAGGACTCCGCCGAAATGCATCTCGTCGCGCAGAATACCCGTCATGAATCCGTGGGATAGCGTGGCGGGACCCGCATCAGGGCCTTCGACTCCAACCACCGCGATGTGCGCGGTCATGATCGCATCGATCCCCTCACCCACGGCGGCGCGGAAGGGAGGAAGGTCGACGGAGTCGAGGTGTGCGCGATCAGCGTGAATGGTCGGCAGGTCGAGGTGCGAGTCGACATCGGTGTCGCCGTGACCCGGAAAGTGCTTGCCTGTGCTCATCAGGCCTTCGGATCTCGCGCCGCGGATGTAGGCCCTGGCAAGGCGGCTCACGAGCTCCGGATTCTCACCGAAGGACCGTGTGTTGATGATCGGGTTAAGGGGATTGGAGTTGACGTCGAGCACGGGTCCAAAGACCATATGGACGCCGATCGCCCGCGCCTCGGTGCCGAGCACCTGACCGAGCTTGTACGCGAGATCGTCGGAACCGGTGGCGCCGAGCGCCATGACGGGAGGGAACACTGTTCCGCCACCTTGAGGGAGGAGCGACGGAAGCGCGTAGATGTTGCCCAGTCGCATGCCGGGCCCGTTCTCCATGTCGGACGCGATGAGAAGCGGAACTCTGGCGCGGACCTGGAGCTCGTTCAGCTTGGCGGCGTAGCTGAGTGGAAGGCCGATCGACAGGACGAGTCCTCCTACGCCGTCATCCTGAACCCATTTGCGGACTTGCTCGAATTCCTCCGAGCCCACGGCGGTGTAATCACCGCCGACCCACGGCATTATCAGCTGCCCGATCTTCGCACGGAGCGTGAGCGAGGCGAGCGTGCGGTCGATCCAACGCTGATCAGCGGCCGAGAGAGGAGTGCTCGCTCCGGGGCTGGCGGGTCCGAGGAGTTGGCGCGCAGACGCGTCGACCCCGGGGACGATGGTCGGCTGAATCAGCGAAGGAGCGCTCGTGCAAGCGAGCGCGATTGCGACGAGCCCGATTCTCAAGTTCGCAGGTTTGTTCATTGTCTCGTGGAGAGGGAACGTGCGCCGCGCCCGCGCGACTTACCGAGCCGGCGGGCGAATGCAATTCCGAATGATATCGCCCGCCGCCACTGAATCTGCACGCGTGGTGAGGATCGGGCATGGTGGAGGCACCGCGCTCGCCAGAGATCGATGCCCGTTGGCACCGACCGCCCGGACTGCCGCCCATCCATCATCAAGCTGGTCGGGAAGCAGGAAGGACGTTCCCGCACCGGCCTGATAGATCTTCTCGTGAGTTGGTGCGGTGGTGCGACGGAAGAGAACCTCGTAGCTCGCCGCGCCGGGACTCGCTCGCCAGCTGATCATCCACTTTGCGCCGCCAGACGCCTGGTCGCGGCGAGCGAGAGCAGAGGGCGGCGCCGGCGCGTTTGCCAACGTGCCGACAACTGATGCGTTGAGCCGAGCAACGTTGGCGACGTAGCCGAAGTTCACGTGCGCAAAGTCGTCGGTCGGCAAGTGCTGGCGCTTGTAGTTCTCGAGTCTCTCCGTAAAGCGAAGACCCGGATCACCGAGACCGACGAACGGGCTGTGATCGCCCCCGCGCGAGATACGATCGAGCCTGAAGACGGGCAGAATCTGAAATCCAGGGTTGTAGATCGTTCCCGTCGCCCACGCGTAGCGCGCCAGCTCCCGACTCGGACCGTTGTCCGGCTCGGCGCCGAAAATCCGCACGCTGGTGGAGTCGACAGTTCCATCCTCGGCAACAACATTCCCGGCGATGTCGTCGGTGAAGGCCGAAACAATCTTGTATCCAGCGGCGTGAAGCCTCTGCGCGAGGTGCGTCGAGCCGTAGAGACCTTGTTCCTCGCCGGCGTAGGCGACGAAGATCACCGACGTCTCGAGACCGCGTGGGAACCGCTCCGAAAAAACGCGGGCAAGCTCGACGACGGCTGACGTCCCCGATCCGTCGTCATCGGCGCCCGGAGCATCCTGGGTCGACTCGAACCGCGCCAGCGGGCCAAGATCGGTGCGCGCGCAGATGCACGAGTCGTAGTGGCCGCCCATCACCAGCACTCTCGATGTGTCGCGGCCCGGGAGCCAGGCGAGAACGTTGACGACGTTCACCAGCGGACGATCGGGATGCCCGCGCATCTCGAGCATCGCTCCATCGTACTCGATGCGCAGGCATCCGCCGCACGCGTTGCTGTACCCGCTCAACTTTGCGAAGAGATAACGACGAGCCGCACCGATGCCTCTGGTAACGCTCAACGTGTCGCTCATCGTGTGGCGCGTTCCGAATGAAACAAGCGCCGAGTCGGTCTCCCGAATGCGCGCGGCGGAAATCGAACCGATGGCGGCGGCCAGAGCAGCGTCCCGGGTGAGACCGATGGTGATATCCGGCGTCGACAGCGCGACGCTCGGGCGCAACGTCGGGGCGGGCGTGCACGTCACGCAAACCGCTGCAATGAGGGCCAGAGAGGAAGGCTTGAGTCGTCGCATGTTATTTTATCCTGATGGGAACGGGTTCGACGGCTCAGAATACTGACGTGAAGTGACCATGACAAGCGCGTCCGCGGCGGGCGGAGAGGCGACCGCAGCGACTGGGAGTCCCGTCTGGCAGTGGGGGCGACTCAGCGAGCTAAGTCCGGAGGATCTCTACGCGGTGGTGCGCCTTCGCGAAGAGGTTTTCATCGTCGAGCAGCAGTGCGCCTATCACGACGCCGATGGCCGCGATCCCCAGGCGTGGCACCTTCTGGGCTGGTCGGATGGACAGAAAGGGCGAAACCTCGTCGCTTACGCGCGGATATTCGAGCCAGGGATCCGGTACACGGAAAGCTCAATTGGACGAGTTGTCACCGCCCCGCGGGTTCGTGGAACCGGATTGGGAAAAACCCTGATGGCCGAAGCCCTGCGACGTCTCGACGGACTCGCGCCCGGTCAACCGGTCAAAATCGCGGCGCAGCGGAGGCTCGAGAAATTTTACCTGGATCTCGGCTTCAGGACGGTGTCCCCTCCCTACGAAGAAGATGGAATCATTCACGTCGACATGCTCCGCTAGGGCAGACGCACCTTGATCACCAAAGCGCGCTACTGCGAGGGCGAGACATTCGCGGAGTTCATGGCCCGGCCCACGAAGAATCACGAGCTGTGGGTCGCGCTCTACAAACGCATCACCATCCCAATCGAGATCTCCGCCCGCGTCGAAGCGCTCGGCGGCCGTTGGCATCTGCTGGTGCTGACTGAGGACTGGTGCGGGGATTCGGTGAACATTGTCCCGATAGTCGCCAAGCTCACGGAGTCGGTGAGCAACATGGACATGCGGATGCTCGCGCGCGACGAGAATCTCGACATAATGGATTCGCACCTGACGGGAACGTCGCGCTCGATACCAATCGTCATCCTGCTGAATCCGAAGTACGAGGAGTGCGGCTGGTGGGGGCCGCGGCCGCGCGAGCTGCAGAAGTGGGTGGTCGAGAAGGGAATGAAGCTCCCCAAGGAGGAGCGCTACAAGGAAGTCCGCACGTTCTACGCGCGGGACCACGGGTTGACGACGATGCGCGAGCTGGTGGAGATGCTCGAGGCGTGCTGCTGGAAGAGCTCGGTAGCTCGAGTCTGATCGCTACCGCGGACGCTGGAGTCGCAGGGTAAAAGTCGAGCCTCGCCCGAGCTCACTGGTCGCAGTGAGCGAGCCGCCCATTGCGTTGGCCAGCCGCTGACTGATGGAGAGGCCCAGTCCGGTCCCGTTCGCGACGGTGCCCGGTGGCCTTATCTGGACGAACGGCTGAAAAACGGCATCCAACTTCTCGGCGGGTATTCCGCGGCCGGTGTCACTCACGCTGATCGCCACCGCCTCCGGCTCCAGCTCCGACACGAGAGTGATGCTGCCTCCGTGCTCGGTGAACTTGATCGCGTTGGCGACGAGGTTCAGCACGATCTGCTGGACCTTGGCGGCGTCCGCGTACGCGACGATCGAGGGGTCGTCGCACCGATATTCGTAGCCGAGCTCCTTTTCGTCCAACTGGGGACCCACCAGTCCCTCGAGGTGGAGGAGAATCTCGTGCACAACGGTCGGGTCCAGGCAAACCTCGATCGGTTGCCCGCTCTCCAGCCTGGCGAAATCCAGGATCGTGGTCACGAGACCGAGAAGGTGCTGCTGGCTCTGTTGAATGCGCATCAGGTCGCGTCGCTGCGCTTCGTTGAGGGGGCCGTGGATCTCCCGCTCCAGCAGCTCAGTGTACCCGAAGATCGCCTGGAGTGGCGTACGGAACTCGTGGCTTAGCAGCGAGAGGAAGTCCGACTTGATTCGATTGGAATCGTCCAGCTCTTCGTGCGCTTTCCGGACGATTTCGCGCAGCTGCTGGTTCTGCTGACGGAGATCTTCTTCGACGAAGCGATTGCTCGATTCGCGTGCTCGGCGCGGTGCTCCGCGGAGGTCAGCCTTTCCCTGTTCCAGCCTGGGCTCCATCGTCTGCGATGCGAGGGGAATCGATAGGGCGCTACCGGAAACATACGTTATGCAACTCCAGGGCCTAATTAACGCGAAGGGGCACGGCTTTCACCGTGCCCCTTTCGAATCTGTGCAGGTCTCAACTGCTAGGTGTTATTGTCGCTCGAGTTGGTGGACCTTCGTCCGCCGCGCGATGCTTCTCCACCTTTTCTTCCGGCAACGCGTGCCTCTTCGCTGGTGAATTCGTGCGCCGTCCCCTTCTGATGTGCCGCACGTCCGCCCTTGGCGGCGATTGCGCGCTGCGCCTGAGGATCCATCGCGGCGAATCCGCGTGGTGTCTTACGACTGACGGTCCCCGTGTTTCGTGAGTCCGCTCCGCTGTCATTTCTGTTTCCGCTCACTCCGCCTCCGCTCCCACCACCTATTCCACTGCTTCCGCTTCGCTCGTCCATTCTGTCCCCTTGGGTATTGGGCTGGTCCGCCATTATCGATCTCCCCTACCGCGATATCGAGTCGTATTGTGGTTGTGGCCGCCGGACATGCACCGAGCGATCGGTGTAATCTGTCTCAGCAAGCCGCGTCTTAGCGAGTTTCTGATGCGCAAGCGTCAGGCCGCAATTTCCGGGCGAGGACGAACCGCCAGCCATTCGGGAAAATTGTGGATTTCTTCTCTTCTCTCACGTGTGTGAGCCTGTAACTTATTAGGTCAGTGTCTTTGGGAGCCGAGTCGGGCTGGCGCGCGGCAACGCGTTTGCAGATTTTGAGCACTCTCGCTGCTGCTCCGCAAACCTTTGCGGCGTCGTAAACACCGTCCCGGGGGTGGTGAGTGAATCCAGTCGAAGAAGAGACGCTGTCGAAAATCGAAGTTCTGGCTGATCTCGAGCCTCTCGTAAATGAGTTGATGGCGTCGCACGAGTCGAAGCGCGTGCTGTGGTTCCCCGCCGAGCTTCTGGAGCCGCCACCGGGCGAAGATCCCGACCACCACCTGAAAGCTCTGAAAGAGCGCGCGAGAGGAATCAGCGATCCGGCGCGGGTCGCGCTGGCGCTCAACCTCCTCACCGAAGAAGGCCTCCCGCACTTCCACCGCCTCCTCGCCGTATACCTCGGCACCGACAGCATCTGGGCGAAGTGGAACAACCTCTGGACTGCCGAGGAAGACCGTCACGGGGCGATTCTCCATGACTACACCCGCGACGCCGGCGTATTCGATCCGGTGGTGATCGAGAAGATGCAGTTCGACTACATCAAGGCCGGATTCGAGCCGGAGTGGGACAAGGATCCCTACCGCGTGTTCGTGTACACGTCGCTGCAGGAGAGAGCGACGCAGGTGTCACACGCGAACACCGGCAAATTCGCGTCGGAGTACGAGCCCACGATCGGGACGGTCCTGGCGAATGTCGCAAAGGAGGAAGCGCGACATTACACGTTCTATCGCTCGGTGTTCAAGGGCGTGCTGGAGCGGGATCCGAACCAGGGGCTCATCGCTGCCGCCAAGATCATGCCGGCGATCGACATGCCCGGCGTCAACATGCCGCACTTCCGCGAGCTCGCCGACGTGGTGAGACGCGCGGGGATCTACGGTCCGCGTGATTACCTCAAGATCGTCGAGGAGCTGATCAAGTTCTGGTCGATCGACACGATGGACGGTCTGAACGATCTCGGGCGCAAGGCTCAGGAAAAGATCATGGGCATTCCGGCGCGGCTCGAGCGGATCGCGAACGTGATGGAGCAGAAGAGCAAGCCCAAGAGCTTCGCGTTCGACGTGATCTTCAATCGCGAATTCGCAATGGAGTGAGTTGAGGCGCTCTTAGGGATTTGTGCGCGCCGGTCAGTCGGAAGGGGTCCTCTACAGCGGCTAGCTCGCTTACACGCTGCGAGCCCGTCAGCCCACTCGCGGCTGGCGCTCGCGAGCGGGCACCCAGCCGGTCTCTTGCTACGCGAGCACGCCGCCTACGAGGACCCCTTCCTCCTTCCCTCCGAGCGTAATCTCCAAAAAGCACGCGGCTCACTCCGGACAAACCGCGATTGAGGGCCGCGTCGAGGCTTCGCCTCGCACAAACTACATCACGCTTCTAAAGTCTTGCGCGGTGAGTATTGATATCCGCGTAGCGGATCACGCGCACGAATGGGGGCAAACCCACGCATCCCGCGCCGCAAGGCGCGCGCAGTTGACAGTCTGGGCAGGGAGGTGAGGGTGTCCTCGTAGGCGCTTTTCAAAGCGAGCGCGAGGAGGAGACCCGCGACCGAGCGGAGCGAGGGAGCGTAGTTAGGGGCTCCGACCAAGCGAGCGTAGCGCCGGAGAGGATACCCTCGCCGACCAAGAGCAGAGATGAAGGAAGTAGCGCAGCCTTGGCCGCGCGAGGATGCGGGGCCTAGCGCGGTGAGCCTGCTATGATCCGGCGAGCCCGAGGTCGGCCGAGCGCGCTTGCATGGCAGCGATCACGAAATTGATGTGCTCGTCCAGGTCGACGCCGAGCTCGGCGGCGCCGTTGATCACATCGTCGCGGCTCACTCCGCGCGCGAAGGCCTTGTCCTTCATTTTCTTGCGCACGGACTTCGCCTCTACTTCGTGCACGCTCTTGCTCGGCCGGACCAGCGCAGTGGCGGTGACGAGGCCAGTGAGCTCGTCCACCGCGAACAGCGTCTTCGCCATTCGCGATTCGCGCGGAGTGTTCGTGTAGTGCGCGTGGCCGAGTATCGCCTCGAGGATGTCGTCGGGGTAGCCCTTCGATTTCAGGATCCGCACGCCTTCGGATGGGTGCTCCTCGGTTGGTGAGTGCGCGTTGTTCGGGAAGCGCTCGTAATCGAAATCGTGAATGAGTCCAGTAATTCCCCAGCGCTCTTCATCTTCGCCGAACTTCTGCGCGTACGCCCGCATAGCCCCCTCCACCGCCAGCATGTGCTTGCGGAGCGATTCGCTCGCCGTGTACTCGTGCATGAGGGCGAGCGTGTCAGCCCGAGATGGGATCGTCATCGCAGTTGAGGATGGGTCGGCCGAAATCTATGGACACAAGCAACGGGTAACAGGTAGCGGGCAACGGGTAACAGTCAACGGGCAACGGGTAACGCGTGCTCAGCACTTGGGCAGCGACTTCATCATGATGTGCGCAATGTCGATTCCCAGCTGAAGCGCGAGCAGAGCACCGAGCATGATCGACACATCGATCCACGGCCGTTTTCGCGGCGGCAGCGTACGCCCGTACAGCACCGCGCCGACGACGATCACGAGTCCCTCGACCACGAAATCCGCCACAGGGTGTCCGTAGAGTTGGAGGCCGATCATCGGACCGCCCGGCCACGTCGGCTTGTATCCGGTAATCCAGTCGAGGAGCATGTGGGAGACGATCACACCCGCTACGATCAACGCCGCGGTGAAGTCGCGGGTGCTGAGCGCGTATACTGCGAATCCAGCGAGGGCGAAGAGAACAACCGCGGGAATGGAATGCGAGAGCATCCCCTCCGGGTTGTGGACGCGAGCCAGACACAGGCCCCCGTCGACCCAATCCGGCACGTACGTGGCGACCAGCAGCGCGAATAATCCGATGCTCGCGCGAACACGCTTCGCGGCGAGCGCGGCGCCGACGTGACCGATGTACATCTATTGGCTAACGCGGCTCGAGCGACGGGCGCGTCGATCTATCAGGAGCGGAACCACTGTGGCTACCAGAAGCGCTCCGATGAGGCGTAGTGCGTAAAAGAGGTGGTTGGCGGAGAATTCGGTGCTGTCGGTGTCCGTCTGGCTCACGATGAGTCCGACGGCAACGAGGGCAGAGGCGCTCGGCATGGTTGGCATCCTTTGCGCGTAGACTCCGGTGGTCTGATAACTTTCGATAAAGCTACAGTGACCCGAACCCTTCCGCCCTTTCAGAAACGGCGCTGAATGCACGTCAAGAATCTCGAGTGTTCGTTCTGCCACCGCGACTACGAAGCGAGACGCCTTCAAAACGTCTGCACCGAGTGCGGGAAGCCACTTCTCGTCCGCTACGATCTCAAGCGCATCGCGAAGTTTCTCACGCGGCAGGCACTCTACGCGCGGCGCTCTGATCTCTGGCGCTATCGTGAGATGCTGCCCGTCCGCCGCGAAGACAACATCGTGACTCTCGGCGAAGGCTGGACGCCGCTGCTCCCGGCCAGGACGCTCGGTGCATCCCTGGGTATGAGTCACCTCCTCATCAAGGATGAATCGCAGAATCCCACCCAGAGCTTCAAGGCGCGCGGGATGTCGGTTGCCGTCTCCATGGCGAGAGAGCTGGGGGCCAAAAAACTTGCTGTCCCCTCGGCGGGGAATGCCGCGGGTGCTCTGGCAGCGTATTGTGCGCGCGGCGGACTTGGCGCGTACATCTTCATGCCGCGCGATACACCGCGCGCCAACGTGATCGAGTGCGAGGTCGCCGGCGCTCATGTGACGCTGATCGATGGCCTCATCACCGACTGCGGGGCTGAAGTTGCCAGACGGAAGGAGGCAGAGGGGTGGTTCGACGTCTCGACGCTCAAAGAGCCGTACCGCGTCGAAGGGAAAAAGACGCTCGGCTACGAGATCGCCGAACAATCGGAATGGATTCTACCCGATGTGATCGTCTATCCGACCGGTGGCGGCACCGGACTCGTCGGCATGTGGAAGGCCTTCGACGAGCTGCAGCAGCTCGGGTGGATCGGCGAGAAGCGCCCGCGGATGATCTCGGTGCAGGCAGCTGGCTGCGCGCCAATCGTGCGTGCGTTCGAGGCCGGCACCCGGTTCGCGGAGGGGTTCGAGAACGCTCAGACCGTCGCGTCGGGGCTGCGAGTTCCGAAGGCCATTGGGGACTTCCTGATTCTCGACGCGATTCGGGAGTCCGGTGGAACCGCGATCGCCGTGACCGATGAAGAGCTGATGGAGGGCGCTCGGGAGCTCGCGCGCACAGAGGGAATCTTCGCGGCGCCGGAAGGCGGCGCGTGCGTCCCGGCTCTCCGAAAGCTGCTTGCGCGAGGCGACGTCAAGCCGGACGAAAGTGTCGTGCTCTTCAACACCGGCTCCGGCATCAAGTATCTGGACGCATTCGAGAAGAGACTGAAGGCTACGACTCCCAAGAGTCAGCCCAAAAGCGCGCTGGGGCCCGCGCTGCGGCAGTAACTATCTCAGACCGACGAGCTTGTGGGTCTGGATGCTGAGACGCCACCTCGGATGCGCCAGGCAGTACTCGATCGCGCGCGCGGTGTTGAGAGCCGTCTCGGGCCCGTCCATAGGCTGAAGGAAGTAATGGTCGAACTCGAGGTGCTCAAATTTCTCGGGCGGCGCGTTCTCCTGGGGGAACACGAGCTTTAGCTCGCTTCCACTCGATTGAACGAAAGGCGCACCCGCTTTCGGGCTGACGCAAATCCAGTCGAGCGAGGCGGGCGCCGGCCTCGTGCCGTTCGTTTCGACCGCCACCTCGAAGCCACGCCGATGCAGTTCTTCGATGAGATCCTCGTCGAGCTGGAGCAGCGGCTCGCCTCCAGTACAGACGACGTATTTGCGACCGGCGCCGTCCGCGGAGGGATTGTTTGAACGGCCGCTGACTTTCGCTGTATCGGCTCCTCTTCCGACCCAGCATCGATCTATCGCGTCCGCAAGCTCCTTCGCGCTCCCAAACCGGCCGCCGTCTGGTCCTACGCCCACGAAATCGGTGTCGCAGAACTGGCAGACCGCGCGCGAGCGATCCTCCTCGCGGCCCGACCACAAGTTGCAGCCCGAGAAGCGGCAGAATACTGCGGCGCGGCCCGACTGAGCCCCCTCACCCTGAAGCGTGTAGAAAATCTCCTTGACGGTGTAGGTCATCGCCTAACCCTGCGGGCACGCGAGCGATCTCGCCTCGCTGCGTAGGCTATCGGGTCGTCGAGACCCGCTTCACTGAATCCCTTGAGCCGAAGCTGACACGCATCGCACCTGCCGCATGCCTCACCGTGAGCGCCTGGGTCGTAGCAGCTGGTGGTTGCGGAGTAATCAACGCCGAGGGAAGCACCGAGTTTGATGATCGCGGCCTTCGTGAGCGAGATCAGGGGAGTCCGGATCGTGACGCGTGTTCGGCCCTCCACTCCCGAACGCGTGGCGAGATTCGCCATTTTTTCGAATGCCTGGATGTATTCGGGCCTGCAATCCGGGTAGCCGCTGTAATCGAGCGCGTTCACACCGATGAAGATGTTGGCCGCCTCCACCACTTCGGCCAGCGCCAGAGCGTATGACAGGAAGATTGTGTTGCGCGCCGGAACGTAGGTGACCGGTATCTCTTTGGCCGTCCGCGAAGACGGGCCGAGATCGCGATCCTTCGGTACCGGTATGTCGGCCGTAAGGGCCGAGCCGCCGAAGAGCGTAAGATCGATCTCCACGACGTGGTGTCGGACGACACCGGCGTTTTCAGCAATTCTTCTGGCAGCGTCGATCTCGGCCGAGTGGCGCTGGCCATAGCTGAAGGTGAGCGCGTGGACATCGAAGCCTTCGCTGCGCGCGATCGCGAGGACGGTCGTGGAGTCGAGCCCTCCACTCAGGAGAACGACGGCCGGCGGCACTGTTCAGAGCGCGGCGTCGAGAGCCGCGAGAAGTTCCTCCGGAACGAGCGGCTTGGACAGGACTGCGGCAGCTCCTTCTGTCCTCACTCTGTCCTGGCCGGCGGCATCTATGCTCCCGCTCAGAATGATCACAGGGATGTTCTGGGTCTGCGTCGACATCTTGATCTTTCTCAATGTCTCCTCTCCCGAGCCGCCGGGCATATTGACATCCAGCACGATCGCGTCTACGGGCGGGTTCCGCTTCGCTTGCATCAGGCCCTGAACCGCGTCAAAGGCAGTAAATACCTTGTGACCCTTGCCGCGCAGGAGTGCAGCTACGAGTTGTGACACGACCCGATCGTCATCGACCACGAGAACCGTCGCCATTAGGCCCTCCCAGTCATTTTGACGAGGCGCGGTCGCAAGCTCGCGAGCGCGAGATCGAGCGCATTCAAGGCGTGCTTCGCTCCTTCGAGAGAGCCTGAACTTGCTATTGATTCCAGCGCACCCGACGCATCCCTGACCTTTCCCGCCCTCAGACTCCCCGCGGACCCGCGCAGTGCGTGAGCTGCCGCTCGCAAGCGATCGACTTGACGGGCTTCCACCGCGGCGGTGATCTCAGCGACCCTGGAGTCGAGATCGTCCAGAAAGATCTGCGCCAGCTCGCTCGCAAGCTTCCGATCGCCACCGACGACTTTCATCAGGGCGGGTTCGTCGAGTGTATCCGTATCACCGTTGTCACCGGGCTTCACACCGGACAATAATCCTCCGGCAACCTGGAAGGGAAGCCAGGGCGTCTCATCGACCACACACTATTCCCCGATTCCAGAAGTCTCGGAGCTTTCACACGGGCAATGCGTCGACCTCCCTCAACATTTTTTCCGTGCATTGAGGGCAGATACTGTGGGTGAAATCGAGATCCGAGTGCGTTGTGAAATAAGACTCGACCTGTTCCCAGTAGTTCGCCTCGTTTCGCACTTTCTTGCAGTAGCTGCAAATGGGCAGGAGTCCCTGCAGTCGTTGCACGTGGGCGAGAGCCGCTTCGACCTCGGTGACACGCGTGGCGAGACTCCTTTGCAGCTTTACCATGCGCTGTCCGACGCGCACCCGCGCCTCCAGCTCCACAGGGTCAAAGGGCTTCGTTACGTAGTCGTTGGCGCCCGCGGCAAGGCCGTACGACAGGTCTTCCTTGCCGCCGCGGGAAGTAACCAGAATGATGTACACGAGCTCGAACCCTGGTGTCGTGTGCAAACGCCGGCAGATCTCGATGCCTTCGATACCGGGCATCATCCAGTCGAGTACTGCGATCTCGGGCGCATCCCTTCCCTTGAGGGTCTCGAAAACGCGCCACGCAGCGTTGCCATCTTCGGCGGTGATGACATCCCAGCCGAGACGTTCCAGAGTCACAACGAGCATTCTCCTGGTTACAGCATCGTCTTCGGCTACCAGAATTTTCATGTTGGTCCTTGCGGAACAGCTCCGAGAGCCGCGCGCGGGATATCTACCCCTGAACAATGCCTGGCGTGGCGGATTTAAGCGAGCCTGAGCTCTGGATTGTCGCGCCGGTCCGTCGGAGCGAGTCCTCCTTCGGCCGCCGGGTGCCCGCTTGCGGGCAGCGTTCGCCCGCGCGGCTTCGCCGCGTACGGCTGCCGGGGCAAGCCCGGCGCCTGGGCTGCGGAGCGGCCTGCGGAGGACTCGCTCCGACTTCCCGTTCGGACATCGCGACGCCGCTTCACAAAGATCTCGGCTGGAGGGAGGTGCGGGTGTCCTCGTAGGCGACGTTCAGCGAGCGACCAGGAGACCCGCGACCGAGCGGAGCGAGGGAGCGCAGTTAGGGGCTCCGCCCGAGCGAGCGTCGTCGCCGAAGAGGACACCCGCGCCGACCGACCGCGCGATGATGTAGTAGAGGCCAAAAAAACGGGTCGCCTAAGCGACCCGTTTTACTTGTGGCGACGGATGCGGGGGAGTCGTTCGAGGCCTGGGGGGCTTGAGCGCCTCCGTGCCCTCGGCTTTGACCGTCGTGACTGGCGTGGCGGTCTTCAGCTCTCCGACCAGATCCAGCAACACGTGGCTGCCGTGGAATAGCTGCGTCGAGGCCATGCTCATCTGCTCGCACGCCGCGCTCTGCTCTTCCGTCGACGCGCTCACCTGCATCGCGGCCGTGGCGTGGCTCTCGGCAGTGCGCGCTATCAAGCCCAGATTTGCGGCGGCTGAATCGACCGCTTGTGCGTTTTCCGTCGCTGCGGTCGTCACGGCGCCGGCGGCGGCGCGCGTCTTTTCCGCGGCTGCCAGGATCGTCGAGAGCGCGCCGTCCAGCTCGCGACTCACGCGCTCGATTTCGCCAACCTGGACCACGCCCTGCTCCATCGCTTTCGAGGTCGCCAGCACGCGGCTCGTCACGCTGTCGGTCATCTTCACCACATCGTCGGCAGCAGCTTGCGTCTGGTCAGCGAGCTTTCTGACTTCACCGGCGACGACTGCGAAGCCGCGACCGGCTTCACCAGCGCGCGCCGCTTCGATCGCCGCGTTGAGCGAGAGCAGGTTCGTCTGCTCGGCGATGCGGCTCACTGAAACGACGAACTTGTTGATGTCGCCAGCGGTTGTGTTCAGCTCGCGGACCTGACCCGCCGCCTGCTGCACAATCGTCCGGACATCGAACAGGATCTTGAGCGCACGGTCGATGTCGACGCGCTTGGACTGCGCTTCTGACTCGATCGCGCTGGCAAGGCTGTGTACTTCCTGCGCGCCGCCGACGAGGTTGTCGCCGCGCGTCCGAATTCCGTCCAGCGCTTCGTTAACCTGTCGGAGCTGCGCCACCTGCGACTCGGCGCCGTGGGACACTTCTTCCACCGCGTCCGCGACTTCACCAGCTGACGCCGAGATCTGCTTCGAAGCCGACGCCAGGTCACTAGCCGACTGGGCGACTTCGTCGGCGGTCTTGGCCGCGCCTGAGGCGATACGAGAAAGCGCTATCGTCGCGTGGTTCATCGCATCGGCCAGCGTGCGGAACTCGCCGGGCATGTCACCCTCGGTGCGCTGCTGCAGATCTCCGTGACTCAGCTGAACGGCGTGCCTGACGAGCAGTCGCAGCGGACGGCCAACCGCGCGACCGGTGCGAATTACGATCATCAGCGCGAGAAGCGTTGCCACGACGATTACCGAGACGAGCAGTCGTGACCGCGCAATCGACTGATCCCGCAAGTCGGCCGACATCGCTGCCAGCTGCTTCGCCCTTGAGTGCTCGAGTCCGGTCAGCTGCTCCAGCAGCGGCGGCACCATCTTACGCGCGTTCTGAGCCTCGGCGTGCGCCTCATCGAGGCGTCCGAGATCGGTGAGTCGGTGCGACAGCGCGAACGCTGACTCCACTCTCGCCAGCGTCGTGTCGATCGCCACTGTCCTTATGATCTGATCTGCCATAACGTCCTGCCGCGCGGCGAAGCTGCGGTGCAGTCGGTGGGCTTCCCAGCCAAGACGCCGGAACTCGGCGTCGGACTTGGCGTCCTGATCGCTCAGGTAGGTGTTCGCCGCCTGGATTTCCTGGGTGACGACGTTCGAGAAGTCAGAAGCTTGCTTCGCATCTGCCTGCGCATCCGCGAGCGTTGCTGTCACACGGTCTGCCATCTGCGCCATCGAGATCCAGCCGACCGCTCCGGCGCCGAGGAGCAGCAGAATGAGGAACGAGAATCCGACGGCGAGGATCTGCCGGATCGTGCGAAAGCGAAAGGTGAGAGTCACTTTGCCACCGCCACGGTCAGCAGACCATTGTGGACCCGCAGGACCCGGAATCGCATCCCGACAGGGTCACCATTGTCCTCGAAGAACGCGGGACCGGTGAGACCGGCATACGCCGTTTCACGATTTAGCGAACGGAGATAGTCCCGCACCGCCTGGCGATCGGGGCCCTTCTCCTTCAGTGCCTGCGCTATCAGATAAGTCGCGTCATATGCGAGTGCGGCGTGGGCGTCGGGAACGGCGTTGAATTTCTTCTTGAATGCGGCAACGAATGCGCGTGCGCGTGGGGAAGGATCTTCCGGCGTGAACGACATGCCGATGTAGGTGCCTTCCGACAGGGCGGTGTCGGCGAGAATCCCCTGCCATCCATCTCCGCCAACGAAGATCGGGGCGAACCCCTGTCGTTTGGCTTCTTGCAGGATCTTGAGTCCCGTTGCCACCCGGCCGGCGACAAAGACGATCTTCGGCTTTCGATTTTTCAGGTAGGAGACGTACGGCTCCGCCGTCGGCAGATCCGCGTTGATTGGGTCGAGGCTGATTATGTCACCATGGAACGAGCGCCTGAATGAATCGGCGAGTCCCCGGCCATAGGTGTTGTTCTCGTAGATGACGGCGACCGTAGTCGGACCACGGAGGCCAAATCGCGACGCGAAGTTGGCGAGCGCGATTCCATTGAGCGAGTCGCTCGAGATAACTCGAAAGACCCAGCTCGAGATGCCGGTGAGGTCTGGCGAAGTGGCACTGGTCGCAACGGCGGCGAGCTGGCCATCATAGATCGGCGCTGCCGAGAGCATGCCGGACGAGTTGACATGGCCGACGACCGCCGAGATGGACTGATTTCGCACGAACTCCTGTGCGATCTTCGCGGCCTCGGGGCCGTCACCCGCGTCGTCGCGGGTGATCACAGTGAATGGATGACCGTTGATTCCACCGGCTTTGTTGATTTCTTCCGCCGCCAGCTGTACGCCTTGCAGGTTCTGGAGACCGTAACCCTGCTTCCAGGGTCCAACCGCTCCGACGACGTATGGTTTACCGCTTCCGGCGCAGGCACCCAGCGCCAGAAGCGCGAGTGACGAAATGACTTTAGACGACAACTTCCCCCTCCCCTCGGTTCGGGGACCTTTGTGTCCCCCGAATTGACGAGGTCCAAGCTCGGCCGGTCACTGATTTGATGTGATTGCGTGAAGGTGACCCTGCCTGGCTAGCGCCTACCCTAAAACCCTCGGCCTCATCGCGCGTCCTTTAAGTGGTAGTCCCGGGCGACATCGGCCCGTTTGCACCGAACCACCTTCAGGCGCTGGATTATGGAATTGCGGGCAATCAGAATCGCTGCTGCACTCTTGCTGGTCGGCCGTCACCTCGCCGCTCAAGACGTGCGGATTGAAGTCGTCGAAGCAATCAACGGAAAGCCGATCGTCGGCGCCAATGTCGCCGTCCTCGACTCTGCCGGCCTCGTGCTGGGCGGGGGGTTCAGCGATCAAGGCGGGCACATCGACCTGCCGGCACCTGTCCGCGCTCCATTTCGCGTCCGCGCCGATAAGGTGAGCTTCGATACCTGGGTCTCGGTGCAGCTGCGTCCCGCAGGCAAGCCCATACACGTAAGGGTGGGGATGGCGGCCACGCGGGCGCCGGTGATGGTCGGACGGACGGAGACCGCGTGCCAGACGCTGAGTGGTCCGGGAACTCTGGCGGGCGACCTCTGGACCGAATTGCGAAAGGCGCTCGCCGCGAGCGCGATGACAGAAGCGCAGGGATTGGTCCCGCTGGACGTCGACATCTATGAGAGAGCGCTGGACCGCAATCTGGGGATCGTCGCCGAACACACGGAGCAGCGGACCAGGATTTCCCGAAGACCCGCCACCGGCATCTCGTGGGACCAGCTCGACTCGGCCCGGCGCGGTGATGCGACGAGCTCCGAAGTCTACCGCGCACCGGATGCGGCAACGTTCCTGTCGGATCAGTTCGTCAGATCCCATTGCTTCTCAGCGATTCGCGGCTACGGAGCCGAGAACGGACTGACCGGACTCGAGTTCAGGCCGGCGAAGGTAGGAGCGCTTCCAGAGCTCACCGGAGTGATCTGGCTCGATCCGCGCGCGAACGCGCTACGGTATCTCAATTTCGATTACGTAAACCTCCCGATTCCATTGCGGATCGCGAGAACTACGGGACGCGTGGACTTCCAGCAGCTTCCCGGCGGACGCTGGATCATACCGCGGTGGTACATAAGGATGCCGCGCACGGGGAAGGTGACGTCGAAGGACGTTGGCTCGCCAACCGTCGTGCGGGACAGCCTGATCGGATATCAGGAAGTCGGCGGCACCGCACGTCCGGCCGGCACGGCGGCGCCGGCAGTGGTCAGAAACGCGGTAGCGGTTTCGAACGCTCCAAACGAGGAGCAGCCCGAGTCTGCCCCCGCTGGCTTGCAGGCAGTGCTGGTAGGTGTCGTGTTCGACAGCACCACCGGCCGGCCGTTGAGGGGCGTCGAGGTTTCGACTGGTGGTGGACGCTTCAAGGCTGTGACAAGCGATGGCGGCAGGTACGAGCTCGCTGTTCTCGGCGGCCTGTCGGACAAGGTGATCTTCGATCATCCGAGGCTCCGTCTCTTCCGCATACCCGAGCGGGTCCAGAACATCTCTGTCGCTGCTGGCTCACGCGGTCAGGCCTTGGTGATCGTTCCATCGCTCGGGACGCTGAGAAGGCGCCTCTGCGGCCAGAACGAGACCGGCACCGAAGCGCAGGGAATGGCGGTTGGCTACGTACGGGACGCGGCCGGCAATCCGGTCCCGAACGCTCACGTGTGGGCGACGTGGCAGATCGCGTGGATAGAGCAGAATGGTCGGCTGGTGTCGACCAACCAGCAGCGCACGGTCGAGACCGACACCGGGCCGGACGGGTCCTACATGATGTGCGGATTCACGCGTGGAGCCCAGATCACCGCGAAGGTCGGACTGGCTGGCAAGAATACCGTGCAGGAGAAGCTCGTCATTCCGGCGAATATGGTTTTGGAGCACGACTTTCTGGTGGGCGCGCGATAATCAACTGCAACTGAAGACTACCTGCTGGGGGCCTTGTGCGGGCCCGCTAACGGCTGCGGGCCAGTTCCGAACGCATTTAGATGCAGCCCGCAGCCAACGGCCGGCCCGCCGATAGCCCTTCGCAGGTAGTCTTCAGTGGTAGTTGCAGTTGATCTAGTCTCCCGTCGGTACGATGCCTGCCCCCTCGACCATCAGGATGATTGCCCTCTCCGGCGCCCGCGTGCGGTGGACTACGCCTTTGGGCACAACGAATCCCTGACGCGATGTGAGCGCGATGGTCCGGTCCGACAGATCTATCAGCAGCGTTCCCTCGACCACGTAAAAGAACTCGTCGAGGTCGTCGTGCTTGTGCCAGTGATACTCTCCCTGAATGACGCCGACGCGAACGACTGAATCGTTGACCCTGCAGAGCGTCTGATTGTACCAGCGATCCGTCACCGCATCGGCGATCTGCTGAACGTCGACGACCTCGAGGGCGGGATATCGGATGTCGAGGTGGGTCGCGTACGGATAGGGCTGAGCCGAAGGCGAATCGGATCGTTGCTCGGTAGACATGCTGTATTCCTCGGTTCGGGCAGAGCGCGGCGCGAAAAGCGGTTGAAACGGGTCCTCGTGCGGAACCTAGGCCAAAAGAAGCGGCCGGCCAACTGGGCGTGCTGAACTTCTAAACCAAATCGGCGTTTGGGCTGTCTCAAATTCGATCGCGCTGTTCCGGCCTCTCCCGTCTACCCGAGGTCAACCGCCAATCGTACCCGTTATGAAGACCCTCGTCCTCTTTGTTCTCTTTTTGCTTCCCGCCATCATCATGGCGCAGAGCCCCGCACAGCCGGAGAACCTGGCCTCCCAGGTCGTGGCGGCCAATGGCGCGAATAGATCGCCCTTGGACGGCGCTGCCATCGCTTCGCGCGCCACCGCCACCTCGGCGATGGCGACTCGTGCCGTGACTGCGCCGGTACTCGATGGCAAGACCGACGATCTGGCGTGGCGGGACGCGCAGGTGATCGATCAGTTTCTCGAGTACGAGCCGAAGAAGGGCGCCGAGACGCGGTTCAAGACCGAAGTGCGCGTGACTTACGACGACAAGAGCCTTTACATCCTGGCGCGCATGTATGATCCCGCGCCCGACAGCATCGTCTCGCTCTTGAGTCGGCGCGACGTGCGTACGCAGTCGGAGCAGCTCAAGATCATGATCGATTCCTATCACGATCGTCGGACCGGTTACGAGTTCTGCGTCAATCCCGCCGGCGTCAAGCGCGATTTCTACGTCTACGACGACAACAACGAAGACCCGACCTGGGACGCAGTCTGGGACGTCGCGACCCGAATCGACTCGCTCGGCTGGGTCGCCGAATTCCGGATTCCGTTCAGCCAGATTCGCTTCAACAACATTGAGGATCACACTTTCGGATTCATGGTTGTCCGGGATGTCGCACGGACGAGCGCGCGCATCAGCTGGCCCCTCTATGATCACGAGAAGCAGGGCTACTTCTCACAGATGGGCGATCTGAGCGGAATCCGCGGTCTCTCCGCGCCGCGCCGGCTCGAAGTGATGCCGTACGTGGTGACGAAGAACGAGACACGGCCCAGCGGATCCTCGTTCAATCATCCGCAGTCGATGTCAGCCGGTGCGGATCTCAAGTACGGCCTGTCGTCGAATCTCACGCTCGATGCCACGATCAACCCCGACTTCGGCCAGGTCGAGGCGGACCCATCGGTTCTCAATCTCTCGGCGTTCGAGCAGTTCTTCGAGGAGCGCCGGCCGTTCTTTCTGGAGGGAGCCGGGATATTCAGCTTCCGCACCGCGTGCGGAGATATCGACACGCAGTGCACCGGTCTCTTCTATTCCCGGCGCATCGGCCGGTCGCCTCAGCTCTCCGGCATCTATGGGGACGAAACCAGCCCGATGAACACGACGATCCTCAGCGCAGCCAAGGTCGGGGGACGACTCGGACGTGGGCTTTCGGTTGGATTTCTCGACGCCGTCACGCAGAGAGAACAGGGCGCGGGTGGTGCGACGATCGAGCCGCAGACCAACTACGCCGTCGCCAGGCTCCAGCAGTCCCTGTTCGGCGGCACCGGCGATATCGGAACCATGATTACGGCGGTCGATCGATCGCTGGACGCCCAGAGCGCGCCATATCTGCGGAACAGCGCGTACACGGGCGGCGTCGATCTGAGAAAGAGATTCCTCAACAAGAACTACGAGCTGACGGCGTACGTCGCCGGCAGTCTAGTCCGCGGCAGCCAGGAAGCGATCACTTCAACGCAGCGCGATGGCGTCCACCGCTACCAGCGCCCGGACGACAACATCCAGTTTGACCCCAACAGAACTTCTCTCTCGGGCAATGCTGAGAGACTGACGATCAGCAAGTTCGGGGGCGGAGTGACGCGCTTCCAGAGCGTCTATCAGCGCTTCTCGCCCGGCTTCGAGACCAACGATGTTGGATTCCAACCGCGCGCCGACGAGCAGATGTTCCGCAACTGGTTCGCGCTCCAGTTCAACGACCCGAAGAAAGCGTTCAGGAGAGCGTTCTTCAACTTCAACACTTTCCAGACGTGGACGACGGCCGGCCTGCCGACCAACATGTCGCTCAACACCAACTGGCACGTGCAGTTCCCCAACCAGATGTGGGGCCACATCGGCGGCAACTTCGGCAACTTCACTCCGACGTATGCAGATCGTGAAGCGCGCGGTGGACCGGCCGTACGTCGCTCCCAGGACTACGACGTATGGACTGGCGTCGAAGGCGACGGCCGGAACAAGTGGACTCCGTATTTGTTCGCCGGAACGTACGGGAGCGATGCCGGACACTCGAACGGCAAGTGGATCAACCCGAGTGTCGATTTCCGGGTCTCCAGCAGATTCTCCGCTTCGCTCGGCGCCAACTATGAGACGCAGATCAACGACAACCAGTGGGTGGATAACTTCGGCGTGAGCGGTGTGGACACGACGCATTACACATTTGCGCGCCTCGACCAAAACACCCTGAGTCTGAGCTCGCGGCTGAACTTCACCGCCTCGCCGACGCTATCTCTCCAGTTCTATGCGCAGCCGTTCATCACGACCGGCAAGTATTCCGACTGGCGCGAGCTGGCGAATCCGCGCGCGGAGAAATACGAGGATCGCTACAAGCCGTACCTCGGTGGCGACCCGGGCGGATTCGACTTCAAGGCGCTTCGCTCCAACACCGTCGTCCGGTGGGAGTATCGGCCGGGCTCAACTCTGTTCTTTGTCTGGCAGCAGGGACGCGAGCTCTCGAGCGATCAGCCGAGCGAGTTCAACTTCCGCCACGACATCGGCAATCTGTTCAGCCTGCATCCCAGCAACACGCTGCTCGTTAAGGCTTCGTACTGGTTCAATCCATAGCGTTTCCGTTTCCTCTTGATACATCGCGCTGGGTCGGCGCGGGGTGTCCTCTTCGGCGCTACGCTCGCTTGGTCGGAGCCCCTAACTACGCTCCCTCGCTCTGCTCGGTCGCGGGTCTCCTCCTCGCGCTCGCTTTGCAAAGCGCCTACGAGAACACCCCACGCCTCCTTGTCGGAGTCTGTAAAGCGCGCGCACCCAGCCGTCGGGGCGCGAGTGTGATGCAGGCTTTCTCACCCAGAC
>Ga0307296_10000172_pt1 | contig 28005 bp, 27 predicted proteins | sample ER_DNA_153_FD_194467 | JGI IMG/M metagenome (GOLD analysis project Ga0307296, IMG submission 194467) | Bulk soil microbial communities from the East River watershed near Crested Butte, Colorado, United States - ER_DNA_153 | ecosystem: Environmental > Terrestrial > Soil > Floodplain | place... | reverse complement strand
TTCGCCACGGCTTCACACCCGACCATCACCGCATCGAACACTGGCGGGGAGGGCCCTGACCGGGCCGCGTACGATGGCGGGTTTCTCTCCCGACCGATCGTCCGCCGCGACGGGAGCCTGCTTTTTCTAATAGGCATGCCAACGCAACAAGCCGATCACCGCGACCCGCTCTCCGAGTGGATCATTCTCGCCAGCACTGCGTGGGGAACAGCTGGGGTGGATCGTAAGAGGAGGGGCCGTGTCCTTCGACGCGCGACCGGTGGTGGGTCGACCGCGTCCTGGCGGCGGACCGTGGGGTCATGACACGAACACTTCTTTGGCGACGGTGATGGCAGACATCGCACGCGGCCAGGCGGCATAGAAGGCGAGGTAAATGATCACCTCTTTTGAGTTCGGTCTCGGCGAGCCCGTTGTCTTTGGCGATTGCAGATGGGCTCGCAGCTGTTCGGTGCCTCCGTTGGTGATCACGGCGGCGACGGTGACCAAGGCTGCGTCGCGGGGTGGGAGCTCGGGTCGCCAGATGGCGCCGAACAGTGTGTCGTCGGTCAGGGTGACCAGTTTCGCGGCGAAGTCTCCTCGCCGCCGTCGGCGGCCAAGCACGGCGTCATCGGCCTCACCCGCAGCGCAGGCCTCGAGTACGCACCCCGCGGCATCAGAATCAACGCCATCTGCCCCGGCACCATCAAAACCCCGATGGTCACCGACATGATCGCCAAAGGCGAGCTCAGCATCCCCGAAGCCGTCGCCAACCAACCCATCGGCCGCCTCGGCCGTGCCGACGAAATCGCCGCCGCCGTCCTCTGGCTTAGCAGCCCCGCCGCCAGCCTCATCATCGGCGTAGCCCTACCCGTCGATGGTGGCTACACCGCCCGCTAGCTCACGACCGCCGCAACACAAAAACCGGGCCCAACCGAACCGGCGAGCGCGAGCCCGACATCCGGCGTGCCCCCATAAACCACCCGGTGACCGGAACGTCGCCGGTCGTCGCCCTGAGCACTCGAACGCACAGGCCGACGAGCCTGAGGCCGGATTGGAGAGAGTTGCCCAAGATGCGGAGTCCCACCCACGCCCGAACCCCGTGTCGTCCACCTAGTGCGCTCGCCCGCCGGCGTCCTGGTCGCCGCCGTCGCCGGTCCGATCCTGCCGCTACGGCGCCTGCTGCGATGGATCCGCCTCTCGCAGGGTCGGAGGAAGCCGACGCGCAACGTCAGCGTCTCCGCGCCCTCGAGGCAAGCACCTCAAAAAGCCTCGCGGGCCCCATTACCCAGCCGCGTGACCCAGGCTGCCTAGCGCACCCGCGTGTAGACCAGGTCGAAGTCGGTCTTCCAGCCGTCTCCCTCGTCGTACTCCCAGCGGCCCTCGATCCTGTTGCCGTCCGCGCTGATGGTCGCGGCGAAGCGCTGGTTGAAGGGTTCGCCCTCGCGCCAGAGCTTCCACTCGCCGTTGCCGATGCTCATCTGGTAGACGCGGCAGACGTTCCGGTCGTCGGTGTAGAGCTGGTAGTAGGTGCCGTTGGCGGCGTCGCAGCCGTAGACGCAGACGCCGTCGGGCGCCTCCGGCATCTCCACGGTCGAACGCTCAAGCAGAAGCTGGCCACCCTCGAGCCATTCGAAGGTGGCCTTGGCCTCTCCCGGCCACGGCTCGCCGCCGGCCGGTGTCGCCGTCTGGCTCCATTCGCCGACCAGCACTTCGATCTCCTTGAGCGCCTGCTCCGCCGTCGGCTGATCCATGGTCATCCCCTTTCCTGCCTGCTTCCTGGGCTTATAGATCTGGACGATTACGCCATCATCGTCGACGGTCTACAAGTCAGCCAGCTCGAGAGCATGCATGTCCGTCGAAGAGGCGCTTGCCCTCTCCGACCACGACCGGGAAGATCATCAACCGGAGCTAGGCCGTTCGCGGCCGCGGCGCCAGGCTCCGGGCGCCTGCCCCATGGCGCGCTTGAAGGCCCGGTTGAAGGCCGCTTCGGACTGGTAGCCGACCGCTGCGGCGGCCTGGCTCACACTGACGCTGCGCGTCTGGAGAAGGCGGGCGCGAGCTGGAGCCGCCAGCGGCCGAGGTAGTGCATCGGCGGGATCCCCACGTACGCCGTGAACCGGTCCGCGAACGAGGACCTCGACATGCCGACCTGGCGGGCGAGGCACTCTGCAGTCCAGGCATGCGCCGGGCGTCCGTGCACGAATGCCGACCAACGCTGGCAATCGTCACGGCATTACTGGCCATGGCGATGCGTAGCCGGACCTGATCAAGCCGCTTCGCTTGGTCTGGCTGTGGGCCGCACCACCATTTTGACCACCATTTTGGTTTATCCACCGCAGTACGTGTCAGTTCAAATCCCTATTTTTAAGAACAACTGGACGTCTGAGGACGTCGGTGGACGCGCTGCCCATGCCTGGGGTTAGCAGCGCCCTCATTGCTGAGAGCAGCGGGATCGCTAAATCAACAGTTTTGAAGATCTTGAAACTAGAAGGTATCGAAATCAGACCTCAGGGCAGGCGGTACTAAGCCGCTAGAGCTTCGGGTGGCTCTATGATCGCCGCCTTGGGAAGTTGTGTCAGACGAGGGTCGCCCGCTTCGTTTACTACTTCCTCATTAAGCTGCATGAGTTCTTCGTAGAGATCCTGTCCGGGCCTTACCAGGCGTACGCCTGCGGGGCTTCCCCGGGCCCCGGCCAGATCCGGTCGAGTCGTTCCGCGACCTCGGTGTCCAACTGGACCGACAGCGCGCCGAGGTCCGACTGCAGCTCCTCGATCGTCGTCGCTCCGACGACCGTGGTGGAGACGACAGGGTTGCGCAGCAGCCAGGCCAGCGCCACGTCCGCCGAATTAGCGCCCAACTCCCTGCATAGCCCTTCGTACGCTTCGAGCTGGTCGCGGTGAGCCTCGATGCGCTGCTGCGTCGAGTCGTCCAAGATGCATCCCTCGGTGGCGGTTTCGAGCACGCCGGCGAGCAGGCCGGCGTGGAGCGGGCTGTACGGGATTAGGCCGATGCCGAGGCTGCGCAGCGCGGGGATCAGCTCCTGCTCGACGGCTCGCACGGCGAGGTTGTACAGGCTCTGCTCGGAAGTCAGGCCCATGAAGTGCCGCGCCGATGCGGCGCACTGGGCGAGGGCCACATCCCAGCCGGCGAAGTTGCTGCTGCCGACGTAGCTGATCTTGCCCTCGCGGACCAGCTGCTCCATCGCCTGCCAGATCTCCTCCCACGGCGTGGCCCGGTCGACGTGGTGCATCTGGTACAGGTCGATGTGATCGGTCTCCAGCCGCCGCAGGCTCGCCTCGCACGCCCGGCGGAGGTGGTAGGCGGACAGCCGGCGGTCGTTCGGCCCGAGTCCCATCGGCTGGTACACCTTCGTGGCCAAGACGATGTCGTCGCGGTGCCCGCTGCGCTGCAGCCACCGGCCGACGGTCTCCTCCGCAATGCCGTACCCCTTCTTCATGTCCGGCGACTGCGGCCCTCCGTAGACGTCGGCGGTGTCGAAGAAGTTGATGCCCGCATCGATCGCGGCGTCCATGACCTCGAAGCTGCTCGGTTCGTCCACGGTGTAGCCGAAGTTCATGGTGCCGAGGCCGATCCGGCTGACCATCAGACCGGAGCGGCCCAAGTGCGCGTACGTCATCTCCTCGCTCATGCCGTGAGCATAAGTGCCGTCCTTTCGGCGAGGGATGCCCTCTTGGGGCACCCCACAGACAAGCAAGGGGAAACCTCCCTCGCGCGGTCCTCGGGAAGGTGCACCATTGACTTGCTCAACGACTACATCGCGGCGATGGAGGCGAAAGACTCTCAGCGTCTGGGTGCCTACTACGCCTGATTGTGAATCGTCCGGCACTGTGCCGGCATGGGTTTCAGTTCAGCGGCGCGGCTGTGAAGCGGGCCAGCGCGGCAAGCAAGCTGTCTTGGAAGTGCGTGTCGCGGACGGCCGGGTGCGGAGTGCGGAGCCGCTGGTGGAACCAGTAGCCGCCGCTGCTGCGCGCCTCGGGTTCGTCACTGGTGGCCAGCCATTCCTGGGTCAAGTGCCCGAGCCGGAGGTCGTCGGGTGCACCGGGCCCGCCCATTTTGGTGGGCACCCAGCCGGGGTCGACGGCGTTGCTGTACACATCGGGCCAGATCCGGGCGACAGCGACGGCAACGGCGGTGATGAACAGTTTGCTGTCCGAGTACGAGCCGGTTCGGCGTTGTCCGCTCCAGTCCAGGCCGGCCAGGTCGGCTCGTCCGCCATAGTGCATGCCGCTGCTGAGATACACCAGCCGCTGTGGGCGATGGATGAGTGCGGTGAGTAGGTACGGGGCGACAACATTGACCGGCAGAATCTGTGGGCCGCTGTAGATGCCGGCATTGTGGATCACCGCGTCGACCCGGCCGAGCTGGTTGACCTGGTCGGCCACAGCCCGTGTCTGGTTCAGGTCGGCCAGGTTCCCGACGACGGCTGACGCGCCCCGGTCGATGAGGTCGTTGACTTCGGCCAGTCGCGCTGCGGTGCGGGCGTGGACGATGATCTCGTGCCCGCCGCTGAGCAGGGTTTGTGCGGCTGCCCGACCTAGCCCGCCGGCGGAACCGGTGATGAAGATGCGTGCCATGTGCCTCCTTGCGCCTCACTAGCTTCATCGGCGTACGGTGCGTCTCGTGCGCCGTTCGGCGTCGTTGGCATCGGCCGTGGCGAGGTCCCTGCCAGGGTCGAGGGCTCAGTTCGAGGCGAGTTGTGACCGGCTCAGCCGCAGCGCAGCTAGCGACCCCCACTAGCAGTACTGCATCGTACGGGGAGTGGGGTCGCACCATCACATTCATGTCTTCCCAGGAGATCGCGGGGAGAGCGTCTGTCGGGTGTACTGAGAGGGCATCCCAACCAGGCAGGAACTGTCGTAACGTCATCGACGTGGACGAGACGCCGATCAAGATCACCATCGCCGACACGGTGGTCACCGCACGACTGGCCGACAACGCAACCGCACGCGACCTCGCCGCCCAACTGCCGCTTACCTTGATCTTCAAAGACTTCAACCACGTCGAGAAGGTTGCGACACTTCCTCGGCGGCTGTCTACGGACGGCGTACCGGCAGGAGCCGACCCAGACATCGGCGATATCGGCTACTACGCACCCTCGGGCGACCTGGTGTTCTACTACGGTGATGTCGGCTACTGGAATGGCATCGCGCGCATCGGCCGATTCGACACCACGATGGAGCTGATCGAGCACCAAGACGACAACTTCCAGGTCACGATCGAACGCAGCTGATCGCCCCGAGGTGGCCGCCACGATCGGAGAATTGTCCAGCGCGACGCGGCCGCGATCTGCAGCTAGCCGCCGGTCCGACTTGCTGGGAACGGCCATTCACGAACGCAGACAACATCGACAGAAGGAGAGTCAAGGCCCGTGAACCCGAGGTACGACTTCGCGGGACAGGTAGCACTCGTGACGGGTGGGAGCTCCGGCATGGGTCTTGCCACCGCACGCGCGTTCGCCGAGGCGGGGGCCGCGGTCGTCATGGCCGACATCAACCAGACCACGCTTGGGATGGCCACAGATGAGTTGACAGCCGCTGGCCACCAGGTCCTTGGGGTTCCTTGTGACGTCTCCGAAGAGAACAGTGTGGCGGCCATGGTGAAGGCGGCCCGCAGCCACGGCGGTGACATCATCGTCCACCGCGCCTGCCCCCGACGCGGCAGCGACCGCGCCCACCTCGCCTCACCTGGCTCGCGAGACGGCCAGCCCCCTCGTTTGAGCCCTCCCATGCCCTCATCACCCCTGCCGTGATGGCACCGCCGTGGCATCACCATGCCCAAACCGACACCGAGAAAGGACAAGACGAATGAGCACCGCTCAGGATTACCAGGCCGCGGAGCAACTCCTCCGGCGACCCGCCCGCCCTGGCGAGCTCGTTATCGGCGACAAGGTCAGGCCGCAGTGGATCGACGGAGGCGCCCGTTTCTGGTACGCGGTGAGCAATGGCGTCGGCAAGCGGTTCGTGCTGGTCGACCCGGCGGTGGGCACCCGCGAGCCGGCCTTCGACCACGCCCGGCTCGCCGCCGCGCTTGCCTCCACTTCCGGGCAACAGGTCGATCCTGAGGCCTTGCCGTTCATGGCCATCGAGCTGGCCGGGAACGCCGTGGAGTTCGACGCGTTCGGCGAGCATTGGCGCTGCCGCCTAGACGGCTACGCCTGCGAGCGGGCCGAGTTCACGCCGCCGGGCAACCCGCTGGAGGTGCCGTCACCCGACAAGAAGGTCGCGGTGTCCCGCCGGGGGCACGACCTGTGGGCGCGCTCGCTGTCCGGCGGCCGCGAGTGGGCACTGACCACCGACGGCGAGCCCGACTATCAGTACGGCTCCGGCCCGGACTGCACGAGCAACGGCACGCTGCTGCGCAAGTTCGGCCTGCCACACCTGCCGCCTGCCGTGGCCTGGTCGCCCGACTCGACGAAGGTGCTGACGCATCGGACCGATGAGCGCGGCGTCCGGCAGACTCACCTCGTGGAGGCCAGGCCCGCCAACGGCGGCGCGCCCCTCCTGCGCACCCAGCGGTACGCCTACCCCGGGGACGAGAACATGCCGCAGGCCGAGCTGGTCGTGCTGGACGTCTCCGAGGGCACGGTGGTCCGCGCGCAGGCCGAGCCGCTGCTCATGCCGCAGTTGTCGCCGATCACGACCAAGTGGGCGTGGTGGGCTCCGGACGGCTCGGCCGTGTACTACCTCGGCCAGCCCCGCGACCTGCGCACGCTCACCCTGCACCGGCTGGACCCGGCCACCGGCGAGGTCACCACTGTGCTCAGTGAGACCGGGACAACCCGCGTTGAGCCCAACCAGTGGATGTACGAGCCGCCGATCGTGCGGGTGCTGGCCGACGAGGTGCTGTGGTACTCGCAGCGGGACGGCTGGGGCCACCTGTACCGGCACGACCTGCGCACCGGCGAGCTGCTCGGGCAGGTCACCTCCGGGCAGTGGGCGGTGCGGCAGATCCTGCACGTCGACGAGGCCGAGCGGGTGGTGTACTTCACCGTCTCCGGGCTGGTTGACGAGGATCCATACCGGCGCACGGTGTGCCGGATCGGTCTGGACGGCTCCGGCTTCGCCAAGGTCACCGACGACGAGCTGGACCACATCGTCACCATGCCGGACACCATGGAGTACTTCATCGACTCCGCATCCACTGTGGACACCCCGCCAGTGACGACGGTTCGCGACTGGTCCGGGCGGGTGCTGGTCGAGCTGGAGCGCGCCGATATCAGCAAGCTCACCGCCACCGGCTGGACGCCGCCGGAACGGTTCTGCGTCAAGGCGGCCGACGGGGTGACGGACATCTATGGGGTGCTGTACCGGCCGCGGGGGTTCGACCCCGCCCAGCGCTACCCGGTGGTGGACAGCGTCTACCCCGGCCCGCAGGTCGACCGGGTCGCCCCGTGCTTCGACCCCGGCGGGATGGGCCTCGACGCGGAACCCATCGCGGCGCTGGGTTTCGTGGTGGTGGCGGTGGATGGGCGAGGCACCCCAGGGCGGAGCAAGTCCTTCCACGACGCCTCCTACGGCCACTTGGCCGACGCGGGCTGCCTGGCCGACCATGTCGCGGCGCTGCGGCAGCTGGCCCGGACCCGGCCGTGGATGGACCTGGACCGGGTGGGCGCGTTCGGCCACTCCGGAGGCGGGTTCGCCACAGCGCGGGCGATGCTGGACTTCCCCGAGGTGTACAAGGCCGGAGTCGCCCTCTCCGGCCCGCACGACGCCCGCTACTTCAACCTGGGCTTCGTGGAGACCTACGACGGCGCGGACAATCCCGAGGCCTGGGCCCGTGCCTCCAACGTGGACCTCGCGGACCGGTTGGCGGGCAAGCTGCTGCTCATCCACGGCGAAATGGACGACCAAGTCCACCCGGACCACACGCTGCGGCTGGCCGACCGGCTCATCGCCGCCGACAAGGACTTCGAGCTGCTCATCGTGCCCGGGGCCGAGCACACGTTCATCGACTGCCTGGCCTACGTCCGCAAGCGCTGCTGGGACTTCCTGGTGCGCGAGCTGATGGGCACGCAGCCACCCGCCTACCGCCCCACCCCTATCGCCATCGACCCAGAGTTGCTCGGCGAGCTGTTCGCCTGAGCGCGACAGCACATACGAGGACCAGGAAAACCCAATCCCCACCAGCGATCACGGCCACCGGGCTGCGCAAATCCTTCGGCGACAAGGGGTGCTCGACGGCATCAACCTGCATGTGCCAGCGGGAACCATCTTCAACCCTCCTCGGGGCCCAGCGGCGCCGGGAAACCACGACCGTGAACGTGTTGACCACGCTGCTGGAATTACCGTGCACCCGCTGGCGGCGTCTCGTTGGATGGTCGGTGGCGTAGTCCTTGGTGTGCTGCCGACATCGCGGCGTCGAGGTCGGATGACAATGAGGCGAGCGAGCCTGGTCCGCAGCCGAGTAGAGATGGCGCTCCGGCGTTGTTGATCGTCGAGAACGAGTTCACGGATAGCGGCAGGGAGGTGCACCCGCTGCCACTCCCGCTCCTTGGCCCGAGCTTGCGCAGCGTCGTCGGCTGGGACGCATGCGCTGGCCGCCCTGATGGCGTACGCCGCAGCGCCCAGGTCATGGGCGGCGACGTGAGCCACCGCAACCGCCTGGCCCGCCGACAGTGCAGCGAACTCGCTGGATCGGGCATCCCGCGCGCCGCGGCATTTGCCTGGAAAGCCGCTCGGTGTGCGTCACCCATACGCACCTCACCGCGGATCCAGGCTCGACCGACATCGATAGCGTCGCCGGGCCGGCTGTCACCTGGTTGATGATCCTCGAACAGATGCAGCACGTGCTCGGCGCACAAGAGGGCCCAGTCAGCCAACAGTCGGTGGTGTTCGTCCGTCAGAGTGCCCCCGCGACGGATGGTGATCAGCCGAGGATCACGCTCCTTCGGGAGGATCGGCACACTCCCATTCCTACCATTCACGAAGCGACGGATCAGGTCTCGAACGCACTGTTCGCGCTCGGTTCCGCCGGCCGTCGGTGGCTTGATCGGCCGGCGGACTTGGAGACCGGTCGCGTTTCGGCTGAGTGGTTCCTGTCGGAGGTGACGGCCAAGAACCAAGCGGCGCGGCCCGCAGCGGAGCGAGGACACGCTCCGCCCGGCCGGGCGGAGCCCGGCGCTTGATCTGAAAGAAATGCCAGATTCGGCAGTGTGCTGCCTGTCCTGCCATCACGGCAGAGAACGCATCCTCATGTCTTGAGCGCTGCGATCTGACCGGTGAGGTGTGCTATCGGCGGGGCGCTGACCGCCCGCTCGGACGCTGACCGGGTGTTCGGTACGGGCGCCGCCGGTCGTGGTAGCTGCTAGGAGCGGTGCGTCCTGCTTGCCGCTTGTTGGCCCTCGCATTTGCTGGTTTGTCGGTGGCACGCGCGATATCCCGGTCGAGGGACTGTCGGCTGAACCGTGGAACTGGCTGGTCTGAAATCCGAGAGGAGTTGCTCCTATTGGGTGTCAGGCGGCTGCGAGCCAGGTTCGGTATTGCTGGGCGAGGTCGTCGTCGCGGCGCAGCCCGCGTTCGAGCCGGGAGATGACGGCGGGCCAGACGTCGAAGTGCCGGGCGGCGAGGGTGACGGTGATGTTCTTGGCTTGCCTGAGGGCGCGGAGGTCGGCGTAGTTGGGGACCTCCGCGGGATGGGTGAGGAGCCGGTAGCTCTCTCTGGCGATGGCTCGCTTGAGCATGCGGATGGTCTCGGGTTTGCTGTGTCCGTTCGCTGTCTGACGGGCAACGTAGGCGCGGGTCGGTGGGTGGTTGGCCATGCGGACCAGCGCGATCCGGTGCAGCGCGCTGTTCGCGGCCGGTCGCCACCGCGGGACAGGCGGTGCCGGTGCATCTTTCCCGAGGATGCTTGGACTGGGGCCGACCCGCATAGTGCTGCGAAGGAACGCTCGCTGTAGAGCCGTTCGGGGTTGCTGCCGGCGGTGATCAGCAGCTGCGCCGCGGTGTCCGGACCGACACCGAAGGCGGCTCGCAACACTGGACTTGCCTGGCGCACGGCGTGATCAAGCCGGGTGGTGAGTGCGTCGACCTGGACGGCAAGTTGGCGGTACCGGTCAGCCAGAGCCTTCAACGCCAGCAAGATATCGGCGGACACCGGATCGGACGCGCCACGACTCCGGGTGAGCGCGATGGCCAGCCGGTCGCCGTGCAGCCGACGGTATCTGGCCCGCACCGGGTCGGGTGACTCCGGTGTCGTGCCCGGCGCCGTGTGACTGCTGAACCCACCGGCGCAACCGATGCTGGGGTGAGGAGTTTCCTAACTTCTTCAAGGACGGCGCGTCGCGCCGCCCTCGCTCCGCGTGTCCTCGCTGCGCTGCGGGCCGCTCGCTCGGGAACACCGTCTGGCGTTGCGGCCGCACTGCCAGGGTTAGCCTCTTCGCTTTGCGACATCGGCGAGTGGTTCTACAAGGTCGGAACAGAGGAAGGCGCCGCGTGACCCAACGAGGACGCGAGCCACGGGACCTTGGTCTCGCGCCGAGAACGCTCGGAGTTAGGGCATTCCGCTCAGGATGCATCGATGGAGAGTTCACCGTCCAGGACCCCGGGCGACACTCAAACGAGTGCGGTGGCTCAGCTCCAGTCGTGCACCTCGCGCAGGTGCGTGAGGACGGCAAGCACACGGCGGTTCCCCACGTCGCTCTCCGGGATGTCCAGCTTGAGCAGGACATGGCGCACGTGCGCCTCGACCGTGCGCTCACTGAGGACCAGCCGATGGGCGATGGCGGTGTTGGTCAGGCCCTCGGCCATCAGCTCCAGCACGCGGCGTTCGCGGTCGGACAGCCGCGCGAGTGGGCTCCCGGCTGCCGGCGCCACCAGCTTGCCGACCACCGTCGGATCGAGCGCGGACCCACCGGCGGCGACGCGTCCGGCGGTCTGGAGGAACTCCTCGACCTCGAGCACTCGGTCCTTGAGCAGGTAGCCGAAGCCCGGCCGGCCGACGAGGTCGACCGCGTGCGTCGTCTCGATGTGCTGGGAGAGCAGCAGCACCCCGACCTCGGGATGGCGGTCCTTGATCTCGCGCGCCGCCCGCGCGCCTTCGTCGGTGTAGGTGGGTGGCATCCGGATGTCGAGCACGACCAGGTCCGGCTTCTTCTGGTCGACGACCTCGGCCACGGTGGCACCATCACCCAGGGTCGACACCACCTGGTGACCGCCGTCGGCGAAGAGCCGCGCGAGCCCCTCGCGCAGCAGCACCTGGTCTTCGGCGATCACGACACGCATGGCAGCTCCGCAGTCAGGGTGGTGCCGTGGCCACGGGCGCTCTCGATCCGGAGCCGCCCTCCGCGCGCGGCGACCCGGTCCGACAGCCCGGTCAGCCCCGAGCCCCGGCCCACAGCCGCCCCCCCTACGCCGTCGTCGGCCACGCTGACTACGAGGGTGGAGTTCTGACGGGCGACTTGCAGGACGACCTGATCGGCCCGCGCGTGCTTGACCGCGTTGGTCAGGCCCTCGGAGGCTACGAAGTAGGCCGCCGCCTCGACATCCGGCGCAAAGCGGTCGGTGGTCGCAGACACTTCGACGGGCACCGGCGACCTGCTCGCCAGGTCGCGCAGCGCCGGGCCGAGGCCCGCCTGGAGCAAGGCCGGCCGCAGCCCGTGCGCCAGCTCCCGCAAGTCCTCGATCGCGGCACTGATCTCCACCACGGCCTCGTCCAGCGTCGCCTTCGCCTCGGCGGCGTCGGCACCCAGCTGGTGCTGGGCGTGCCGCAGCGTGAGGCCGATGGAGACCAGGCGTTGCTGGGCGCCGTCGTGCAGGTCGCGCTCGATGCGCCGACGCTCGTGGTCAGCCACGGCGGCGAGCCGGGACCTCGACTCGGCCACTTCGTCGAGACGCCGGCGCAGCTCGACCCGGAGGCGCGCCATCTCGATCGGCAGGACGGCTGCCGCGATAACGCTCGCGAGCAGTGCCCGCCTCTCCTCACTCGGCGACCAGACCACCTCTCCGAGGACCGTCCCACCACGCAGCACGGGATACGACTCGCGGCCAGGCGCATCCAGACCGGCTGCAGGGCGGCCATGTGTGTCGACCGGCGGCTCGCCGGGCTGGAGCACGAACCGCAGCTCCAGCTCCGGGTCACCCATGGCATCCCGCAGCGCGTCGACGACGCCCTCCGGCTCGGCCTGGTCGTGGCGAAGCCGCTCGGTGAAGGCGGCGACCACGCTCAGGGCCCGGTGGCGCTCCGGCCGGAACCGGCGGTCGACCCGCTCCTGGACGCGGCGATGCAGCAGCTTGAACGACGCGGCGGCGAGCAATGTGGCACCAGCGGTGACCCACGCCTTGTCGCGACCGACAACCGCTCCGAGCACGACCACCGCGCCGGCGTACACCACCGCGAGGACGACGGTCAGCAGGAAGTAAGTGAAGGTCCGGCTGATCACCAGGTCGACGTCGTAGAGCCGGTAGCGCAGCACCGCGATGCCGATCGTGACCGCCCACGCCGTCAAGCCCATCGCAGCGAGCAGCGACATCACCGGCGTCACGTTCCAGAGCACGCCCGCCAAGGACAGGACCAGCACGAGGACGCCAGTCGACAGGGCGAACCACTTCAGCTGCTGCCGCTCGACACCGATCGAACGCCGGAACCGGACCGCAGTCCCGACGAACGCCGCGACCAGGGATGCAGCCGTGAGCGCGAACCCGATCCCGAACAGCACGCCGGGGACGGGACCCTCGACCGCGTACGGGTTCGTGCCGGTTGTGTACTCCCCTCCGATGCCCGGGCTGAGGACCCACCCCGGAGTCCCGAGCGCGGCCCCGAGGACGCTCATCCAGACGACGAGCCACCATGTCCGGCCGGGCAATCGGTCCGTGGGGAACAGCAGGATGATGAGCACGAATGCCGGAGCCGAGGGGAGCCAGCTCGCAGTGGAGATCGCCTCGGCGACCGGTCCACCCGGCCAGCCCTCCGCCCCGGCACGCAGTCCCCAGCCCGCCGCGAATTCTCCCAGCGCGTTCTCGACACCGACTGCGAGGAGCAGCCAGCCGATTACGTGCCGTGGGTGCCGGCCCAGAATCATGGCGCCGGTGGCGGCCATGGCGCAGGAGAAGACCCCAAGTAGCAGCGTGTCGTAGACCGGCTCGAGCCCCCACGAGAGCACCACCGCAGTGAGCTCAGCCAGCACCGTGAGCGCGAGCAGGAGCCCAGGCAGCGGTCTGAGCCTCGGAAGGGCCACGTTTGAATCTTCCTCTCGCCCGATGTGGCTGCGCAAAGGTGCCAGCACTGCAGTCGAAGTGAGTGCTGGCCCTGATGCGCAGTGCCGTCTCCCGCACCTACGGTCGAACCGACACCACGCCTCACGGATGGAGAACTGCAATGACCCAGCTCATCGACATGCCGGACGCCGTTGCCTCGACCCAGCAGCGCAACCGGCTGCACGCTCTCGGAGTCATCACAGTGGTCGCGGGGATCCTCGGTGCCGCGTCCGCGATCGTCATCATCGCCTGGCCTGACCAGGTGTCCGACCAGCACTACAGCTACCCCTTCGACGCGACCTCCTACGCCGTGGCCCAGTCGTGGTTCGCGGTGCAACACCTCGGGCTGCTCGCCGGGCTGTACGGACTGGCCCGCCTCGCATGGTCACGGTCGAGCCGGCTCACCCGCACCGGCTTGGCGCTAACCCTGATCGGCATGGTGGGCCTGACAGTCTGCGAACTGTTCGCGATCAGTGCCGCGCACGCGCTCGTCGACACCAGCCAGGCGAACGCGGTCGACAACTCCTACGGCATCCCGATGGTCGCGATCGGCCTCGGTCTGGTGGTCGCCGGCCTCGGGCTCGCGCGACGGCCGGTGCTCGCCCGGGCCGGTCGTTGGCTGCCGCTGATCATGGGCGGCTACGTGTTCGTGGTGATGTTCCCGGCTGTGTTCGGTCCGATGGTGGCCGGCCGGATCGCGATCGGCGTGTGGATGCTCATGTTCGCCGCCCTCGGCGCAAGCCTGGTGCGAGCCGACCCCTCCGTCCGTGTCCTCACCGAACGGGCATAGCCGGTGAACACAAGATTGGCCAGCACTGTTGCCGCTGTCATGGCCGTAGCGTTGATCGTCGGCGGGTGCGGCGGTGGAAACACCGCCGACCAGGCCGCGGCTGGCGCGGCCACCTCGTCGACCGCGCCAGCGGCCGACACTGCGAAGCCGGTCGGTGTCATTGCGATTGGGCATTCCGGCCTGACTGGTGAGAACTCCGATCCCAAGAATCCTGGCCAGGTCGCCCTCGAGAACTCGTGGGCGACCGGCACGTCGCCTCAGGTCAACAGCATCTACCGCCGCCTCGTCGCCGCCCGACCGGAAACCGCCGGCCACGTCGCCAACACCGCCGAAGGCGGTGCGCCTGCGTCCACGCTGGCTACGCAGGCGCAACGCGCTCTCAAAACCGTGCCCGCTCCGGCACTCGTCGTCGTCCAGACGATCGATGGCGACATCCGTTGCGACGGGACCGATCACACGCACGTAGCCGAGTTCGGGGCCGCACTCGCAGACGCCTTGCAGGTCGTGACCACGGCCTCGCCCGACTCACGGATCCTCGCGGTCGGACAGCTGGGGCGACCCAGTCCATCGTTCGTCAGGAAGCTGGTCGCCGAGGACCCGGCCCTGAAGGCCGAACTCACAGGAACTGGCATGTGCGACTTCTTCGGCCCCAATGGGGAGCTGAACGACGAGGCCTTCGACACGCTGACGTCCATCATCGAGGACTACGAGACCGAGCAGGCCCGGGTGTGCGCGATGGTGCCCAATTGCCGCACCGACGACGGAGCTCGCGCCGCGTACGTAGATCGCCTCAAGAACTTCTCCAGCGATTGGAACCACCTAAACGTACGCGGACAAGCCGAGGTCGCAGAGATCGCATGGCCTGCGGCCGCCCCTCTTTTGGAGTTGTCATGACCTCCGCCGACGCCAATGTCAGAACTGAGCTTCCGCTGAGCAAGGTCCAGGTATTCGATGCCGAACGCACGGCGGGATCCGGTACGGGCCCGCGTCGCGCCACGTCGTTCGTCCTCGTCGGCGCCTTGCCCGGGTTGGCGCGGTCGAGCGAGCTGCGTGGCTTCATGGCGGGGGTCGCAAGCCTGGTGCGAGCCGACCCGGGCGGGTCCCGATGAGCATCCGGACCAGCGCCCCCCGCGCCGCCACGCGGTACCTCGTCGTCGGTGGCCTCTGCGGGCTCGCCTGGGCGGCCGGCCTCCGTGGCTGGATGGCGGAGCTGGCTGCAGGCGGGTCGGAGTCGAAGGTCACCTGGATGACGCTCGTGCTCGTGCTCCTCCCCGGGACGATCATCGGAGCGCTGCTCGGCTGGTCGGCGTACCTGCGCAGCAAAGGGGTGCGCGGGTCTCGATGGCTGGTCTTCTCCCCGGTCCTGTTCGCTTCCGCGCTGCTTGATCCCGAGATCTTCTACGGTCTGATCACGGACGGCACCGGTGCTGGGGCGCTCATCGTGATCGCGACCGCACTCTCCATCGGCTACGTGCTGTCGCGTCATCGCTGGTCGATCCGCCGGACGGCCTGCGCAGTCGTCGCGGCCCTCGGCCTGCTGCTGATCGGGGGCATGGGCGGAATGGCCGCGCCGATGAGCACAGCGCGCGGCGCGTGGGTCAGCCTCTACGGCTTCGTCCTGGTCCTGTTGTTCGGCCTGGCCTCGGTGCTCCCCCACCCGCCGACGCGAAGAACACTCGGTTCGCGCGGGTGGATCGCCCTCGGCACACTCTGCGGACTCGCCTGGGCGTGCGCACTTCGCGAGTTCATGGCCCAAGTGGTCGGCGACGACTCCGAGGTCCAATGGGTCAACACCTTCGGGTTCATACTGCTCCCGGGCGCGGCAATCGGCGCGTTGCTCGGCTGGGCGGAGCACCTGCGACGCACCGGCGGACGCCCACGCTGGCGCTGGCTCGCACTGGCGCCCCTGCTGTTCGCCGCGATCCTGTTCAGCAACCCCCTCGACATCGGCGGCCTCCTCGAGGACGGCGTCGGCGGCGGCGCGATCGGCGTACCGGTGATCGCCATGCTCGGTGGGTACGCCGTGTCTGGCCGCGGGCTTGCCTGGCCACGGAGGCTGTCGGGGCTCGTGTTCCTTGCGGGCCTCGTCACTTGGCTCGTCGTCGCAACCGACGTCGGTGGTCCGTCGTTCTCGCTGACCACCGTGCACGGACTTTGGGCGAGCGCCCTCTACGAGTCATTGCTGGTCCTGTTCGCGCTGGCCGCGTCGGTCCCACACTGCGCGCCCGTCCACACCGGCGCCGGTGGCACGGTGCCCGCCCAACTGGCGCGCAACACTGCGGCTCGATGATGTTGCTTCGCGGACCGCAGTCGCTCACGCGACACCCTTCGCTCGGTGATCCGGCCGCGGAGATGTCGCTGCTCGTGGTCGCGGCCGCCCTGGGCCGTAGAGCATCGCAAGCGATTGCTGAGTATCAGCGCTTTGGTCGGGATGAGTTTCTTGATACTTGGGCTCGGCCGGGCAACCCGATACCTGTTGCGTGTCGGGCGCCGGTCGCTGTTCTCTGCGGCAGCCTTGCCGACGGCGACGATGGTTCTGGCCACCGTTCGAACCAGATGTCCTGATCAGGGCGGTTCGCAGGTAGTCCTCGTGCCACCGGAGGCGTCGAGCGCCAACTGCGGGATGGACACTCCACGGCGTCGGCTGCGCCAGCCTGGTGCCTGTGGCTGCTGGTGAGGCGTGCGATGATCTACGCATCTTGCGTGCGCGGTTATACCTCGTCATCTGCATGGTTAAACGCCCGGAGATGACTCGCTTTTGCTGGCTGCGGCCATTGACGAATAGGGGAGCGCGCGTGAAGCCGTGCCACCCGGCGGGGACGCCTACCTGTTGAAGTGGATCGTGCACGACTGGGACGACGAAGCGGCGACCAGAATCCTGACCAACTGCCGAACAGCCATGGCGCCGGCTGGCAAAGTCCTCCTCGTCGAGGTCGTTATTCCCCAAGGCAGGGCCGGTTCCGATGCCACCCGCTTGGACACCACGATGCTGGTCTTCACCGGCAGCCGGGAACGTACCGAGCGGGAGTATCGAGAACTGCTCCATCGCGCAGGCCTGGCACTCCTCAGGATCACGCCAACTGCCTCACCGTTCAGCATTCTTGAGGCCACACCTGCCCAAGACGGACAGCGCTGAAGGTGCCGCTCAGGGTTACTTCTACGGGATGGCTTGGGCGATGCGCGCGCATTGCGGCATGAGAGTGCGTCCGGCAACGTGGGCCTGCCACCAAGCCGACCTGAACGCCCGCGAGAAGCTCCTCGGCATCGGTGTCGAAATACACGTGCCACGTCCGACGTAGGGGAGACCATCAACCCGCCCGACATCCTCCGAAGGAGCCCCACCATGTCGTTGAAGGCCCACCCCGACACCATCGAGACGAAGACCGGCCAGACCCCGCGCAAGGTCGTCGCAGGTCACTTCTTGTCTCTCGATGGAGTGGCTGAGGCTCCCGACCGGTTTATCACCGCTTGGGACGACGAAACGGATGCCAGCGGCGCCAATCTCATTGCAACCCAGGACGCGGTCATCCTCGGCCGCCGCAGCTACGACGAGTGGGCTGAGTTCTGGCCAGGCAGCGAGATCCAGCCTTTCGCCTCCTTCATCAACGCCGTTCCCAAGTACGTCGCAACGTCGACGCCGCTCGAACGCGAGTGGGCCAACTCGCGCGCGATCGACGGCGGGCTGGTCGATTTCGTGCGGCACCTGAAGGGTCGGCCGGGCGGCGATATCGGCGTCCACGGCAGCATTTCGGTCACTCGGACGCTGCTTGCTGCCGACCTCGTCGACGAGCTCAGGCTCGTCATTGCGCCGACGATCGTCGGGAGCGGGCAACGACTGTTCGACGGGTTGCCGACCATACGGCTCGAGACGATCCGTAGCACTGCCTCACCTAGTGGCCACCTTCTCGTCGACTACCGCGTGGTCCGATAGGCGCCCGTTCGAGCACAAAGGTACTCACCCAGCTAGAGCACGCTCATCGGCAATTGAGTGCTTCTGCGGTCGGTCCGTGCGCCGAGTTGCCCCGCGGAGGGTTCCCCATTTTGAGGTAGCCAAGTGCCGCAAGCCGGTCGGCATACGGGCGCCTGTAAGAGGACCAACGGCGGCCGGCGGATCAGCATTCTCCCTGGTCGCTCCTCCTGACCGCATGTTGCCTAGGTTGTGCTCCATACGCCGAGCCTGTTCCCGCTCGGATCGAAGAAGGTGAAGCGCCGTCCGCCCGGGAATGCGTATGGCTCCTCGGCGATCGTGCCGCCGGCATCCTTGACGGCGGCGACGGTGGCGTCGAGGTCGTCGGAGTAGAGCAGGACGAGCGGTCCACCGGGCTCGACGTTCTGGCCGAGACTGAGACCGCCGACCTCGCCGTCACCCTCGGGTGCCTGGATGCCAGCGTAGGCCGGCGCATAGTCGGTGAACCGCCAGCCGAAGGCCGCGGTGTAGAAGTGCTGGGCCGCATCCATATCGGTGACGGTGATCTCGACATAGTTGATTGCGTGGTGCACGGGCGTCATCAGGACAGCATGCCGTGTTGACGTCAAGTCGTCCTAGCTCCCCTCAGCTAAATCAGCGTCCGGTGCGGGGTCGGCTAGCCGACATCCCGCGGCACTTCGTTCTAATCATTGCGGCACCTAGCCACTGTCTCAGGGCTTCCGGTTTAGTGTGGCTTGTTCAAAGTCCCCGCGGATTGGAGAGGTGTCGTAGATGATGTGGAGGTTGGCGATCAGCCCGTCCTCAGTCAGCTCGGCGATGTCGACGACTGTGAATGGCGCCGGCATACCGTCGGCGAGTACCCAGGCGAAGTCGAACCAGAACGCAACCGCCTCCCTGTCGTCGCGGAAGACGCGCCGGAGTGTGAGCTTTGCTTCGGCGGTGTCGGCAAATAGCGTCGGATAGAACTGCCGAGCGGGCACAGAGCCGTAGAGGGGGGAGTGCACGATCCCGTCGGGTGCGAAGAGGGCCAAAACACGCTCGGCGTCGCCGACCTCAAGCGCTGCGAGATACTCATCGATCAGTTCCATTGCGACACGCTAATAGCAGATGCTGTGTTGGTCGTTGCCGTGATCGCGGACTCCGACATGACGACATTGCATGTCCATGCCGACCATGAAGAGCCGGGAAAGTGGCGGTATTGCCGTCGTATCCGCTAGCCGGTCCCGCCACGGTGCCAATGTCACCGCGACAGGAGAGACGCTTGAACCAAGTAGATCCGATCACCGCTGGCCCACACCTGCGTTTGGTGTGGCCGCAGTGGCAGGGCGCCGGTACCGAGAGCGTTCGCTCGCTGGCTCCGGAGTTTCCCTTCGATGTCGCTCGGCGCGGCTACTCAGTTGGCACGAAGGTGCTCCAAGCGGTGCTGCCTGAGCACGATGGCCCGACCGCTGTCGTGCCCGTCGAGATGGGCGATTTCGGGCTCGAGGAGCGCGACGGCATCGAGGCGAAGGCCGTTGTGCTTCAGCAGCTGCGCAGCGCGCTGGCGATCATCCAGGAACACGAACCTGCGCGCATCACGACGGTTGGCGGCGAGTGCTCGGTAAGCATGGCGCCGTTCTCGTACCTGATCAATAAGCACGGCGCTGACCTGGCGATCCTTTTGGGTCGACTCCCACCCTGACATGGGCACGGGTGAGACTGCCTATCCCGGCTTCCACGCCATGGTCGTCTCCGCGCTCACCGGTCACGGCGACCAGGAGCTCCTCGAGATTCTGCCGGCCACGACCACCGCCGATCGGGTCGCGCTTGTCGGCATGCATGACTGGACCGACCCGATGCTGCCGGCAATTGCCGACGAGTGGGGTCTGAGCGTGTTCAGCCCTGGCGCGCTACGGTCCACCAGCGCGCCACTGCTCGACTGGCTGGGCGACACCGGCGCCACGAACGTGGCCATGCACTTTGACGTCGACACGATCGACGCGGGCGAGCTCCAGCTGGGTCTGGGCGCCGATCTCGGTGGCCTCACCACTGCGGAAGCGCGCCGCGTGGTCGCCGACATCGACGGTGCGGCCGAGGTTGTCGCCCTCACCATCGCCGAGTTCATACCTCGTCAGGTGATGCACCTGCAGCAGATCCTTGCCGGGTTTCCGCTGCTCGGTCCGAGGGCCTGAGCAGACTCCGCACGACAAGCCGACCCTTGATGGCACCGGGCTGTCGCACCCGGGAACGGCGGCTTCTCGCCAGTTTGCGCGGCCGCTGGAGGGTCCACCTACGGCACAGTGACGCCAAAGGACGGGGGACGGTCTGGAACCCTGGACGGCTACTACTGGGTGCGGGACGTCCAGAGCGGTCCGCCATTGGGACCGAGCAGGAGCAAGGGATCAGAAGCCGGCTGCCGGCTCTCGTCAGGCAGCCGCAGACGGAGCAAATGTCCGCCGCCGCCGTTCGTTCGGGGAGGCCGAGCGGCTGGGCGGCGATGGTCGGTTCCTAGCGGCGAGTCTCGACGTGTAGGTGTGGCCGAGTCGTCGCGTTCTACGAGGGCGCGTCGGGGCAGCGTGGATGTATCGGTGGTCATGTCTGGGGGACCTTTTCGGTAGCAAAACGGCGGTCGAAGCCGTCAAACATGTCGGATCGGAGCGCGTCGTTGCGTAGGTGTTTGACAACGGCGTCCGGCAGGGAGTCATTCCCCAGGTCGGCCGGATCCGCAGGATCAGCTGAAACACGTACCACGCTCGGTCTCGGCGATGGCGGACTGTGGACCTCGATCGCCGACCTGACCAGCTGGTTGAGGGCCCGCAACATGGCGGAGTTCGCGTCTCCGCTCAGCGTCTGACCGAGACGACGACTCAGCTCGTCGACGGATCGCACCTGGACTACGCGTGGGGCGTGCGAATCACGCCCCACCGTACGGACGGCTGATCACTCATGGCGGGAATTGGCCGCGCTGGCTCGCCAAGACTGTCCGGATTCCTGAACGCCAGTTCGCTGTCGCCATCCTCAGCGTCGATGCCACCGAGGAGGCCGTCAGCGATACCCGGTATCCAGCTCGCGGAAGCCCTCGCATCCCGGTAGACGTTCACATGTGAGACAGCTCGGGCGGCGTCCGTCGGCGCCCTTGGACATGGTCCACTGCCTGGCAGCTACGAGGAGTTGGTAGCAGCGAGGTAGGCCGCGTTCAGGCGCTCACGAACGCTCGGTGATCGCGCTGGGGATTTGGAGCCAAGGTGCGAGCGGCGAAGCTCGTCCATGAACTCTTCCCATAGCGCGGGGCCGCCTTGTTCGAGCAGCTCGGCGCGAACGCGCAGCGCGCGGCTCGTGGGCCGGTGGCGAAGTCCCCAGCTGCCGAGCTGCGCGAACACAGGTACGAGTTGGATCGCGGGTTCGGTCAGGCTGTAGCGCGCCCGCTGGCCGGCTCGCGTGTCCTCACGGGTGAGCAATCCCAACTCGACGAGTCGCTTGAGTCGGTCGGCGAGAATATTTGAGGCGATCCCCTCTTCTGAGCCGGCCTGCAGCTCTCGGAAATGGTCTCCGAAGACGATGTCGCGGAGGACGAGCAGGCTCCAGCGATCGCCGAACACCTCGACGGTGGCGTTGATCGGGCCCCCGACCGCGGCTACCACCGCCTGGTATTACCGTCTCGGAAAGCGGTTGCAACCACAAGCGGAAGGAGCCCCATGCTGAAACAGGTCGCGGAGGGTGTGCTGGTCCACCAAAGCGAGTTACTCCAGAACAACGCCGTTGTCGTGCAAGGCCGGGCCGGCGTGTTGCTCATCGACCCCGGGATACAAGGCTCCGAAATGGCCTGCCTCGCGAACGACCTTCGCGAGTTGGGCCAGCCCGTTGTGGCAGGCTTCTCGACGCATCCTGATTGGGATCACGTGCTCTGGCACGCCGAGCTCGGCGAAGCGCCCCGTTACGGTACAGCCCGCTGCGCAGCTTATATGCGAGATCTGCTGTCGAACGCGGACTGGAAGGCCCGCGTCGCCGAAGGGTTACCGCCGGAAATCGCCGAGGAGATACCGCTGGACCTGTTCGGCCTCATTACCGGTCTGCCTGCCGAAACTGCGCAGATTCCTTGGGATGGCCCTGAAGTCCGGATTATCGAACATCCGGCGCATGCCCAGGGCCACGCGGCGCTGTTGATCGAGGAGCGCGGCGTTCTCGTGGCCGGCGACATGCTTTCTGACATCCTGATTCCGTTCCCCGACCTGGACGCCGCGAATCCGATTGAGGACTACCTCGTAGGGCTGCGGCTGCTCGAGGGCGTGGCGGACGACGTTGATGTCCTCATCCCCGGTCACGGGTCCGTCGGCGGAGCTGATCAGGTACGCGCACGGATCGATCAGGATCGCGCGTACGTGCATGCCTTGGGTGACGGCCATGCTCCCGATGACCCGCGCATCGGCCCATTGGCCACGTTCGGCAAGGATTGGCTGCCCGGCGTGTATGAATGGCAACTACAGCAGCTCGCCAAAAAAAGAGAGCACGACGGGACGCCCGGATAGAGATCCGCTTACGATACGACCGGCCAGTGACCTGAGATAGACGTCTGTGCTGGTGAGGACTGGTAATCGGATGGTCAGTTGAGGTGGACGACGGTGGAGGTGAGCCGAGCTCGTTCGGCAGCCCAGGTCACGAGGTGTGAGGCCAGGCTCTCCTCAGGGGTTGTGAGATGGTCCTCGGGTCGGCTGGAGAGGAGGGCCTCAATGAACGCCCGAACGAGGCCGGTGTCGCCGCCGGCGTGCGGGTCATGCTCGCTTGAGCCTTCGATGAGGTGCCGCTCAGGTTTCCCGGTGCGGAAGTTCAGCACCTCCACCTTCCGGCCGTTGCCCTCGAGGCATCCGTGGGTGCCGAAGATCTTGGTCTGGCGGAAGGCGAAGTCGGTGAAGGCTGTCATCGTGAACGACGCGGTGGTGCCGCCCTCGTACTCAAGGTTGACCACCTGGTGGTCCACCACATCGTTGTCGCAGCGGTAGACGCAGCGACCGTAAGGACCTGTCCGCAGCGCATCCAGCACACCTTCTTCTGTGCGGGCGGAGGTGACAGTCTGCAACGGCCACCGCTCGGCAGCGGGGTTGCCCAGGCAGCCCAGATAAATCCTCTTCGCTGAGTAGGGACAATCAGGCTCGATGGCGCAGTCGATGCAGCGCTCACCGGCACCGGAGGGACGTTGCTCGGGACGAAAGTGGTGGAGGCCACCGAACGAGGACACCCGACGCGCCGGCCGCCCAACCAAATGGTTGAGCCAGTCGATGTCATGCACACTCTTGGCCATCAACATAAACGTCGACTCGTCGGTGCGCCGCCAGTTGCCGCGTACGAAGGAGTGCGCCTGATGCCACCAGCCAACCGGCTCGAGATGCTGCACTGACACGATTTGACCGATGACGCCCGAGTCGAGGAGTCGCCGTAGTGCCCGGCTGTAGGGGGTGTAGCGGAGGACGTGGCACACGGCGAGTGTGACCCGAGCCGCCCGCGCCGCTTCGACGATTGCGCGGCACATGTGGGGCGTCACGGCCATGGGCTTTTCTAGCAGAAGGTGGTAGCCCTGTTCGGCCAGCGCGAGGGCGGGTTCATGGTGCAGCCGGTCGAGGGTCGCGATCACGGCGGCGTCGGCGATCCGGGGCTGCTCGATGACGTCGCGCCAATCCGAATACCGGCGCGTTGATGGCACGGCGTGCCGCTCTGCGAGGGTGGTCCGGCGGCGTTCGTCAGGGTCAGCCACGGCGGCGATGCGAACACGAGGATCGCGGGCGGCAAGGTCGGCATACAACTGCCCCCGGTCCCCGGCGCCTACGATCATGAGGGAGATCTGCCGGGCCATGTTGATCCTCTCTGCCTTGAGCTAGTTCGCCAAGATCGGTGTTGGGCGATCGAGCTTCACGGCGGGCTTGAGTGCTCATCAGTGACGCGCTAGAGAAGTGGCACCGATACAGCCTGCCGTCCTTCACCGAACGGATGGAGATCCTTCACCGAACGGATGAAGATGCGACTACGCAACCACTGTCAAGAAGATCACCAATCCTGGCCCGCCAAGGCCGTTACATCCGCCCCACCGCTGAAGCCGGTCGCCGGAGGATGCATGCGTGTGCCGCCGACTCTCATGCTGTGTACTCGTTGCGTCATCCGACCCAATCGCCGCGGCTTGGCCTCGTTGATCTTGATACCGGGGAGATCAACGATTTCTGGCGGCACTCTCTGGGAGCAGGACATGCTCGGAACTGATTGCTCCCTCTCCCGGCCCCCCTGCTTGTGCCTTGCTCGTCTTGGGAAAGTCGGGTGACCGGCCGGGCAATGGCGATAATGACAACCGCAAGTCACCGCCCATTCTCCGTCTTTGGCCGCACGAAGATCAGCGACTCTAATCCAGACCCGACGACCGTTTGGACCGTGTACGCGGCCCGACCACTCTCCGCGCTCCTCTCGTGCGACGGTGTGTGATCCCGCTTCGTCGTGCCGACCTTGGCGAACATGGCAAGGAATCGGGCCGCCACTGGTCGTCGGACACGAAACGCCAAATCCAATCCTTGCGGGTTGGTCTGCCCGTGCAGCAAGCGTACTTCCGCACTTAGGTCACTGTTCCCCTGATGCGATTCGCTCGAAACCAACCCTCGTTGCACCGAATGCCTGGGCACCTACCGGTGACGCGCATCGTCGTGTAGAACTCGATCATGACCGCTCGACGCGTGCCGCGATGGTCCGAGGTGAGACCTCTGCTCCGGCCGCGCCGTATGGCGCTCAACTCGACGGATCGACGGCTGGCTGGCGCGGCGTCCATCGCCGACCTACGCCTACTGGCGCGTCGTCGAGCTCCGCGTGCCGTCTTCGACTACACCGATGGCGCCGCAGGTGACGAGCTTGCTCTTCGTCGTTCTCGACAGGTTTATGAGAGTCTCGAGTTCAGCCCGCACGTGCTGCAGGACGTGTCTTCCGTGGACACCTCCACAGTCATCCTCGGTCGGCCCGCGGCTGCACCGTTCGGGTTCGGACCGACCGGCTTCACCCGGATGATGCATACCGACGGCGAGCCAGCCGTCGCGCGTGTCGCCGAACGGGTCGGCATCCCGTACGCGTTGTCGACGATGGGCACGACGTCGATCGAGGGCCTAGCTGCAGCTGCCCCGGACGGACGGCGGTGGTTCCAGCTCTACCTGTGGCGCGACCGCGAGGCGAGCCGCGACTTCGTGGCTCGGGCCGAGGCCGCCGGCTACGAGGCGCTCGTGCTCACCGTCGACACCCCGATCGCCGGGCCACGGCTGCGCGACGTCCGCAACGGCCTGACCATCCCGCCGTCCTTGTCGCTGAAGACCTTCGCGGAGGGCGCCTTGCACCCTGCGTGGTGGTTCGACCTCTTCACTACCGAGCCGCTCGAGTTCGCCTCGCTCAAGCGCTTCGAGGGTACCGTCGCCGAGCTGGCTGGCCGCCTGTTCGACCCGGCCGCGACGATCGCCGATCTTGCCTGGCTCCGCTCGATTTGGCAGGGGCCGCTCGTCGTCAAGGGCATCCTCAACCCGGCTGATGCCCGGGTCGTCGTCGACGCCGGAGCGGATGCTGTCGTCGTGTCGAACCACGGGGGACGACAGCTCGACCGGGCCGCTACCCCGTTAGAGGCGCTGCCGTCGGTGCTCGATGCGGTGGGCGACCGGGCCGAGGTGTACGTCGACGGAGGCGTCATGTCGGGCAGCGACGTCGTCGCCGCGGTGGCGTTGGGGGCGAGGGCTGCCCTGGTGGGACGCGCATATCTTTACGGGCTGATGGCCGGCGGCGAGCGGGGGGTGGGGCGGGTGGCCGACATCCTGGTCCAGGAGGTCAGGTCGACGCTCGCGCTCCTCGGGGTAACGCAGGTATCGGCTCTTCGCACGGACCACGTGCGGATGCGTGGGTCTCTGCAATAGTTCGAACATGGACGTCCGCGAGTACACGCCCACCCGTGACCAGTACGCCTACACCTTCGGTGGAGTCGCGTCCGTCATGCGGGTCAGGCCCGGCACCGCGCTTCGGCTCTGGTCGGAGGACGCGTTCAATGGGGTCCTGCGCAGCGTCGATGACCTATCGAGTGCCAAGGTCGACCTGCGTTTCGTCAACCCGCAGACCGGTCCGTTCTACGTCGAGGGCGCGGAACCCGGGGACACGCTGGTGCTCCATCTCGTCGCGGTGGAACCTGCGCGGGACTGGGGCGCCTCGGCGGCCATCCCCTTCTTCGGCGGCATGACGAGCACCGACCGCGTCGTCACTCTGCAGGAGCCGCTTCCAGATACGACGTGGATTTACGAGCTCGACCGTGATCGCGGCACAGTCGGATTCGCGGCGCGGCACAGCGACCACCGGATTGAGCTCCCGATCGAGCCGATGCTCGGCACCGTTGGCGTCGCCCCTGCCGGAGGAGAGGCACGTTCGTCCCTCGTGCCCGACCGGTTCGGCGGCAACATGGACACTCCGCAGATGCGGGCCGGCTCGACCATCTTCCTTGGCGTCAACGTCGAGGGGGCAATGTTTTCGATCGGTGACGGGCATTACCGGCAGGGGGAAGGCGAGGCCTGCGGCACGGCTGTCGAGGGCGCGATGACCACGACCCTCATCGTTGAGCTCATCAAGGGCAGCGCGCCGGGCTGGCCACGGATCGAGGACGACACCCACTGGATGACGGTGGGCTCGAGCCGCCCAATGGAGGACTCGTGGCGGATCGCCAACGCCGAGCTCGTGCACTGGGTCAGCCAGCTCCACGGCCTGCACACCATGGACGCTTACCAGCTTTGCTCGCAAATTGCCGAGGTGCCGGTCGCCAACGTCGTTGACGTCAACTACAGCGTCGTCGTCAAGGCGGCGAAGGCGCTCCTCCCCGCGGCGGACGCCTTCGGCGGGATGCACGCCGACCTCCGCGCGCGAGCCCGCTCACTCATAACGACATGAGGCCGCTCGGCGACGCAGCGGCTCTCAGCCTGCCATCACTCAACGAAAGGCCAGCACCATGGATCTTCAGCTCACCGGCAAGCGAGTTCTGGTGACGGGAGGGACGCGTGGCATCGGGCGCGCCATCGTCGGCGCCTTCCTCGACGAAGGGGTTGTCGTCGGCTTCTGCGCGCGAGACTCCGGCGATGTGGCAAGGACGAACGACGAGCTGCGCAGCCGCGGCAACGTCACGGGGTCGGTCGTCGACGTAAGCGACGGCGACGCCCTCGCGGCGTGGGTCGAGAGGTCGGCCGAGGCCTTCGGCGGCCTCGACGTCGTGGTGGCGAACGTCAGCGCTCTCGCGATCCCGGACACGGAGGAGAACTGGCAGACAAGTCTCAACGTTGACGTCATGCACACCGTTCGCCTCGTCCGAGCCGCGCTGCCCCATCTGGAGCGCAGTGACGCCGCCTCGATCATCGCGATCTCGAGTGTCTCCGGACGCGAGTCCGATTTCGCATCAGGTCCCTACGGCACCGCGAAGACGGCGATCGTCGGCTACATTCATGGTCTGGCGTTCCAGCTGGCAGAAAAGAACATTCGGGCCAACACCGTCTCGCCCGGGAACACGTACTTCGAGGGCGGCGTCTGGCACAGTATCGAGACCGGCAACCCGGCCCTCTTCGAGACCGCGGTGGGCCTGAACCCGACCGGCCAAATGGGCACTCCGGAACATGTCGCCGCACCGGTAGTCTTTCTCGCCAGTCCCGTGGCCAGCCGGGTGAGCGGCACCAACCTCGTCGTCGACGGCGCGCTGACACGAGGCGTGCAGCTCTGACCTTGTGTCACCGGCATCAACCGCAGTAGGCCTCCAGGTCGCCAATGAAGCGGTCAGCGGTCGGCTATTGGGCCAGTCCGACGGACCTGGGCGTGATTGCTACCCGGTCCGGCCCGGCTCGTGGCCCGCGGCTGGCGGACCGAGCACCTCTCGGGCGACATGCTGCGGCACGACCATCCGCCACGCGTCTAGCACCAACTCGCGCATCTCGTCCGCGTCGAGCGCATCGAGCCACGCCTCAACCCAGTGGAAGCGCAGCTCCGACTCGCGCGGGAGGAAGAACACGTCGGGCCGCGCCGCCACCAGTGCGGCGCGTTCCTCCTTCGGGAAGGCGAACCCGATCTCGGTCTCGTCCTGGCTGAACGCGACG
>Ga0307296_10000169_pt1 | contig 28072 bp, 26 predicted proteins | sample ER_DNA_153_FD_194467 | JGI IMG/M metagenome (GOLD analysis project Ga0307296, IMG submission 194467) | Bulk soil microbial communities from the East River watershed near Crested Butte, Colorado, United States - ER_DNA_153 | ecosystem: Environmental > Terrestrial > Soil > Floodplain | place... | reverse complement strand
GGGTCGACTGCCGGCCCCGTTGGACCCGACCAGCCCGGTGCAGCCGGGCTCGATGGCCACGTCGACCCGGTCGAGGGCCTGGACCGTCCCGAAGCGCTTGCTGAGGCCTTCGACCTCCGCGACCAACACGAGCCCGGCGACCTCCGACGGGTCAGGACGACACGACCTGGCCACCTTCTCACACCCGCCGCCGCCGCGCTCGGGGGTGTGGCATGCTTCCGGGCATGGCCAAGCCGATCCCTGTCTACCTGGAGCTGGGCGCCAAGAAGGTGTTCGCCTGCTCGGTCGACTTCCCGGGCTGGTGCCGCTCGGGCAAGGACGAGGAGGCGGCCCTGGAGGCCCTGGCCGACTACGCCCCCCGGTATGCCGAGGTGGCCAGACGGGCCAAGGTCGCGTTCCCGCCCAGGCCGGTGGAGCTCGAGGTCGTGGAGCGGGTCAAGGGCAAGGGGGCGACCGACTTCGGCATCCCCCACGAGGTCACCAAGGGCGACGCCGAGCCCATGACCGCCCGCCAGGCGGCCCGCCAGGTCGAGCTGATGCGGGCGGCCTGGGCGGTCCTGGACCGGGTCGCCAAGGCGTCCCCGGCCGAGTTGCGCAAGGGCCCGCGCGGGGGCGGCCGGGACCGCGACAAGATGCTCGACCACGTGCTCGGGGCCGAGGCCGGCTACGCCCGCCAGCTGGGCATCAAGCACCCCCAGCCGGAGCTGGGCGACACCAGGGCGGTCAAGGCCCTGCGGGACGAGCTGGCCGAGGCCCTGCGGGGCGCCTCCGACGGCTCGCCCCTGGTCGCCAACGGCTGGCCGCCCCGCTACGCCGTCCGCCGGATCACCTGGCATGTCCTCGACCACGCCTGGGAGATGCAGGACCGCGCCGACCCCGAGGGCTGACCGCGGTCAGCCGGCCGCCCGGAAGGTGTGCCCGCCGAGCACCCCGCCGTCGTCGTCCAGCAGCAGCAGCGAACCGCGCCCGGAAGACGGCGGCGGGTCGCGCAGCAGCAGGAGCAGCGGCTCGCTCCGGTCCGGGGCCAGCTCCATCCCCTGGAGCCAGACGTCCAGGCCGGGGCCGTTGCGGCCCGCCGGGACGGCGAAGGCGGCCGTCAGGTCGAGCCACTCGGCCAGGCGGGGGTCCTGCCGGACCAGGGTCACCAGCTCCGGACGCCAGTGGCTGGCCACCCGATCCGCCGCCAGCCCCGCCTCCCTGGCCAGCTCGCCCAGCCGTCGTGGCAGGACCAGCCCGGCCACCACCTCGGCCACCCATCCCTCGGCGGCGAGCGCGAACGGGCCCCGGCCGGCGCCGCCGAGCAGGTCGAGCAGGAGCACCGGTCCCCGGTCCCGGCCCACCACGGTCAGGCTCTTGAGCCCCCATCGGCTGTCGGCGACCGCCAGGTCGGCCGGGTCGGCCGCCGGCACGGCCACCGCGGCGCCGCCCGCGCTCGCCAGCGCGAGCAGGCAGACGTCCCCTGGCAGGTCCCAGGGCACCTGCCAGTCGAAGCTGGCCACGGCGGACCGGCCCGGGTCCAGGTCGCCGACGGAGGCGGACGGGCCGACGGCCCGCCACGGCGACCCCCGCGGCGGGTCGAGGTCGTCGGTCATCCAGGTGCCGGCGGGCAGGTCGGGTGGCCGCAGGCAGGCCGGGACGGCCAGCACCCGGACCCGGACGTCCCGCAGCGGCCCCACGCCCCGGTGGTGGACCTGGACGTGCACCCGGGCCGGCCGGTCCGGCACGACCCGCCCGCCGAGCTCGGCCAGCCCGGTCGACCCCGGCCAGCGGTCGTCCTCGAACTCCACCGGCTCCACCGGCCCGTCCCGGGGCGCCGGCGGCACCTCGAGCTTGATGTCCGGGCACTCCCACCACGCCGCGCCGGGGCGGGGATGGGCGGCGGGCGAGCGGCCGGGGCGCAGCGCCGGGGTGCCCGCCGCCGGCTCGGGGCCGGCCCCCAGCGGCAGCTCCCAGACGCCCCGGCCGAGCAGTCCGGCCCGCAGCAGGCGCTCGGGCCGGCGCAGGGCGACGGCCAGGGCCGGGGCGTTGGGCAGCCCGCGGCCCAGCGGCCGCCAGCCGGCGCCGTCGTCCCGCGACCACCACACGCCGGCATCGGTGGCCGCGAACACCGTCCCCGGCCGGTCGGGGTCGGGCGCGACCGCGGCGACCGGGACCTCGGGCAGCCCGCCGCCGCGGTCGGCCCAGGTCGCGCCCCCGTCCGGCGACCGCCACACCTGGCCGCCCCGCGGGTCCGCCCAGGCCGCCCAGGCCACCTCGGGCCGCTCCGGGTCGGCGGCCACCGCGGCCACCGGCCCCTCCCGGGGCCGGGCGACCACGCGCACCGACCAGCCGCCCCCGGCCCGCTCCAGCCGCAGCAGCTCGCCCACGGTCGTCCCGGCGAGCAGGCGGCCCGGCCCGGCGGCAGCGAGCGCGGTCACCGCCCCCCGGGCCGGCGCCAGGCCGACGGCGGACCAGCTCGTCCCGCCGTCGGCCGAGACGACCAGCCCCCCGGCCCCGGCCGCGACCAGCTCGTCGCCGGCCACCACCGCCGGGTCGCCGTCCCCGAGCGGGCACCACACCTCGCCGCCCTCGTAGCGGAGGGTCCCGAGGTCGCCGGCCCCGGCCAGCAGCCAGGCGGCATGGTCGGCCAGGTGGCCGACCTCGGCCACGGCCAGGCCGGCGCCGAGCGACCGCCAGGAGCGCCCGCCGTCGGGCGAGCGGAACAGCCCGCCCTCGTTGGCCACGTACAGGGCCCGGGGGTCGCCGGGCTCGAACACGATGGCGTGCTGGCCCGGCGGGAGGCTGTCGCCGGCCGGCCGGGCGGCCAGGTCGACCCACGACCAGCGCCCGCCGGGCCCGCGGGCCCCCCGGTGCAGGCCGAAGGCGCCCAGCCAGACGACCTCCGGGTCGGCCGGGTCGGCCGCGCAGGCCCAGCTGTGCCAGGCCTGGCGGCTGTGCAGGTCGGCCGGGGGCTTGACCGGCTCGAAGGGCCCGCCGGGGTGCTGGCGCCGCCACAGGTGCCCGACCCCGTCCCCGGCCGCGAACACGTAGGTCACCTGGCCACCGGTGGCGTGGGCGACCGCGACCCGGTCGAAGCCGTCCGGGGCCGACGCCAGCGGCACCCGCCGCCAGGTCGCCCCGCCGTCCTCGGACCGGTGCAGGCCGTGCTCGCCCCCGGCCAGCAGCTCGCCGCCGGCCCCGGCCGACACGGCCCAGGAGCGGCCGGCCAGCCGCGGCTCCCAGCCGGCCCCGCCGTCGGCCGACGCCCACAGCCCGGCTGTCGTCGCGGCCAGCAGCCGCCCGGGGTCGGCGGGGTCGACCAGCAGGTCGAAGAAGCCGGCCCCGAGCAGCTCCTCGGCGACCAGCGGCCGCCAGGTGGCGCCGCCGTCGCCCGAGCGCAGCAGCCCGATGCCCAGGGCGGCCAGCGCCTCCCCCTGGCCGGTGCCGGCGTAGGCCACCGCCGGGTCCCCGGGGGCGAAGGCGAGCGCCCCGATGGCCGGCGTCGGCTGGTCGTCGGCGCGGGCCCGCCAGCTCCGCCCGCCGTCGCGGCTCTCCCACACCCCGCCCCCGCCGGCCAGCAGGTGGCGGGGGTCGCCGGGGTCGACGGCCACCGCCGCCACCCGCCCCGCCACCCGGGGCCGGCGCCCCGGCCCGGGCCCGGCCGTGCGCCCGTGCGGGATCGCGAACGGCCCCAGCGGCCGCCAGGCCGGCCCCGGGTCGTCGGGGCGGGCCAGCTCCCCGAGGGCGGCCAGGCGGGCGGCGGCATAGGCCGGCCGGTGCCCGGGCTCGAGGCCGCGGCGCAGCGCGAAGTCATCCAGGCGGGCGGGGTCGCCCGCCCCGGACCGGGGGCCAACCGGCAGGTGCATGGGGCCACCTCCGGCCACCGGGCGCGCTCCGGCCCGGTCGAGATGCGGAAGTCTATCCTGATCGACAGGGTCGACACAGAGGAGCGGCGGATGTCGGGACCGGTGACGGTCGTCTGGGACGAGGCGCTGGCCGCCTACGACTTCGGGCCCCAGCACCCGCTGCGGCCGGGCAGGGTCCAGCTCACCATGGCCCTGGCCCGCACCTGCGGGCTGCTGGAGCCGGTGCGGCTGGTCGAGCCGGCGGCCGTCTCCGGCGCCGACCTGGCCCGGGTGCACGAGCTCGACTACCTGGCCGCGGTCAAGGCGGCCGGGCGCGGCCAGCCCGAGCCCCTGTTCGGGTTCGGGCCCGGCGACAACCCGCCGTTCCCCGGGATGCACGAGGCGGCCACCCGGGTCTGCGGGGCCACGGTGGCCGCGGCCGAGGCGATCCGCTCCGGCCAGGCCCTGCACGCGTTCTCGCCGGCCGGCGGCCTCCACCACGCGATGCCCGACCGGGCCAGCGGCTTCTGCGTCTACAACGACCCGGCGGTCGCGATCGCCTGGCTGCTCGACCAGGGCGTGGAGCGGATCGCCTATGTGGACGTGGACGTCCACCACGGCGACGGGGTCGAGGCCATCTTCGCCGACGAGCCGAGGGTCCTGACGATCTCGCTGCACGAGTCGGGCCGCTACCTGTTCCCGGGCACCGGCTTCGCCCACGAGGTCGGCCAGGGGCCGGCCCAGGGCACCGTGGCCAACCTGCCGCTGCCGCCCTCGACCACCGACGACCTCTACCTGCCGGCCTTCGACGCGCTGGTCCCGGCCCTGGTCCGCGCCTTCCAGCCCGAGGTGCTGGTCACCCAGCTGGGCTGCGACACCCACTACACCGACCCCCTGGCCCACCTGGGGCTCACCGTCAACGCCTACCGGCAGCTGGCCGGCCGCCTCCACGACCTGGCCCACACCGTGGCCGGGGGCCGCTGGCTGGCCACCGGCGGGGGCGGCTACCAGTGGGCGGCGGTGGTCCCTCGGGCCTGGTGCGGCTACCTGGCCGAGATGGTCGGGGCCGAGCTGCCCGAGCGGCTCCCCCAGCCCTACCTCGACGAGGTGGCCGAGCGGTTCGGGACCACCCTCGACCCGGACATGGCCGACGAGGTGGTCGCGCTGCGCAGCGAGCACCGCGCCCGGGTCGAGGCCGAGCTCGGCCGCACCATCGAGGTGGCCAGGAGCAACCTGTTCCCCCTGCACGGCCTGACCGCCTGACCTCCCGCGTTCGCTACCATGGGAGGCCGACCCACGACCGACCGGAGCGCCAGCATGCCCGACCTCCCCTCCCGCGACGAGCTCGGCCGCCACCTGGTGACGGCCCGGATCGCCGGGTCGGTGCAGACACCGGTGTGGGACGTGCTCCGCAAGGCCGACCTGGTCGCCCGCGGCGACCCCGACCACTGCTTCGGGCTGTCGGGCATGCACCGCTACACCCAGGCCGAGGTGCTGGCCGAGGTCACCCGCCAGTTCGGCTGGACCTACACCCCCGGCGAGCCCGGCGACGGCCCCACCTGGATCGAGCCGGGGCCGCTGCTGGACGAGATCGACCGGGCCGCCGACCGCCTGGCCCGGGCGGCCGCGGCCGGCGAGCACGTCCTGTTCGCCACCGGCCACCCGACCGGCATGCTCGGGCTGTACCAGCAGTTGGCCGTGGCCGTGCGCGAGACCGGGGCCAAGGTGTCGCGGCCCGGCGACGGCCTCGCCTTCCGCTTCCACGAGCACCGGCGGCGCATCATCTACACCGGCTGGGTGGCCGTGCTGGCCTCGGGGGCCAACCTGTACCACACCCACGAGGCCCACCCGATGGAGCTGGTGCTGGAGCAGGCGACCGAGGTCGACCTGGTCGTCGGCGACCACGGCTGGGCCGGGGCGGCGGCCGAGCGCGGCATCGGCGTGGTCGCGGTGGCCGACATCAACGACCCGGCCCTGCCCATGGCCAAGGCCGAGGGCCGGGCCGGGATCGTGCTGGGCATGGACGACAACGTCCGCCCGACCCCGTCGGCCTACGACCCGCTGGCCGACTACCTGCTGGCCAGGATCATGCGATGACCGACCGCTACGCGCGCCTGATCGAGCAGGTGCTCGACGACCCGGGCACGGTCCTGCTGCTCGGGTCGATGGACTCGGGCAAGACGACCTTCGCCAGGGCCCTGCTGGCCGGGGCCGTCGACCGCGGCATCGCCGCCGCCTACCTGGACACCGACGTCGGCCGGACCACGGTGGGGCCGCCGACCACCATCGGCCTCAAGCACGTGCTGGAGGCCAAGCACCTGGAGGACGACGAGCTGGCCCTGGCCGACGACCTGTACTTCGTCGGCTGGGTCTCGGCCCAGTTCCACCTGCTGCCCCTGGTCGCGGGCACGGCCAAGCTGATGGACGTGGCCCGGCGGGCCGGGGCCGAGCTGGTCGTGGTCGACACCTCCAGCCTGATCAGCGGCGTCTACGGCCAGATCCTCAAGTACCACAAGATGGAGGTCACCCGGCCCGAGTACGTGATCGGGTTCGAGCGCGGCGAGGAGCTGGACCCCCTGCTCGGCATCGCCCGCCGCTTCACCCCGGCCCGGGTCGAGGCCTACCCCGTCCACCCCGAGGCCCGCCCGACCACCGCCGACGAGCGCTCCGAGACCCGCCGGGCCCGCTTCGCCGCCTACTTCTCCGGCAACCTGCACCGCTGGCGGGTCAAGCCGACGGTGTTCCTGCCCTCCCTGCCCCCCGACGCCGACCTGGCCGGCCTGGCCGGGCTGCTGGTCGGGATGGAGGACGGCAAGGGCTCCTGTGTCGGCATCGGCTACCTGGAGCTGGCCGAGGACGGCGGCCTGCGCATGATCTCCACCGTCTCGGAGGGGGCCAGGGCGCTGCGCCTCGGCTCCACCCGCATCACCCCCGACTGGACCTCGACCACCCGGGTCGACCTCCGCCACCTGTTCGGCACCGAGTAGCCGCCCGTGGACCCCGTGGCCCTGGCGGCCCGCGGCGAGTCGGTCTGGCACCGGCTGGGGCTCCGCGCCCTCGGGATCGGCTGGGTCGAGGACGCCGCCGTGGCCAGGCGCACCCAGCCCACCTCGCCGGTGTTCCTCGGCGCCCTGTCGCTGCGGGCCCGGGTGCCGGCCGGGCGGCTCGCCTGGGCCGTCGCCGGGCTGGCCACCGAGGTCGCGGTCCGCGACGCCGGCGGGTCCGAGGACCTGGGCCCGTTCGGGTTCGTGCTCCAGGACCGCGAGCCCTGGATGCTGCGCCCACCCGGCCCGTCGCCCGCCCCGCCCGGCCCGCGCGGCCTGCTGGTCGCGCCCTGTCGGACCCCGCCCGAGGTCGAGCTGTTCGAGCGCACCAGCGTCGAGGCCTTCACCGGCACCACCGCCGGCTGGGCCCCGGGCACCATCCACCCCCCGGCCGCCAGCCTCCGCGTCCCCGGCCTGACCCTGCTCCTGGCCCGCCTGGACGGCCACCCGGTCGGCACCGCCATCGCCGCCACCGACGGCACCGTCCTCGACATCGCCGGCGTCGCCGTCGTCCAGGCCGCCCGCCGCCGGGGCATCGGCGCCCGGGTCACCGCCGCCTGCCTGGCCACCGCCCCCGACCTCCCCGCCGTCCTCAGCAGCAGCGAGGAAGGCCACTCCCTCTACCAGACCCTCGGCTTCGCCGACGCCGGCCCCACCGCCCTCTGGTGGCGCCCCCCTCCCCGGGCGACCTGAGCCGGCGCGGTGCGACAATGCCTGGCATGGCCGGGTACGACTGGATCACCTTCACCTCCGACTACGGGCTGGAGGACCCCTTCGTGGGCGTGTGCCACGGGGTGGTGGCCAGGGTGGCGCCGCGGGTCCGGGTGATCGACGTGACCCATGCCGTCGGGGCCCAGGACGTGCGGCACGGGGCGTGGGTGCTGGCCCAGGCCGTGCCGTACCTGCCGCGGGCCGTGCACCTGGCCGTGGTCGACCCGGGGGTGGGGACCGGGCGGGGGATGGTGGCGGTCGAGGCCGGCGGGCAGGTGCTGGTGGGGCCGGACAACGGGCTGCTGGTGTGGGCGGCCGAGGCGCTGGGCGGGGTGGAGCGGGTGCACGCCCTCCAGAACCCGGCGTACCGGCTGGCGCCGGTGTCGCGGACCTTCCACGGGCGCGACGTGTTCGCCCCGGCCGCGGCCCACCTGGCCGCCGGGGTCGAGCCGGGCGAGCTGGGGCCGGAGCTGGACCCGGGCCGGCTGGTCCGGCTGGAGCGGGTTGTCGCGCGGGTCGACCGGGGGCGGCTGCGGGCCAGGGTGGTGGCGGTCGACCACTTCGGCAACCTCGCCCTCGACCTGCGCCCTGCGGACCTGGAGCGGGTCGGGGTGGCCGCCGGCGACCCGGTGGAGGTGCGGGTCGGCGGCCGGGCCCACCGGCTGGCGTTCGCCGACACCTTCGCGTCGGTGCCGGCCGGCGACCTGGTCCTGCACGAGGACTCCTTCGGGTCGCTGGCCGTGGCCGTCAACCTGGGCCGGGCGGCCGAGCGCCTCGGCGCCGGTCCAGGTGACCGGGTCGAGGTCGCTCCGGCTCCCCAAGGGGCGGCGTGATGGGCCGCCGGGTGCTGGTCACCGGGGCGGCCCGGACGACCGGGCGGCGGCTGGTCGGCGTCCTGGCCGAGGAGCCGGAGGTCGAGCGGGTGGTGGCGGTCGACGACCTCGAGCCGCAGGAGCCGTTCCCGGCCAAGGTCGAGCACCTGGCCGTCGACCTGCGCAGCCCGGCCCTGGTCAGGACCGTCCAGTCGGCCGGGATCGACACCTGCGTGCACCTGGGGATCACGGCCGAGCCACGGGCCGCCGGGGGCCGGGTGACGATGAAGGAGCGCAACGTGCTCGGCACCATGCAGCTCCTGGCCGCCGCCTACCACGCGCCCGACCTGCGCCGGCTGGTCCTCAAGTCGACCACGGCGGTGTACGGGGCCGCCGCCGGCGACCCGGCCGTGTGGACCGAGAGCATGTCGCACGGCAGCCCCAGGCACGGCTTCGGCAAGGACGCCATCGAGGTCGAGGACTACGTCCGCTCCTTCCACCGGCGCCGGCCCGACGTGGCCGTGACCGTGCTGCGCCTGGCCAACCAGGTCGGCCCGACCGTCGACAACCCGCTGACCCGCTACTTCGAGCTGCCGGTGTGCCCGACGGTGCTCGGCTTCGACCCGCGGCTCCAGTTCCTGCACGAGGAGGACACGGCCGCGGTCCTGCTGCGCAGCATCCTGGGCCCGGCGCCGGCCGGCACCTTCAACGTCGCCGGAGACGGGGTGGTGCTGCTCAGCCAGGCCATCCGGATCGCCGGCAAGCCGCCCCTGCCCATCCCCGAGCCGCTGGTCAACCGGGTCGCCGAGATGGTCGGCCGGACCGTCGACTTCTCCCCCGAGCAGGTGCGGTTCCTCCAGTACGGCCGGGTCGCCGACACCTCCGCGGCCGCCGACCAGCTCGGTTTCATCCCCAAGTGGTCGTCCCTGCACGCCTTCGAGGACTTCGCCGCCACCAGGCTCCGCAAGCTGGTCACCGAGGAGCAGGTGACCCGGGTCGAGCACGACGTCCTCGGGCTGCTCCGCCGGACGGCCGGGTGGCTGGCACGGGAGCTGCCCCGGTGACCCCCACCCGGGAGCGCTGCCAGGCGCACACGAAGAAGGGCGAGCGCTGCCGCAACCCGGCCGGCCCCGACGGCCTCTGCGCCCTCCACACCCCCCCGACCGCGCCCCCGGGCGAGCAGGACCTGGGGCCTCTCGGGCCGGTGCTGGACTGGGTCGAGGAGGCGCTGGAGTTCCTGGGGCGGCGGGTGCTGGGCGAGTACGAGGTGGACGAGTTCGGCCACGACCCGGACCTGGTCGAGCACGTGGTGGCGCCGCTGCTGCGCCCGCTGTACCGGCACTGGTGGCGGGTGGAGACCCGCGGGCTGGAGCACGTCCCGGACAGCGGACCGGCCCTGGTCGTCGGCAACCACGCGGGCACCCTGCCGTTCGACGCCCTCATGGTGGCCCTCGCCCTGCTCGACGAGCACCCGGCGCACCGGTCCCTGCGCATGCTCGCCGCCGACCTGGCCTTCAACCTGCCGGTCGTCGCCCCCCTGGCCCGCAAGTCGGGCAACACCCTGGCCTGCGCCGAGGACGCCACCCGGCTGCTGGAGGCGGGCGAGCTGGTCGGCGTCTGGCCGGAGGGCTACAAGGGCCTCGGCAAGCCGTACCGGGAGCGCTACCAGCTCCAGCGCTTCGGCCGCGGCGGCTTCGTCGAGATCGCCCTGCGCACCGGCTCCCCGATCGTGCCGGTGGCGGTGGTGGGCAGCGAGGAGATCTACCCGATGATCGCCAACCTGCGCCGCCTGGCCCGGCTGCTCGGGTTCCCCTACTTCCCGGTGACCCCGACCTTCCCGGCGCTCGGCCCCCTGGGCGCCATCCCGCTGCCATCGAAATGGCTGATCGAGTTCTGCCCGCCCATCGAGACCACCGATCTCGGACCGGAGGCGCTGCTGGACCCGATGGTGCTGTTCGACCTGACCGACCAGGTCCGCGACACCATCCAGCAGACCGTGCACCGGAACCTGCTCGCCCGCGGGAGCGTCTTCGGCTGATCGCGCGGGTCTTCCCAAATCGGAAATATCGGGGTACTACGGTGAAGCGCCCTGCCGCCGATGCCCTGGGAGGACCGCCCATGCGCCGGATCACGAGACGTCCAACGGCACTGCTGCTGGCCGCCGCCCTGCTCGTCCTCGCCCTGAGCCAGGTGGCCGGGGCGTCGGCCGGGCGGGAGCGGGTCGACAAGGGCGGCGGGCGGCGGCTGCCGCTGGTCATCGGCCACCGCGGGGCCAGCGGCTACCGGCCCGAGCACACCCTCGCCTCCTACAAGCTGGCCATCGAGATGGGCGCCGACTACATCGAGCCCGACCTGGTCTCGACCAAGGACCACGTCCTGGTGGCCAGGCACGAGAACGACATCACCGAGACCACCGACGTCGCCGACCACCCCGAGTTCGCCGACCGCAAGACCACCAAGACGATCGACGGGGTCGCGCACACCGGCTGGTTCACCGAGGACTTCACCCTGGCCGAGCTGCGCACCCTGCGGGCCAAGGAGCGCCTGCCCGACCTGCGGCCGGCCAACACCGCCTTCGACGGCCTCTACCAGGTGCCCACCTTCCAGGAGGTCATCGACCTGGCCAAGCGGCACCGGGTCGGGATCTACCCGGAGACCAAGCACCCGACCTACTTCGACTCGATCGGCCTGTCGCTGGAGGAGCCGCTGCTGGCCACCCTGCGGGCCAACGGCCTCGACCGCCCCGGGGCCAAGGTGTTCATCCAGTCCTTCGAGACCACCAACCTCAAGGAGCTGAACCGCAAGACCCGGCTGCCCCTGGTCCAGCTCATCGACGCGACCGGGGCGCCGTACGACCTCGTGGTCGCCGGCGACCCGCGCACCTACGCCGACCTGGTCACCCCGGCGGGCCTGGCCGAGATCGCCACCTACGCCGACGGCATCGGGCCCAGCAAGGACCTGATCGTCCCCCGCGACAGCGCCGGCAACCTGCTGGAGCCGACCAGCCTGGTCCGCGACGCTCACCGGGCGGGCCTGGTCGTCCACCCCTGGACGTTCCGCAGGGAGAACAGCTTCCTGCCGCTGGACTTCCGCCAGGGCAACCCGGCCAGCCCCGAGTTCCTGCGCGCCCCCGGCGACCTCCCGGCCGAGCTGCGGCTGTTCTTCCGCCTCGGGGTCGACGGCGTGTTCAGCGACAACGCCGACACCGCGGTGGCCACCCGCCACCAGGTCTTCGGGAGGGCCTGACCTAGGTCGGCGCCGGCGCCGCCGCTGTCGTGGTCGTCGGTGCGGCGGTGGTCGGCGGGACGGTCGTGGTCGGCGGCCTGGTGGTGGTGGGCGGTCTCGGGGCCCTGGTGGTCGGCACGGCGCTGGTCGCCGGGCGGGTGGTCGGCGGGGTGGTGGCCGAGGTCCGCGGGATGGTCGGCGCGGGCGCCAGGTCGCGGAGGGTCGAGGTGGTGGTGCTGGACCCCAGGACGGTGGTGAGCGGCGGCGCGAGCCCGCCGCCGGCCGCCGCCGCCACCGTGGTCGGGACCGGGCACGGCCGGCCGCCGCAGCCCGACGGAGGCGCCGGCCGACCGAGGGCCTGGAGCGCGAGGACCACCACGATCCCGGCGGTGGCCACCGCCGTGGCCACCCACGGCCGCCGCGACCACCAGGCGCCCCCCGCCGCCGCCGCGGACGGGGATGGGGCACCCGAACCTTCGACCCGAGGCTGCTGGGGCCCCCGGAGGGGGAATGTCGCGGACCCGGGGGGTGGGTGCTCGGGGTTGCCCACAGCCGTCCCGGCGACGAGCTCGCGGCGCAGCCGCCGCACCAGCTCGTCGTCGGGGGCGACCACGTAGCCGGGGATGGCCCGCCGCAGGGACACGGCCGCGGCCAGGGCGTCGGCCAGGGCCGGGTCGCTGCCGGTCGGGTCGATCTCCCAGCGTCCCAGCCGCCGCTCGAACTCCTCGGCCGACGGGGCCGCCCGGTCCGCCGGGGCGGGGCCGGCCCGGGCGCCGCCGGTCAGCTCCCAGACGGCCAGGCAGGCGGCCAGCTGGAGCTCCAGCACGGCCCGTCGGCTGTACCCGGACAGGTGCGAGGTGTGGGCCAGGGAGTGGCCGAGCAGCAGGCGCAGCACCACCACCTCCCGCTCCGGGTCGCCCAGCCGGGCCACCGCGGCGACGGCGTCGGTGCCCGGGGCCCCGGCCCCGTCGTCGGTCGAGGGGCCGGCGATCCAGCCCGACCCTCGCCGCTGGGCGACGGCGTCGCGGGCCATCGCGATCAGCCAGGCGCCAGCCTCGCCCTCGCCGCCGGCGGTCGCCGGCAGCCAGGCGAGGGCGCCGTGGAACACCTGCCCGGTCAGCTCGGCCGCCTCCACGCGGTCGCCGGTCCAGGCCAGCAGGTAGCGGTAGACGCCCTCGACCTGGTCCTCGTAGAGCCGCGCGAACGCCTCCCGGTCGCCGGCGGCGGCGCGTTCGAGCAGGGGGTGCTGGCCCGCCATCTCGGCGGGCACGTCGCCGTGCCGGCAGGGGCAGGCGACCGGCTGGGCGTCCCGAGGGCGGGCGGGTCTGGGTGCCACGGCGGGCCTTCAGCGGCTGAGCAGGAGCTGCACCGCGGCCGCGAGCACGATGACGACGAGCAGGGCGGCCACGACGACGGCGGTCCCGGTTCGCATGGGGCTGCGGATTCTACCCGTTCCGCAGGCTCGCGCGGGGATGCGGCTGGGCCGCGCCCTTGGCCAGGTGCGTCCTGGCCACCTCCAGGTTCTCGCGCAGCACCTCGAGCAGGGCGGGCCGGTCGTCGGCCCAGGTGCGGACGTCCAGCTCGAGGGTGACGGCACCGGTGAAGCCGCCGGCCCCGACCTCCTGGAGGAACTCGCCGATGGGCAGGACCCCCCGCTCCAGCAGCCCGTGGGTGTCGCGGCCGCGGCCGTCGTTGTTGGAGACGTGCAGGTGGGTCACCCGGTCGGCCAGCTCGTCCCAGGCGGCCAGCAGGTCGCCGCCCACAACGGCCAGGTGGCTGGTGTCCAGCACCAGCGCCGGCCAGCGGTCCAGCTCCTCTGGGGCGGTGCCGCTGAAGAAGCGGAGGCTGCGGCCGTTCACGTTGATCGGGAACATGTTCTCGACCGCGACCGTGATCCCGCTCTCCTCGCGGATGCGGGGGATGGCCTCGTCCAGCCAGGCCGCGTACTGGGTCTGCCAGCGGTAGGGCGGGTGGATCACCACCGTGGACACCTTGGCCGTCTCGGCGAAGCGCACGCAGCGCTCGAGCTTGCCCTTGGGGTCGGTCCCGAACACCAGCCAGGTGGCGACCAGGAACGGCCCGTGCACGGCCGGCACGGGCACGCCGTAGCGGGCGGCCAGCGCCCCCAGCCGGTGCGGGTCCTGGCTCACCTTGTCCTGCATGATCATCAGCTCGGCCCCGTCGAAGCCGGCCTCGCCGATCAGCTCGAAGGTCTCCTCGAGCGAGAACATGAAGAAGGGCCCCGTGGCCGCGAGGACCGGCGGCACCACCGGAACCGGGGAATGCTGAGCCAAGATCGCGCTCCCGAACGACAGGCAGTCGTGTAGTACGCGGCGGATGGTACCAGCCCAGGTCCTCGATCCATGTGGGGGGAGCTCGCTCCCCCCACGGCCCCCCAAGATCGCCTGTGCCAGAGTCAGGGCGGGACTAGACTGCTGCAATGCACTGGCTGCTCCCGTGTGTCGCCGCGGCCGCCTCGGCCGCGTTCGCCGCCGCGGTCCTGCGCCAGTACGCGGCCCGGCGCCGCCCATACCAGTTCGCCTGGGGCATCGCGCTGTCGATGTTCGCGGCGGCCTCGCTGGCCCTCACCGTCGGGGTGGCGGCCGGGTGGACGCCGCTCACGTTCAAGCTCTACTACCTGTTCGGGGCCGTCCTGAACGTGCCCTGGCTCGCCCTCGGCACCGTGGAGCTGCTCGCCGGCCCCACCACCCGCCGGCTGTACGCGGTCGGGCTGGGCGCCTTCACCGTGCTCAGCGTGGTCCTGGTCGCGCTGGCCAGGGTGACCCCGGCCGACCTGGCCGGCCGGCTGGTGCCCGAGGGCAAGGAGTTCCTGCCGGTGGCCGCGCGGGCCCTGGCCGTGGTCGGCAACACCGTCGGCACCCTGATCGTCGTCGGCGGGGCGGTGGCCAGCGGCCTCGCCCTGCGCGGCCGCCGCGACCTGCGGCCCCGGTTCGAGGGCAACCTGCTCATCGCCCTCGGCGTGCTGCTGGCCGCCGGCGGCGGGGTGCTCGCGTTCCTGGCCTCCAGCGACCAGCTGGCCCTCGGCCTGGCCCTCGGGGCCAGCGTGATGTACCTGGGGTTCCGCCGCGCCTCGGCCCCGGCCCGGCCGGCGGTCGCCTCCGGCCCATGAGCCGGATCACCCTCTACACCCGGGCCGGCTGCCACCTGTGCGAGGAGGCCGAGCGGGTCCTGCGCCAGGAGCAGGCGGCCACGCCGTTCCGGCTGGAGCTGGTGGACATCGACCGCGACCCGGAGCTGGCCCGCCGCTACGGGGTGCGGGTCCCGGTGCTGGCGCTGGACGGCGAGGACCTGTTCGACTACGAGGTGCCGGTTGACCTGCTGCGGGCCCGGTTGGGCGGGGTTGGCGCTGATTGAGAACCCCATCACGAGAGCCTAGACTCGGAGCGAGCCAGCGACGGGGGTGGGATTCCGTGCGAGACCGTATTCCGGAAGCGACCGTCGCCCGCCTGCCCGTCTACCTCCGCTGCCTGGTCGACATGTCGGAGCGGGGGACCCACCGGGTCTCCTCCGACCAGCTCGCCGACGCCGCCGGGGTGAACTCGGCCAAGGTCCGCAAGGACCTGTCCTACCTCGGCTCCTACGGCACCAGGGGCGTCGGCTACGACGTCGAGTACCTCATCTACCAGGTCCGCCGCGAGCTCGGCCTGGAGCAGGACTGGGCGGTGGCGATCGTCGGGGTCGGCAACCTCGGCCACGCCCTGGCCAACTACCGGGGCTTCGCCGAGCGCGGCTTCCGCATCGCCGCCCTGCTGGACGCCGACGGCGCCAAGGTCGGCGAGGAGCTGGACGAGCTCACCGTCGACCACATCGACGACCTGGACCGCATCGTCAAGGAGGAACAGGTGGCGATCGGCATCATCGCCACCCCGGCCACGGCCGCCCAGGAGGTCTGCGACCGGCTGGTCGCGGCCGGCGTCACCTCGATCCTGAACTTCGCCCCGGCCCACCTCCAGGTGCCGCCCGGGGTCTCGCTGCGCAAGGTCGACCTCTCCACCGAGCTGCAGATCCTCTCCTTCCACGAGCAGCGCCGGGCCGCCGTCGACCTCGTCCGCCAGGTCGCGGCCAGGCACCGGGGCGCCGACGCCACCCCCGGGCCCGAGGCCCGGGACTGAGCCGCCGTGCCGGTCTTCGTCGTCGGGGCGAACTACCGCAGCGCACCACTGGAGCTGCTGGAGCGCCTGGCCATCGACGCCGAGCGCCGGCCCAAGGCCCTGGCCGGCCTGCTCGACCTGGAGCACGTGCACGAGGCGGTCGTCGTCTCCACCTGCAACCGGGTCGAGGTCTACACGGCCATCAGCCGCTTCCACGGCGCCGCCGGCGACGTCCGGCGGTTCCTGGCCGACCTGCACGGCCTCGGCCTGGAGGAGTTCGCCTCCCACCTGTACGACTACTACGAGGAGCGGGCCGTCCAGCACCTGTTCGCGGTGGCCGCCGGGGTCGACTCGATGGTGGTGGGGGAGGCCCAGATCCTCGGCCAGGTCAGGGAGGCCTTCTCGGCCGCCCAGGCCGAGCGGACCGTCGGGCCGGTGCTGTCGGCCCTGTTCGCCAGGGCGATCAAGGTGGGCCGGCGGGCCCGGAGCGAGACCGGCATCGGGGCCGGGCTGGCGTCGACGGTGACCGTCGGGCTGCAGGTCGCCGCCGGGCAGCTCGCCGGCCTGGCCGACCGCCGGGCCCTCTTGATCGGGGCGGGCGGCGTGGCCCGGCTGGCCGGCCGGGCCCTGCGCCAGGCCGGGGCCGGCGAGCTGGTGGTGGCCAACCGGACCCCGGCCACCGGGGCCGCCCTGGCCCGTGAGCTCGGCGGCCGGGCCGTGGCCCTCGACCAGGTCACCGACGAGCTGGCCCTGGCCGACCTGGCGGTCGCGGCCACCGCCGGGGCCACCCCGACCGTCGCCGCGGCCACGGTGGCCGCGGCCATGGCCCGCCGGGCCAGGTCCGGAGGCGCTGCATCGGGGTCGCCGGGAACCCTGGTCCTGCTCGACCTGGGGGTGCCCCGGGACGTCGAGCCCGAGGTCCGGTCGCTCCCCGGGGTCGTCCTGGCCGACCTGGACGCCCTCCGGGCCGTGCTGGAGACCGACGAGGGGCCGCGCCAGGAGGTCGAGCGGGTCCGCGCCCTGATCGCCCAGGAGACGGGCGCGTTCATGGGCGGGCAGCGCGAGGCCCGGCTGGCCCCGACCATCCGCGTCCTGCGGGCCAGGGCCGAGCAGGTCCGCCAGCAGGAGCTGGCCAAGGCGTCGGCCCGGCTGGCCGGTCTGGACGAGCGCCAGCGGGCCGCGGTCGAGGCGGTGACCCGGGGCCTGGTCAACAAGCTGCTGCACGACCCGATGGTCCGCGGCAAGACCCTGGCCGCCCGGCCCGACGGCGACCTGTACGTGGCCGCCCTGCGCGAGCTCTACGGCCTCGACCCCCGCCCAGGCGACGCCGATGAGCGCTGAGGGTCCGGGGCTCAGGCAGCCGAGCGGTGGCCCCGGATTGGGCAGGGCCCTGCGGCTGGCCACGCGGGGGAGCACGCTCGCCCTCGCCCAGAGCCGGCTGGTGGCCGACGGCCTCCAGGCGGCCTGGCCGGAGCTGCGGGTCGAGCTGGTCACGGTGGTCACCGAGGGCGACCGCCGCCGGGACGTCCCGGCGGCGACCCTCGGCGGCAAGGGCATCTTCACCGCGGCCGTGCAGCAGGCGGTGCTGGACGGCCGGGCCGACCTGGCCGTGCACTCGGCCAAGGACCTGCCCGCCGCCCAGGTCCCCGGCCTGGTCCTTGCCGCCGTGCCCCGCCGCGACGACCCCCGCGACGTGCTCGTCGGCCGGTACCGCATCGCCGGCCTCGACGACCTGGGGCCGGGGTCAAGGGTCGGCACCGGCAGCCCGCGCCGGGTCGCCCTGCTGCACTGGCTCCGGCCCGACCTGGAGCTGGTCCCGATCCGGGGCAACGTCGACAGCCGGGTGCGCCGCGTCCACGGCGGCGAGCTGGACGCGGTGGTCCTGGCCGCGGCCGGCCTGCGCCGCCTCGGCCTGGCCGCCGACGCGGCCGTCCCGCTCGACCCGGAGACGTTCACGCCCGCTCCCGGCCAGGGCACCCTGGCCGTCGAGGCCCGCGAGGACGACACCCAGGCCCTCGGGCTGCTCAGCGCCCTCACCCACCGCCCGTCACGGGTCGCCCTGCGGGCCGAGCGGTCGTTCCTCCAGCGCCTGGGTGGGTCGTGCACCCTCCCGGCCGGCGCCCTGCTGCGCCCGACCGACGCCGGGCCCCTCGAGATCCAGGGCTTCCTGTCCGCCCTCGACGGCAAGGGCCTGGTCCGCGAGCGCCTCCGCGGCCCGGCCGACGACCCCGAGGGCCTCGGCCGCACGCTCGCCGACCGGCTCCTCGACGCCTGCGGTCCCGAGGTCCGCGCCCTGGTCGAGGACAGCCGCCGTTGACCGCGGCGCGGCCGCCGCTGGCCGGGCTGACCGTGCTCGTGCCCCGGGCCCGCGACCAGGCCGGCGACTTCTCGGCCCTGCTGCGGGCCAGGGGCGCCGAGCCGCTGGAGGTGCCGACGATCGAGATCCGTGCCGTCGCCTCCACCGCCGAGCTCGACCGGGCGGTCGAGGGCCTGGCCGCCGGCCGCTTCGACTGGGTCGTCCTGACCAGCGTCAACGGCGTGGCCGCGGTCCGCGCCCGGGTCGAGGCCCTCGGCCACGGCCCCACCGCGGTGGCGACGGCGAAGGTGGCCGCCGTCGGCCCGGCCACCGAGACCGCCCTGCGCGACTGGGGGATCGTCCCCGACCTGGTCCCCGAGGCCGCCACCACCGCCGCCCTCGGCCAGGCGTTCCCGCCCCGGGCCGGCGGGTCACCGGCAACCGGCGCCGTCCTGCTCGCCAGGGCCGACCTCGCCAACCCCGAGCTGGGAGTGGCCCTGCGCGACAAGGGCTGGGCGACCGCCGAGGTGGTCGCCTACCACACCGTCCCGGTCGGCACCCTGGACCCGGCGGCCCGCCGCCGCCTCGACCACGGCGAGGTCGACTGGGTGGCCTTCACCGCCTCCTCCACCGTCGAAGGCTTCCTCCGCGGCTACGGCGGCCCACCCCCACCCGGGGTCCGGGTCGCCGCCATCGGCCCGGTCACCGCCGACACCGCCCGCTCCGCCGGCATCCAGGTCGCCACCACCGCCGCCGACCACACCATCCCCGGCCTGGTCGCCGCCATCGAGCACGCCGTCACCACCTGACCGGCCCGGGGCCTGCCCGCCCCGGGACCGGGGTTGTGGCCAGCCCGACGCACCTTCTCCCGCCGTCGGCTACGCTCCCCCTCCAGGGAGGCGGAGTAGGGTAGGGCCGACCAGGATGGAACGAGGAGACAAGATGCAACCTGCGCCGTTTCCGGTGAGCCGGCCGCGGCGGCTGCGCGGGAACCGGGTGCTGCGGGAGCTGGTCCGCGAGCACGAGCTGTCGCGCCGGAACCTGGTGGCGCCGCTGTTCGTCAAGGAGGGGATCAGCGAGGCGGCGCCGATCGCCTCGATGCCCGGTCACGCCCAGCACCCGCTGGAGAGCCTGCGCAAGGAGGCGGCCGAGCTGGCCGGGCTCGGGATCCCGGCCCTGCTGCTGTTCGGGATCCCGGCCGGCAAGGACGCCGAGGGCTCCCAGGCGTGGGCGCCCGACGGGATCATCCAGCGGGCGCTCCGGGCCCTGGCCGCCGACCTGGGCGACGACGTCGTGCTGATCGCCGACCTGTGCCTGTGCGAGTACACCGACCACGGCCACTGCGGGGCGCTCGGCCCCGCGAACCCTGGTGCCACGGCCCAGGGCCCGGTGGTGGCCAACGACCCGACCCTGGAGCTGTACCGGCGCATCGCCGTCGCCCAGGCCGAGGCCGGGGCGTCGGTGATCGCGCCCAGCGGGATGATGGACGGCCAGGTGGCCGCGATCCGGGCCGCCCTCGACGAGGCCGGGTTCGCGGAGCTGCCGATCCTGGCCTACGCGGCCAAGTACGCCTCCGGCCTGTACGGCCCGTTCCGGGAGGCGGCCGAGGGCGCCCCCCGGAACGGGGACCGCAGCGGCTACCAGATGGACCCGGCCAACGGCGACGAGGCCCTGCGCGAGGTCGCCCTCGACGTCGCCGAGGGCGCCGACATGGTGATGGTCAAGCCGGCCCTGGCCTACCTGGACGTGCTCTGGCGGGTCAAGCAGGCCTTCGGGCTGCCCACCGCCGCCTACCACGTGTCCGGCGAGTACGCGATGGTCAAGGCGGCCGCCGAGCGCGGCTGGGTCGACGGCGAGCGGGTCATGCTGGAGGTGCTGACCGGCATCCGGCGCGCCGGCGCCGACCTGGTCGTCACCTACTTCGCCCGCGACGCCGCGCCCCTGCTGTGACCGTGTGCTCCACGTGAGACCCTGGCACGTCGAGCCCAGGGGGCGGTTCGAGCGGCAGACCGTCCGGAGCCGGGCCCTGGAGGGCAACCCGCTCGGCGACCCGGCCGAGCGGCCGCTGTGGGTGTACCTGCCCCCCGGGTGCGGCGACGACCCGGACCGCCGCTACCCCACCATCTACGTGATCCAGGGCTACACCGGCCAGGTCGACATGTGGTGGAACCGCCCCGCCCTGCGCCTCACCGTGCCCGAGCTGGTCGACGAGCTGTTCGCGGGCCAGGGGGCCGATGCGGGCGCCGCGCCGCCGCCGGCGGTGGTCGTGTTCGTCGACTGCTGGACCTCACTGGGCGGCAGCCAGTTCCTCAACTCGCCCGGCACGGGCCGCTACCTCGACTACCTGTGCGACGAGGTGGTGGCGTTCGTGGACGAGCGCTACCCGACCCTCCCGGCCCGCGAGCACCGCGGCATCGCCGGCAAGTCGAGCGGCGGCTACGGGGCCATGGTGGCGCCGATGCTGCGCGCGGACACCTTCGGAGCCCTGGCCAGCCACGCCGGCGACGCCCTGTTCGAGCACTGCTACCTGCCCGACATGGCCAGGGCGGCCCGGGTCCTGCGCGACCACTACGGCGGCTCCTACGAGCGGTTCTTCGCCGACTTCGCCACCCGGCCGGCGTTCTCCAAGGAGGACGACGGCCCCTTGATGAACATGTGGGCCATGGCCGCCTGCTACTCGGCCGAGCCCGACGGCGCGGTGATCCTCCCCTTCGACCCGGCCACCGGCCGGCTCCGCGACGAGGTGTGGGCCCGCTGGCTGGCCCTCGACCCGGTCCGCATGGCCGCCGGCCACGCCGCCCAGCTCCGCTCCCTGCGCGGCGTCTACCTGGACGCCGGCCGTCGCGACGAGTTCTGGCTCGACCTGGGCGCGGCCGCCTTCTCGGCCGAGCTGGACGCCCTCGGGGTCGAGCACACCCTCGAGCTGTTCGACGCCACCCACGCCGGGATCGAGTACCGCTACCCGAAGGGCCTGGCCTTCCTGGCCGACCGGCTGGGGAGCTGAACGGCGTGCACGGCCCGTTCGAGCTGGTCATCTTCGACTGCGACGGCGTGCTGGTCGACAGCGAGCGCCTCTCGGTCCGGGTCGAGGCCGAGTACCTGGCCGAGCTGGGCTGGCCGCTGACCGAGGCCGAGATCGTCGAGCGGTTCACGGGCCAGTCGGACGAGTACATGGACGAGGCGATCGAGGCCCAGCTCGGGAGCCGGCTGCCCGGCGACTGGAAGGAGCAGTTCCACCGCCGCTACCGGGAGGCGTTCGCCGCCCACCTGGTCCCGGTCGACGGCGTCGTCGAGGCGCTCGACCAGATCACGGCCCCGACCTGCGTCGCCTCCAGCGGCAGCCACGACAAGCTCCGCTTCACCCTCGGCCACACCGGCCTCTACGAGCGGTTCGAGGGCCGCATCTTCAGCGGCTACGAGGTCGCCAGCAACAAGCCCGCCCCCGACCTGTTCCTCCACGCGGCGGCCCGCATGGGGGCCGAGCCGGCCCGCTGCGCCGTGGTCGAGGACACCCTCTACGGTCTCATGGCGGCCAGGGCGGCCGGCATGCGCGCCTTCGGCTACGCCGGCGGCCTGAGCCCGCCCGACCGGCTGGAGGGCGAGGCCACGGTGGTCTTCGACGACATGCGCGACCTGCCCCGGCTGCTCGCCGACGGCCGCGCCTAGAACCTGCCGGCGCGGCGGACGCGGCGGGGGCGGCCGTCGGGGTCGACCAGGAGCTTGTAGACGGGCAAGGCCCACCAGGCGGCCCAGGGCTGGACCCGGCCCGGGTCGTGCTCGATGGCGTGGCCGGGCGGGCGGGGGCCGCGGCGGCCGGCGTCGTGCCAGGCGGTCAGGGCCGAGGCCGTCCGGCGCCAGGCGTCGAAGCCCTCGACCGGGTCCAGCAGGTCGCCGTCCTCGTCCGGCCCGCGGCCCAGGTGCTCGCGCCACAGCCGGAGCCGCAGCCCCCTGGCGAACACCCGGGCGCCGTCGCCCAGGCCGGCCGGGTCGCGCGGCGCACGCTCGTCCAGGGTCTCGTCCAGCACCGCCGCCGACAGCTCGCTGTCGTGGGTCCAGGAGCGGCGGTTCAGGTTGTCGGAGCCGACCGCCGCCCACACGTCGTCGATCACGCAGACCTTGGCGTGCACGTAGATCGGCGTGCCCTGGCGGTTCTCGAGGTCGTAGACGGCGACCCGGTCGCCGCCGGCCGCCCGCACCGCGTCCAGGGCGGCCTGCTGGCCGATGCGGTTGGGCGGGCCGCTCATGCGCCCGTCCTGGTCGGGGTAGCGGGGGACGACCGCGATCAGCCGCAGCTCGGGCGAGCGGCGCAGGGCGTCGGCCAGCGCCTGGGCGACGTCCTCCGACCACAGGTACTGGTCCTCGAGGTAGACGAGCCGGCGGGCCCGCCACAGGGCCTTGAGGTAGGCCCGGGCGATGCTGCGTTCCCCCGTCGGCGCGAACGGCAGCGGCGGCCGCTTGGCCGGGTAGGTGCGCAGCACCTGGACGGCGTGGGGGCCGGCCGGGGCCGGGTCGCGCAGCATCGGCGGCAGCGGGCTGGGGTGCCTGGGCTGGCCGACCTGCCGGGTCAGCCGGGCCCGCCACGGGTTGCGGTGGTCGAGCGGGGTCGGGTCGTCCCACCGCTCCCGGAAGGTCACCGACAGGTCGCCGACGGCCGGCCCCCGGACCTCCAGCTGCACGTCGTGCCAGGGCGGGCGGTCGCCGTAGCGCTCGTCGATCGGGACCGCCTGGGGGTCGCCCAGGTGCCGCTCGTCGTCCCGGCGCCCGTGGCACAGGTCGATCCCGCCCATGAAGGCGACGTCCTCGTCCTCGCGGTCGGGGTGGCGGATCAGGACCAGCTTCTGGTGCTGGCTGCCCGGGCCCCGGACCCGCTCGTCGAGCAGGATCTCGCCGCCGGCCTGGTTGACCACGTCGCCCAGGTGCAGGTTCTGCTCCTCGTTGAAGTGGGCCGCGCTCGGGTGGGAGCGCCACAGCAGGCCGCGGACCTGCACGCCCCGCCCGGCCAGCTCGGCCAGGACCCTGCCCAGCTCGGTGCCCTCGCCGTCCAGGAGCTCGTCGGTGTCGCCGCGCCAGTCGGTGATGACGACCAGGTCGCCGTCGCCGAGCCGGCGCAGGGCGGCCAGCAGCCGCGGGTAGTAGGTGGCCCCGTGGACCAGCGGCTCGACCCGGTTGCCCTCGGTCCAGGCCCGCCCGTCCCCCCGGCGGCGGTCCAGTTGGGTGGCCCGGTTGCCTCGCTCCCGCGCGGTGAGGAACCAGTCGGTGGCCCCCGATCCATGTGGCGGGAGCTCGCTCCCCCCACGGCCCCCCAAAGGCGCCTGTGCCATGGTTCCCCTGATCCCTTCCCTGTTCGGGGGCGGTCGTAGACTGGGCGGCGCACCCCCGGCCCACAAGGAGCCTACCCCGTGCGCCAGCGCCGCATCGGCTCGACCGACCTCGTCGCCAGCGAGGTCGGGCTGGCGGTGTGGCCGCTGGTCGCCGGGCCGGGGGCGCGATCCGACGAGGACGTCGCCGCCCTCCTCGGGGCGGCCCTCGACCTCGGCATCGGCTACTTCGCGGCCACCGACAGCGACGACCACGGTCGGGCCGAGCGGCTCCTGGGCGCCGCCCTGGGCCGCCACCGCGACGAGGTCACGGTGGCCACCACCTTCGGCTACGACACCACCCCCCGGCCCTGGGAGCCGGCGCCCACGGAACCACGACACGACTGGTCGGCCGACTTCGCCGGCCGGGCGCTGGACGGCTCGCTCCGGCGGCTGCGCCTGGAGCCGGTCGACCTGTGGCTGCTGCACCATCCGGGCCTGGACGCGCTCGAGTCGGACGAGCTGTTCGATTTCCTGGAGGCCCAGGTCGAGAAGGGCAAGGTCCGCCACTACGGCGTGGCCCTCGGTCCCGGCCCCGGCTGGGGGGACGAGGGCGCGGCCGCCCTCCAGGAGCGCCGGGTCGCCGCCGTCGAGACCGTGTACAACGTCGCCGAGCAGGACCCGGGCCGCGACCTGGCCCGGCTGGCCGCCGAGACCGGAGCCGGCCTGGTGGTGCGTGACCCGCTGGCCCCGCGGCTGCCGCCGGCGGCCCGCGGGCGCCTCTCGTTCCTGGAGCGGGACCGCGGCCAGACCCTCGACCAGGCGCTGGTCCGCTTCGCCCTGGCCGACCCGGCGGTGGCCACCGTCCTGCCCCCGGTGGCCGGCCGCGACGCCCTGGCCGAGCTGGCCGGGGCCGCCGACCTGCCCCCGCCCACCGCCGAGGACCTCGACCTGCTGGCCGAGCTGCGCGAGGCCCGCTTCGGCCTGGAGGAGGGGACGGACCGATGACCGGGGCGCGACGCAGCGAGGCCCTGTTCGAGCGGGCCAGGGACGTCCTCCCGGGCGGGGTGAACTCGCCCGTGCGGGCCTTCGGGGCGGTCGGGGGCACGCCCCGGTTCATCACCCGCGGTCAGGGGCCGTACCTGGAGGACGTGGACGGCAACCGCTACGTGGACCTGGTCTGCTCCTGGGGGCCGCTGATCGCCGGGCACGCCCACCCCCGGGTGGTCGCGGCCGTGCAGGCCGCCACGGCCCGCGGGACCTCCTTCGGCGCCCCCACCGAGGCCGAGGTGGTGCTGGCCGAGGAGGTGGCCCGGCGGGTCCCGGCGGTCGCGAAGCTGCGCATGGTCTCCTCCGGCACCGAGGCCACCATGAGCGCGGCCCGCCTGGCCCGGGCGGCCACCGGCCGGCCCAAGCTGGTCAAGTTCGCCGGCTGCTACCACGGCCACGCCGACGCCCTGCTGGCCGCCGCCGGCTCGGGCGTGGCCACCCTCGGGCTGCCCGACTCGCCCGGGGTGACGGCCGCCCAGACGGCCGACACGATCGTGCTCCCCTACAACGACACCCAGGCGCTGGCGGCGGTGTTCGCCGCCTCCGGCGACCAGATCGCCGCGGTCATGGTCGAGCCCATCGCGGCCAACATGGGGGTCGTCCCGCCGACGCCCGCCTTCCTGGCCGCGCTGCGGGACGAGACCCGGCGCGCCGGGGCGCTGCTGGTGCTCGACGAGGTCATGACCGGGTTCCGGGTCCACCGCGGCGGCGCCACCGGCCTGTGGTCGCTGGAGCCGGACCTGCTCACCTTCGGCAAGGTCCTGGGCGGCGGGCTCCCGGCGGCGGCCTACGGCGGGCCGGCCGACCTGCTCGGCCTGGTCGCTCCCGAGGGGCCCGTCTACCAGGCCGGCACCCTCTCCGGGAACCCGCTGGCCACCGCGGCCGGCCTGGCCACCCTGTCGCTGCTCGACGGCGACGCCTACCGGCGCCTGGACGCCCTGGCCGGCGACCTCTGTGCCGGGCTCCAGGCCGCCTTCGACCGGGTCGGCGCCCCGGCCAGGGTGCAGCGCGCCGGCAACCTGTTCAGCGTGTTCATGACCGCCGACCCGGTCGGCGACTACGAGGCCGCCCGCCGCCAGGACACGGCCGCCTACGCCCGGTTCTTCCACGCCATGCTGGACCGCGGCGTCTACCTGCCCCCGAGCGCCTTCGAGGCCTGGTTCGTGTCGATCGTGCACACCGGCGCCGAGGTCGACCGGGTCCTCACCGCCGCCGGGGAGGCTGCCGGGCTGGCCTACCCCACCCGTCAGCCCTCGACCCCGTAGCCGACGTGCACGTGGCCTTGGTGGCCCTCGTCGGAGAAGTAGGGGCGGCGGCCGAGGTTGAACGGCGAGCCGATCTCCGAGGGCCGTAGCGGGCCCTCCAGGCCGTCCAGCCAGACGACCAGGGTCCGGGACACCTTGCTGGTCCTGGACACCGGGTGGCCGTTGACCACGTCGATGTCGACCGCCCGCCAGACGGTGTGGTTGGACACCCGGGTGGTGCCCTTGACGAACCGGGAGTGGCCGGTCCGCAGGCAGCTGAGCCGGATGCGGTACCGCTCGGCGATCACCGCCAGCAGGGACTGGACGCGCAGGTCGACCCGGCCCGAGGCCAGGTCCGCCTTGGGGTCGCAGCCGTGGCTGGTGGTCGTGGTGATCCGTCTGTTGCGAACCAGGGCTCGGACGAACGGGTCCTTGGAAGGGGCCAGGACCGGCGCCGTGGAGGTGTAGCGGCCCGCCAGGGTGACCACCTCGTGCACGTACCAGCAGGCGTTGTTGTAGCGCCTGAGGGCGGTGTGCAGGGCGGCCGAGCCGACCACGCTGGGGCAGGGGTCGGTGCGGATCCGCTGCGGCCGGGCCAGGCCGTCGCCGCACAGCTTGCGGGCGGCCGCCGGGACCGCGTGGGCCGGGTCGTACACCTGGGCGACGACGCCGGTCCCCCAGGTGTCCCAGGTGCTGGGGCTGCCGTTGCGGATGTTGAACTGCATCGGCCCGGCGCAGCAGCCGAAGCGGTTCACGCCGCTGCGCACCCCGGGGGCCGAGGAGCGCCCGTGGTCGGACTCGATCTTGCCGATGGCCGCCAGCACCTGCCAGGTCAGCGCCGGGCAGGTCGAGGCCGCCTCGGTGTAGACGTCGAGGTAGCGGCGCGGGATGTCGGAGAGGGCGAAGGAGCTGGCCCCGCGCTGGCTGGTCTCCTTGGGCCGGGCCGGCCGCTCGGGCCTGGACCCGAGGGCCTTGGCGATCGACCGTCCGACGGCCTTGGGCACGTCGGCCAGCGGGAACCCGGGGGAGGCGCGGCTGCTGAGGACGGCCAGGGCCACCAACGCCACCAGCACCGCCCCTGTCTTTGCCCGGGCGGACTGGTTCACGGCACCTTCCAGCCGGACGGGCCCTTGCGGACCGTCACGTACTGGCTCGGCATCCGCGACCCCGCCGCCTGGGCCACGACCAGCACCTGGGTCTCGGTGGCGCTGATGCGCCGCTGCTGGAGCGACCGGACCTTGTCGACGGCGACCTTCTGGCGCGTGGCCCACCAGGCCGCGGCCACCTCGGCCGGGCCGGCCGAGGGCGCCTTGCGGGCCGGGGCCGCGGCGGTCTGGCGCCCGGCCGCAGTCGGCGCGGCCGGAGCCTCGGCGGCCAGCCCGGCCGCACGGAACCTGCTGGCCGCTGCGGCCGGGTCGGGGGAGTCGTACAGGTACCCGACGGTGGCCACCATGACCACGCCGAGGACGACGGCGGCCAGGAGCCGGCGGCCCATCGGGCTGGCGGCCAGGCGCATCGGCCAGGCCAGCAGCCAGGCGGCGGCCCGTGCGCCCTCGCCGCCGGGGGCGAGGACCACGGCCGGACGGGACGCGCGGAAGGCGGTGGACTCGGCGTTCATGCGATCAGCTCCTCTGCGCGTCCGCGGCGGGGGTCGGGCCCGCGGGGGGAGGGCCCAGCCGCTGGCGCCGGCGGGTCAGCCAGCGCCCGATCAGGAAGGCGGCCAGCGCCGGCCAGGTCGACCCGGCCAGCAGCAGGCCCACGTACTCGTCCGAGGCGTGGAGCGTCTCGGCGGCCCGCACGACCACGAACGACAGCAGCGACGCCGCGGCCAGCACGGCCAGCGAGCCCAGCAGCGGCGCCAGCCAGAACCGGACCAGGGCGCGGCGCTGGCGGCGGCCGGCCACGGCCAGGGGCAGGGCGAACAGGCCGCCCAGGCAGAGCAGGAACAGCAGGGTCTGGGCACAGGCGGCGACCATCGCCAGGGCCCCCAGTCCGACCGCGAACGGCAGCACGTAGCCGAGGGCCGAGGTGGAGATGAAGGCCCGCTCGGGCCCCCGGCGGCCCACCGCCCAGTCGTTGACCGCGGACACGTTCTTGCGCAGGGCGTCCAGCACGCTGGCCTTCTTGGCCGGCGGGGCGTCGCCGAGGACGGTGGTGCCGGTCTGCATGCGCGACAGCGGGTGGGCGACGAACGAGCGCCAGTAGCCGGTGAGCAGCCGCCGCTGGGTCGGCTCGGCGCCCGCCTGGTCGGCGGCGCCGACGGGGGCGATGCGGGTGACCATGCCCAGCATGGCATTGGGCACGAACACCCCGGGCCGGGACGCCGCCTCCACGGTCGAGTAGGGCCGGGTCACGACCGCCGTGGCCACCACCAGCAGCAGCGCCGCCACGGCCAGGTTCCGCCAGGCCGGGCGACGGACCACGCCCCAGGCGATCAGGCCGAGCAGGGCCGCCTTG
>Ga0307296_10000166_pt1 | contig 28253 bp, 24 predicted proteins | sample ER_DNA_153_FD_194467 | JGI IMG/M metagenome (GOLD analysis project Ga0307296, IMG submission 194467) | Bulk soil microbial communities from the East River watershed near Crested Butte, Colorado, United States - ER_DNA_153 | ecosystem: Environmental > Terrestrial > Soil > Floodplain | place... | reverse complement strand
CGGTAAACCCGCCGGCGCCTGACCGCGGGAGCCCCTGGATCGTCGTACAACCCTCCCCAGAAGCCGGGACCCCACCAGGTGCGCCAGAGGACGAGCGAGATCAAGAACACGACGAGTCCAACGATCATCAGGATCACGCCGACCACCTGCGGGTCGACACTGCCGCCGTCCGTGTTGACCGCCCAGGTGAGGATCGCCCCGAAGGCGATCAGGATCAGGCTGATGACGACTCCCATCGGGCCGGAGTGTTCCCACTCCGCCGCTCCTGGAACATGCGATGCGCCTGGGAGGATTCGAACCTCCGACCGACGGCTTAGAAGGCCGTTGCTCTTCCACTGAGCTACAGGCGCCCTAGGCGGAAGGGTACCGCGGGTGGGGGCCGCTAACGGCTGCGGGCGCCGAAGTCGGCGGTGACGACCGTGGCAGGTCTGCCGCCGTAGAGGCCCGGTGCGCGTGTGGAGTGCATCGCGACGATGCCGATCTCCCGCCAGCGGGGCGAAAGCAGGTTGGCCCTGTGGGGCGGGCTCCCGAGCCACAGCTTGAACGCGCGGAGCGCGCCGATCTCGGGTGCGCCCCAGACCAGGTTCTCGCCCACCGTCCAGCTATGGAAGCCGCGCAGCGGGTAGAACTGTCCGATCCGCGAGGAGAACGAGGCGCCGTTGGCGGAGTTGTGACTGAAGTAGCCGAGGCGCGCCATCTCCGTCGAGTGGGCGTTGGCGGCAGCGGTAAGGGCGGGTGAGAGGCGTAGACGCGTCAGGCCGTGGGCCGTTCGGAGCGCATTCACCTGGTCGAGCAGCGCCGTCTGGAGCTGCGTCGCCGGCGCCATCGTCCCGCGAGAATCGGCCGAACCGGCCGAGGGGGCGGCCAGCGACACGAGGATCACGGCCAGGCCGGCGAGTGTGCGCACATTTGCTGCCACCTGAGGACATTCGGCAGCGCCGAGCGTGGGCTAAATCAACCAAAAGGGGTAGGTCCGGTGGCCTAGCTAGCTAGAGCGCCGCAGCAGCTCGTTCGTGCCTGTGGTGGAGCCAGTCCAGGATGAGCACCTGAATCGCGCCTGCAACCGGGATCGCGGCGAGCGCGCCAAGGACTCCGGCCAGCTCGGCGCCGATGAGGATCGAGACCAGCACGGTCAACGGCGAGAGCTGAACCGTCCGCCCGTAGACGATCGGCTGGAGGAGGTGGTTCTCGACCTGCTGGTAAACCACGAAGAAGACCACGACCACGATCCCCGCCGGGATCGAGTGGAGGAAGGCGACGGTCCCGATCAGGATCGCGGCGATGGTCGCGCCCGCCAGCGGGATCAGGTCGAGGATCGCCACGATCAAGCCGAGCGCGACCGCGTACGGGACACCCATGATCAGCAGGACGACTGTGGTCAGGCTCCCGGCGATCAGGCTGATCAACAGGTTGCCCGTGACATAGCCGCCGACCGTGCGGTAGATCGCGTTGGCGTTCTTACGCCAACGCTCCTGCGAGCGGTCGGACATGAGGCCGAAGAAACGCTCGACCCAGGTCGGCCCTTCGAGGAGCATGAAGAACGTCATGAACGTGATCGTCAGCGTGGCGACGACGATCGAGACCACGCCCTTGGCGACCGAGAGCGCCACCCCCGAGAAGCCCAAGAGCTTCGCGGCGCCGCCGTCCTTGATCGCCGACTGGATCCGCTCCTGAATGTGGTACTTCGTCTCGAGGAAACCCAGCCGGCCGCGGCCGGTGGTGATGTCGTGCGCGTAGTCGGGCAGCTTCAGCACGAAGTCGTTGACCTGGCTCACGAGGGTCGGAACGAAGGCGAAGCCGATCGCCGCCAGGAACGCAAGCGCGAGCAGGAACGTGACGGCCGCCGCGCCCCCGCGGCGCTTGACTCCGTGCCGCTGGAACCAGCCAACCGCCGGGTTGAGCGCGACGGCGAGGAAGAGCGAGATCAGGATCCACGTCAGGACGTGGCGTGCGATCCAGATCACCTCGAGGAGGACCGCGACCGCGATGATCGTCGCGAGCAGCGACAGGACGGTCCGCAGCCGGAAGCGGACGAGACGCTCCGGAATCACCCGCCCAGGATCGCGGAGGCGTCGGACGAGCTACCTGGCTTCTAGAGCGGGTGGCGGGGATCGAACCCGCATAACCAGCTTGGAAGGCTGGGGCTCTACCATTGAGCTACACCCGCGGCGAAGCCGTAGCGTACCGCCCAGTGGACGCGGTCATCCTCGCCCGGCACGGCGAAAGCGAGCTCTCCGTCGTCGGACGCACGAACGGCGATCCGCGCACGTCCTGCGCCCTCACGGAGACCGGCCGCGAGCAGGCTCGCCGCCTCGGTCAGCTCCTCGAAGGGGACCTCGGCCTGTGCGTCACCTCCGAGTTCCAGCGCGCGCAGGAGACCGCCGACCTCGCTCTCGCGGGCCGCGAGATTCCGCGGCTCGTGATCCCGGATCTGAACGACATCCGCTTCGGCGACTTCGAGGGACGGGCCCTGACCGAGTACCGAGCCTGGGCGCACGCACATGGGCCGGAACAGCCCGCTCCCGGCGGAGGCGACAGCCGTGCGGAGACCGTTCGGCGCTACATCCGCGCCTATCGGACGACCCTGGCACGACCCGAGAAGGCGATCCTCGTTGTCGCCCACGGCCTACCGGTGCGCTACGTCCTCGACGCCCTGGCGGGTCGGGACCCGGCGGCGGCGGTCGAACAGGTGCCCTACGCGAAACCCTTCCGCGTCAATGCCGCCGAGCTTTGCGCCGCGGTCGAGCGGCTTGCGGAATGGGCGGCTGCACCCGCCTGGGCCCGTAGCGCGCGCTGATCCGACCGGTCCGAGAGCCCCCTAGACACATTGAGCGCAATGGCTTAGCGTGGAAGTCTGCGGCGGCGGCATGCCGCTTCTTTACCGGGGAGAAAGAGGAGGGTTCATGACGTTCAAACGCCTACTAGTGATGGTCGGTGCGCTGTGCGCCGTTGCCGTGCTGACAGGGTCTGTCGGGGCAGGAGCCACGCGAACTCCCGCCAAGCAAGCCATCAACCTCTCGACGAATGCGGCGGTCAAGCAATACCTGCGCTCGATTCACGTCAATCCGAGGGGCGTCGTGATCCAGCGCGGGCTGCGGAACTACGCAGGATCGTCCTGTCCGGGGGCGGGCTGGACCTGCACCTCGACATCTCACCCTGTCGTGCAGGTCGCCTCGACCACGGGCAGGAACGTCTTCCAGTGTGCGAGCTCGAGCTGCGCGGTCGTACAGACTTCGGTCGCCGCGCTCGCCACGACCACGAACACGGCGAAATGCATCAAGACCACCGGCACCTCGCAGTCATGCTCGATCACCCAGACGAGCGCGACCGCGAACAACCGGGCGATCGTGGTCCAGACTGTCAGCAAGCTGACCGGACTGACGCAGAGCGGCTCTCAGACCGCTCAGATCACCCAGAAGGCGACCGGCGGCTCCGCGGTTGCAAACAGCAATACCGCGTGCGTCCTCCAGACGACCACGATCGACGGCTCGACCGCCGTCCTGAAGAAGGGGATGCCGGTAACGGTCACGCTGGACGCTCATCAGTCGATCTCGATCAAGCAGGACTCGCTGTTCGGCGGCAACACCGTCCAGAATGCCAGCACTACCGGAGGCGGAACATGCACCACCGACCCGCTGACGCAAGACCAGTCGATCGCATCCAAAGCGTCCGGCTCGGGAGCGATCACGCAGAAGCAGAACACTGCGGCCGGCGGGCCGAACATGCTGCTCGACATCCAGCAGAACCAGAGCGCCGGGTTTCTCGGGAGCGCTAATGGTGTCAACGCATCGAAGTTCTCCCAGACCAGCAGCCTGGCGGCCTCCGCAGGCACGCCGATCGGGCCGGTAACCCAGACGCAGGCTTCCCCCAGCGGCGGCTTGCAGGCAACGGTGAACCAGTTCAGCCACGATGTCTCGACGAGCACGGCGACTCAGTCCGAGACGCAATGTGAGCATGCCGAGACCTCCGGCAGTCCTGCGACATGCGTCGCCTCGACACACGCTCAGGTACTGCCGGGATACACCCTTACGCAGACGCAATCCGGGCCGGTGCGCTGCTGCTCGGAGCAGGCTGACAATGAGAACGACACGTTCACCATCAACCAGACCTCGGTTCAGAGCAACGACTCGGGCCAGAACCAGACGAACAACCTGGAGGCCGACTGCACCACCTCCGGAACCTGCACGGCGACCCAGACGACGACTGTCGACGGAACCACTACGACGAACGCGCAGACGGGTTCGGACGTCCATGCCGAGACGAACTGCACGGGGTCGGAGTGCACGACGAACACGACCAATCCGAACTTCATCTCGGGAACCGACGTAGCCGAGTTCGGCTTTGGGGGCATGCGAGGAGACGGCACCGGCACGATCACGGTTGCGGGCGTCAGCGGGGCAGTGACGAAGGCGCTCCTCTTCTGGAACGGCCCCACCAACTCCACCGAGCCGGCCGCCAATGCTGCGGTGACCTTCGCCGACGCCGCCATCACGGGCACGAACATCGGCTTCGCAAGCAGCAACTGCTGGCCCTTCGACAACAGCCAGTCCTACCGCGCCGACGTGACCTCGCTGGTCACCGGCAACGGGGAGTACAGTCTGGCCGACTTCACCAAGGAAGATGCCGACATCAACGGCGTAGCCCTGATCGTCTTCTACGACGACGGCAACTCGTCGAACGACCGCAACTACGTCATGTTTAACGGCAACGACTCGAACGTGACGAGCACGTTCGACCCCGCAGGGTGGGACGAGACCATCGCGGGCGTCCCGTATTCCGGTGGCACCGCGAGCATCGACTTCGTCGTCTCCGACGGCCAGACCTTCGACGACCGGGACGTCGTGGTGAACGGGATCACCCTCGCGGCCGGCCCCGCCATCTTCCAGGGCGACACGTCGGGCGGCCCATTCAGCGCGAGCGGATCGCTCTGGGACGTCAAGCCGTTCACCATCCCATCGGGGGTGCTCAATCCAGGCTCGAACAACCTCCACCTGACGAGCGCCGAACCGACGGAGGAAGGGCAAGACTGCCTGTCTCTCGTCGTCGCCGCGGCGAACGTGCCGGCGTCGACGGGGCCTCCCATCATCCTGTCGGCTCTGGCCGCTGTGCAGCAGCGGTCGCAGGCGACGGAAATGCAGTCAACTCCCGCTCAATCTCCTCGACGAGCGCTCGCGCGCCCATCGGCGCAAGGATCTCGTGCGCTCGGTGGAATTGCGTCGTTGCCTCTTCGTCGCGGCCGAAGCGGTTAAGCGCGCGCCCGAAGGCGATCCGGCCTTCGGCAAGATCGATCAGCAGGCGCTGCTCCTCGAGTAGGAGCAGCGCCTGCGGATACCGGTCCAGGACTGCATCCACGTCGCCGTCGGCGACGGCGACGCTCGCTTCGGCAAGGAGCAGGGCGGCTCGAGAGTACACGTCCTCTTCCGGCACGTTTCTCGCGGCAAACTCCGCCAGCTCCCGCGCCTCCCCCACTCGTTGCTGGCGGACGAGGCTCTCGACCAGGAGCCGGTAGATCTCGAGGACGAGCCAGCCCCCGGACTCGAGGGCGAGAGGAACCGCGGCCTTGAGCCTCTCCTCGGCTTCCTCCAGGTCGTCCTCGGCCAGCGCGTACAGAGCCAGCGCCCGCAGGTTCTGGACCTGGAAGTAGCTGTCCGCGGTGCGTTCGAACCAGTCGAGCGCCTGCAAGGAAAGGCGCCGCGCCTCGGCCCGCTCCCCGCGGTAGTGCTTCGCCACAGCGAGAAGAAATGTCACTCGCGCCTCGTCCCTGTGGCTGCCCATGTCGCGGGCCAGGCGCGCGCAGCTCTCGAGGTGCTCTTCCGACTCTCCGAGCTTGCCGAGATTGAAGAGCAGGAAGCCGAGCCGCATGTGCCCCTCGATGCGGAGAGCGAGGTCGTCGAGCTCCTCAGCGATCGCCAGGCCGCTCTTAAGGTCCTCGATCGTTTCCCGGTCTTCTCCCTCGAACCAGGCGCGGAGATCCGCAGACTCGTACCGCGCCCTGATCTCCAGCACGGGATCGCCGATCCGGGTGGCGAGCGACTGCGCCTCCACGATGTGCTCGCGCCCCTCGGACGCGCGCCCCTGCTTGGAATCGATGTTCGCGAGCGCGATGAGGGCGGCGCAGCGCAGGTCCAGGCGACCGGCTGCGAGCGTCTCGTCCGCGAGCCGCGCAAGTTGCTCGCTCGCGCGACGCAGCTCGCCGAGCGAAGTGAGCGATCTGGAGTGCTTGAGCCGTAACTCGAGCTCCCGTTCCGGCTCCTCCACGACATCGAGGGCGCGAGAGTAGAAACGCTCGGCTTCGCGATGACCCTCGCGCCGCTCCGACTTCTCGGCTGCCCGGATGAGCGCCTCGACCGCGTCGGCGATCGGCGGCGGCTCAGGTGGATGCGCGACCGCGCGGCCGAACAGGCAGGCCTGCTCGAGATGGTAGGCGACGATCTCGACGAGCTCGTCCCCGCCGCCCGGGAGTCCCTGCGTCCAGGTGGCGAAGCGGGCATGCAGACGCGCGCGCTCGCCCTTCGTCACCCGGCCATAGGCGACGTCGCGGATCAGCACGTGCTTGAAGGCGTACTCGTTCTCACCGGCCACGGTCGAGCTTCGGTTCGCACGAACGAGATCGCGGCGCTCGAGCTCGGAGAGGCCGGGAGCGAGCGCGCCGTTGGCGCCGAGGTGGGCGACTGCGCCCGGCCAGAAAACCGTCCCTATGACTGACGCCTGTTGCGCAACGCGCTTGCCGCTGGGAGCCAGCTGGTCGAGGCGCGATCCGATTAGCGCCTGGAGGCTGGTCGGCACTGGGAGCGACCCGGCGTCGCCGTCGCCGAGCGCGCCCGCGTCGCTGAGCATGCTGACGGTCTCCTCGATGAAGAGCGGGTTGCCGCCCGCGTTCTCGAGCACGCGCGCGGCCACCTCGGGAGGAAGACCCTTCTCGCGCAGCAGCTCGGCGAGCAGCGCTTCGCTCGCACCGGCGCCGAGCGCATCGAGCTCGACTGTGCGCCGGTGCTCGCGGTCGGCGAAGAGTGCCGGCCACGCCTGTGGCGCCTCGGGCCGGGCCGAGCAGAGCAGCAGCACCGGCGACCCCTCGCCGCCCTCGAGCAGCGTCTCGACCAGCTCGATCAGCGTCGGCTCCGCCCAGTGGAGGTCCTCGAGCACGAGGACGAGAGGCCGCCGGGCTGCGACCAGCTCCAGCACGCGCCTGATGCCCCAGTGGAGCTCCGCCTGGCCAATCTCCTCCGCCGAGTAGGTTCCCTCCGGGGTCGTCGCGACCCCGATCAGGTTCGCGAGGGCGGCCGCCATCGTCCGCAGCTCATCACGGTCTTGCGTCGCGAGGCCGTTCAGGAGCTCGCCGAGCTTGGCCGAGGTCGCGGTCTCGTCGTCGTCGTGTGTGATCCTGGCGGCCTGCTTCAAGATCTCCACGATCGGCCAGTAGGTGATGCCCTCGCCGTACGAGAGGCACCGCCCCCAGAGGACGTCGCATTGCTCCTGCAGGCGGGCGGCGGTCTCGGCGATGAGACGGCTCTTGCCGATTCCAGGCCCGCCAACGACAGCGGCGAGTCCCGGACGGCGCGACTGCTCGATCCGCTCCCAGACTCCCCAGATCTGCTCGAGCTCGCGCTCGCGGCCGACCAGAGCCGCCGCGGCGGCTGCGACGTTGCGCCCCTCCCGTACGCCGACGACCTCCCAGACCTGGACCGGGTCCGCCTTGCCCTTCGCTGCGATCGGCTCGTGATCTCGGTACTCGATTACTCCACGCGTGGCGTTGTAGGTCTCCTGGCCGACGAGGATCCCATCGGTCGGCGCGGAGCTCTGGAGCCGCGCCGCCGTGTTCATCACGTCGCCGGCTGCGGTCCACTCGCCCTGGTCCGGTCTGGCGTCGAGCATCACGAGCGCCTCGCCCGTGTGGACGCCTATCCGGATGTGGAGGTCGAGCCACGCATCGTTCGCGTTGAGGTCGGCGACGCCCTCTTTGATCGCCAGCGCCGCACGCACGGCGCGCTCGGGATCGTCCTCATAGGCGATGGGCGCCCCGAAGATCGCGAGCACGGCGTCGCCGACGAACTTCTCGACCCGGCCTCCAAAGCGCTCGAGCTCGGCCCCGGCGCGGGCATGGTACGGCGCCAGCATCGACTTCACGTCCTCGGGGTCGAGCTGCTCGGCACGGGCTGTCGAGCCGACGACGTCGACGAAGAGAACCGTAACGAGCTTGCGCTCCTCGCTCGGTCCCGCGGGAGCGGGCGGCTCGGGAGCTTCCGCGACCGGCGATCCGCAGGCGAGGCAGAACCGCGCCTCCTCGGGGTTCTCCTTTCCGCAGCTCGGACAAACGATCACACATCGAGTGTACGCCCGTGCAGGGGAATTTCAGCCTCGTAATCGGGACGGGCGGATTCGAACCGCCGGCCTCCTGCTCCCAAAGCAGGCGCGCTAACCAGGCTGCGCTACGTCCCGCCGAAACCCCAGTCTAGCTTCGCTTACGGCTCCATTCCAAGCGGCGGAATGGGCCGATTTTTCGCTTACAACCGCGCTTTCTGCAACTTTTCGCAAGTAATCCTCCACATACAGCCGGGATATGTGTAACGATTTCTCTACTCGTGGCCAGGCGAGTCTTGAGCTGGACGGCTTTTGCCGTCGTGGCACTCATACTTGCCGGTGAAGCACAGCCGGCGTCGCTGACTCGAACAGAGTCTTCGTTGTTGACGGTCATGAACCAGGTGCGGCTGGCGCACGGCGTGCACCCGCTCCGCGCCGACTGGCGCCTCGAGCGCGCGGCTCGCTCGCACTCTTCCAGGATGCTGAGCGCCGGCGTTTTCTTCCACGGCGCATTCGACGCGCGCATCCGGTCTGTTGGCGTCCGCGCCCCGCGCGTGGGCGAGAACCTCGCCTGGGGCGCCGGCCAGGCATCACGCGCCCGCGCGATCGTCCGGATGTGGCTGGCGAGCCCGGGCCACCGGCGCAACCTGCTGGACGGGGGCTACCGACTCGTCGGCGTCGGCGCCCTGCGCGGCAGCTTCAGTGGCCGCCACGGCGTGCTGATGATCACGACCGACTTCGCCGGGCGCTAAGCGGGCTCGATCAGGTCACGCAGCTCGGCGATCTTCTCGCGCCGTAGCTCGTCGCGCTCGCCTCGGTCCACGCGGTCGATCAAGTCCAGCACGAGCGGCGCCAGCTCAATCGGGTTGAAGGGCTTCGTGACGTAGTCGATCCCACCGAGGTCGAGCCCGCGGGCCCGGTCGCGCACTTCGGCTCTGGCCGTCAGGAACACGATCGGGATCGAGCTCGTGCTGTCGCTGTCGAGCAGCTCCTCAGCGACCTGCCAGCCGTCGAGGCCCGGCATCATCACGTCGAGGAGGATCACGTCGGGCTCCTCGTTGCGAGCCTTCTCGAGGCCGGTGGGCCCGTCGCTCGCCTCGAGCACCTCCATCCCCTCCGCCTCGAGATTCACTCGGCAGAGAAGCCGGATCGGCGCCTCGTCATCGATTACCAAAACCCTCGTCATCGGTCCCGCCACCCTAGTAGGAACGCGCTCCTATACCCGTTCGTACGGCCGTTCATTCACGCTCGCTGAGAACGGGCTGCGCGGAAACCGGCAGCGAGAACACGAAGCTCGACCCTTCACCCTCGCGCGAGCGCACCCAGATCCGGCCGCGCATCGCCGCGAGCAGCTCCTTCGCGATGAAGAGGCCGAGGCCTGTTCCGCCGCTCTCGAGGTCGCGCCCGCCGCTCTCGGCGCGATAGAACTTCGCGAAGATCCGGTTCTGCTCGGCCTCCGGGATCCCGATGCCTTCATCGTCCACGCTCACCTCAACGGCGTCGTCGCGGCGGCGTGCGGCGACCCGCACGGTGCCGCCTTCCGGTGAGTACTTGACCGCGTTGTCCACCAGGTCGGTGACGATCTGTCGCAGCTTCTCGCGGTCGGCGGTGACGGCGAGGGGCTCGGGCGGCAGGTCGAGGACGAACTGGTGGCCCGCCAGGACGAGCGACTGCTTCGCCGAGGCGACGACCTCGGAGACGACGGCGCTCACGTCGATCGGCGCGAGCTGCACCTGGAGGTCGCCGGAGTCGAGCCGGGCGACCGCGAGCAGCCGGTCGACGATCGCCGTCAGCCGACCGGCCTCCGAGGCGATGTAGCCGAGGAACGTGGCTCGCTCCTCCTCGCCGAAGAGGACGTCGTCGCGCAGAAGGGTCTCGGCAAAGCCGTAGATCGAGGTCAGCGGCGAGCGCAGCTCCCGCGAGACGTTGGAGACGAACTCCGACTTCATCTCCTCGACGACGCGCTCGGCGGAGATGTCGCGGAAGGCGAAGATGCGGCCGGCGACGGCTCCGGCCGGGTCGAGCATGATCGCCTCGGTCAGCGAGAGCCAGATCTCCTCCCCGCCTCGCCGAATCGAGACGAGCCGCTCTCCGGACGGCGACTCGTGGTCGGACTCGAGGTCACGCTGGAGCACCTCACTGGGCGTCCGCTCGAGAGCCTCCGGCGTGGGGACGCCCGTGATTCGCTCCGCGGCCGCGTTCCATAGCACGACCTTTCCATCGCGGTCGACGGCCACGATCCCGTCCGCGATGTTCGAGAGGATCGCCACGCTGCGCTCCTTCTCGAGCGCCACGTTCTGGTAGAGCTCGGCACTCGAGAGCGCGGCCGACGCGTTGCCCGCGAAGGCGGCGAGCGCCTCCACCTCCTCCTGCTGCCACGGCCTCGGCTCCTTCGCATACACCGAGAGCACGCCGTGAACGGCCCCTTCCGGGCCGACGAGCGGCACGCCGACGTAGCCCGCGTACCCGGCCGAGAGGACGGGGTCGGCCTGGAGCAGCCGCTGGTCCTCGCGCGCGTCGGCAACCGTGACCGGTGACCGGGACTGGACGGCGTCGCCTGCGAGGCGGGCGGTCGAGGGCACGCGGGAGTCGAGGACGCTCGTGATCTCCACGCCCGAGACCGCGCTCGCGACGAGCTCGTCGCCTTCGAGCAGGCGGATCACCGCGGCGTCGGCGCCGAGAAGCGCCGGCGCCTGCCGGACGACCTCGTCGAGCACGGCTCCCGGGTCGAGCTCGGTTGCGAGCAGCGAGCCGGTTCGGGCGAGCTGCTGGGCCAGCGCGCGCGAGCGGCGCTCCGCCTCGAAGAGCTCGCTCCGCTCGAGCGCGCCTCGTGCTGCTCCAGCGAGGTTCCGCGCGAGCTCGAGGTCGTCGTCGGCGAAGTTCCGCTGTTCCTCGAAGAAGACGAGCACGAGCGCGCCCTCCTCACTGCGCGGCGCCTCGATCGGCACCGCCAGCAGCGAGCGGTAGCCGGACTCGCGCGTCACGCCCCGCCACTCGTCGTCGAAGCGATCGTCGTCGTGGAGGCGTGGCGAGGCCAGCACGCGCCTGCCGCGCGCGCAGGAGCGCAAGGCGCCGGAGGGGTCGCCGAGGCCGTTCTCGAGGAACTTGACAAGCAAGCCGGGTAGGCCGTGCAACCCGGCGAGGCGAAGGTCGTCGGCCTTCGGCATCAACACCGCCGCGCTCGCGCCCCCGAGCGCCTCGCTTGCCGCCTGGGCGAGCGCGTCGAGGGTCTCCTCGAGGGAGATCGGTTCGCCGAGCACCGAGGCGATTCGGTAGAAACCGCGCTGGATCCGCGCCTGCCGCGAGCGCTCCTCGAAGCTCTCGGCATTGCGCAACGCGAGCGCGGCGAGGTTCGCGAAGGCCTCGAGCAAGTCGGCCTGGCCGGAGGTGAACTTGCGCTCGGCATCGCGCGTCCCGACGCCGAGGATCCCCCTCACCTCGCCGGACCAGCGCATCGGAGCCACGATCGCGCTGTGGAAGCCTTCGTAGGCCGGATGCGGCACGGCCTCGGTGAGCTCCGAGTAGTCGTCCGAGAGCACCGGTCGGCCCCGAGCGATGGCGCGGCCGGAAAGCCCCTTCTCTGCCGGGAACTCGAAGCCGACGATCCCCTCGAGCAGGCCGTGGACGGCCGCGCAGCGCAGGACCCCGCGCTCGGCGTCGAGCAGGAAGCAGTCCACTGCCTCCGCGCGCAGCAGCTGGGCGACCTCGTCCACGAGCCGCTGCAGCACCGCCTTCAGCTCGAGCTCGCTGGTCACGACCTGAGCGGCCTTGAGGAGCGCGCTCTGCTCGCCGAGCCGCCGCTCGTTCTCCTCGAGGAGACGCGCCGTGTGCAGCGCGAGCCCGATTTCGCGCGCCACCGCCTCCGCCAGAGAGACCTCGCCGGGCGCCCAGGGCCCCGGATCCGGCCGGTGGAGGCCGAGCACGCCGATCATCCGGTCGAACACGACGATCGGCGTGGCCAGCACCGAGCGGGTGCCGAGCTCGACCAGCGTCTGCACGTCCCCGAGCGACTCGTCCAGGAGCTCGGGCGCGTCGAGCACGTCCGCGACCGCGACGGTGCGCCGCTCGCGCGCCGCGAGGTTCGAGACCGGCAGCCGGCGCGCGTCGTCGCCGATCGGGGAAAGCCCCTCCGCCCACCACTCGGCGCGGATCGGCAGCTTCTCGTTCGCGTCGCTGATCCTGATGAAACAGCGGGAAGCGCCAATGGCGCGACCGGTCTCGGTCACTGCCACCCGCGTGACCGCGTCCAGATCGTGGACCGAGCGCACGCGGCGGGAGATCTTCCCCACGAGTCGCTCGCGGGCGAGGGCCTGGTCGAGCGCATGCGCCGAGCGGGTGCGGTCGAGCGAGATCGCGGCCTCCCCGGCCAGAGCCTGCATCAGGCGGAGCTCCTCCGGGGTGAAGGCCCGGCGCTCCTGGGTCGGCGCGGCGACCAGCACTCCGACGACCCGCTCCTCGACGATCAGAGGCACGAAGGCTCCGCTCTTCGCGTGCGCCGCCTTCGCGAGGCGCTGGCTGACGAGCGGCGAGGATTCGATGTCGTACACCGCGACCGGAGCCGCCTCGAAGTAGGCGCTGGCGATCCCCGACGGCTCGTTGTGCAGGTGCACCCGGATGTCGCTGAACCAATCGGCGTCTTCGCCGTCCGAGCGCGCGAGGAGGCCGATCGCCTCGTCCTCGGCGTCGCTCACGAGGGCGAGGGCGGTGAACTCGACGTGCAGCAGCGAGGCCACCTCGTCGAGCAGCACGCGGGCGGCCTCGACCGGGTCCTGGGCCCGCGAGAGCGAGTTGGCGAGGGTGGCGACGGAGGTGAGCTCGCGGTCGCGCACCGAAACGAGCTGTTCTGCTTCACGCGCGCGAGGACCGCTCAGCACCAACCGTGCGGGGTCGCTCCAGCGGCGCAGGAAGATCAGCGCCGGGATGAGCGCGATCAGGGTCGCGGCAAACGGGGGCCACACATGCCCGCCGACCGGCGAGTGGTCGTAGAGCACGACGGCGCCGAAGATCGCGGCGGGAATCGCGATCCCCGGGAAGACCAGCGCGAGGGCGACGTCCGTCACGCTCACCCGGCTGCGCTCGCGCCAGAGGGCCGGTGCGAGAGCCGCCGCGACGAGCAGGTACGCGCCCGCCAGGACGAACAGCGGGACCGCGTTGAAGTAGACAGCCTGGTCTTCGGGGGTCACTTGGGCCTCAGGATGATAGGGAGCGAGGAAGTCCGCGTCGAGAAAATCCCTTCAAGAAGCCGTTTTCAAGTCCACTTCTTGCAACTTGGAAAGATGGGCCGAACGGCCTATTGGAAAGGGGCGGCCGGGTCGCTAGCGTGCTGGTACTGGGCGATGCGAGCCGCGTGCCCTGTACCTGGCCTTGTGGCCCGCGGCGAGCACTTGGGGAGAGCCCGTCGCCACCACCCCCCGAGCGGCGGGCTCAACCCGATTCATTCGAGTCAACCTGCAGCTTCGGCTTTGCGCAGCCCGCGGAGAGCCCAGAGCGAGAACGCTGCCGCCAGCGCCACGGCCGCGGCGAACGCAACCGCGACCTCTGTGGGACTGCCCGCGAGGAACCCGCGTCCCGATTCAAGCACTCGCGTGACCGGGTTCACCTGCGCGACGGTGTGGATCCAGCCCTGCAGCAGCGACAGCGGCACGTACACCGGCGCGAAGAAGAGGACCAGGAAGACGGGCAACTGCATCACCGGGCCGGCCTGCATCGTCCGCAGGCGCATCGCCACCCCCGCGGCCCAGAGCACGGCAGTGAGGTTGAGGATCACCGCGAGCGTGTAGAGCCCGACGAGGTCGACCCCGCTGCCTCCGACGTTCATCCCGGCGGCGAGCGCGACGACGGTCAGGAAGGCCGCGGTGACAAGCCACCGGACGAGCGCCGCCGAGGCATAGCCAAGCACGATCCCGGTCCGGTTCGGTGCGGCGAGCAGCAGCCGGCGGGCGAAGCCGCTCTCGAAGTCGCGGGCGATCCCGAAGCCCGTGAAGACGCCGCCGAAGGCTGCCGACTGCAGCAGCACGAAGACGAACTGGAAAGCCGTGTAGCCCGGCGGGTAGTCGAAGCCGGGGATGTCGCCGACCCGCGAGAGCCCGCCGGCGAAGGCGGTGAAGAAGAAGAGCGGGAAGACGAGCGAGGGCACGAGCAGGGACGGGTTGTGGAAGACGTTGTGCAGGGTCCGCCACGCGACACCCTGGGCAACCGCGAGGGTTCTCACGAGCGCGCCATCCTCACGCGGAGCGCCCAGGTCGAGAGCGAGAGCGCCACGATCGTGATCGCCCCGGTGATCCCGAAGCCGAGCGCCAGCGCCTCCGCGTCCCAGCCCGTGATGATCAGGCTCCGGACGCACTCGAGCAGGTACGAGACCGGGTTCGCGGTCGCGAGGTCGCGGAACCAGGTCTGCTCGATCAGGTTCCGCGGGATGTTCATCGACGAGATGAACAGGAACACGAAGAACGCGGGAAAGAGGCTCTGCACGGCCTCGCCCGAGCCGGTCCGCAGCGCGGCGAAAGCTCCCAGCGCACCGAAGGCCAGCGTCACGAAGAGGGCGAACACGAACAGCACCAGCACGCCGAGTACGCCGGACGCGGGCCGCACGCCGACGGCGAGGCCCACGCCGAGATAGACCGCCACCTGAGCGATACCGAGTACGACAGCGCCGCCGAGCTGGCCCGCCAGCACCGCGATCCCGCGCATCGGCGTCAGCGAGAGCCGATTCAGGAAGCCCGTTTGGATGTCCCGGGCCAGGTCGGTGCCGGCGTTCATGGTCGCGAAGAGCGCACCCTGGATGAAGGGCACCGCCAGTGCGAACGCCACGAAGGAATTTGTCGGGAAGCCCGGCAGCTTCGTCTCGGCCTTGAGCCCACCCGAGTTGACCGCGAGCAAGAACATCGGGAAGAGCAGGGGCGCAACGACGTTCGCGGGTTGGCGCAGCGTGCGCAACACCGAGCGCCGGCCGAGCACGTACACCTGGTCGGCGAAGCCGGTCACGTCGCGTCCATGGCGAGTTGCGAGGTCGGCCCCTCCTTCTCTTCCTCGTCGCCGGCCCCCTCCAGCGATCGCCCGGTCTTCGCGAGGAACACGTCGTCCAGGGACGGCTGGTGGAGCTGCAGGTGCTCGACCTTCAGACCCTCCGCATCGAGCGCGCGGACGACGTCCGCCAGGTCGGACTCGCCGCCCTTGAGGCGCACCGCGACGCCGTTCTCCGCGCAGGGGACGAGCTCTCCGAACCGTGCGAGCACGTCCGAGGCCCGGCCCAGCTCGGCGGGATCTGCGGGAATCGCCTCGATCGTCGGCCGCCCGACTTCCGCCTTGAGGGCGAGCGGGGTTCCTTCGGCGACGATGTGCCCGTGGTCGATGATCCCGACGCGGTCGGCGAGCACGTCGGCTTCCTCCAGGTACTGCGTCGTCAGGAACACGGTCACGCCCTCGTCCTTCGCCAGGCGGCCGACCTCGGACCAGAGCGCCGTGCGGCTCTGCACGTCGAGGCCTGTCGTCGGCTCGTCCAGGAACAGGATCCGCGGGCTGTGGACGAGCGCGAGCGCGAGGTCGAGCCTGCGCTTCATCCCGCCCGAGTAGCCGCGCACCTTCCGGTCGGCGGCCTCGGCCAGGCCGACGCGGCCGAGCAGCTCGTCGGCGCGCCGTGCTCGGTCGGCTCGCGGTAGCGCCTGCAGCGACGCCTGGAGCCGCACGTGCTCGCGGCCGGTCAGGAGCGGGTCGAGCGCGGCCTCCTGGAGGGCGGCGCCGATGCGCGCCCTGACCTTGGGCCCGTCGCGCACGACATCGAAGCCGGCGACCCGGGCCGTTCCCGAGGTCGGAGGCAGGAGCGTCGTCAGCATGTGGACGGTCGTGGACTTGCCCGCGCCGTTGGGCCCGAGGAAGCCGTAGATCTCGCCCGGCGCCACCACGAGGTCGATCCCGTCCACCGCGCGCGGCCCCTTCTTGAACTCGCGAACGAGCTTCTCTGCCTGGATTGCCGGCTCGCTCATGCCTTAGCGATCGTCGGGGCGCTGCCACCATCGGTCTCGATACGCACAGCCAGCGTCTCTTCCTTGATCCAGTCCTCGTGACTGAGCAGCTCGGACTCGCTCTCCGGCAGCGTCACCACGATCCGGTCGGTCAGCTCAAGGCCGGCCTCCTTGCGCATCGTGTTGAGCCGGTGGATCAGGTCGCGGACGCGGCCTTCGAGCTCGAGCTCCGGATCGAGGGCGAGCTCGAGCGCGACGGTCAGGCCGTCCTCGCCCGCGACCGCCCAGCCCTCCTTGCCGCGCCGCTCGATCAGCACCTCTTCCGGTGAGAGCTCATGGCCGTCCGCTCGCAGCCGACCCTCGCCGAGCTCCTCGAACTCGCCGGCCTCGAGCGCCGCGCGAACCGACGCGAGCTCCTTGCCGAGCTTGGGGCCGAGCACCGGCAAGTTCGGCTTGACTCGTAGCTCCGTTGCCTCGACCGGTCCGAACTCGACCTCCTTCACGCTCAGCTCGTCGGCGATCTCGTCCGCGTGCCCCTGAGCCCCTTCGGCGCCCTGGACGACGAGCCGCCGTAGCGGCTGGCGATGCTTGATCCCGGCCTGCGAGCGCGCCTGGCGGCCGAGCTCCACAACGCGCCTCACGTCCGCTACCTCGGCCAGCAGCGCCTCGTCCGGCTCAGGCCCCTCCGGCCAGCCGGCGAGATGCACCGAGTCGGGTGCGCCTTCACAGGCTTCGGCGACCAGGTTCTGCCAGAGGTGCTCGGTGAGAAAGGGCATCAGCGGCGCGATGGTGCGCAGCCCCTGGACGAGCGACCACCAGAGCGCCTGGAGCGCCTCGGCGTCCTCGCTCCCCCAGAAGCGGCGCCGGGAGCGACGGATGTACCAGTTCGAGAGGTCGTCCACGAAGCTCTCGAAGGCGGCGGTCAGCGCCGGCGTCCAGTAGCGCTCGTAGCCCTCTTCCATCTCGCGCACAAGCCGGTGTGTGCGCGCGACGAGCCAACGGTCGAGCGGCTGCTGCGACGACGGCTCCGCCCCCCACTCGGGCCGCCAGCCCGCGATGTTCCCGTAGGTGACGAGGAAGCCAACCGAGTTCCAGAGCGTCAGCAGCCGCCGCTGCACCTCGGCCACCGGCCCGTAGCCGAAGTTGACGTTCGCGTACGGCGGGGTCGAGCAGTAGAGCCAGCGCATCACGTCGGCGCCCATACGGTCGAAAGCCTCGTCCGCCTCGATCATGTTCCCGGCCGACTTGTGCATTGGTCGGCCGTCCTCGGCGTTCACCCGCTCATAGGTGAGCACCCGGCGGTACGGCAGCCTGCCCACCATCGTCATCGACATGAAGCTGATCGAATAGAACCAGAGCCGGATCTGCTCGCGCATCTCCGAGACCCAGTCGGCCGGGAACCACTGCTCCCAGTAGGCGTGGTCGGGCAGGTCGGCGCCGGTGAGCGCGGCAGCGGCGCCCGTCGCGTAGCCGTGCGCGACGAACTCGGGGTTCTGCCAGCCCAACGTGGACAGCGGGACGATGCCCGCGTCGAGCCAGGCGTCGCCGACCTCCGGAATGCGGCGCACCTCCTGGTCGCAGGCCTCGCAGCGAATCGGCACCGCGTCGATCCACGGGCGGTGGAGCTCCTTGAGCTGCTCGAGCCCGCCGGTGGCGCGCTCCTCGAGCTCGGCCTTCGAGCCGATCACGTTCAACTCGCCGCATTCGCAGGGGTACAGCGGTAGCGGCAGCCCGAAGTAGCGCTTGCGCGAGATGTTCCAGTCCTCCATGTTGCGCAGCCAGTCGTCCATGCGCTTCGAGTACTGCGGCGGCGTCCACTCGACCTCCTGGTTGGCGTCGAGTAGTGGCTGCCGGATCTCGTCACAGGCGATGAACCAGTCGTCCACGACTCGGAAGACGAGCGGCGTCTTGCAGCGCCAGCAGATCGGGTAGCGGTGCACGATCGTCCCCGCCTCGACCAGCAGGCCCTTCTCGCGCAGCGCCTCGGCGATCAGCTCGCCGGCCTCGCCGGTGCTCAGGCCCTCGAAGACCCCGTAGCCGGCCACGAACTGCCCCGCCTCGTCGATCGGCGCCAGCACCGGCAGGTCGTGGACGCGCGAGAGCTCGAAGTCCTCGGCGCCGGCGCCGGGAGCGATGTGGACGATGCCGGTGCCCTCGTCGAGCGCGACCTCGTCCCAGGGGATGACGCGGTGGACGACGTCCGCCTGCGCGGGAAGCTCGTCGAAGGGCCCTTCGTACTCCAGCCCCACGAGCTCCGCGCCTCGGACGGTCTTGACCGGCTCCACGTCTCCGGCGAGCTCGCGTGCGCGCCACTCGCCCTTGGCGTCGAGCACGTACTCGGCATCCGGCTTGACGGCAGCCGCGACGTTGGCCGGCAGCGTCCACGGCGTCGTCGTCCAGATCACCAACGCTTCGCCATCACGTCCCTTTAGCGGGAACCGGACGAAGAGCGACGGGTGCTCCATCTCACGGTGGTTCTCCTCGCCCGCCTGCTCGTGCTGCGAGAGCGAGGTGCCGCAGCGCGGGCACCACTGGGTCGAGCGGTGACCCAGGTAGAGCCACTCCCGACGGTGGCACTCCTTGATGAAGCGCCAGATGTACTCGATGTTCGTGTCGGAGAAGGTGAGGTAGTCGTTCCCCCAGTCCATCCATTGACCCAGCCGCTTGGACTGCTTGGTGATGACCCCGACGTAATTGGCGACGCGCTCCTTGCAGCGCTCGGCGAACTCGGCGATCCCGTACTCCTCGATCTCGCGCTTCGAGTTGAGGCCGAGCTCCTTCTCAACCCCCACCTCGACCCAGAGGCCCTGGCAGTCGAACCCGTTCTGGTAGCGCTCATCGAAGCCGCGGAGGGCGTGGTAGCGCTGGAAGACGTCCTTCAGCGCCCGGCCCCAGGTGTGGTGGACGCCCATCGGGTTGTTGGCAGTGATCGGCCCGTCGATGAAGCTCCAGCGGGGGCCGCCGGCATTCTGCTCGCGCAGGCGCTCGAAGGTCCGCTCGCGCTCCCAGAGCTCCAGCACCTCACGTTCCAGGGCCGGATGATCGGGCACACTCGGGAGCGGCGTGAACATCCGGCGATCCTAGCGAGCGGGAACAAGCCTTCCTGCGTCGGCGTTTGAACTAGCCGAGACGCGAGGTAGAAAGGACTACATGGCAGACGCAGTAACCGAACAGACCTTCGAGACCGACGTGATTGGCAGCGAGCAGCCAGTGCTGGTCGACTTCTGGGCCGAGTGGTGCGGGCCCTGTCATGCGATCGCGCCCGTGCTCGACGAGATCGCCGCGGAGCGCAGCGACCTCAAGGTCGTCAAGCTGAACATCGACGAGGAGCCCGCGATCGCCCAGCGCTACGGGGTGATGTCGATCCCGACCCTGATCCTGTTCAAGGACGGCGAGCCGCAGGCAGCCGCGGTCGGCGCGATGCCGAAGTCGATGATCGAGCAGCGCCTCGGCCTCGCCGAAGCGGCTGCTTAAACGGCCCCGGCGGCAAAGCCGCCATGGCCTCTCATGGTCGGCGTCGCAAGCGAGCGCCTTAAACGGCCCCGGCGGCAAAGCCGCCATGGCCTCTCATGGTCGGCGTCGCAAGCGAGCGCCTTACGCTTCCGCCTCCCGCTTCTCCTGGTGCGGGACCGGCGACGCCGCCCGCGCGGGCGGCTCGTCGACGAGGTTGAGCACGCGCATCCCGTGGACGAACACGATCGCGCCGCCGAGCCAGCCGCCGAGGGTGAGGAAGGCGAAACCGACGAGCGTGAGGATGAACGGGCCGGTCTCGACGGCACCGTGCGTGTAGCCGCCGTGGCCGAGCAGCGCCGCGATCAGGAAGAACGCGGTCGCGGTCAGCATCGAAAGCATGTGGTACGTGGCCGTCCACCAGAGCGGGGTCTTCCACGAGATCGAGAGCCAGTCCACGAGCCCGGTCAGGGCGGTGAGGCTCGTGATGATCAGGCCGACGACGAGCGCGAGCCACCAGCCGTGCGCAGCGGAGCGGTTGGCGATTCCCACGACGCTGGCGAAGGCCATCACGGTCGCGGCCGTGTAAGCGCCGATCGTGGCGTCGGTCAGGGGCGGATGAAGAGGGTGGCCGGGCAGGCCGCGGATCAGGTAACTCAGCTTCACAGTCGGCGGCATACCCCACCGCCGCACCGGAGAAACGGTTAGGTCTTAGGCGCTGGGTTCCGCTTCGAGGAAGTCGACGAAGGCTGCGTGCTTGGCCAGGTACGCCTCGAGCAGCGCCAGACCGTTCTCGAGCCATTGCTCGAGCCAGCTTTCGCCGAGCTCGTCCTCGATGCGGTGCAGACCGTGCTCTTCCATAACCAAATGATCGGGACGAGGTCGGACGGCCGCAATGAGCCGAACGGCCTAACTTGCCGATCCGCTCGGCCTATAGCCTGCTCCGGGTGCGGGGTCTTCTCCTGATCAACCCGCGCGCTGGAACCGAGAGCCCGACGACCGAAGAACTGCGGGACGAAGCCCAGGCGCGCGGGATCGATGCGCACGTGCTCGACGAGGGCGAAGACGTTGCACAGCTCGCCCGGGACGCCGAGGTGGACGTCCTCGGGGCGGCCGGCGGCGACGGCACCGTGGCCAGCGTCGCCGCGGTCGCGGTCGAGCGCGGCCTTCCGCTCGTCGCCGTGCCCTACGGCACGCGCAACCATTTCGCGCGCGACCTCGGGCTCGACCGCGAGGACCCGCTCGCCGCGCTCGCCGGATTCGAGGGCGAGGAGCGGCGCGTGGACGTTGGCTGCGCGGGCGAGCGGCGCTTCCTGAACAACGTCTCGCTCGGCCTCTACGCCTCACTCGTCCACCGGCGCGAGCATCACCGCCGTCGCCGGCAGGCGCTCGCGGGGCTGCGCGCGCTCTGGCTAAGCCTGCGCAGGCGGCCGGGGATCTGGGCGAGCATCGACGGCGAGCCGGTCAAGGCACGGATCGTGCTCGTCGCAAACAACGCCTACGAGCTGAGCCTGTTCTCGATCGGCGAGCGCGAGCGACTCGACGAGGGCCGGCTCCACCTCTACGCGGCGAAGGGGTGGCTGCCGAGTGCCTGGGACGAGCGCAGCGGCGAGCGCTTCACGATCGACGCACGGCCCGGGAAGCTCCAGGCCGCGGTGGACGGCGAGCCGGCGGAGCTCGAAACGCCGCTCGAGCTGTCGGTCGAGCCCGGGGCGCTACGCGTGCTCGTGCCGCGTGCGCCAGGCTGAGAGGACGAGCGGTACGTTCTCGAACGCGAGCTCGTCCGGCGGCGGAAGCTTGTCCGCGTCGAACCACTGCAGCTCGGAGACGTCGTCTGCAGCCTGGGGCTCACCGCCGATGACTCGGGCCGTCCAGTAGAGGTTCAGCGTCGCCTCTGCGGTCGAGTCGCCGCCGTAGCGATCCATCCACACGCCCAGGAACGCGACGGGCTCGACCTCGAGGCCCGTCTCCTCACGCAGCTCGCGGCGGATCCCGTCGAGCGGGTGCTCACCCTCCTCGAGGAACCCGCCGGGGATGTCCCAATGCCCTTTGAACGGCTCCACCGCCCGCCGGGTGAGGAGCACGCGCCCCTCGTCGTCCTCGCAGAGCGCGCCGGCGGTCGGCGTCGAGCTCGCATAGGAGATGAATCCGCACTCGGGGCATTCGACGCGCTGCTCGTCGCCGCGGAGCTCGCTCCGGCAGCGCGGACAGAACTTCCACCCCGCGAGCTCGGCCACGCCGCAACAATAGGCCCATGAGCCCGCGCTTCGTCCCAGCCACCGTGCACGAGCTCTCCCGGGTCGGGCTGCTCGCCGGCCTCCCGGGAGAGAAGCTGACGAAGATCGCTCAGCGGATGGAGCGCGAGGAGGTGCCACCCGGGCGCCAGGTGGTGCGCGAGGGCGACGACTCCGAGCGGTTCTACGTCATCCTCTCGGGCCTCTTCACCGTCAGCCAGGAGGACCTTGGGCCGCGGCGGGTGCTGCAGCCCGGGAGCTACTTCGGCGAGGTCGGCCTGGCGATGAACGTGCCGCGCACGGCCTCGGTCCGCGCGCTCACCGCGGCGGTCGTTGCGAGCTGCGACCGCGCCACCTTCGACGAACTTCTGCGCCCGCTCTTCGCGGAGGACGGCTGAGCACGACACGTTTTCTCCTGCTCGGAGCCGCCGCGCTCGCCCTCCTCGCTGGATCCAGCTGCTCATCCTCGCCGAAGCACGCTGCCGTGCACACGACGACCTTGCGAGGCGTTGTGCACGCCGCGCCCAGCCGGCCGCGCCCGATCCGCTTGGTCGAAAGACCCGTCGGCACGCTCGCCCAGCCGTTGCAAGACGCGGCCGCTGCTCCGATCGGCTCGGGTGCGCTGCTGCTCGGCGGGCTCAATGCGGCGGATACATCCATCGGCGACATCCGCTTCGTCTCCGCACGCGGTAACACCGTCCGCGGGTCGCTTCCCGGAGTCCGGCACGACGCTGCTGCCGTGGCCCTCGGCGGAGCGATCTACGTGTTCGGCGGCGGGAATGGGCCGAGCCAGCTGAACGAGATTGTCAAGGTCGGGCCCGCCGGTCGAACGAGTGTGGTCGGCCGGTTGCCGCAGCCGGCCTCAGACCTCTCCGCCACGGCCATCTCCGGAACCGCCTACCTCGTCGGCGGGTTCACCGGTACGCGTTGGCTGGACACGATCCTCACCTGGAGACCGGGTGCCCCACCCCGCGTTGCGGCCCGGTTGCCCGTACCGCTTCGCTACGCAGCCGTGACGGCTGCCCGCGGCAGGCTGCTGATCGCAGGCGGCTCGACTCCGAGCGGGAACGCGACGCGGACGGTGCTGTCGTTCGACCCGGCGCAGGGACGAGTCCATGCGATCGGGCGGTTGCCCGCGCCTACCACCCACGCGGCGGCGGCAACGTTTCGCGGTATCGCCTACGTGATCGGCGGCCGCGGCTCCGTCGTAGGCTCGGCAACTGCGCGCATCTCCGCGATCGATCCCTCGAGCGGCCGACTCAGCCGCGCGGGCGCGCTGGCCAAGCCCCTCTCGGACCTCGCGGCTGTGAGCGCGCGCGACGGAATCCTGGTCGCCGGCGGGCACGGCCAGGCAGGCACATCAACCACGATCGGCGAGCTGGTTCCGGCCGGGCGTCCCCGTCCCGTTGCCGCCGGGCCGAAGCTGCTGTCGGGCAAGAACGTGTATGCAGCCGATGCGGCCGGCGCGCTCAGTCCGGTGGTCCGGCGTGACCGCCCGTTGATCTACGTCCCGAACAGCCAGAGCGACAGCGTCGACGAGATCGACCCGAGGACGTTCAAGGTCGTCCGCCACTTCTCGGTCGGCGCCCTCCCCCAGCACGTCACCCCTTCGTACGACCTGAAGACGCTCTACGTCCTCAACGACCTCGGAAACAGCGTGACCCCGATCAACCCTCGCAACGGGCTGCCCGGCCGTTCGATCCCTGTGGCCGACCCGTACAACATGTACTTCACCCCTGACGGACGCTTCGCGATCGTCGTCGCCGAGCGGCTCGCCCGCCTCGACTTCCGATTCCCGCACATCTTTCGATTGCACCACTCGCTGCACGTTCCATGCCGCGGAGTCGACCACATGGATTTCTCCGCTAACGGGCGCTACCTGATCGCGACCTGTGAGTTCTCGGGCCAGCTGCTCAAGGTCGAGGTGCGGCGCGAGCGCGTGACCGGCGTTCTCTCGATGCCGTCTGGAGCGATCCCGCAGGACGTCAAGCTCTCGCCGGACGGGAAGGTCTTCTACGTGGCGGACATGGGCCGCGGCGGCGTCTGGAAAGTCTCTGGCGCTCCCTTCCGCGTGCTCGGCTTCATCCGCACCGGCGCGGGCACTCACGGGCTCTACCCGAGCCGGAACGCGCGGGTTCTCTACGCAACCAATCGCGCGGAGGGGTCGATCTCCGTGATCAGCTTCGCAACGCGCAAGGTGATCCAGAAGTGGCGGATTCCCGGGGGCGGCAGCCCGGACATGGGCAACGTCTCTGCGAACGGAAGGGTGCTCTGGGTCTCCGGGCGCTGGAACGGCGTCGTCTACGCGATCGACACCCGCACCGGCAGGCTGATCGCGAAGATCCCGGTCGGAGCCAGCCCGCACGGGCTCTCGGTCTGGCCCCAGCCGGGCCGCTATTCGCTAGGCCACACCGGGATTCTCCGCTAGCACCGCGTCCGACAGTTGCGGCCACGCCTCGAGCGCCCAGGGGCCGAAGTCGAGGTCGCTCAGGCACGCGAGCGCCAGGTCGGCCTCGGGATCGACCCAGAGGAAGGTGCCGCTCCCGCCGAAGTGGCCGAACGTGCGCGGCGAGTTGCGCGAGCCGGTCCAGTGCGGCTCCTTCGAGTCGCGCAGCTCGAAGCCGAGCCCCCAGTCGTTCGGGTCCATCCGCCCCACGTCGGGGAGCACGCCCACAAGGCCGGGGAACTGCACCGAGGTCGCCTCGGCCAGCGTCTCGGGCGCGACGAGCCGCGGGCGCTGGAGCTCGGCCGCGAGCCGCAGCAGGTCGTCGAGACTGCCGTACAGGCCGGCCGCAGGCGAGCCGCGTAGCTCCGCACTCGTCTCGAGCGGTCGCAGGACCGCCGCGGCGAGGTACTTCTCGAACGGCATCTCCGCGGCTGCGCCCACGGTCTCGGCGAGCACCTCGAACCCAGTGTTCGAGTAGATCCGCCGCTGCCCCGGCTGCGCGATCGGCTTGTCGCCGTCGAACGGCAGGCCTGAGGCGTGTGCCAGCAGGTGCCGCACAGTGGAGCCGGGCGGCCCCGCCGGCTGGTCGAGGTCGAGAATCCCTTCCTCGGCCGCAACCAGCGCCGCGAGCGCCGTCGCGGGCTTCGTCACAGAAGCCCAGCGGAACACGTGGTCGCGAGCCCCGTGGGCCGCCACTTCCTCGCCGCCGCGCAGGACGCCGACCGCCACCGTCCGCGCCGGCCACGCCTCGACCTGTCGCAGGGCGTCCACGACGGGCGATACTAGTGCGATGGAGAGGCGGGTCGTTCCGGCCGACTCCCCGTACGTCGCCACCGTCGGGTACTCGAGGGCGATCCGGGTAGGCCCGCACGTCCACGTCGCGGGAACGGCGCCGATCATGCCCGGGGAAGCCGATCCCCCGATCGATCCCTACGCGCAGGCGAAGCGCTGCCTGGAGATCATCGTCGCCGCGCTCGAGGAGGTCGGCGCCGGCCCTGAGCACGTCGTCCGCACCCGCGCGTACCTGACGGACGTCGAAGACTGGAAAGAGGTCGGGCGAGCGCACGGCGAGGTGTTCGGTGACGTGCGGCCCGCTTCCGCGATGATCGTGGTCAGCAGCCTGCTCGACCCGCGGTGGCGCGTCGAGATCGAAGTGGACGCGCTGGTCGGATGACGAAGCAGATCTTCCCGTCCACGATCACCGGCGGCACGTTCGCCGAGGGCGGCAGCGTGCTCGACCACAAGTTCGGCGCCGGCGAGCCGTACACGCTCGGGGTCGAGGAGGAGTACATGCTCCTCGACGGCGAGACACTCGACCTCGTCCAGCACGTCGAGACAGTGCTCGCCGCAACCGCCGGCCACGAGCTCGAGGCCCGCGTCAACCCGGAGCTGATGCAGTCGGTGCTGGAGATCGCGACTCCGGTCTGCCACACGCCCGCCGAGGTCGAGGGCGAGCTGCGCAAGCTTCGGGGCTACGTGACCGGTCTCGCTTCGGATCAGGCAATGCGCGTCGGCTCGGCGGGGACGCACCCGTTCAGCCTCTTCGAGCGCCAGCGGATAACGGCGCGCGACCGTTACCGGCACCTGGTCGACCAGCTCCAGTACATCGCCCGACGGGAGCTGATCTTCGGCCTGCACATCCACGTCGCCGTGGACGACCCCGAGAAGGCGGTCAAGGTCGTGAACGGGCTCCTTGCGCACCTCTCGTCGCTGCTCGCACTTTCGGCCAACTCGCCCTTCTGGCGCGGCGAGCTGACCGGCCTCGCATCGAGCCGCCAGATGGTCTTCGCCGCCTTCCCGCGTTCGGGCCCTCCACCCCGCTTCCGCGACTACGCCGACTACGCCGAGGTCGTCGGCCAGCTCGAGAAGACCGGCTGCATCGCGGACTACACCCACATCTGGTGGGACATCCGGCTGCACCCACGCTTCGGCACGGTGGAGATCCGCATCTGCGACGCGGTCACCCGGGTCGAGGACGCGGTCGCGCTGGCCGCGTTCTGCCAGGCGCTCGTGAAGATGTACAGCGAGCACTACGCCGTCGGTGCCGAGATCCCGTCGTACCACCGGATCCTCACCACCGAGAACAAGTGGCTGGCCGCCCGCTACGGGCTCGAGGCGCCGGTGATGGACCTCGCGACCGGCCGCCGTAACCGCCTGCCGGTGGCCCAGCTGATCCGGCGCACGCTGAAGGAGATCGAGCCACACGCGCGCGAGCTCGGCTCCGACCGCGAGCTCGAGGGCATCCACGAGATCCTGGCGAAGGGCAACGGCTCGGATCGCCAGCGGCGCATCTGGAACGCGAATCGGGACCTCGTCGAGGTCGTCCGCGAGCTCGCGGACGCCACCGAGCAGGCCGCGGTTACCGCCTGACCTCGAACGTCTTCGTGTCCACGCGCGCGACGGTCTTGCCCCGCAAACGTAGGAGCAACTCGCCGCCGCTGACGTGCATTTTCACGAGGCTGATCAGGTTTGCTCTGGTGCGCAACGGCAGGTCGACGCAGAACGCGCGCCGGTGGACGGTGTCCAGCGCGTGGACAAACGGACGCTGGCCCGCACGCGAGTAGAGCGTGTACGCCCAGGCGCCGGTCTGACTTTCGGCCCGGGTGACCGCGACCCCCGTCATCTTCTCGTCCGGCTCGCGTCGATCGACGATCGAGCCTGGATAGAGCTGCTTCGTGTTCAGGTTGAGCGCACGCACGGCGTAGCGAGTGCTTTGGGGACCGCCGAGATACTGGAGCAGATACATCAACGAGCCTCCGGGTGAGAGCGCGTCGAAGGCGAACGCGCCGCGCAGCGTCACGCGGGAGCGCACCCTGAGCGTGCGCGGGTGGAGGACTACGAAGCGGCTCACCGCCGACCCGTGGCTCGGGAACGAGCTCAGCACCAGTCGCCGTCCATTCCGCGCCAGGCCACCGGTCGAGCCGTCCCAGGCGACCGCCGGGATCCCGAAGGTGCCGCGGAGGTACGTCCAGCGCAGCACAGCCCCGTCGCGCACCCTGATCGCCGCCACGGTGGTGCCCCGACCTGCCGTCAGCGCCTGGTAGCGGACATTGCCGCTCGCCTCCAGCACCCCCGGCTGCCCGAAAGTGATTCCCGGTGTCGGGCCGCCACCAGCAGCGACCGCCACGGCCGCCCAGGCCCCGGCCACCAGCGTCGCGAATCCCAGTGTCCTTCTCATCTCTCCTCCTTGCAGACACTGCTAATACGCCGGGACCTCGCGGAAGGGTCCATCCGTATCTCCGGCGATGGACCTCCTGCACAAGCGCGCTCGTATAGTCGGCCAGGGATGGTGGGCTCCGGCCGCGACGAGCGAGCCTGGGTGCGGCGGGCCCAGGCCGGGTCTGCCTCGGACTTCGAGGCGCTCTTTCGCGCGCACTGGGCTCCGGCCTATCGCGCGGCGTACCTCGTGGTCCGCGACGCTGCCGCAGCCGAGGACATCGCACAGGAAGCGTTCCTCGCCGCGGTGCGCGCGCTCGACCGCTTCGATCGACGCCGGCCGTTTGGGCCCTGGCTGCACCGGATCGTCGTCAACCGCGCGATCGACTGGGCTCGCGCCCGGGCGCTGCGGCCGGAGGCCGAGCAGGTGGACACACCTGCGCCGGAGCGGCCGGAGCGAGACGAGGAGCTGCTGCGCGAGCTTGACCGTCTCTCGCCGGAGCACCGGGCGGTGATCGTCCTGCGCTACCTGCTCGACTACACCCCCGGCGAGATCGCGGAGATGCTCGAGTTGCCCCGCGGCACGGTCAACTCGCGCCTGCGCCGCGGGCTCGATTCGCTGAAGGAGCTGCTCCAGTGAGCTATCGGGCACCGAACGAGCAGGAGGCCGGCGAGCGCAGCTGGGAGGTCGTCCGCGCCGCCTACGAG